>Ga0334887_1000422_pt1 | contig 69198 bp, 50 predicted proteins | sample GraSluR1_MG_10_FD_207217 | JGI IMG/M metagenome (GOLD analysis project Ga0334887, IMG submission 207217) | Sludge microbial communities from methane-producing bioreactor in Wageningen University, Netherlands - Granular Sludge_18_07-R1 | ecosystem: Engineered > Bioreactor > Anaerobic >...
CCGCCCCCAAACCCCCACCCCCAGATTTTGACGGCAGACTACAGACTTTCGACTAAAAATGAGGTGAATGCCATGAAAATTATGATGATCGCTTCCGAATGTGTGCCGTTTGCCAAGACCGGCGGGCTGGCCGATGTCGTGGGAGCGCTGCCCATCGCATTGCGCGCGCTCGGTCACGAAGTCATTGTGGTGATGCCCAAATACGGCAGCATCAATGCCGCCAAATATCAGATTGCGCCCTTCTTCAACGAGATGTGCGTGTGGATGGGCAACACGGAGGAGTGGTGCGCCGTCCGCACGACGACGATGGACGGCGTGCCTGTGTACCTCATCGAGGCAGACAAGTACTTCGCCCGCTCTGGCCTGTATCACGACGATGCCTTCAACGACTACGGCGACAATCCGCGCCGTTTCGCCTTCCTCACGCGCGCCGCGCTGCAACTGGCCCGCGATATGGGCTTCGATGCGGACATCGTCCACGCGCACGACTGGCAGACGGCGCTGGCGGCGGCCTACCTCAGGGTGTGGCACTGGAACGATCCCACCATCGGCAAAGCCGCGAGCATCCTCACCATCCACAACATCGGCTACCAGGGTGTCTACGGGGCGGAGCACTACGACTACATCGGCCTGCAATGGGGCAACTTCACGACGGAAAAACTGGAAGATCACGGGCGGGTAAACTTTCTCAAGGGCGGCATCCAGTACGCGGATCTCGTCAACACCGTAAGCCCGACCTACGCGGATGAAACCCGCACGCCCGAATACGCCCACGGCATGGCGCCCTACCTCAACGACAAGGGCGAAAACTACATCGGTATCCTCAACGGGGTTGACTACGGGCAATGGGACCCCGTCACGGACAAGCTGATCCCCGCGCGCTATTCCGCCGCCGACCTCAACGGCAAAGCCATCTGCAAACTGGAGCTACAGAAACGCTTCCTGCTGGACACCGATCCAGACATCCCCATCGTCGGCGTCGTGAGCCGGTTTGCGGATCAGAAAGGATTGGATTTACTGGCAAGCGCCATCGAAGCCATCGTCAACACGATGAAAGTGCAGTTCGTCATCCTGGGGTCGGGCGACAAAGCTCTGGAAGCCTTCTACGGTGGATTACCCGCACGCTATGGCGGGCGCATCGGTAGCTATATCGGTTACGACAACGCATTGGCCCACTGGATCGAGGCCGGGAGCGACTTCTTCATCATGCCGTCGCGCTACGAACCGTGCGGCCTCAACCAGATCTACTCGCTCAAGTACGGCACGCTGCCCATCGTGCGCAACACCGGCGGCCTGGCGGACACCGTCGAGCAATACGACGAAACCACCGGCGCAGGCACCGGCTTCAAGTTCTGGGAGCCGAGCGCCCACGCCGTCTACTACGCCGTCGGCTGGGCCGTGAGCACCTACTACGACCGCAAGCCTCACATAGCGAAGATGATTCAGAAGGCGATGGCGCAGGATTTCTCGTGGGAGGAAAGCGCCAGGGCGTATCTTGAGGCGTATGAGAGGGCAATAGCAAACCGAGGGTAATAAGCTTGTGACTACCGACGAGTCCCTGATACCCAAACACGGCGGCTACCGCAACCTCAAGAGCTTCCAGATCGCGCAACTGGCGTATGACGTCACCGTCCGTTTCTGTGACCGCTACATCGATAAGCGCAGCCGCACCCACGACCAAATGGTACAGGCTGCGCGGTCTGGGGTGCAGAATATCGCCGAAGGAAGCCAGGCATCGGGGACTTCGAAGAAAATGGAACTCAAGCTCACCAACGTGGCGCGCGCCAGTCTGGAAGAGCTAAAGCTCGATTACGAGGATTTTCTGCGGCAACGCGAACTGCCGCTCTGGGAACGCAGCGATCCTCGCCGCCAAGATCTGATTGATCGCCGCTGCGATACTGCTGAAAAGGTGGCGCAGTGGGTTTCTGGCGTGTATGCTTATGGACGGAGTGGACAGGGTGGAGCGGGACCGAACACGCCGCCGACCTACCAAGAAATTGCCGCCAACGCTGCGCTGGTCCTAATAACGGTAGCATGCAGCTTACTAGACCGCCAACTTGCAGCGCAAGCCAAAGCCTTTGAAAACGAAGGCGGTTTCACCGAGCGCCTCTACCGCGTCCGTACTGCCAAACGCGCTTCATCCACTCAGCCCACCAAGTCCACTCCGTCCACAAAGACCTGAAAAGCCCAAAAAACCCTATACCGCCTCCGCCGCCGGCAAATCCTCCAAACTCAACGACAAAACCTGCGAAATGCCATCATCCCCCATCGACACGCCGTAGATCGTATCCGAAACCTCGACCGTCCCGCGGTTATGCGTGATGATGATGAACTGCGTCTGCCGCGATAGCTCGCGCAGCATGGCGCGGAAGCGGCCCACGTTGGCCTCATCGAGCATCGCGTCCACCTCATCGAGGATGCAGAACGGCGTCGGGCTGACGCGCATCACCGCGAACAGCAACGCCACCGCCGTCAGCGTGCGCTCGCCGCCGGAGAGCATCCCCAGGCCCGATGTGCGCTTGCCCGGCGGGCGGGCCACAATCTCCACACCGTCGGCCCCATTCGCTTCGCCCTCATCGCTCAGCATCGTCAGCTTCGCCGTACCGCCGTTGAACAACAATTCGAAGATGCGCGAGAACTCCGCCGCAACGGCCTTGAACGTCGTGCGAAACGTCGTCTCCATCATCTCATCCAACTCGGCGATGATCTGCCGCAAGTGCTCGGACGCCTTCTCCAGGTCGGCCATCTGTTCGCGCAGAAAGCCGTGCCGCTCCTCAAGCTCGTCGTACTCCTCTTTCGCCGCGAAGTTCACCGGCTCCAGGCGGCGAATCTGCGTGCGCAAGTCGCGGATCTGGCGTTCCAGGCCCTCCGGCAGCTCCTTCACCACCGGCAGCGGCGACACAATCGCGTCCAGCGGCAACGGCTGCTGCGCGGAAAGCGTCTCCGGTAAATCGCCGATCACGATGTTCAACGCTTCCTCGATCTCCCGGCGCAACGTCTGCAACTGATCCTCGCGGCGGTTGGCCTCCACCTCGGCCTGGGTGCGGCGCTGCTCCGCGTCGTGCAGCACGCGGCGCGCCTCGTGCTCCCGTGTCTCGTGCGTCGCCAGCGTCCCTTCAAGCTTCGCCAGCTCCGCCTCCAACGGCGGAACCTGCGCCGAGAGCGCGTCCGCCGCCGCGCGCACCTCGTCGTAAGCGGCCTGCAACCCTTCCAGACGCGCCTCCAACTGCGCGAACTCCTCCGCCAGGCCATCCAAATGCTGCGACGAAGTCGCAATCTGCGCCTGCAACCGCTGTACCTCGCGCTGCCGCGTCGTCAACAACACCTGCCGGTTGCCATGCTCCTGCTCCAACAACGCGACCTGCGTGCGGCGTTCCACAGCGACACGGACGGTCTCATCCCCGGCCAGAGCTTCTAATTCATGGGACAACAACCCAAGCTGCACCTCAGCCTCGCGCAAAGCTGCCGCAGCCTCGCTGTGCTCCTGCTCCATACGAACACACACCGCCTGCAAACGCTCGCGCTCTTGCCCCGCCTCGTCGAGCAAATTGCGGTGCCAGTCGCTCTCTTGGATCAGCTTGTCCAACGCCCGCACTTCACGCTCCACGGCGCGGTCGGCCTCCGCGCGACGCTGCGCAGCGGTCCGGCGCTGCTCATTCGCCGCCTGCAACGCCTTCTGCAATGCCTGAGACTGCGCTTCGTGCTCGCGCAGCTTGTCCTGCAATGCCTTGACCTCGGCGTCCAACGCCGCCACACGCTCCGGCAACTCGCGGCGCTCGCGCTCGCGGGCCAGCAGCCCCCCACCCTGGGATTGTGACTGCCGCTCTTCGCCGCCCGTCACCGCGCCGCCGGAGCGCACGATCTCGCCTTCCACCGTCACAATGCGGAAGCTACCCTGCAACTTCCGGTATAATGCACGCGCGGCATCCAGACTTTGCGCGATCGCGGTCCGGCCCAACAACAGCAACACGACGGGCCGGTAACGCGCCTCGTATTGCACCAACTCCGACGCCACGCCGATTATGCCATTACCGCCGGGAACCTCCAACACGGACGGCGGACTCAGCGTATCCAGCGGCAGGAATGTGGCCCGCCCGGCGCGACGGCGCTTGAGCCACTCAATGGCGGCCTGCGCATCATCCCACCGCTCGGCGACGACGTCCTGCACTTGCCCGCCGAGCGCCGTCTCGATGGCGCGATCCAGATGCGCGGGAACGCTCACCAGCGAAGCCACCGTCCCCGGTAAACCGCGCAGCTCGTTGTGTTCGACGGCTTGCATCACGGCGCGCACGCCCGCATACAGGCCCGCGCCCTCTGTGTGCAGCCGTTCCAACGCTTCCAGTCGCGCCGTTAGCTTCTGAAGCTCGGCCTGTTTGCCGCTCAACGCCTGGCGCAGGCTTTCGCTCGCAGTACGCGATGCCGCCAGGTCAGCGTCCAAGCGGGTGACTTCGGTGTCGGCGGCTTGTAGCACGGCGTCGGCCTCGTCCAACGCGCGGCGGGCCTGCTCCACGGCAGCCTGCTGTGCGCGGCGGCGCTCGGTCGCGGAAGTCGTCTGCGCCTCTAACTGGCTTACACGCTGCGCCAGTTGCGCCAGCCGCTCCGTGGCCTGCTCCAGGCGGCTCTGGCGGTCGGCCAAGCGGTGACGGCTTTCCAAAGCCGCCGCCTGAGCCTGTCCTTGGCGGCTGAGCAACGCCTGCCGCTGCTGCTCCACGGTGCGGCGCACCATCTCTGCCTCGTCCAGGATCGCCTGCGCCTCGCTCAACTGCGCCTGTACGGCCTCAAATTCGGCTTGTAGCGCGACGACGTCCTGCGTCTCGACCTCCAACGCCGCACGCAGCGGCGCCAGATTGGCCTGCCCTTCTTCCTGGCGCTCCTGCAACTGGCGGCGCCGCTCGCGGGCCACAGCCAACTCGCGCTGGCGGCGCTCCGCCTCGGTATGATGAGCGCCGCTTTCGCGGTGCAGGTCGGCCAACTGCGTTCGCGCCTCGGCAATCTGCCTGCGCAATTCCACAATGCGTGTGGTCACCGTGTCAGATGCACCCGCATACTGGCGCACCTTATCGTCGTGATAGGCCACACGCTGGCGCGCCTGCTCCAATTCCGCCACCGCCCGCCCCCAGCGGAAGCCATACCAGGTGAGCAGCGTCGCATTGAGCGCGGCAGTCAGTTCCGCGTACTGTTCGGCGCGCGCGGCCTGCCTTTTGAGACGGCGTAAGTGCGGCTCAATCTCCCCAACAATGTCGTAGACGCGCTCCAGATTGCGACGTGTTTCGTCCAGACGGCCTGCCGCGTCCTCGCGGCGCGTCCGGTAGGGGGCAATGCCCGCCGCCTGCTCGAACAACGCCAGCCGCTCCTGCGGTCGCAGCGCCAGGACGTGATCCACCAACCCTTGCCCGATGATGAGATAGGCATCGCGGCCCAAACCGGCGCGGTCGAGCAGATCGCGCAAATCCATCAGGCGCACGCGACTGCCGTTGAGCAGGTAGTCGGTCTTGCCGTCGCGGTAGGTGCGGCGCTCGATGATGACCTCGGCGAAGTCCACCGGCAGCCAGCCATCGCTGTTGTCGAAGGTGAGGGAGGCGCGCGCCATTCCCGCGCGCGCGCGCTTCTTGCTGCCGGCGAAGATCATGTCCTCGCCGGTGCGCCCGCGAATCGTCGTCATGCGCTGTTCGCCCAACACCCAGCGGATCGCATCCGCCACGTTGCTCTTGCCGCTGCCGTTCGGCCCGACAATCGCCGTGATGCCGGTGGGATACGCAAAGCTAAGTGGATCCGCAAAGGATTTGAAGCCCTGGACGTCGAGTTGTTTGAGTTTAGACATAGCACTCCAAAAACCACGAATCTCCACTAGTCATCACGAATAAACAGATTAGTGCAGATTCGTGAAGATTAGTGGTTCGATTCCGGCCAGACAGGGATAAACATCTGCCATTGATCGGGATGACGGCGAATGAACGCCTCGATTTCCGCCAGCACCCGCCGCAGATTTCGGACAACATCGGTTTCGGCGTCGCCGGTGCGCTCCATCTCCATCGGCGGGTTGGCGATCACGCTGTAGGAGCCGCCTGCATCATCAGGTTCAAAAACTGTCGCAATAGTCATTACCAGAGAGTCGGTGCGCAGCGGGATGCGGATATAGCCGGTAGGCAAGTACGCTGTCGCGCCAAAGAATTCGACGGGGTCGTTACCTTCATTGACCGGACGATCTACGCCTGTCACCACCACACCGCCCTCGCGCAAGCGTACCATCGCATCTCGCAAAGACCTGGGTGAGATCGGGGTGAGGACAACATTGCCCTTTTCGCGCAGACGATTGAAGAACTCAAATCCGGCCGGCGGCTCGGCCAACGAAAGCGCCTGCATTGGCATAGGCAGGTATTGTGAAATTCCGACAAAGGCCAAATCGAAATTGGACATGTGTGCGCCCAAGACGAAGAGGCCACGCCCAGAGGCAATCCCCTGGTCGAGGTAGTCTTTAGTTTGAGCCGTCATACGCATCGGCGGATAGAAATCCTCGACGTTGGTCCTGCCACGTCCGACGTTGTGGAACAGTTCATAGTAACCACGGTTCGCGTTGCTGATCAGGCGATAAGCCGTCTGGTGCAATTCCTTCTCGGATGTCTCCGATCCCAAAACGTGACGTAGATTTGCCCGTACATTCCAGTAGACATCCGACTTGAGAGCCACCATCAGGCGCGTGATCAGCGCAGCTATGGATTTCCCACCGCGCGGCGGAAGGTATTTTCCCAGGTAGAAACCCAGCCGGGTGGGCCAGCCTTTGGCGAAAAACGCTTTGGTTCCCACCAAGCTATCCTTGATGCGGCTCTTCGCTCAACGCACGCGGGGCTTCCACAAGTACCGGGATGCCGCGCAGCAAACACAACAGCAGCGCTAACCACGCACAGACTTGCGCCACGACATTCACCGTCACCAACGCGGAGCTGCCGGAGGCAGCCAGGCCGTGCGTCAGCGCGAGGAAGAAAAAGGCAACTGCCTTCGCAATGGCAAAGGACGTGCGCAGCCAGGGCGACTTGACCAGAAAGCGCCCGATACGTGAGCGCATCATCTCGAACGGCGAGAGACCCTTCGAGGGCGCGACGGCACGGACAGCATCCACAAACGTGCCACGCAAGAGCACAATCAGAGGAAAAATGACGGAGATCAAGCGCAAGTGAGCGAACACGACCCACATCACGTACTCCACCGCGCGGTCGGCGGCGATGTCGAGCACGCTGCCCAACACCGACGTTTCGCCCCGTTTGCGCGCAATCGCGCCGTCGAAGCTATCCATCACGACGAGCACGATGATGAGCGGTGCAGCGATGAGGCGTGGCGTTGCTGACGGTTGGTAAAGCAAGGCAATGATCAAAATGAGTAAAGGTATCCGCGAGAGCGTGATTATGTTCGCCAGCATTGTCCTCTTCCTCCTAAGTGACTTTTTCCGACGTTGATTTGCGCAGATAACCGCAGGTGATTATCAATCTGCGGACATCAGCGTTTATCTGCGTATTACCGCAAGTGCAGCGGCATCGCGTCGGCCCGCAGCAAGCCCTGCAATCCACGCAACACCAAAACGGGGCGCAGGCGCGCTGCATCAGGCAATGGCGCCGTCCCGGCGTACGCGTTGTGGAGCGTGGCCCAGGACTGATCCAACAACACCTCCGACGCCCAATCCGCCGGTTCCAGGAAGCGATTCAGAGCCGCGCGTTCAATTTGCAGCAACACGCGCGATGATCGCGGCGCACCCGCCTTGCCCCGCCACCGGCGCAGTGGCAACAGGTACACAGCCTGCACCAGCGCGTCGGGCATCTCAGACCCGCCCAACTGCGGCGCAGTCAGGATAAAGACGTAAGGCGTCGCAGCCTCAACGTCGTGTAGAATCGCAACTTGCTTATCCTCGCCGAGAACATAAGCGTGCCCGGCGGGGAAGAGGTCCACGTCGCACTGCCACTGCTGGCGCAAATGCCGGACGAGCGCCAAATGCGGCGGATGTGTCGCGTCAGGCTGGACTTTGGCCGCGCCCACGCCAATCGCCACACCACCATCGGGTAAATGGCCCCAGAAACGGCTTTCCCCAAGCTCGAAGTAAAAGGCCTGCTCGTCATAGACCAGACCCGCAAGCGCGATCAGACGCAAGGCACGGCCTTTCAGCACATGCGTCTGTTCACGATCCAACTGTGGATAAACATCGAAGAGATTCACCGGTCACCTGTCTGTTGAGTATGTCAGAGGCAATTATACCATAAAGAGTGAATTGCTTCTTTTGGTAATGGGGCTATACTCTTTTCTGAACGTACACTCACAAGCAATTGCCTGTCTGCTACATGTGGGGACCTATGGCAAGTCTTGACCTGAATCTTCAATATCTCCAAGTGGAACTCACGCGCATCGAATTGCTGGTGCGCCGCGAGACATTGCGCTGGCAACTGGCCGGGCAAGACCCCGACGATGAATTTCGCGGCTTGCATCTCAGCGATGCACACGTCAATGCGCTGCTGGATCGCCCACCGGCGACCAGTTGGGGGCAGCTCATCAACCTTGCACCCGCGGAAGCCCAGGTTTTTGCCGATACACTGGCACAGGTTAACGGCTATGCCGCCGAGTTACGCCAGCGCGCCGAAGCCGAAAACATTCTCCTGCGCCTGGAACATCTCCGGCGCGCCTTCGCGCTCAACCAATTCGAATACGATGCATTTCTCGTCTGCCTGGCCCCGGCATTGGATCTGAAGTACGAGCAGGTATATAGCTATCTGCAGGACGACGTCACCCGCAAGCGCCCTACAGTGAACCTGACACTCGATCTGCTGCAAGACCCTGGCCCGGCGCGATGGCTGGCGCTGGCGAGCTTTGCCGAAGACGCACCACTCATCGCCTATCGTCTGCTGGACGTCACGGCAGACCCGGGAACGCAACTGCTAGGCCAGGCGCTTACGCCCGACAAGACCGTCATGGCCTGGTTGCTTGGAGCATACAAACCCGGCGCGGAAGCGCAGCCCTACGTCACGTTGACCACGCCAACGGGTGATGTGGTCGATGTGCTGCCGGAGACGATGCGCCGCGCGCTCGATATTCCTGCCGAGCCGCCGCCGCTCCTCGTCTTTCATGGGCCGGACAAAATGCTACAAGCCAGCGCCGCTGCTTTCTTCGCCGCGCGCCACGGACATCTCTTGTTGACCGCCGACCTGGCGGGGCTGAGCGGCGCCCTATCCTTACCCACGGCGTTGCGTCTGATGTTGCGCGATGCCCGATTGACCGGCGCGACGCTCTATCTTACCGAATGGGATGCGGCGCTTTCCGACGGCACGCTGGCGCCGCCGTTGCTCGACGCGCTGTTCACACATCCCGGCCCGATCATTGTCGCCGGAGCGCGCATCTGGTATCCGCAAGGCGTGGAACGGGAACGCGCCCTGCGTTGGCTGGACTTCCCGTTGCTAGATTACTCGCAGCGGCGCGCGCTGTGGCAGCATTATCTGGCACGCTACAGCGACTCTACCGTTGATGACCTCACCGGTCTCGCCGGGCAGTTCCTTCTCACCAGCGGGCAGATTCGGGACGCCGTCGCCACCGCCAAAGACCTGGCAGCTCAAAACGTTGACGCTACCTCAAACGCGCCAGGCGTGCAACGCCAACACCTATTCACTGCCGCGCGCCTTCATTCCAATCCACATCTAGCCGGATTGGCGCGCAAAATCGAGCCGCGTTACTCCTGGGATGACATCATTCTGCCGGCGGATCAACTGGCGCTGCTGCGCGAAATCGTCGCCACGGTGCGCGAGCGCGCGACGGTGATGGAAGCGTGGGGTGTGGGTCGTAAACTCGCCGCCGGCAGCGGCATCACAACTCTCTTCGCCGGGCCGCCGGGCACCGGCAAAACGATGGCGGCGGAAGTCATCGCCAACGATCTGAGCCTGGATCTCTACAAAATCGATCTCTCCACCGTGGTCAGCAAATACATCGGCGAGACCGAAAAGAACCTTGAACGCATTTTCTCCGAAGCGCAGAGCAGCAATGCCATCCTCTTCTTCGACGAGGCCGACGCGCTTTTCGGCAAGCGCTCAGAGGTGAAGGATGCCCACGACCGCTACGCCAACATCGAAATCAGCTACCTGCTCCAGCGTATGGAAGCCTACGACGGCGTGACGATCCTGGCGACGAACCTGCGTGCTAATCTGGACGAAGCCTTCACGCGGCGTTTGCAGTTCGCTGTGGACATTCCTTTCCCGGAGGAAGAATATCGCCTGCGCATCTGGACCACACTCTTCCCACCAGACGTGCCCCGCGCATCCGATTTGGATTTTGCATTACTGGCGCGGCGCTTCAAACTGGCTGGAGGCAACATTCGCAACATCATAGTCGCCGCGGCCTTCCTCGCTGCTGCCGAAGAGAGCGCCGTGACCATGCACCATCTATTGCACGCCACCCGCCGCGAGCTGCAAAAGATGGGGCGGCTTATTTCTGAAGTCGATTTGAGCACATAAAACGACGTCACTACAACCGACCCTTTTTTACGTCTACGGACGACTCTACTTTATGAACAATACGTCAAAGTGAAGATAAATATATTTTAATGATTCTTATCTTCATATTTGCGCAAAACAAGATTTTCGTATATAATAAGGATAGTGTAGGGGACGGCTAACACCCCTCTGAAGCGATATAGTTCAGAATTCCCGATGGAAAGGGGATAATTCCTTTAAAAATGACGTGCAATCCGCATTGATTTCTCGCAATAAGGAAGAAGACTATGGCAATTCATCAACAACAGCCTGTAGATTCAGTAAAAACTCCTGCGTCCAGATCGCAAACGAAGCAGCAGGTCGAGCAAGACCTGGGAATATCGCAACAACCACGCACGCCACTATCCCCTGAACACGCCGCGCCGGACGAAATTCTGATGCTGCAACGTACCGTGGGCAACCGCACCGTCTCCGGGCTGATCCAAGCCAAGCTCCGTGTTGGGCCGGTCGGCGATGCTTACGAACAAGAGGCCGACCGCATCGCCGACCAGGTGATGCGCGCGCACACGCCAGATAACGCCGCTGTGCAGCGCCAGCCAGAAGAAGAACTTCAGATGAAGCCACTGGCAGCCAAAATTACACCCATTGTCCAGCGCCAGCCAGAAGAAGAAGAACTTCAAATGAAGCCTCTGGCGTCCACCAAGATACCCGTCGTACAACGACAGGAAGATGAAGAAGAACTCCAAATGAAGCCAATGGCAACCACAACCACGCCGGTCGTACAACGTCAGGAAGATGAAGAGGAGCTTCAGATGAAACCCCTGGCGGCGACAGCCACGCCGGTCATACAACGCCAGGAGGATGAAGAGGAGCTTCAGATGAAGCCGTTGGCGGCGACAGCCACACCGGTTGTACAACGCCAGGAAGATGAAGAGGAGCTTCAGATGAAACCACTGGCGACGACAGCCACGCCGGTCGTACAACGCCAGGAAGACGAAGAAGAACTCCAGATGAAGCCGCTGGCGGCAACAGCCACACCGGTTGTACAACGCCAGGAAGATGAAGAGGAGCTTCAGATGAAACCACTGGCGACGACAGCCACGCCGGTCGTACAACGCCAGGAAGACGAAGAAGAACTCCAGATGAAGCCGCTTGGAGGGGGGGGATTCCAGGCCAGCGATGAGATAGAAGGAAAGTTACGCCTCCGTCGGGGCAGTGGCAGCCCCCTCCCCGCCAATCTACGCGCCGAAATGGAGGCGCGCTTCGGCGTTAGTTTCGATGCGGTACGCCTCCACAAAGACGGCGAAGCCGGGCAATTAAACGAAGACCTGCGCGCGCGCGCCTTCACACATGGAACCGATATTTACCTGGGGACAAGCGAACCGGACATCGCTACCGGCGAAGGGAAGCGGTTGTTAGCTCACGAGCTAACCCACGTGGTCCAGCAAAATGGCGACAAGCCGCGCTCCACACCCCACTTCGTACAAAGCCCGACCGGAAACACGGTACAGCGGTTGTGGGGCAAAAAGAAGAACTCCTACAAGCTCGCAGATGCGCCCACCAATCCAGACGAGTATATGGAATATCTGAAGAATAACCCCGACAAACTCTCCGACAAAGAACGCGAGTTGATGGGCATCGGTCCTTCAGTCAGCAAAGACCCGGTAGGCTACGTGAAGTTTTTAGCGCGAAATCAAGAACGATTGATGGGCAAAAAAGCACGGGGGCTGTTTCAAGCACTCGCCGGTCAATCCCAATCGACGCAAGAGGAAGACCCGTATCACGATCCCATGCATCCCTCGATGAGTCCGCTGGTCAACAAAAGGCCACCGGATAAATCCACACAGACAGAAGAAGACCCTTACCACGACCCGTACCATCCCTCGATGAGTCCGTTGGTCAACCAACGACCACCGGATAAATCCACGCAGACAGAGGAAGACCCTTACCACGATCCGTATCATCCCTCGATGAGTCCGTTGGTCAACCAACGACCGCCCGACAGCACATCCACATCAACGCCAGCGAAGCCGTCAAAGTGGCAGAAGTTCAAGGGCAGGTTCTCACCGGGAATGAAGCGGCGGGTTTTTCCAGACCTTAGCGTCCCGGCGTCGCTGCGCAAGCAAGGCGCGGGGAAAACCGGCGGCTTGCTGCAAGGCCCAGGCGTAGGCGAACGCCCGGCGCTGAGCGCACGTCCGGAATCGGAAGGTGGGCGTACCTGGCAACAGGGATTCGAAGAGCCGGAGAAGAAAGAGAAAGGCGATACGGACATCGACAAAAAGATCGAGAAACTGGAAGCCCAACTCGAAATTCTGAAGCAACTCAAAGGCAGTGATTGACGATGTTCCACGAACTAGATGACATCCTACGGCAGCTCTTGATCCGCGAGCTCCCCATCAAGAACGGAGACGTGGACATCACGTTCGAGCAGCCCAGCCGCGAGTGGTCGGCGCGGCTCAGCCGCCCTACCATCAACGTTTTCTTGCACGACATCCGCGAAAATCTCCAACTGCGCGGCTCTCAGCAATGGACGGTGGAACAGCGCCCCGACGGCACTGCCATCCAGCGACGCACGCCCGTCCGCGTGGCGCTCCACTATATGATTACCGCCTGGGCCAACGATCCCGATGACGAGCACAACCTGCTCGGTCGCACGCTGCTGGCGCTGTTCCGGCAGCCGCATCTGCCCAACGACCTGCTGCCCGAAAGTCTGCGCGACCAGCCGGCACCCATTCCGTTGGAAGTGGCACAGCAGGACACCTTGCGCAATCCCGCCGACGTGTGGAATGCACTGGACAACGAGATTCGCCCTGCTGTCACCCTGATCGTGACGCTGGCGCTCGATCCGTACCAGCCGTTCGTCACACCGCTGGTGCGCACGCGCGAGCTGCGCATAGGCCAGGCGGCGCGTCCTAACACCGAGAGGCTCACCGCCGATCTCCCGCCCGATGTCTTCTGGACGATTGGCGGGACGATCCGCACGGATAACCCTCTCGAAACGATCCAGCTTACCCTGGTCGAGCGTGATCTCGTCGTTCCCGTGCAAAAAACGGGGCAGTTTGCCATTGGACAGCTTCAGGCCGGCGAGTACACATTGGAAGTCGCCGTCAATGGAGGTAAACCCGAACATCACAGAATTACCGTGCCCGCGCCTGATTATGAGATAAGCATTTAGCAATCGGCTTTTAGTTTTCGGCCCGCCGGATGAAGCCAACGCGAACTCCGGCAACAAGGAAAGGAGGCGAAAAAGTTAAAACGCGCAGCGCAATTCGCCATTTGTCATTCGTAATTCACAATTCGCAATTCATTGAGAGGAGGTTTACATGCCTGAGTATCTATCACCCGGCGTTTATGTTGAAGAAGTGGATCGTGGCCCTAAGCCGATTGAAGGCGTGGGCACGGCTATGGCAGCCTTTGTGGGGTTCACCGAGAAAGCAGAGCTTTTGCGCGAAATCGACGGTGAGTTGATCGCCGAAGACCTGCTCAACCGGCCACAATTGGTTACGAACTGGACCCAGTTTGTCGAGCGGTACGGCGATTTCGTGCCGGGCGCTTATCTGGCCCATGCGGTGTATGGGTATTTCCTCAACGGCGGCTCGCGCTGCTACGTCGTCAGTGTGCGCACCATCCCTAAAGCGCAAACAGTGCTGCTCAACAGCGCGGGCAAACCACAATTGATCGTGCGTGCCAGACAGGCCGGCTTCGAGGGATTGCGCCTGCGCGTCAAGGTCAAGGATGTACCCGAACTACCTGCACCCAAAGGCAAACCCGCCGCCAAAGGCAAGGAAGATGAAGCCGCTCCTGCCGAAGCTGAACCGGAAGCGGCCGCCAGCGCAAGCACGGATTCCTTCACCCTCATCGTCGAGCGCGAAAAGGTCACCGGTGGCTGGAAGCTGATGGAGGAAGTCAAGGATGTCACCCTGCATGAGGTCAAAGACGACGGACGCACTGAAGTCCGCGTGGCCTACAAGGACAACAAGATTCCGGCGCTGATCGAGCTGCTTGTGCCGGAAGCGAGCATCCCGCTGGCGCAGTTATGGCCGCGCGAGCAGGAGCAAACGCTCACCATTGAGTCCCGGCAACTACCCGCACCCACCAGTACGGAATTCCAAGGCAAAGTGACCGAGCGCAGCGGGGTTGAGGGGCTGGAAGCGTTGGAAGACGTCACGATGGTTGTCGTGCCCGATCTGATGTCGGCGATGCCCGGCGAAAAGGTGGGGCTGGAGACCATCAAGGCCGTGCAGACGATGATGATCGCGCACAGCGAGCGTCTGGGCGACCGCGTCGCCATCCTCGATGCGCCGCCGGACCTGACGCCGCAAGAGGTGAAAAAGTGGCGTATGGACATTGCCGGTTTCGATTCTAGCTACGCGGCGATGTACTACCCGTGGATCACCGTCATGGACCCGGCGACCAATCGGCCCATCCACATTCCGCCTTCCGGTCACATGGCCGGTGTGTGGGCGCGCAACGATTCCACGCGCGGCGTGCACAAAGCACCCGCCAATGAAGTCGTGCAAGGCGCGATTGGCCTGGCATACCAGACCACGAAGGGCGAGCAGGACACGCTGAATCCCATCGGCGTCAACTGCATCCGCGGGTTCCCTGGACGCGGCATCCGCGTATGGGGCGCGCGCACGCTCTCTAGCAACCCCTCGTGGCGGTACATCAATGTGCGGCGGCTGTTCAACATGGTGGAGAAATCCATCGAAGGCGGCACACAGTGGGTGGTCTTCGAACCGAACGACCGCAAACTATGGGCGCGCGTCCGCCGCGACGTGACCGCGTTCCTGCGCACGGTCTGGCGCACCGGCGCGCTGTTCGGCAGCACCCCGGAAGAAGCGTTCTACGTCAAGTGTGACGATGAGTTGAACCCGCCCGAAACCCGCGACCTGGGCCAATTGATTATCGAGATCGGCCTGGCGCCGGTGAAGCCGGCGGAGTTCGTCATCTTCCGCATCAGCCAATGGGCCGGGCCGGGCGCTGAATAGACAGCTTGTTAGAGGAGATCAAGGATGAGCGGCGTAGACCCCGCACTGGCGTATTACTTTGGCGTCGAAATCTACAACGTGCTCCGTGGCGGCTACTTCACGAAAGTAAGCGGTCTCGGTTCGGAGATCGAGGCCATACCGCACTGGGTTACGTCCAACGAGGGCCAGACCGTCACCAGCGAGAAAATTCCCGGACGGCGTACCCAGACCGACATCGTCCTCACCCGGCCGGTCACGGATAATCGCGGCTTCTGGCAATGGCACGACGACATCGCCAAGGGCGAGGATAAGCGCGTGAACTGCGCGATTGTCGCTTTCAACGCCGAAAAGGTCGAAGTTGCCCGGTGGGACGTTGAGTTAGCCTGGCCGCGCCGCGTCACCGTCATGGATATGTCGTCAGCCAGCACCGACGTCCTGCTGGAAGAGGTCACGCTGGCGCACAGCGGCGTCAGCCGTGTCAAGCCGGCTGCCGCGCCCAGTCAATCCTGAACATGACTACCAGACTAAAGACAATTTGACTGTTTCGAAGGAGGCAAGGTTATGGCAAATATCGAAAATCCGCTAGTCGCCTTTAATTTCGGGCTAGAGATCGAAGGGAAACTGAGCGGGTATTTCACCCGCGTGTCCGGCATCGGCTCGGAGAGCGAAGTGGTGGAGCATAAAGTGGTCAACGCTGAAACCGGCGAGACCATCATCCAGAAGATTCCCGGTCGGCTCACCTGGACCCCCATCACCCTCAGCCGGGGCGTCACCAGCAACGTCGACGTGTGGGAGTGGCGACAGCAAATCGTAGACGGGAAAGTGGATGACGCCCGCACGAACTGCTCGATCATCGCCTACAATCAGGCCGGTGAAGAGATCGGACGCTGGAACCTGGAAAACGCCTGGCCCAGCAAAGTGAGTGGCCCGGAAATGGATTCCGGCGGGCAGAACCTGATGGTCGAAGAGATGACCATCGTGCATGAGGGCATCGTCCGCGTATCATAGCGGCAGAGGATCACGTAGCCGCGAAATCCTTTTCGCGCCATAGCGATTTGGAGATCGCGGCTACAACAAATGACCGTGAGGAGGCGCGTATGCCTTTTCTCAGACGTGACTTAGACGATGAGCTGTCCTTAGGTCGCACCTCGCAGGGGTTCGGGTACGACCTACTGACGTATGAATTTCACCTGGAAGTGCAGGGATTGTTGGTCGGCATTTTCGAGCGATTGACCGGTGGGGATATCGAGATTGCGCGTATCGAACACGACATCGTGTACGAATCGGGGGCCTCGACAACGTTATTCATCCCTGGCACGACCAGCTTCGCGCCGTTTACGCTCGAACGCGGCTTTGCCAATTATTACGAACTGTATAATTGGTTCAACCTGGCTTCAAATGGGCGCATTGTTCAGGCGCGCCGCGACGGTTCAGTGTTTATGAAACGGAACGGCGAAACCTATCTGCAATGGGATTTCAAAAATGCGTGGCCGGTCAAACTGGCCGGGTTCAGCTTCAACCAATATGTGGACGCACAAAAGGCCCGCATCGCCATTACCATTGCCGCCGAATTCATCGAATTCAAACAGGTCGCCGTCCCCGAAAAACAAACGGCAAACCTGACCGAATACTTCAACAAACTTTTCCCAACCCAATCAACGACTACCTGACTAACGACTACTCGACTAACAGACTAAAAGGAGACTCTCATCGTGAGCCTGCAAACCGAATTTGAGTTTATTCTGCCGGTGGGTTACGTGGACCGCGACGGCAATGTCCACAAACAAGGCGTGATGCGTCTGGCGACCGCGATGGACGAAATCACGCCGCTGAACGATATGCGCGTCCAATCCAACGAAGCGTACCTGGTCATCGTCCTGTTAACGCGGGTCATCACCAAACTGGGAACCTTGTCGCACATCAACACCAGCGTGGTGGAAAATCTGTTCGCCGCGGACCTGGCCTACTTGCAGGAGTTCTACCGGCAGATCAACGAAACCGGCAAGACCACCCGCGTCGTCCGCTGCCCGCACTGCCAGAATACGCTAGAGGTGGACTTAGCCAACCTGGGGGGGGAATCATAGGCTACCCCCTCGACCGCCTGCACGAGGAGGTAGCCTACATCGCCTATCACTTTCACTGGCCGCTCGACGACATTCTGAACCTCGAGCACCGGCAGCGGCGACGTTGGGTGGAGGAAGTCGCCAAGATCAACCGGCGGTTGAACGAGAAATGAGAAAGTAGAAATGAGAAATGAGAGGGGAGACAGTAATATATCATCCGTGCAAGGAATGAGCGAAACGCCTGAGTCGGGCGATAGCGCGGATGTGGATTTGCAGGCGTTGGCGGAAGCGATTGTCGCACTGCTCAAACAAGAGCTACGCATCGAAAACGAACGGCAGGGACGATAGCGTATTCAGCCATCAGTCATCAGCTTCGGCCAGACGCTGAACGCTAACAGCTTATCAAGGAGCAGATGTCCTATGAGTCTGATTGACAAAACAGTTTCATCATTGACCATAGCCAATACCGCCGAATCCGGACTAAAACTGGCGGAAGCGGCGGCGACGCGGGCCGCCGGCGCAGCAACGACCGCCGCCATCTCTATGGGGCTGCGCACGCTGCAAGAAGCCTCGGGGATGCGGTTCGATCCGGCGCCGGCCTATCTCTTCTTCGTAGAACTGTCCGGCGTGTTTGTGGCCTTGTTTACCGAGTGCGGCGGCCTGCAAGTACAGCGCGCCGTCGAACCCGTGCAGGAGGGCGGCGTCAACAACTATACGCACAAGCTCCCCGGGCGACTCGAGTTCAGCAACATCACGCTCAAGCGCGGTCTCAGCCTGTCGCGCGGGCTGTGGGATTGGATGATGCAAGGACGCTACGACAGCCGTGTGCGACGGATCAACTTCTCTATCATTCAGGGCGCGCCGAGTCATAATCTGGCTACCCTGATCGGCGATGCTGCCGGCGTTGACAACAGCACATTCTTCACAGTGATGGGGCAGGGTTTCGGCAAGGTCAAGCATTGGGACATCGAGAACGCCTACCCGGTCAAGTGGGAAATGTCGTCGCTCAACGCTTCCAGCAAAAACGCCGCCATCGAGACACTGGAAATTGCCCATCACGGTATGTCGTTGAGCTACGAAGTCCTCACACCCATGAGCCTAGCCGGCGGCGGAGGCGACGCGATCTAATCAGTGAGTCGGCTAACCGATGAATTCACAACAAAACTCACCTACCGGACCAAACACGCCTGAGCAGACCGCACCAGAGCGCGAGCCGACGCTTTCGCGCGGTATACGGCTTTCACCCTGGATGCAGCGCCGTTTTGCACGACTCAGCGCGCGCAACCAGGGCATAAGTGCGAAAGCACAGCCGTTGACGTTGAGCAAGCGCGCATCCCGCCCGGTAGGGAAGACCCTTACCGAGCTACGTATCGGCGCGCTGCATCCCGTCCGGCTCGAACGTTTCAGCCGGGCGATTACCGCGCGCGCGCAAGCCACACGCCTGGTGGGAATCCACCGCCCGGCGGTGTCTGCTACAACTGCTCCCACTCCGGTGTGGGATAGCGACATTGAAATGACTCTACCTGGCGGCGCGCCCGCTGCTACGGGCCAGATCATCGAGCGCTTCGCTCCGGTCACGCCTGGAACCTTCGCCGTGGGCCAACCCATCGATCCGTTCCGCCCCACGCCGCTTGCGTCCGACCGTCCAACCCGTCCCGCCGCCAGACCCACACGCCAACCCGCGCGCGCCCCGACAAAGAGAGAATTCCCGGCGCAAACGCGCCGTTATACGCGCGTCGAAGAAATCACACCGCAAGGCGAAGCGCCGCTGGTAGAAGAGCAAGCAGCACGCCCACAACCGTTTGCAATGCCCGCGCCGCTACAGTTGGCGCTAGCACCACCCACGTCAGCTACCGTACAAGGCACACCAGAAGCACCGCCGGTCAGAGCGCAGGCAACCACGCCACAGCCACGAGAACCCGCGCGCGTCGCCGCCGAACCTGCTGCGCCCATGCCTACGCCGCCGGTCATCCAACGCCAGCCAACACTCACCCCGACAACCTTGCCTGGGCTGCAAACGTCACGCCCGGCAACCCCGTTGTCTAAGCCAGAGTCACGCACCGACATAGCTGCGCCGGTCACTAGTGCATCGCACAGCGCAGGTGCACCACCACGAACAACACAGCCGGATACGCCGGAGATGCCGTTGGCATCGATGCCACCAATAACCCATACCATCATGCCGCCGGCCACACAACCGCTCACACATCTAGAACCCGCCGCGCGCCCACCACGCGCCATGGCCGAACCGCTCCGCCCGGCGCAAACACGCCCGCCGCGCGCGCTGCCTGTCGAACCGCCCTCGCCGTCACACATTCAGCGGCGTGCAGCAGAAGGCCACCCCTCGCCCCCGGTTGCGACCCAAACGCCGCAGCCTGCGCCACAAACACGCGCCAGCGTCGCTGAGCCTGTTGCCGCGCCGGAAGTGGTAGCACCCTTCCCCCCTGTGGATATCCAACGCGCGCCAGAATCGCCAACACCGCAACGTGAAGCTCCGTCCACGCCACCGCCCTTAGAAGTGGGGCCATCATCGCCCACAACCGCACCACCATCTGTGCGGACACAGGATATGCAGACACCGCCTGTGCAAACACCGCCCGTACAGACACAGGGTGTGCAAACGCAGGTGGTTCCACCGGCGCACCCACCCGTGGAGGCGAAACTGCCGTCTCCGGTGGCCGCGCCGCCAGAACTCGATCTACCCGTCACACCGCCGGTAATCGCGCACGCTGTACCAAGCACGCCACAGGAGGAAAGCATTCAAACGACTCCCGCATCCCCACAGACGCCAAGCGAGAGTTCCGCGCTGCCGGCGGCGACAGAACCACCAGGGGCAGAACCCACCCTGCCCTTGCGCCGTATCATCCAACGCCGAGCGGAGACGCGGAGACACGGACTAGTACGCACTCCGGCATCGCCGCCGATTGTACGCCCTATCACCATAGCGCCGCGTCAAGCCAAGTTCGCGCCGCCTTCACCCGCGCCAAAACGCGCAGCAGTGCAGTTCCAGACGGATGCTACGGACAAACTGCACATGCCAACGACGCCGGGCGCACCCATAATGGAGCAACCGTCTACGCCGTCGCCCACTCTGCAAACACCCGCGACCGCACAACGCCCGCTGCTCACCGTGACGACATCCCCCACCCTGTACGCGCGCAGCCCAAATTTGTACATCGGCCCAGGGCGCGCACCGACGGTCAGCCAGAGACGCGCCACACGTTCAGCGCAACCACGCGCGGGTGAGCCGCTGCCGCCGAACGACGCGCAGGCAGCGATGCACGCTTTGTTGCATCCAGAAACGCCGCTCATCCTGCCGCCGTCACCGCGTCCGACGCCCGCCAGAGTGACCACTGCGCCGCCGTCACCGCCGCATTTGACCGCGCCGCCAGAGCGCATCCCCGAGCCGGGTGCAATGCCGCTGGCCCGCCAACCGGAGCACCAACCGGCGCCGCCTGTGCAACCGGCGCCGCCTGTGCAACCGGCACCAACACCCACGCGCACGACGGAACTCGTCGCGCAACCCGCTATCATCGGAGAACTTATCCAGCGCGAACCCGCCGTGCAGCGGGCAGAGACAGAAGAGACTGCGCCAGAAACCTTTGACTTGACCACTCTCGCACAGCGCGTCTACCCGTTCGTCAAGCGCCTGATCGCCGTTGAACGCGAGCGCGGGGCAAGATAGCACTGAGAAAAGAGAGGGAGCAGTATTATGGGTATCTCAGGTATGTTCAATCCGGCGGCGCTGTTTACTGCGCCCGAAAGCCTCAGCAACATCCTGGCCTCGCAGGAAAAGGCCAAGATCGTGACCGTGGATGAGAAGGGCAACGAGTTGGGATTGACCGACAACCGGCGGGTCGAACTCGAATTCCAGTTCAATCCGGCCAGCATCAAAGTCGTCAAGTCCGTCACCTGGAAGGGCGGCAACGTAGCGCGACGCAACGCGCCCGATCTGAAGTTCGGAGGCGGTGAACCGGCTACATTCGATCTTTCACTCATCTTCGATACCAGCAGCAACATCGAGTACCGGGACGTGCGGATGTACACCAACCAACTGCTGAAACTGGTGTTGATGCCCGGCGCGGTGGATCAACGCAAACCGCCGCCGCAGGTGAAATTCCAATGGGGCAAGCTTACACTCTTTCTCGCTATCGTCGAAAAAGTGACCATTGAGTACACACTGTTCGATCCCGACGGCACACCGATACGGGCAAAGGCCGATGTTGGACTCAAACAGCAAGATGACCGCGACGACTATGCCGGATCTACCAATCCCACCACTCGCACCGAATCGCGGAAAACACGCATCGTGCAACTGGGAGACCGCCTGGACGTGATCGCCTATCAGGAATACGGCTCACCCGCGCACTGGCGACATCTCGCCAACGCCAACGGCCTGTACGATCCGCGAGACTTGCAGCCGGGGCAGGTACTCGTCTTGCCGCCACTGCCATAGCAACTACGGCTTATTTTGGGACAGGATGTACAGGATTGACAGGATAAACATCCAGCAAATCCTGTTAATCCTGTCGAAAAGGATACTCTTATGCCGAACATCGTCATCATCACCGTCAATGGAACGAAACAGACCGAACTGACCGGCGATCTGCTCGAAGTCGTCGTGGATACGAATCTGTATCTGCCGGCCATGTTCACCATTGACATTCAGGATGAGCTGGACGTTCAAACCGGCAAGCTGAAGTATACCGACGTAAACACCTTCGAGGTGGGCGGGCAGGTCAAAATCGAGATCGAAACCGACGACATTCCCGACGAGATGATGTCCGTCAAATCCACACTCATCATCGGGGAGATCACGGCCATCGAACCGGCCTTCCCGGAAACCAACTGGCAACCGGTGTTGCGCGTGCGCGGCTACGATCGCGCCCACCGCTTGACGCGCGGCACGAAAACGCGCACCTTCGGCGACGCCAATCCAACCGGGAGCGGCATCACCGAGGATCAAATTGTGAAAACCATTGCCCAGGAAGCGGGACTGACGACCAAAATCGATACCAGCGGGTTCAGTTCAATCAAGTATTTTCACGTCCTACAATATAACCAGACCGATTTGGAGTTTTTGTGGACGCGCGCAAGACGTCTTGGCTACCAGGTCTACGTCGAAGACAAGGCGCTCAATTTCCAGAAGGCAAACACCGTGCGCGGAACGGAGACGCCCAAACCGCTGCTGTGGGGCGAGACCCTCGCCAGCTTCAGTCCCCGGTTGACATTGATCAATCAGGTGGACAAAGCCGTCGTCACCGGTTGGGATCCTGGCGCGAAGCAGGCGCTCGAAGGCGCGGGAACAAGCGTCGAAACGCGAACCAAACCCCAAATCGCCGACGGCAGCTTCGACAAAAAGGGCAGCGCCGTCGCCAAAGAAAAAATCGGCGGCGAGGCGGCGGACGTGACCGTGGATATTCCGGTGCTGACCGTAGATCAGGCCAAAGCCATAGCTGCCGCGCGCTTCGCCGAGGCCGAAAGCACATTCATCCAGGCCGACGGCGTCTGCGGCGTGGGCGATCCGCGCATCAGTGCCGGGCGCGTCGTCACGATTAAAGGCGTGGGCGCGCGGTTCAGCGGCGATTACTACGTCACCGAGGCGCGACACATTTACACGCGCGGCGAATATCGCGTGATGTTCAGCGTCGCCGGACGGCATCCCAACACGCTGAGTTATCTGCTTAATGGCAGCAACGGCCACGATCCGGGCCACATCTACGGCGTCGTCACAGCTGTCGTGGTGAATCTGGAAGACCCGGAAAAGTTGGGGCGGGTGCAAGTCAAATATCCCTGGCTGACGAAGTACAAGGGTGCGGAACTTGCCAGCAACTGGGCGCGTCTCGCCGCGCCGATGGCCGGGAAAGAGCGGGGCTTTTTCTTCACGCCGGAAGTGGACGATGAAGTCCTGGTCGCCTTTGAGCACGGCGATCCGAGCTTTCCGTACATCGTCGGCGCGCTGTGGAACAAGATCGACAAACCGCCCGCCGGCACAGGCGAAATCCTGGGCAGCGACAAAAAGGTCATCGACCAGCGCGTTCTCCGCTCACGTAGCGGGCATCTGATCGTGCTCAACGACAAACAAGGCGAAGAGAGCATCATCATCCAATCCAAGAGCGGGCACAACATCACGCTCAACGACAAAAGCGGCAGCGAACAGGTCGTGCTGGTGGACAAAACCGGCAAGAACAAGTTTACCGTGGATTCAGCCAAGAACAGCCTGACCATCGAAATCGAGGGAGACGTCAGTGTGACGGCGAAGGGCAAGACCACCTTCAGCAGCATGGGCGACATCACGCTCGACACGAAGGGCAAACTGACGATGAAAGCAGCGCAGGATGTGGCGCTGGAAGGACTGAACGTCAAAGTCACGGCGCAAGCCAGCGCCGAAGTGGGCAGCAACGCCCAGACCTCGGTGAAGTCCAGCGGTATCACCGAAGTCAAAGGCTCGCTGGTCAAGATTAACTAAATTTCTGGACAGGATTTACAGGATTTACAGGATTGGAATCTTGTTAATCGTGTAAATCCTGTCTAAAGTGGAGGAAATATGGGACAGCCAGCCGCTCGAATGGGCGATCAGACGGCGCACGGAGGGGTCATCGTCGCGGGGTTGCCGACAGTTTTGATCGGTGGACAGCCGGCGGCGCGCGTGAGTGACATGCACACGTGCCCGATGGTCACGGGCGTCGTGCCGCATGTGGGCGGGCCGATTATGCCGCCGGGCAGCCCCACCGTGTTGATCGGCGGCTTGCCGGCGGCGCGCGTCGGCGATCAGGCCACCTGTACCGGCCCGCCAGATGTCATCATCCCGCCGGGGTGTCCGACAGTGTTGATTGGGTAGCAACGGACATTTTCTATGAGCAGATTAAGCCGATTGAGCAGATTATGTGCTGCCAGCCAATACAAGATTTCCTTAATCTGCGCGCAACCTTTGGTTGCCTATCTGTTGACATAAAAGCAACACAAAAGGGGTTCTGAATGAGCATCAGTCTCAAGGGTAAAGCCTTTCTGGGGCAAGGGGTGGCATTTCCGCTCCAGGTGAACGCGCGCGGGGAGATTGCGCTGGTGGACGGCGACCACGACATCGAGCAATCCATCCGCATCATCCTGGGGACGCGGCCCGGCGAGCGCGTGATGCGGCCCGAATTCGGCTGCCGCGCGAGTGAGTTGCTCTTCGAGCCGCGCAACTCGGCCACAGAGACGCAGATGCAGCAGTACGTCGAACAGGCGCTACGCCGTTGGGAGCCACGCATTGAGGTGCAGTGGGTATCCGTAATGACGGACAACACGCAGGACGGCGCAATCGTCGTCGAGGTCAACTACCTCGTCAAAGCCACCCACGACGAGCGCAGCATCGTCTATCCCTTCTTCCTTGTCGGCGAAGAAACGTGGTGAGTCAACGGATTGAACGGATTTTAACGGATTTCAGAAGGCGCTCAAACGACTTTTGACTTCGGACTTTGGACTTTCGACTAAGAGGAGATGAGTATGGCGCTTCCAGCACCGAATCTGGATGATTTACGTTTCCAAAGCGACCTGGTTGATGTCGCGCGGCGGCGCATCATCCACTACTGCCCGGAATGGACCGAATACAACCTGAGCGATCCCGGCATCACGCTCATCGAACTGTTCGCCTGGATGACGGAGCTAATCGTCTACCGGCTCAATCAGGTCCCGGAGAAGAACTACATCGAATTCCTCAATCTTCTAGGGATGCAGCGCCAACCGGCCAGTAGCGCCCGCGCCGACCTGACCTTCTGGCTATCGGTCTCGCTGCCGATTACACCGGAGAACGAGGAGCCGGTGATCGTGCCACAAGGCATCGAGGTCGTTTCGCGCGGCGCAGGAGCGGAGGAGCAGGTCACGTTCACCACCGATCACATGCTGACCATTGTGCCGCCCCGGCTGACCCAATTGCGCCGCGCCGAAGATTTCCAGAAGAATTACCTGCCGCGCCTGGGCGTCGAGACGTTCTACGCTTTCAACCAGACGAAACCGCAAGTAGGCGATACGTTCTACCTGGGCTTCGACACAGCGCGGGACATCAGCGGGCACATCCTACAACTGAATTTCACGTGCGAGCGCACGCAGGCTGTCGGCGTGCGGCGTGAAGACCCGCCCTGGGTGTGGGAAGTTTCGCTCGGCAACGGGGAATGGCGCGAAATCGCGCCGAGTACGCGCCAGGGCGAGCGCGACACGACCGGCGGTCTCAACAATCCGCAGGGCAGCCTGGTGTTGTACCTGCCGCTGGATATGCGCCCCGACCAGGTCTTCGGGCGCAACGCGCTGTGGGTGCGCTGCCGCCTGGAACCACGCCGCCCGGAACAGGGGATGTACTCCGAGTCCCCGCGCGTCACCGGCGTCACCGCGCTTACGCTCGGCGCAGCCGTCCCGGCGACGCACGCCGTCATCGTCGAGAACGAGCCGCTGGGCCGCAGCAACGGCGAACCAAATCAGACCTTCACCCTGGAACATGCGCCGATTCTCAACCTGCAGGACGGCGAGACCGTGGAAGTCGAAGAGTGGCGCGAGGGAGAAGTCGTCTTCGTACCCTGGCAGTGTGTGGACAACTTCGCGCACTCCACCCGCTTCGACCGCCACTTCACCGTGGACGCAACGAGCGGCGCGGTACAATTCGGGCCGGTCGTCCGCCAAGCTGACGGGACGATGCACCAGTACGGGCGCATCCCTGAAGGCGGGCGGCAAATTCGCTTCACGCGCTACCGCTACGGCGGGGGCGTCGCCGGCAACGTGCCGGCAGACAGTCTCCAGGGATTGACCACGTCGCTGGCATACATTTCGCGGGTCACGAATCTGCGGCGGGCTTCCGGCGGGCGCGATGCGGAGAGTATGGAAGAGGTAAAGGTGCGCGCCCGGCGCGAGTTGAAGGCACAACTGCGCGCCGTCACCGCCGAGGACTACGAGCAGTTGGCGAAGAACGCCAGTCGCAGCGTCGCGCGGGTCAAGTGCAACGTGCCACAGCGGACTGATACCTCTGCCGGAAGCACCCATGTCGCGCCGGGAACCGTGGAGATCCTCGTCGTCCCGGCGGCATTCGATTCGCTGCGGGTGGGCGACCTTACACGCCTGCACGTGGATGCAGCATTAGCACAGACGGTCGAGACTTACCTGGATCGATATCGCCTGCTGACCACCACCCTGCGCATCGCCGAACCGGCGTATCTGGGCGTCAAGGTTGACGCGACGATCATTCCCGCCGAGTTCAGCCAACCGGAAGTCGTGCGCGCGCGCGTCGCCGAGGCGCTACGCACCTTCATCAGCCCGCTGGCGCTTGTCGATGACTTGGAAAAACAGGATGCGCTCATGGATGCCACATGGGAAGGCTGGCCTTTTGGGCGCAACCTGTACGTCGCGGAGATTTTCTCGCTGATCCAGCGCGTGCCCGGCGTGAAACACGTCGTTGACGTGCGACTCAGCACCCGTCCGGTCGTTCCCAACGCGGAAGCGCCGCCGGGCGAAAGTGCGCCCCCGCAGTCTGCTGCCGCGCAGTCCGCTGCGCCACTGGCCCCGGTCGAACAGAAAGTCGTCCGCGTTGCGGCGAACATGCTGCTCTGTTCATTGGAGCACAACGTCACACTGGCGATGTTGGAGGAGGCCGAGGCGTGAGGACCACGCAACTTGAACCAGTAACGGTGGCACACGTGGCCGATGCGTACCGACGGTATCCGGGCGAAGTGGTCACGTTCTTCACGCGCGTCGAGGTACGGGAGACAACGGCAGATTTGACGCTCCGCATCGCGCTGCCGGGCAGATTGGCATTGCTCGATTATCGCCCGCCGCAGCAACGCCAGGGAGACACACCCTACGTCGAAGTTGCCCCTGCCGGCGCGTGGGGAGATGAGGGTCACGAATTGGTGTGGACGTTGGCGGGCAAGCTGTCGCCGGGGCTGTACGAGTACGAGACGCAGGCGCGCATCGCGCCCTCGGCTTACGATGTCACTGTGAGCAGCCGCGCCGTCGTCACACGCGGCGACGAGATGCTGAGCATGGAAAGCGTCACGTTCACCGTCCAGGCTAAAGGACGCTATCTGCGCTATCTGCCGGAGCTTTACGAGGGCGACGATCTTATGGGCCGCTTCTTGATGCTGTTCGAGAGCTTTTGGGGGCCGGTCGAGACGCAAATCGACAACGTCTATGGCTACTTCGACCCGGCGCTGACGCCGCCCGACTTCTTGCGCTGGCTGGCCACATGGTTCGACCTGGCGCTGAACGAGCGTCTGCCCGAAGAGCGGCAGCGGCGACTGGTGCGCGAGGCCGTCCCGCTGTACCGGCGGCGCGGCACCCGGCAGGGCTTGCGACGGTATCTGGAAATTTACACCGGCGGCGAGGTACATATTATCGAACAGCGCGCGGAGAACTTCCGCCTGGGAACCGGCGCAAAGCTCGGTCCCGGCATCGCGTTGGGGCGGGACAACCACCCGCACACCTTCACCGTGATGCTGCGGCTGCCGGAAGAAGACACCCGCAACCCGGCATGGATCGCCGACATCTGCGCGTTGATCGAAGCTGAAAAACCGGCGCACACGGCGTATACACTGAACATCGAGCCAAAATAGAAGCGAGAAATTAGAAATTGGAAAGGCAGGTCACTGTGGACAAAAACGATCTCTTGCAAACGCTCCCTACCCGCAGCATCAAACCGGTGGACGGCATGGCGGTGACGGCGGAGGTGTGGGAAGAAGCACATGCCGAGCACCGCCGGCAACAGCGCGCCCAGGCGATGGCCTATCATGGCGCGGGCATCGTCGCCGGGCTGGAAATCATCGCCAGCGACCCGCCCGATACGGCGGTTTACATCCTGCCGGGCGTCGCTGTGGACTCGGCGGGGCAAACGATTGTGCTGCCCCAACCGGTCGCCTACGATGTGGGCCACGAAATGGAAGGGCTGCTCTACCTGGTTTTGAGTTACGGTGAAAGTCGCCCGCGCGCCGCCGAGGGCGCGGGGCAAGCGGATGGGCCGCTGTACGTCTACGCCGAGTTCTCCATCGCAGCGCGGACGACGTTGCCCACCACGCCGCACGTCGAACTGGCGCGCATCTGGCGACAGAACCGCCAAGACGCTTTCGTGGATGCCGCCAATCCCGCCGCGCCCGGCCCCAACGAAATCGACCTGCGCTTTCGCCGTGACATCGGCGCGCCGCACGAAATCAGCGTCGCCGTCTGCTATCTGGGCGAGGTGAAAGAGCGCGTCCACGGGCAGGGGATGGCCAGTCTGGCGCACACGCTCAACCGGGGGCGGCGCTTTTTCGTCGCCGTGGAAGACGACGCGCGGCTCGCGCCCGGTGTGGAGGCCAACACGCTCATCTACCTGGTGGGACAGGGCAAGTTCGAACTCAGCTCCGGGCAGATCAACGGGCTGACGAACTACGTGCGCAAAGGCAAGGGCACACTCCTGCTCGAAACCCTGGACGAAGCTGCGCGCGACGCTTTCGTCAACGTACTGGACACGATGCAGATACAACCTGAGGCGCTGCCTGCCGGGCACAGCCTGTTGGTGGACCCGCATCGCTTCAGCGCACCGCCCCCGGGATTCGCGGTGGAGAAACCCGACGTGACGGTTGGCGAAGGCGTGATCGTCAGCGGCGGCAGTTATGGGCGGGTCTGGCGCGGAGACGTCGAGAACGCCTCACGCGAGGTGCTACGCTCCGCCGCCGAGTGGGGCGAGAACATCATCACGTATGCCTGGGAACGACGCCGGCGACGGTAACATCCTATGAAGATTGAAGTGATCGACAAAGACGGCTGGCGGAAGACGTTTTCGTGCGAGAAAACGCTCTTCCACATCGGCAGCGCCGCGATGAATGACCTCATCCTGGATGCCAGACGCGGCGCGGGTGTGTCCACGCGGCACGCGCAACTCATCGCGCTGCCCGACGGCACGGGCTACCGCCTGGTCAATCTGGGCGACACGAATATTCTGCTTGTCGAAAGCGCCGGCGACAATCCGCCGGGCGACAAACCCACGCCTGTACCACCGCACAACGTCGGGACAATCGGCAACGGCAGTGTCCTGAAAATGGGCGAGTTCACGCTGCACTTTCAGGGGGAAGCCGTGATCCGTAGCAGCGCCGGCAGCAGTCCAGTCGCCGCACCGACCAGCGCCCGCAGTTCACACATCGGGCTGCGGCTCTCGCTGCCCTACACGACGTTAGCGCCACACCAGACCCTCGTAGGCAAGCTGCTCATCGGCAATCACGGCGACCGCGCGGGTGTCCAATTCGACCTGGAACTGGAAGGCATCGAAAGCGAGTGTTACCGCATCGAGCCGGCGCCGCTGCTCTCCTCGGGTGCGGAAAGCGAGGTGGGCATCCGCTTCTATCAGCGCGGCGGCAAGCCGTTGGCAGGCGAGCACATGGTCACGATTCGCGCGATCGCACCGCAGGCTTATCCGGGCGAAGAGGCTACCGTGACGTGTACGCTCAAGGTCGAGCCGTTCTTCAAGCACACACTGCGGCCCGTGCCGGTCAGTGCGCCTGTCGCTCCGCAAGACCTGTTGCCGCCGGTCATCCCAAGCCAGCCCGTGTCCGCGGCGACGCGACCAATCACACCGATGTCGCCACCCAAGCCCGTACCCGCCCCGCCGGTCGAGGTCAAACCGGCGCCTCGCACCCCTACCCCGCCGCCGGAAGACTGGTGGTCTATCCCAGAGAAGGCGACTGCCGCTGCACCGCCGCCTGAACCGGAAGCGACGAAACCCATCATGGTGCAGCATGATAGAGTCGCGAGCGTCAGCCACGCCGCGCCTGAGAAAATAGTCACAACACCGCCAGTCGCGGAACCGGTCGCTGCGCCGGAAGTGGAGACGGCGCGCGAGGTTATCACGCCGCCACACCACGCGGAAGCGCCGGATGCCGCGCCTGAGCCGCCGCCGGTCATAGAGGCAATGGCAACGCCAGAGCCAGAAGTAGCAACACCGATCTTGGAAGCGCCATTGCCCGTCGCAGAACCAGAGCCGGTCATTGAAGCCGCCGTCGAGACACCCGCGCCGTCCGCCGATGATTGGTGGGGCATCCCGGAACCACCACCCACGGAGAAGCCGGACGTACTCACGCTCAAAGCCGCACCCGTCACGCTGCCGAAGCCGCCCACCGAGATCGAAACAGAAGACGACACAGAATCCAAAACACGTTCCGCAGATGATGATTGGTGGTCGGAGACGTAATTCGGCCCAAGGACTGTATGACTATGAACTCATATAGCTTATTCGCTTTTATCATTACATCCAAGACCGTGAGCGCCAACGGCCCCCAAACGTGGCGCTGGGTCATTTTCGTCTTGTTGATCGGCGCACTGGCGGTGTGGATCGTACCGGCAATTCTCGCGTGGCAGCGTCGCCGCGCGCAACAAACGGTGCGACTGGAGCTTGTCAACGAGGGCAACGTGCGGAGCCGCTACGCACTGCGCGTCACTGAGAGCCTCGACCAATGGACGCGCGGTCATCCAAAATTTCGCTTTCAGGCAAACGGAAAGCCGCTATTGGAACAGACTGTCGTCTCCAGAGCCACGGCTGCGCCGGTTCAGTCACCCACAACCGCGCGTACATCCGCCGCCGCCACCCCGAAGAAGTCCGGCGGGATGCAGCAGACGCTCTCCAGCGCCGCGCAGACGGGAGGCGTCGTCGCCGGGCTGCTCTCGACATTGGGGCGTCTCCTGCCCGGTTCGGTGGGGCAATCACTGACGGGCATGGGCCGCGAAGTGCGGCAAGGTCAACAGACGGCGGCGCAGGTCAAGCAGGCGTCACAATACGCCGGCAAGTTGCAGCCGGCGGGCAAACCGCAGCCAACCAGCAAAACGACGACAACGGCGGCGGCTCAACCTCACGTCCCAACGCAAACAACCGGCGGCGCACCCATGTTATTGGAAATTTGGGCGCAGACACCTTACGTCGAACCAGGCCAGAAGCTGAACGTCGAGTTACTCATCCAACCGGCCAATCCGCACCGGACCCGCCAATATGCGTATGTCATACAATCGCGGTCTCTGGAATACAAAGACGCGCCGGTGCTTACCGAGGAAGATGGGGTGATTATCGAGGCGCTCAATCCGTTCGAGCGAGTGCTGCCCTTTGTGCTGTTTGCAGCGTGTATGATCGGTTTATTGATCGTGTTCGTTTCATTATAGAGATTTTACTCGCCAAGTCGCCAGAGCCGCTACGCTTCCAAGAGCGCCAGGCTTTTGACTTGGGACTTACGACTTTGGATAATTTTCAGGAGCGGTCCGATGGCAAAGACGGATCAAATAGAACTTATCGGCCCCGGCGGCGAGATTGTATTTTTCGATCTGGATGCAGGCAAAGGGATCACCAATATCGGGCGTCATCCCGATAACGACGTGGTCATCGATGCGCCCGGCGTGGCGCCCTTCCACGCGATCCTGGATCACCGCCGCAAGCCCTACGAGATCGTCGTCCTTAGCGATCAAGGCGAGACGCGGCTGGGCGGCAAACCCCTGAAGCCAAACGTGTCCACGGCGCTGCAGAATTGGGACACGCTGGAAATCGACAGCCATCTGGTCATTTTGCTGGAAGACTCAGGGGGAGGTGTAGCGCCAGGCGCATCGGTCCCGGCAGCGCGGCAGCCCGCCGTTGCGCCTGCCGCGCCAGCGCCGCGTCCCGTCACGTCGATCCCTGCACCTCTCGCGCCTATCGAAGCGCCGCCGCCGTCGCGCGCCATCGTCCCGGTGCGAGCGCAACCCTGGCGGCTGAGTGGCCCCCAACCCGATCACGTGGATGAGTTCATCGTGGCGCAACTCACGCCGCCCGAGGCGCTCATCAACGTGGACCAACCGGCGATGTTCGAGATCAACATCGTCAACGGCAGCCCGATTGTGGCTTCGTTCACGGTCGATGTCGTAGGGCTGAACCCGGAATGGGTGGCCATTGCCCCAGCGCAGATCAACCTGAACGAGGGGGAACGCGGGAACATGTACGTGCAGGTGATGCTACCGCGCCACCCTTCGAGCCTGGCAGGAACGTACTACGTCGCGTTCGTCGTCACGTCGCCGAATCACCTGGAGCGCAACACCACGTTGGGCGCGACGGTGACGGTGAACCCCTACTATGCGTTCAAGGTGGGGGAACTGTCGCCCCGGCAGCAGCGCGTTTCGTGGCGGCGGCAGACGGCCCAGGCGACGATCCCCATCACTAACCAAAGCAACACGCCATCCATTTTCCGCTTGAGCGCCGAAGATGACGAGCGCGCCTGCAACTTCGAGTTCGAGATACCCGAAGAGCGCACACGGTTGGCGGTTCAGGCGCAAATCCCCATCCAGCCGGAGATGACGGCGACCGTCCCCCTCTACATCACGCCGACCAAACGCCCGCTGTTCGGTGTGCGCAGCCATCTTCACAGCTATACGACCACCATCATGATGCAGGATGCGGATCAAGCGCCGCGCTCGTTGTTGGGGCAGCTCAAGAGCAAGCCGCTGATCGGGCCTTTCTTGCTGCTGCTACTCTTGTTCACGCTGGCGCTGTTGACCGTGTTGCTCCTACGGCCCAACGCGCAATCGCTGTTAGCCAACGGCGAGCAGACTGCGACAATTACCTCTGGCGACGCGGTAACGCTGGCATGGCGGGCATCGGCGTTGTCGACCAACGTAAGCCTTTCCCCGGCAGAGTCGCAAAATCCGCCGGTGGACACCAACCGCGCGCGCAGCGGGCAAACGCGCATCACGCCGCTTTTCTCCGGCGTCTACACCCTGCGGGCTGAGAGTATTCTCTTCCCATTGCTCGATCCCTTCTTCCCGCCGACGTTCAAGCCGCTCATCGTGGATACCGAAGATGTGCGTATCCAAGTACAGCCGATCTATCCCATCATCCAGTTCTTCAGCCTCGAAGGCTACCGCGAACAACTGGATGTGACGTCGTACCGCATCTTCCAGGGCGATCCGGTCAATCTGCGGTGGGCGGTGATGTATGCTGAAGAGGTCGAATTCGACATCAACAGCGAACCCCAAATTCTGCCAACAATGGAGCACACGGCCAACCGCAACCTTTCGCCGCAAGTCAGCACAGCCTACAAGCTGATCGCACGAAATCGCTACACCGGTGCAGGCGCGCCAGCGCCGGAGGAGGGCCTGACCGTGTTCGTCGTCACGCCCACGCCGACGCCCGTGCCCGTGCCCGTGCCACAGCGGTTCACCGTGCGTCCTCTAGAGATCACGGCAGGCGAAGCCGTGACGATCGAGTGGGAAGTGCCGAACGCCACGAAAGTGAACATCACCAACGTGCCGGGGGACTTCCCGCCGCTGGGCAGCACGTTACACCGTCCGCCGGAAACCACCGACTATCGATTAACGGCCTTCTACAAAGACGGCGACATCGAAAAAAGCGTCGTCAGCACCATCGTGATCCGCGTCATCGTCAGGCCGGCGCCCACGCCCACGCTTCCACCGGTACCGGTGCGTATCGAGTTGTTCGAGGGCACGTATACCGGCGATTTCTATCGTGGGACATCCAAAAACGTGACGCTGGTGTGGTCCGTCACCGGCGACACGACCAACATCGAAATCGAAAGCGCCACGATAGGGACGGTCAGCAACCTCGATCCCAACGGGCGATTGCCGATTGTCATCAGCGACGATGCTTTCTTCATCCTGAAAGCCTATTACGACGGCGATATCAAAGCCTCGAAGATGATCCAATTGACGGCCAAAGACCCGCCCCCCACCCCCACGCCGCCACCACCCGCGCCCGTGATCGTGAAATTCGAGGCCGCCCCCGCCGATGCGAATAGCGTCATCATTGGCGTGCCGGTCAGCGGCAATACGGCCAACACGCGGGCCTACGAAGTCAAGTACGGCTCCAACATCCTGCTCTCGTGGATCGTAGAGAACGCTGCCAGGGTCTCTCTGGATTTCACCACCCAGGCGGGCACACAGATCAACTACGGCGACCAGAGTCCGCAAGGCCAACTGCCGGTCAATGTCACCGCGTCAGGCCAGTATCAACTACGCGCTGATCACCAGAATCCAACGCAAAGTCCAGTCTACGCCTACATCCAGATCCAGCTTATGGCGATGGAGAAACCGCCCGCACCGAGCAACGTGCGCGGCCCCGTCAGCACGCAGCAAACGCCGCCCATCGATATCACCTGGGACTACCCGCCAGCCAGCCGGGATGATATTGTCGGATTCATCGTCTACCGGGGCAACACCGGCGATTCGCCAAACGATTTCTTGCAGCTTTCCGGCTTGATTTCGCAAACGTCGCCCCCCTACGTGTGGACTGACAGCAGCGCGCCGGTCTGCGGTAAGGGGTATTACGTGGTCGCCGTTTACATCGACATTGCCGACAATCAAATGAAAGAGAGCAACAAGAGCAACATCTGGTATACCGAACCTTGTCCAACACCCACGCCGTAAGCGAAACGAAGATTTTCTCAACGGGCTCAACAAAATGAGCGGGCATTTTTTTCGTTTGATCCATTCGATCCGTTGAGGCCATTTTGAAAGGGTTTCTACGAGGTTGTGAGTATCGGCCTGCCCATCTTATAACGTCGGGGCAGGCTTTCTTTAACCACGAATTCCAGTTCTTGTCCGTGCATATGCGTGTGATTCGTGGCTGTTATCAAGGGAGAACAAAATGATGAAGCGCAAAGTTCGTTTAATGTGGCTATGGCATTTGTTCTGCGCCAGCACACTCATTGCGGCGCTGGTAACGCCGCTGCTAGAGCCAGTACACGCCGCCGGTGCGACCCCGGAGACGGGATCGCAGAGCGCGTATGCACAGGGGCCGCCCGATCCCGACGATCCACAGGTGCCAACCCTCATCGGGCCGCAAGTGCGGTATCCGGCGTGGTTGCTGGATTTGCTGCGCCGTCCCGCGCCATATACCACAACGGCGGGTGTCGTCATCTTGCAGGCGGCGGATACGGGAGACAACGGCCTTGACGCCGGGCACATCTACAACGGCGACCGCATCACCTACACGCTTACGCTTTCCAACACCAGTGGGGTGACGCTCAACGACATCAACGTGGTGGATATTCTGCCACGCGACGCGCTGGCTGACATTGTCGTAGCCGGCAGTACGCCCTGGGAGTTCAACTACGAGACGATCACCTATCTCGACCAGATCGGGATCGAGGAGACCATCACCGCCACTCGCGAGATCAGTTGGAGCATCGCCGCATTGCCGAACGGCCAGACGTACACGCTGACCTTTTCGGGCAACGTGGTGGGGCAAGAGGATAATACGACGTTTACCAACCGCGTCTTCGTCCTCTACTATCCGGAAGGATCGCCGGATCCCGGCTCGGCCAGCGCCGCCGAATTGCCGATCACCGCACACATGCGCATCCCCATCACCAACCTCGGCGGGATGACGATCTCCTCCGTGGCGACGTGGCTCTCCCGCGATATGGGTGGCACGCTCAGCCACGACTGGGGCGACTTCGACCGCGACGGCGATCTGGACCTCGTCTTAGGATCGGCGCTGGGCACCACCATCTACCGCAACGATAACGGGCGGCTAAACCTCTACTGGGTGTCTCCGCTGAACGAGCAGGGAAAAAACCGGCTCTCCTACGGCGTGCGGTGGGCCGACCTCAACCAGGACAACGATTTTCTGGACTTGGTCGTTGTGGGGGATGTGGCGCAAGGCAACGCTACGTTTATCGCCGAACTGCCGGGGATCAACTACGTCTACGTTATGACCGATACGGCCAGGAAATTCGTCACGATGGACACCTTCACCTCCACCCACCAACTAATGCGCGTCGAGGCGGGAGACTTCGATGGCAGCGGCTTGATCGATCTGGTCGCCAGCACCAACGTCATCAACGCCGACTGCCCCGTGATCCTGTTCCGCAATCTAGGCAACGGCAACTTCTCCAACGCGCCCAATAACGACCAGACGCACTTTACCGAATGTCTGAGCGGCAGCAACACCGAAGGCGGCGGCGCGACGGCAGCCATCGCCGCGGCCGATTTCAACAACAACGGCGCTCTCGACCTGGTCATCGGCGTCTTCCCGGCGACGCTGCGCCTGTTGATCAACAGCGCGACCAGCGCAAGCCCGCCCATCACCTTGAGCAACCCCTTCACCACCACACCTCACATCGACATCGAAACCACCCTGCAATACATCCCTTACGACCTGGCCTGGGGAGACTTCGACGGCGACGGCTACCTCGACCTGGCGGCGGCCTATCCCTTGCAGCGCACCGCGCGCGTGTATCGCAACCTGAATGGAACGACGTTGCAACCGCTCACCAGCACCATCCGCACCGATGCGTTCTTCACGCCCAGGGCGCTGGATTGGGGTGACTTCAACGCCGATGGCCGCCTGGACCTGGTAGTGGCAAACGAGCCACCCGGCATCTACCAATACAACGCACAAACGGCCAGGTTCGAGAAAATCGCTACGTTAGAGCTACCCACCATAGGCGGGCAGGTTTGGAGCCTGCGCGGAGCTGCGATGCGCGATGCCGGGAGCCTCAACTTGCTCGTCAGCAACCGCGACGGGCCGAGTCAGCTTTACACCACCTTCGGACCCAAGCTGCGCCAAACCATCACCGGCATCACTACCAAGAATATGTCCAGTGTGGCCTGGGGCGATGTAGACAGCGACGACGACCTCGACCTGCTCTACGGCAGTGGGTCGGCGCGCTTGAGCAGCCAATTGCACATCAACAAAGAGGGCAATTTCGCTACCGATCGCTTGTTCCTCTCCAGCGGCTTTGGACCGCACGCCGTCGCCTTTGGGGATATAACCGCCAATGGACAACTCGACATCGCCATTGGCACGTTGGAGAAGCTGCAAATCTACACCAACACCCAAATCGACGATAGCGACAACGACATTGACCAGTCTCCGACGCTCACGCTCCTTGACGGATACCGCATCCACAGCCTGGCCTGGGGCGATCCCAACGACGACGGTAAACTGGACCTGCTCGTCGGCGCGGAAGTGACGGGGGGGCGACATGTCATCCATCTCTTCGTGAACCGGGACGATCTTCTGCAGACAACACCGGCGCTGACCCTACCGGTCGCCAGCAAAGTCCAAAGCCTACTCTGGAAAGACTTCGACGGCGACTACTATCTCGATTTCGCCGTCGGGCAGCAAGCCGGGCCAACGTTGATCTACAAGAATAACGGCGACTTGACCTTCTCGCTGTACTGGAACTCCAGGACAACCCGAGACACGCGCAGTCTCGACGCCGCCGACTACAACAACAACGGGTATTTCGACCTCATCGAGGGCAACTTCGGCGCTTTCGACGTGTTGTGGGAAAACCGCGCGGACACACAGCCGGACAACCCTTTCACACAGGTCTTCACCTTCACCACACCCCACAGCCAGACCACCAGCGTCGCTTGGGGCGACTGGGACAACGATGGCTATCCCGATCTCGCCGTAGGCACTTACAACGCTTACGACATCGTCTACGCCAACCGGCAAAGTGCGCCGGGCGCGCCATCGTTCGGCGAAGCGTGGCGCTCGCAGGAGCAAGCCAACACCACCGGTATCGCCTGGGGCGACCGTGACAACGACGGCGATCTAGACCTGGCCGTCAGTCGCACCAACGGCGGGTGGAGCGGCTTCTACGAGAACGTCATCTCGCACCCGGCGCACATCTTCACCACCGACACGCGCCGCAACTATCAATTGCCGAACGACGCACCCTACGTCTACATCGAACGTCCCGGCTTCACCGATGATGCCTACCAGTTCTCGTCAGGCAATGTGGTGGCCGGTCCCACGAAACCGACGGTGGAGATTCGTTACCGGTTGTTCGATCCCGAAGAACACCCCATCGCGCGCACGCTTTTCGAGTACTCACTCGACGGTGGGACGCAATGGCGCACGGCCACGCCTGCCGATCCAAGTTCAGTGCCCATCACGCGCACCAGCATCAACGGCTTTCCGGGCGTCTTCACGTGGAACGCTGCCGTCGACCAGGCCATCAGCGACGACGCGCGCTTCCGCATCCGCGTCATCCCGCTGGACCGCCACGGACCGGTGCAGCGCGCGGCAAACCGGGGCATCAGCCCACCGTTCCGCGTGCGCGCCACCACCTGCACCTGGCCAGCGGACATAACGATTAGAGCGTACCTGCAACCCACCGGCACGTTGATCGCGCCCACACAGGTCATCCAGCCGAAACAGGAAATACGTTTCGAAGCGCGCGTCAATTACGTCAGCGGCAACATTGTCAGGCAATCCTGGGCCTTCGGCGACGGCGCGTCTGAAGAGGGCCTGATTTGGCCCACCATCGAGCCGATCACGCACGTCTACGCCTCGCGCAACGTCTACACCGTAACGGTGCGCATCGACGGCGATGCATGCCCGGAGGCGCGACCGGGCTTCGCCAGCCGTCTGATGTACGTTGGGGTAACGCGCCCGCTCGACAAACGCATCTACCTGCCGTTGGTGCTCAAGAATTATCGCGGTAGTGTGATCGCGTACAGCGAAACGCCAATATGGACATCGAACGCAGAGATAGAATGGCCGGATAGGCCGATCCACGAACTTGTTATCGCCAGCACACCACCGACACGCAGCACCAACCCACCAGCCGCGCTCCAGGCCGCCAGTGCTGTGGTCATGCCGCCCAACACCGTAAAAATTACCGACTCGCCGCTCGGGGTAGACAGCCAACCGGCCATCAACAACGATGGGACGCGCATTGTGTTCTGGTCTACCGGACGGCACGGCGCAGCCAACGCCGACGGCAACATCGAGATTTTCCTGGCCAGAGACGGCACGGCTTATCCTATGCAACTGACCGATTCACGAGGCACCATCTTGGGCGGGTTCAACCTCGGTCCCACCATCAATGGAGCCGGCAACTACGTCGCCTTCTTCTCCGATCAAGATCTGCTAGGAACGAATAACACCGGCGCACAGGTAGTCCTATCGAATACCGGCCAATTACTTGAGCAGCAAAACCGTGACCGCAACTTCGAGATTTTCATGGCCGAAATCGACGGTAATCAGGTCTCACTGCTGCAACTCACCAACACGACAGGCGGCGAGAATATTCTCCCCTCGATGAGCGATGACGGCCATCGCATCGCCTTCGCTTCCAGTATCGATCTCACCGGCGACATGCAGCGCCGTCCGGGGACCGGTATCTTCGTCGCCGAGATCACCCGCACCCAAGGCATTTCCTGGAACGTCGGTTACACCCGCGTGGTGACGCCGGCCGGCGCAAATGATCAGCCATCTATTAGCGGTGATGGAAATTTCGTGGCGTTCGTTTCAGACCAGGATCTCGTGCCGGGGAACAACGTCGCGCCGAACAACAACCGTGAAATATTCGTGGCGGAGTTGGAAAACGGCCAGGTCAAACGCTACATCCAGGTCACGCAGACGCCCGAAGGGGTAACGAACGAGCAGCCATCGATTGTGGCGCGCACAACCCCCACCGACTCCGTGCTCAACGTCGTCTTCCTTTCAGACTACGACTGGCCTGACGATGTGGATAACGCCAACCGCGACCGTCACGTCGCGCTCGCCGTCATCACTACCACAACCTCCTCTCCCACCGTACGCGTGTACGCCATCCCCCAAACGCCTGGTGAGAAGGATTACCCCAACATCAGCACCGATGGCGGACGGATTGCCTACATCTCCACCGCCGACCAAAAGCTGCATCTTTACGACACGTTCGAGGCGCGCGACATCGCCGAAAACGCGCCCGTCCAACACGCCTTCCCGGCGCTCAGCGCCGACGGCACGCAGATGGCCTTCGTCGCCAACTGGGACATCTACCGTGGGGAATATCCACTGGTCGATCTTGCGCTCGACAAATCCGCCAACACCAATGAGGCCGAGGCCGGCGACACCGTCACCTACGTCTTCACGGCGACCAATAACGGGCCATCGCCCGCCATCGACGCGAAAATCGTCGATATACTGCCGGCGGGCATGCAGGCGCAGATCACGCCCTTGAATCCGGACAACTACCGCGACGCCGGCGCATCGGGCTTCAGCATGTGTGCCAGCGGTGGCTGTGTGCATCGCGGGACAGGCTGGAACGCCACAGCGCAGGCGCTCACCATCGTCGACTTCAGTGGGCGTGTCTTTCCGCTGCCGGATAGAAACGACACTTCACCCACCGCACAATGGGCCGATATGCGGAATAACGTGCTACTGTTGCACATGGAATCCACGCCACCACTTGATGTAAACACCAGCGGCATCAACCGCACCATCAGCGTCGAAGGGACGCCAACAGCGATCGCCGGAAAGATCGGCAATGCGCTGGTGTTCAATGGGACTGCCGCATTACATGCACCGAATGTGCTAGACACCACCGGTACCGGCGCAACCACTACCTGGATGACGTGGGTACGGCGGGATTCGACGAGTCCCGGCGGACTTATGGCGGAGATAGATACTCCGTGGGACGGTTGGGTGATCGACTTCCCCTCCAGTTCACAGATCCGCTTCCGAGCGGCGACCCAGTTTTATATCTTCAGCCTTGTCAACGAAAAAACGGTCGATATCACACCGCAAATCGGGGAATGGTTCCATCTCGCCATCACCTGGCGCGACACGTGGTCTCCCAACGATATTCGCATCTACATCAACGGGCGCGAAGTAACAGGCAGTGGTTTTCTATACATAACCCAGGATCAGTTCGGTGCGCCTGCAAACACACTCTACATTGGCCGGGATCACTGGGGCAGTTATTTCCGGGGTGCGCTGGACGAAGTCGCCGTCTTCAGCCGCATCCTCGCAGCAGACGAAATCCTGGCCGTTTACGAACGGCAAAGCCCGGCCTACACTGCCTACTTCGATTCGGCGCTGATGCAGGAGACGACCGGCAGCAACGCTTGGAGCACGCTGGCCTGGTATCCGAGTCTACCCGTGGGCGTCGAGTTGCCCGATAACGGCGCGAACTGGACCATCAGCGACACCCAAGCCCTGGCCAATAGCGGCTACCGCTATCCCACGGCGACACTGGCGATGAGTGGCACGGTGTTGCTGCTGCATATGAACGAGGCCAGCGGGGCGACGTCGTTCTTCGACACGTCGGGTGTGCGCGATGCCCAAGGCTACCGGAACGAGGCCTACTGCGACGGCGGGCGCTGCCCGCAAGCGGCGGCGGGGCGGTTCAACGGGGCGCTGCGCTTCGACGGGAGCGACGATTCCATCTACGTTAGAGAGCCGAAAGACTTCGCCGCGACCGAGATGACGGTGATGTTCTGGATGCGCACGCAGCAGGGGAGTGGCGGGCTGTTCCAGTACAGCGTAACAGACAGTCCAAGCGTCGATGATGGCAGATGGCGCTTCCAGGAAAACGAGTTCACGGTCAACAGTCCCGGCGCTCTGCAGGTACACATCGGCGGGCAAATCTACAACTCCGCCGTATCGGCCAACGATGGGGAATGGCATCACATCGCGGTGACGTGGAACAATGCCGCGCGCACGGTCACGATTTACAAAGACGGCGTCGCTGCGCAAACCATCGCCTCCGTGATCACGTACACGCTCACGCAGCCACACAGCGACGCGCGCTTCCCCGCGCGCGTGGTGGTGGGCAACCGGCTCGGCTACGCATACGAACAAGGCCAGGAATGTGTCTGGTTGTGGTGGGGCTATTACTGTTATCCCACGTATGTCTACAGCCTTAAGGAGGCGAGCCAAACTCCCTTCAACGGGACGCTGGACGAACTCACCGTCTTCAAACGCGCACTCAGCGCCAACGAGGTCCGCGCAGCTTATTTACGCGGGACGGCGCGGATGCTCTTCCAGGTACGAACGTGTGCGACCTCGGCCTGCAATGGCGCGAATGAGTTCTTCGTGGGGCCAGGCGGGCTGCGGCATACCTACTACACGGATGAACCGGATTCCAGCACACCGCTCTGGTCGCTGGCAGGCGTGCCTTCGCTGCCCTATCTCCAATACCGCACGTACATGGATGGGTTCATCCCCAACCACACGCCCGAACTGATCACTGTGACCGTGCGCCCGCGCGCCGAGTGTGGGACCAACGTGGCGAAATCCGTCATCACGTGCACGTTGAGCACCCGCGAGTCACCGTTGCCGGTGAACGAAACGGTCGTCGTGCGCGTCCCGGTTTCCGTCACCAACAATGCCTTTTCCGCAGCGACCATTGTCAATGGACAGCTTACCATCCAGAACCAGGCCCGGATTCTGGCAGTCGAAGCGGATCATCACCAGGAGAACAACACGGACTCGTGGCCGCTCACGCTCAAACCGATCAGCATCACCGCCGTCAGCATCAGCCCGGCCAGCCCCGCCTGGGAAGTCAACCAGCTAGGGTATCTGACCGCCACCGTCACGCCGGGGAACGCCACCCCGCCGGTCTGGTATGAGTGGACGGCGCCGCTCCACGGAACGCAACTGTATACGGTCACGACGGACTGGCTCAACCACACCGTCGCCTACAGTTACACCGAGGCGGGATTACGCACCATCAGTGTGCGCGCCCGCAACACGCCCAACGGCGTATGGCAAACCGATTCGGTCACGGTAAAGGTCAACCATCCCTTGCCGCACATCGACACGCTCACACCCAACGAGACGGACGCCTATAACCCCACCCTGACCATCACGATCAACGGCAACGGCTTTGTAGATAACACCGTGACCCGCGTCCTATGGAACGGTGCGCTCCTGGCGACCAGCAACGTGGTGAGTAGCACGCAAATGACCGCCGTCATTCCTGCCGCCAATTTCCTGTTGGGTGGCGAGTACGCGATCACCGTGCGCAATTCACAGACCGGACTGGATACGCGCATCTCCGATCCCGCGATCTTCACCGTTTACAACCGCATCCCCAGCGTTAGCGGCGTCGTTCCGGTGTCAACGACGATCAACACTAATACGCCCGTCGTCATCAGCGGCGACTACTTCGCGACGACCGGTGCGATCGTGCGACTGTACCGGCCTGCCACCACCACGATCAATCTGACGCCGAGCGCCGCCACACGCACACAGATCAACGTCACCGTGCCCGGCAACAGCATCCAGGCGGCCGGCTACTACTCGCTCACGGTGCAGAACCCCACCCCACGCCGTGGCGACGGTGAATCCACCCCTCTGTTGTTCACCGTTTACAACCCGCAGCCCACCATCACCAGCTTCAGCCCGCCTACGGCAACCGCGGGGGCTGGCTTTACGCTTGTCATCACCGGCACGAACTTCATCAACGGCGCGCAAATCTTCTGGAACGGCCAGGCGCGCAATACCACCTTTATCTCGTCCACCCGATTACAGGCGACGATTCCCGGCAACCTGGTCACGCAAGGCAACGTGCCGGTCTTCGTCAGAAACCCCGCGCCGAGTGTGGCGGATTCGAATACAATCAACTTCCCTGTCGTGCCATAACGAGCGATGTCTGTCAGGCCATAGAAAAGAGGGCAAAGCCGCGGTTGCGGCTTTGCCCTCTTCCAGTTTGCACGATGCTATTTAGAGCGCACCGGACAGCCGCCGCTGCACGCGCGGGACGGTCACGATGAGCGACAAGCCCACCAGTGTCGCCAGCACGGTCGCCGGGATGGCGACGATCGGCGTGGCCCCGTGCTTCACCGCAATCCCAATGTAAGCCCAGACGATGACGGCGATGTAGGTAATGTCGCCTCGCGTGTAACTGACCGCCAGCGCCACCGCCGCCGCAACGATCAGCATGATCAATGCCCAAACTTCCGGCGCGATGCCCCAGCCGCCCCACTTGAGGTAATCCAGCAGCGAGGTCACGTTGGCCACCGTCGCTACGGTAATCCACCCCAGATAGAGGCTGAAGGCGAGGTTTACCGTCCAGCGTTCGGCAGCCGCCGGGCGACGCGCTCCAATCCCCAACCGCAGATAGATGGCGATAAGGCTGCCGAGTAACACCAGCATGGCGATCAAGGTCAGGGGGAAAACCTCGTAATGCCAGAGGAAAATCCACGCGATGTTGGCGACCGCGCTCAGCGCGTAGAGGTAGCCGATACGATCGCGAGTATCGACGCTATGCGGTGTCAGTTGATAGATTGTGAACGCCAGCAAAGCCAGATAAATCAAACCCCAAATCGAGAAGACGTAGCCTGCCGGGACAAAATAGACCTCAAAGCGGTCGGAAATTTCACCCGTATTCAGGCCATTGAGCGGTAATGCATTCGCCAGGACATTGATAATAATGACGCTCAGCGTCGCTGCCACATTAACCCACTTCAATACGTTGGTGTTCTTCATAAGTAGACCTCCTCTTCGAAAATGGACATAACTCAAAAGATTGTAGCACCCAAGCCAGATCATGCAAACGCGCAGCCAGGTCAAACGGGGTGTCTTTTGTCGTTTTGGTCTAACCGTAACGAAACCCGCTTTACCTTCACCGACTTTTCACACTCTTGTAATAGCTAATGCGGATTCTTATGATAGAATTCAAGTATCTATTCAGGCCACCGCCTGGCACGGTCTTTCATTCATGCCTTCGCCAGGGGAGCCATTCTAAGGAAAATAAAGGTATGTACTGCCAGCACTGTGGATCGCACAATCCTGATGGCGTCGCCACCTGCTATGCCTGTCACATCGCACTCAGTGCAGATACCGAGGCGCTCCGGCAGGCGCTCGCTACGGCGCAAGAATCGCTCAAACGACTGCAACATTTCATTCCATCCGTGGTGGCGGAAAGCATTTTGCACGATCAAGAACGTTTGAGCGGCGAGCGGCGCGAAATCGCGGTGCTGTTTGCCGATGCCGTCAATTTCACCCATCTCTCCGCCTCATTGGATGCGGAATCTGTCTTCAACCTGATCAACGATCTCCTTGGACGCCTGATCGCCTGCGTGCATCGCTACGGCGGCTTGGTGGACAAATTCACCGGCGATGGGCTGATGGCCGTCTTCGGTGCGCCTGTAGCCCACGAAAACAACGCGGAAATGGCCGTGCGCGCTGCGCTGGACATGCAGCGCGCTGCTGACGAATTCACGCCGGTAGCCAAAGCGCAATTGGGCGCGCCGCTGGAAATACGGATTGGCGTCCACAGTGGGCCGGCCATTGCGGGCATTCTGGGCACGGCAGAACAGGCTGCTTACACGGTCATCGGTGATACGGTGAATATGGCGGCGCGTCTGGAGTCACTGGCGACGCCGGGCAACATCCTCGTCAGTACAGAGGTACACACCCGTACGCAACCATTTTTCGAATTCCAGACAATGGCGCCGACCTTCATTAAAGGCGTGGATCAACCCGTCGTTACTTACCAGGTCACCGGTAGACGGACGGCCCCGGAAGCCGCACGTGGCATCCAGGGTGTATCCAGCATCTTCCTGGGCCACGAAGCCGAACTATCCCAACTCCACGCGCGCCTGGCCGATTTTATAGAGCAGCGCGCCGGGCAACGCATTACCGTGCGCGGCGAGGCCGGGATGGGCAAATCCCGCCTCGTCTCCGAGTGGCTCAGAGAGGTCACACCCGACACAGCGCGCATCTGGCAGGGACGTGGCTTGCCCTACGTCCAGGGCGTCAGTTACGGCATCATGCGTTCTTTGCTGCAAAATGCCATCAACACCTACCCGCCGGGCGAGGCGTGGGAAAGCCAAATTTCGGCAGCGTTACTACCCTTTCTCAAGCAGGTCGCCGGGCTGTCCCTCACGCCCAGGGAAGAGATGCCGCTCAGCACCCTCACCCCTGAAAGTATCAAGCAATTGACCGAGTTGGCCTTGCGCGAGTGGTTCATCGAAGAAGCGCGCCGGCTGCCGCTCATCGTCGTTCTGGATGACTTCCACTGGGCGGACGATTTGTCACGGGATTTGCTGAAAAGTCTGAGCCACATCACCACCGAAGTCCCGGTGATCTTCTGTGTCATCACCCGCGCCTACGCCGAACCGCCCTTCGATCCCACCCCGGAGGCGGCCCATAGCCTGGTTGTAAACGTCAATCCACTGACACAGGCCCAGAGCCGCGAACTGCTCGCCCATGCCGTAGATTTGGAGGGGCTGCCGGAATCGGTGGTCGACACGATCCTCACGCGGGCAGAAGGCAATCCCTTCTACATCGAAGAATTCGTGCGCATGTTGATCGAGAAGGGGTTACTACGATTGGAAGGCGCGCAATGGCACGTGATCTCGACGGTGGCACTGGAGAAACTGGAAGCGCCCACCTCGCTACGCGGCCTGATGATGGCGCGCGTAGACCGTCTGCCGGAGAATCTGCGCAACGTCCTGCGCGACGCCGCGGTGATCGGGTTACAGTTTGATGCGCGCATCCTGGAAAGCATCGAGCGACATTTCCACGGCGCAGAGAGCGTCGCACCTTTCCTCGAACGGCTCACTGAAGCCGGGCTGTTGGAACCGCGCCCGCAGGTCAACGCCCATACCTACGCCTTCCGGCACATCCTGACGCAGGAAACCATCTACGATAGCATCCTGCATGTCCAACGCCCGACGCTGCACCGGCTGGTGGCCGAGGCGCTGACCGTTCTGCACGCCGATGCTCTGCACGATCAGGCCGAAGTCCTCGCCATCCACTATGACTTGGCGCGCGTGCGCGACAAAGCGCTCCAATACACCCTTCTGGCGGGGGAACGCGCGCGCCTGCAGTTCGCCAATCGCAAAGCGACGGAATATTACAGCCGGGCGCTGCAATTGTCACAACATCTGACCGACTGTGAAAGTGAACGCTGGCAGGCGGCCATGGGCCTGGGCGACGTCCAACAGCACATCGGGGAATATGAAGAGGCCATCGCTTTCTATCAAGCCGCATTAGAGGAGTGGAAAGAAGCACCCCTCGAGGCGCAGGCCGAGATTATGCTCAAACTGGGCCGGGTCTGGATCCAACGCGGCAGTATGGAAGAGGCCGAAATGTGGCTACAACAGGGTTTGTCCAAGCTCAACAGTGGAACGCGTACACGACCACAAATCGAGGCCGAAATCGACGCTTTTTTGGGCTGGATCCACTTACGGCGCGGCGACCTGGCGAGCGCACAAGCCTGGCTGGAGAAGGGGCTGGAGCGGGTCAACGATACACAACATCTCGACGTACTCTCCTCCATCCTCAACCGGCTGGGCGCGGTGTACTACGAGCAGGGGGAGCTAGATCGCGCCACGCAGGTTGTCGAGCGCGCCTTAGCCATCCGCGAGTCACTGGGCGACATCCTGGGCGTCGCCCGCTCTTCTAACAATCTCGGCATTCTCAAAAGCAATAGCGGCGACTGGCAAAGCGCCTTGGAGAATTACCGGCGCGGGCTACAGATTTTGGAAAAGATCGGGAATACCGAAGGCGTTGCCATCGCGCACACAAATATCGGCAGTATCTATATCGACATCGGCGACTGGGATCAGGCGGCTGCCAATCTCCAACAAGGCTTTGCCCTCGCGCAACGGATCGCCAATCCTTATGAAATTGCCCAAGCCCATCTGAATTTGGGCCGGTTGTATCTGGCGCAACAACAATGGGATAAATCACAACAACATCTGGATGCAGCCATCGCCCTCTACAAACAAGCCGGTTCGCGCGCTAGTTCGAACCTCATCGACGCTTATTCATTGCAAGGCGCGCTGGGTCTGGAACAGGGTGATGTCGAAACCGCTGCTGAGTGGAGCGCGCAAAGCTGCCGTTTGCTACAGGAAGTCACCGGCAAGGCCACCGGCGAAACCGCTGAATGGGGGCGCTACGAACAACTGCAAGGGCGCATCGTGGCCGCACGTGGCGATGCGGTACAGGCGCTCGAACATCTTTGCCGCGCAAAAGCCATTTTCACCGCCAGCCGAACCTATCTTGAGGTCGGGCGCACTGCCTATTATTGTGCGCAAGCGTGGCGCTGCCTGGACAATGCACCCAAGGCGCGCGCCGAATTACTAGAAGCACAGCACATCTTCGAGCAACTTGGCACAGCGCCAGACCTGAATCGCGTAGTCCAGATGATGGCGGCACTGTGACGACAGGTCAACACCAACAAACACGGGGCAGACAATCTGCCCCGTGTTTGTTGGCGGCTTTATCGTGTGATTATTCGTCCGAGCCTACCCAGGTGTTCACGTTGACGGTTGTGGTGTTGGTAGGCATATTGTCGAGGTTGTAGAAGTCTGCCGCCCACGCCGGATTTCCCACGTTATCGGCCCAACTGGTGAAGCCATCTGCCCAACTCTGAAAACCGCCGGCCCAGGTGGTATACCCACCATTCCAGACCGTGAAGGCACTCGTCCAACTGGGGATGCCATCGGCCCAACTGGTATAGCCATCGGCCCAGCTCGTAAAGCCATCGGCCCAACTCGTGAACCCATCCGCCCAACTCGTGAAGCCGGCTACCCACTGCCCACACATAGGCGAGGGGAGCGTCTGAGTGTCAGTCCAGTCATCGAATCCATCGGCCCAACTGGTGAAGCCATCTGCCCAACTCGTGAACCCATCCATCCAGGTGACGTAGTCGGCCCAACTGGTGTAGCCGTCAGCCCAGCTTTGGTAGCCGTCGGCCCAACTGGTGAATTTGTCCGCCCAACTGGTGAAGCCATCGGCCCAATTCGCGTAATCCTCAGGGACGACGCCGCACGTATCGGCCCAACTGGTGTAGCCGTCGGCCCAACTCGTGAACCCATCCGCCCAACTGGTGAAGCCGCTCGACCAGGAAGCGTACCCGCCTTCCCATACACCGGCAGCGCCCGTCCAGACAGCAATCCCATCCGCCCAACTGGTAAATCCATCCGCCCAACTCGTAAATCCATCGGCCCAACTGGTGAAGCCGTCTGCCGACTGCTGGCAGAGCGTGTCAGCCCAACTGGTATACCCATCCGCCCAACTGGTGAAGCCGTCGGCCCAACTCGTGAAGCCATCCGCCCAACTAGTGAACCCGTCGGCCCAGCTTGTAAAGCCATCCGCCCAACTGGTATAGCCATCCGCCCAACTGGTGAACCCGTCAGCCCAGCTTGTAAAGCCATCGGCCCAACTCGTGAAGCCGTCGGCCCAGCTCGTGTAACCATCGTCGAGCAGACACATATCGGCCCAACTGGTGAAGCCGTCAGCCCAGCTCGTAAAGCCATCGGCCCAACTCGTGAAGCCGTCGGCCCAACTGGTATAGCCATCCGCCCAACTGGTGAACCCGTCCGCCCAACTCGTGAAGCCGCTCGACCAGTTCGTCGCGCCGTCGGCCCAGGATTGATAACCGTCCGCCCAGCTTTGATAACCGCCGCTCCACGTTGTGTAGCCATCCGCCCAGCTTTGGAAACCGCCCCCGATGAGCTTGAACTCGCCGGTCTCAGCGTCGAAGGTTGTCCAACCCTGATAGTGAACCGTCCCGGCCAGGTCTGCCGCAATATCCATTCCCTGATTGGCGGAGCCGGCTAGATCGGCGTACACCGCGTCAGCAGCCCACACGCGCCCAGCGCCTTGTTGCCAGATGCTATAGGCAGCCTCGCCGGTAGCCCCGGCAAACTGCGGGCGCGCGGTCTGCATCAGGCGGAACTTGACCTGGTCAGGTGTAAGGCTGGGATTTTTGCTGAGCATCAACGCGACGATGCCAGACACGGCCGCGGTTGACATCGATGTACCCGACATCTCGAAGTAGTTGCCATTCAACCGGCGATCCGGATATTCGCGGCTCAGATAGGAGTTGGTGCGCATCAGGGATTCCACGTGCGCGCCAGGGGCGATGACGTCGGGCTTGACAAAGGCATCCAGCGTTGGCCCGGCGGCAGAGAAAGGCGGCATATAATCGTCGCCATAGTCCAAAGGCGTGCGGCTGTCGGTGAATGCGCCTACGGTGATGACGTAGGGTGTGTTGCCGGGTACGCCGACGCTCATCGGCTCCGGCCCGGTGTTGCCCGCGCTGGCGACCACGACGATGCCCGCCTGCCAGGCAGCCATCACGGCCCGGTTGTAGGGGTCGGCCCAGTAGGGCGCTACCGGCACAGCGTACATCGAGATGTTGAGCACGCGGATGTTGTAGACTTCCTTGTTCTGTACGATCCAGTTAAGTCCCTGCAACACGTCAGCGTACGAACCTACGCCCGTCTCATTGAGCACTCGCACGGCAACCAGATTGGCGGCGGGGGCCACACCGCGATATTCAGCGTCCTGATTTTCGTAGAACCGGTTTGCGGCGATACCGGCCACGTGCGAGCCGTGACCATTGGGATCACCGGGCGCGCGGTTCAGGTGTGGGGGTTCGAAGACGCGATTCGAGACCACGTCATAATAGGCCAACACACGCTCCGTTTTACCGGGCGTGGCGTTCTTGAGATCGGCAAAAGTCGCATCGAGGCCACTGTCAAGGAAGGCAATCGTCACCCCGGCGCCGAGATTGCCCGCAGCCCAGACTTCATCCACGCCAATGGTCTTCACGAATTCCACGTTGGGCATCTTGCCCTGTGACGCGGCCGCTACATCGCGATCCATCGTCACCCGCACGACGCCGGGAGTCTGCGCCAGACTCTGCTGTGTCGCTTGCGGAATCTGCGCCACGACTGCGTCGATGATGTCGATGACGGCGACGACGCGCCCGCCCACGGCTTGCACAGCAGCAGTGGCGGCCTCCAGATCCGCACCCTCGACGATGACCTGTACAGACGCCGACTGCGCAGGCCCCCGGCCAAACCAGGACCCAGTCAGCAACACCGACACCAGAACAACTGTAAGTATTTTGGAAATGAGTGACTTTTCCATCCTGCACCTCCGCGCCCGTAAAACCGTTAGAATTTGGTTAAACTGTATAATCTATTCTAACACATTTCTATCCAAAACACCAATAGTACTTAAGTACTATATGGCACAAAAAAACACGGGACGGCAGCTTAACCATCCCGTGTCACGAGCAAAATCGCGATACGCCGAGTTTATTTTCTAGGGCGCGACTCCCAAAGAAGCTGTTCGCGCAGCATCAGATCGGTATTGCGAATCTTGAAAGCCAGATCGCTGGCGATATTGCGCATCAGTAAATAGCCAAAATAGTGGTCTGTCTCGCAAAGATTCATCAAATCCTCGCGCTTGATCGCTTGCAGCCGGGCTTCCTCAGATGCCGTGCGGGCTGATGCGGAGCGCATGCCGCGATCTACCAGACCGATCTCGCCAAAGGTTTGACCCGGCCACAAATTGGCGATGATCGCCGGCTGCGCGCTCAACGGGCTTGGCCCCAACATGCTCGGATCGATCACGATTTCGACGATGCCTTCGGTGATAATGTAAAGTTCGTCACTGGGCGTGTTCTCTTTAACGATAATCTCACCTTTCTTATAGACACACTCGTGACAGACTTCAGCCACCTTTTGCAAATATTCCTTTGAAATCCCGTAAAAAATATCGGCCTGACGCAAAAAAGTCAATAATTGCATTGCTCCTCCTTAAAACTCAACCCGCATCGGTGCCAGGATCAGCCGAGCAATGGGCGCGGAAACAACCTTACACCATCTGTGCCCTTATCCACAAGTATACCGGAATTTGGCTGTGAAGCAAACGGAGAAGCGCACAACCCTGACAATCCCCAATTTACACGCCGATCACTGGGGCGACTGCCATCGAGCCGAAACATTGAGCCTGACGGGCATCGATCAAACCTAAACAAACACCATTCAGCTAATAGGCCGCCGGGATCAACCGGCGGCCTATTTTTGGGCAACGTACAGTTTATTGTGTTGCGGATAGTTCAATGGCCTGCGTCGCAAGCTGCGCAAACTCTTGGATATCCGCATCGCGAGGCAAGTACTCCGCAATGCGCTGCGCGTCGCGCGCCACATCCGCCAAAGTTGTCCCGGCATCCTTGGCCCAGTACCTCTGTCGTAGGATCTCAGCGTACTGCGCGACTAGGGCGGTCATCTGGAAACGCGGATCGCTCACGGCGAAGTCCTCGCTAAAGTCGGCGCGCGTGGCGCGGCGCTTGATTTCGATCACATCGCCGGTATTGGGGTCTTCCCAGCGCACATAGACCACGAACGCGGTCGCTTGCGAATCTGCGTCAGCTTCGAACTTCACCTCGTACAGCGCGGGCGATCACCTGCAGGGGCGAGGGCAGCCGGTGAACGAAGATGTGCTCGGCCTCTTTGATGTCGTCATTGAAGATTCTGCCCTGAACCTGGAAATTCAGTGAACTTTTTCCTCCTGGGGTGCATGTAACCCATAGATCGACAAAACAAACAAAATCCATTAGCTTAATCAACAGGAGGAGAACAATGAACCGCGCGTTTCGTATCGCAATTGCTTTGTTAGTTTTGGTGACCGTGATCTTGTCGGGTTGTAGCGCCCCGCACGCCACCCCGGCGCCGGCTGCCACACGGGAAGCCTACCGGCTGCCACAGCCCACCGCTATGCCCCGCGAGTATGTCGTGGAAAAGACCGTTGAAGTCGAAAAAGTCGTAGAAGGCTTTGTCCCCGGCGCCTCCACGGGCGGCACGGACGAACCGAACGACCAGCCCTACGGTCACGTTTTCTTCGAGAACTACGGCGTCAACCCACGCGTCGACACAGAAGACGACAACCTTTCCACCTTCGCCGTGGATGTGGACACGGCCTCGTACACCGTGATGCGGCGCGTCATCGGCGATGGCTACCTGCCCAACAAGGACTCGGTGCGCGTCGAGGAATACATCAACTTCTTCGAGCAAGGCTACAAAGCGCCCACCAAGAGCGCCTTTGGGATCACCATTGACGGCGCGTCTTCGCCTTACGTGGAGAACTACCATCTGGTGCGCGTGGGCCTCAAAGGGTACGAAGTTCCGGAAGAAGAGCGCCCCAACGTCGTCCTTACTTTCGTCATCGACGTGTCCGGCTCGATGAATATGGAAACCCGCCTGGAATTGGTCAAGGATGCGCTGGAATTGCTGGTCGAACAACTGCGCCCGACGGATGAGATCGGCATCGTCGTCTACGGCAGCAATGCGCGGGTGGTGTTGGAGCACAGCCCGGTACAAAACGCCAGCACGATCCTGCGCGCCATTCGGCAGTTGAAGGCAGAAGGTGCGACGAACGCCGAAGAAGGGCTGCAGGAAGGCTATCGCCTGGCACGGAAGCACTTCAATGCCGAGGCCGTTAACCGGGTGATCCTCTGCTCCGACGGCGTCGCTAACGTGGGTCGCACCGGGCCAGACTCTATCCTCAAAATCATCCGCGAGTATGCCGACAAGAATATCTACCTCACGACCATCGGCGTGGGAATGGGCAATTTCAATGACGTCTTGATGGAACAGTTAGCGAACGACGGCGATGGGTTCTATGCCTACATCGACGACATCAAAGAGGCCGAGCGCATCTTCGTTCACCGGCTGCCCTCGTCCTTGCAGGTGATCGCCCGCGACGCCAAAGTGCAGGTGGAGTTCAACCCCGATGTGGTGAGCCGCTATCGCCTCATCGGCTACGAAAACCGCGCCGTGGCCGATGACGACTTCCGCAACGACAACGTGGATGCAGGCGAACTCGGGCCGGGGCACAGCGTCACCGCGCTATACGAAGTGAAATTCAAGGCCGACGCCGATCCGCAGGCGCCTGCACTCACCGTCTACATGCGCTGGGAAGACCCCAATACCGGTGAGGTGACCGAGATCAAGCGCCGCGCCGCGCGCGCCGACTTCAGCGAGGATTTTGCAGCGAGCGATCCGCACTTTCAACTGACTGCCGTCGTCGCGCAGTACGCCGAAACCCTGCGGCAGAGCTACTGGGCCAAAGATGCCGGGACAACCCTGGCAGACGTGGCCCGCGACGCTCAGCGCATCGCGGAATATATGCCACGCGATCAGGACGTGCAAGAGTTCGCACAACTCGCCTCGAAAGCGATAGACCTATCACCCACACAATAATCTTGTGTTCAGCCGCCAACGCACAGGCCACTGGTAACCCGGTGGCCTGTTTTATTGTTAATCCCCGCTCCTATCGCGTTATCGAGGTCAAGGATAAAAATCCCGGCGCCATGCGCCTACACCGAGAACGTCTGGCAGCCGACAATGACGGGGGCTTCGCGGATGAGTTCAGTATTTGGGAATACCGCCACCACAAACAGAGCGAATTCTACGCGGCGGGTCAAGTCGCTGGCAAGGATAGGATCGACCTTGCGTCACCAGCCGCATGAGCGCGAAGCGGATAGGGCGCATTTTCATGTAAAAACGCGCGCCGCCGCCGCGCCGGCCAACCGCGCCAGGGCCACCTTGATACGACTACTGCGCGGCGGAAAGTAGAACGTACACCCCGGCTCCAGCCAGCCCTGCGCCTGCCACCAGGTCCGATCATACGATCCCGGCGGTTCGCGCTGCCAGGCAAACTGTTGAATCCTGAACGCCATCAGCGAGATAAACGAGGGGTTAAGCGCCTGTTGCTGGGCGACGGCGCGAAACAGCTTGTCCGCCGCTTTGTCCGCCGCCGGGCGGTAACGCGGCAGTTCGTCCGCCGACGCCAGCGCGCCCATTTTCAATCCCGTCTGCCCCACCAGATGGTACCCCCAAGTGAGTAGCGCCGTGTTCATCGTGCGCAGGGTGTGGCTGGGGGGACTCCCGCCAACCGTCGCCAGCGGATAGGCGCATTTGCCGCCCATCGCCGGCCGGTGACACAGGTAGGCCAGCCGGTCCATCCAGGTCTTGACCAGCCCGTTCACGTCATCAACATAGACCGGGCTGGCGAGGAGGAGGCCGTCAGCGGCGTCCATTTTGGCGCGAATGAGCGGGATGTCATCCTTGAGCGGGCAGGCATCTTCACCACGATCAAAGCACACGCGACAGCCCCGGCAGGGGCGAATGTCCAGATCGCCCAGGAAAAGCGTCTCCCATTCCAGCGGCGTGGCGTGCTGCACCGCCAAGACTTGCATCCGCGCCTCGACCATCTGCATGACGCGGGCGGTGTTGCCTTTTTTGCGGTAACTGCCGATACAAGCGAGAATCTTCATCGTCTCAACCACCTCATCCTTTCTCGATGTCGTGTGCAAACCCAGCAACACAGATCACCAAGTGTTTCCCCACCCACTGCCAAAGACAAATACCCAACACACAGCCAGAATACTTTCATCATCCGTCACACCGGGCACATAGCGAGTGATGGCGATGAACAGGACGTTGCGGCAAGTTTACCCAGGACCTGCTCCAGGTGCTCGAAAATCCAAAAGTGTCCGGCCCCGGCAATGAACTCGGCCTCACAATCGGGTATGCACTCGGCCAGATAGCGGCCCATCGCCGGCGGCACGCTCACATCTTGTGTGCCCTGCCAGAGATAGACTTGGGTCTGGATGTCCGTGAGGGGAATGGGCCAGTGCGCCGGCAACAGCGAGTCGTACCACGAGCCGATGCCGCCTTGCCGGTAGCCTTCTGCGCGCGTGGCGCGCATCCGCTCACCCAGGTTGAGGCGTTCATAGATCAGCCTGTCTTCTGGTCCGAATTCTTTGAGGACCATTTTCACATAGAGCGCGGGAGAGGCTTGCGACAGCCAGGCGATAAAGCGCATTTGCAGTTTGAACAGGCGCGGCACGCGCGGCGCATATTTCCACATTGCGCGCACCATCGGGTTTAGACCCTGGCTGGTTTCGGGTAGGAAGGGGCCGACACTGGCAAAGATTCCGGCGCATGTCAACCGCTGAGGAATTTTCCAGGCGCAGGCCAACGCATACGGCCCGCCGCCAGACCCGCCGAATACGGCAAACCGGTCGATGTTCAACGCATCGGCCAGGGCAACTACATCATTGGGCCAGTTCTCGACCGTGGTCACACCAGTGACAAAATCCGTTTGCCCGTATCCAGGGCGGTCGGGGGCAATCAAGCGGATCCGCGGCAACTCGAGCGCGCCCGGCAGCGCACCCCAGATCAAGCGCGAGTTGGGGTTGCCGTGAAAAGCAAAAATTGGCTTCCCGGCCGGATCGCCATATTCGACATAACAGAGTTGTCGCCCGTCGGGCAGTTTGATGTAGCGGCCCTTATCTTTATCTGACATAACGTGACCTTCGAACCGTGCTGTTTTTGGGTATAGGCAACATAGCTGTGGTCTCCGATGATGAGACGGTCATGGTTTGCGCACAATCCCCCACAAGAACAACCCAAACGGGGCGAAACACACCAACCCCATCGCCAAAATCACCCCGAAATCCTCTACCGGAAAGGGCGCACCGGCGATAAACGGCTGCAAGATGAAAAAGACCAGCAGCGCCACGAATAACATGCTGGCCTGAAAGAGCAATCCTGTCCCGACCACGTACCCCAACGTCCGCCGCCGCCACAGCGCCACACCGCCAATCACCCACAGCGGCGTGGTCAGTAAATCGGCGACCAGCACGGCGAGTTCTGCCGGTGGCAACGGCGTCCTCCCAACAAGCGCACCCACAAGGGCGGCGCCCGCCCGCAAAAAGAATAACGCGCCCAGCCCCACCAATACGCCGCCGCCAAACCGCACTGGGACCGCGCCGGCGAGCCGCGCGTGAACCGTCGCGCCATCGATGCTTTCGAGCAAACAGAAAATCGCGTAGGCGCTCAACCCCACCAACGCCAGGTAGATCACGAATTGCCACGTCAGCGGCATGGCGACGGCGTAGGCGATGTAGTTGTAGATGACGTAGAACAGCGTGCCAGGCCAGAAGAGCAACCCCAACAGCTTGCCGCGCCGCGTCAGCGCCAGCGCGCCCATCAGCAGCGGCAGACCCAATGCCAGGTTGACCACGTCATTGGAGACGAACGAGTGGCGCAGCGCCTCGGTTGGATAAAGGGTGTCAGGGAAAAGCAGCCCCGCAACGGATGCTGCCGTCATCAACACCGCGACGGCGAACGTCAGCGCATAATCGTGCGTCAATCGGCGCACAAGAGGCAAATCTGTTATGTCACGTGATTTCATAAAATTACCCCTTACTTTACTGGAAAAAGCCCGCCCGTTTGAACGTCCAGCAGCCGTCGGCGCTTTGGGCGGTTGCCAGTGTGCCAAAGGAACTGCGGAAGCGCAGCGTGGCGACCAGTTCATCGCCAGCGTGCAACTCGTATTCCATTTTGAACAGATGGGGTTGGCGCCATTGAAGCGCCTGATTGGATTGCATAGCTATTTTCTGCATTTTTGTCCTCCTTTGGTCATCCTGTTTCATACAAATTACGGATACAGAGTGGGCGTGGTTTCGCAGCTCCAAATTGCTGTGTGTATTCATAGTGACAGACTCCTACAGTGTCCACTATCGGTGTGGGTAACGGTATTGACCGCAGTACTGAATGAAGATGCAATTTCCATAAGTTATCTCCTAAGTGTCGAAATGGGGTTTTTGAGGTCGTGGGCGACGGTGTGGGCGAAGGCGTCCAACTCGGCGTTGCTGGCTTCCAGTTAAAAACCTTAACCTATCGTTAACATTCTGGTAAACATCCGTTAAGCATCGTGCGCTATGCTAAAGTCAGCACAAATCTATGATGAAGGATACAGGTGTGTTGTGACCACGCCAAAACTGAACTGGGTTCTGCTGATACTTTACGCGGTATTAACAGTAGGAGTGCTGATTGCGGCGTTTGTTGCGCCGACAGTGCGCGCCGTCGCTTACGCGCCGTTGCGCAATTGGCTCGTCCCGCCACCCAAACCCGTCGTGATTTCGGTGCTGTATTCCACCGAAAAGGCGCTGTGGATGCAAGAAGCGGTGGAACGCTTTGCCAGGACGCGCACCCGCATCGGCGGGCGCCCTATCGAAATCACACTCCAAAAGTCCGGGTCGCGGGAGATGTACCTGGCCGTGCTGGACGGCAAAGCGCAGCCCGATCTCATCAGCCCGGCCAGTACGCTCCAGATCGCGCTGTTGGAAGAGTTGTCGAAGAGCAAGTTCGGCTATGCGCTGGTCAATCCGGCGGACCGCGCGACGTGCCGCCCGGTCTTGACGTCGCCGCTGGTGCTGGCGGCGTGGCGGGAACGCGCCGCGGTGTTGTGGGGCGACAATCCCGGCGGCGATCTATGGCGGCAGATGCACGACGCGCTCGTCGATCCGCAGGGCTGGGGCAGCTACGGCCACCCTGAGTGGGGCTACATCAAATTCGGTCACACCAATCCGCTTTCCTCCAATAGCGGTTTCCAGACCTTGGTGTTGATGACGTACAACTACTTCGAGAAGACCCGCGGCCTGACCTCGGCTGACATTCTGGCGAATCTCGAATACCAACGCTGGTTGATCGAGTTCGAAAACAGCATCTCCAAATTCGGTGACAGCACCGGCGCCTATATGAACGAAATCGTGGCCTACGGGCCGAGTATGTACGACTTCGTCACCGTGTATGAGGCGACGGCCATCGAACACCTGGAAAGTGCGGTGGGCCGGTACGGGGAGTTATACCTGTACTATCCGCCGGTCACATCGTTGAGCGACCATCCGTTTTGCGTTTTGCAGGCCGAGTGGGTATCGCCGGAAAAAGCCCAGGCGGCGCAGGCGTTTCTGGATTTTCTCACCGGGACGGAGATGCAAGAGCTGGCGCTGGTACAGTATGGTTTCCGCCCGGTCGATCCGGCGGTGTCCCTGGAACAACCGGGCAGCCCATTCACCCGCTATCTGAACAACGGCGTCAAACTACAACTGCCCCCTACCGTCGAGACGCCGCGCGGCGACGTTTTGCAAACCCTGTTGGATTTCTGGCAACGCAACGTCCAACGATAGTTTGTGCCGCCGAGGACACAGAGAAAAAAACCTGTGTCCTTGGTGCTACTTTGATAGGAGGTGTCGTGATGAAAAGCAACAAAGTGCGCGTCTTGTTTCTGTGTTCCCAAAATTCGGCGCGGAGTCAGATGGCGGAAGCCTTTTTGCGGCTGTATGGCGGCGAGCGTTTCGAGGCACACAGCGCCGGACTGGAACCGGCCCCGATTCACCCTTACACCCTTGAGGTGATGGCGGAAGTCGGGATAGATTTGATCGCAGCCGGGCATCGCTCCAAAAGTTTGATCGATGAATACTTTGAAAAACAGGTTTACCTGGGGTATCTCATCACCGTCTGTAACAATTCAGAAGCCAAATGACCGATCTATCCCTGGGGCGGGCTGCGGGAATACTGGGGTTTCGAAGACCCGGCCGCGTTCGGCGGAACGCCGGAAGAGCAGTTGGCGAAATTCCGCGAAGTGCGCGACCAGATCGCCGCCCGCGTGAAAGCATTTGTGGAGCAAGAAGGAGCGCGAGGATGAAAAGTAAATCCCTGGTATGCGGCGCACTGCTGTTGTCACTACTGTTGATGGCGTGTAGCACCGGTGGCCTCTCGCTTGGCGGCAAGCGCGTGACCGTGACCATCGTGTACGGTTCGGAGAAAGAAGCGTGGTTGAAGCCATTGGCCGAGCAGTTCAACGGCGAGAAGCACAAGACTGCCGCGGGCGCGGCGATCGAGGTGCAGATTACGCCGATGGGGTCGGTGGAGTCCGGCGAGCAAATCGTCGCCGGTACGCTCAATCCTACCGTGTGGAGTCCGGCATCGTCGGTTTACGTGCCGGTCGTCAATGCCAAGTGGCGGCACTCTCATACTGACGATCTCGTGATGGGAACGCCAAAAGACCTGGTGCTCAGTCCCATCGTGATTGCGATGTGGCAACCGATGGCGGAGACGCTCGGTTGGCCGGACAAGCCGCTCGGCTGGGACGACATCGCACAGTTGGCGGTCTCTCCCAATGGTTGGACCGGTTATGGGTTCCCGGAGTGGGGCAGCTTCAAGCTGGGACACACGCATCCGGAATTCAGCAACAGCGGTCTTCTGGCGGTGATTGCCGAGGCCTACGCCGGCGCGGGCAAACAGCGCGGCCTGACGGTGAACGATGTGCATGACCCCGATGTCAAAACCTTTATGGCCGAAGTGGAGAGCAGCATCATCCACTACGGCGAGAGCACCGGATTCTTTGCCACGCGGATGTTCGAGCGCGGGCCTTCCTACCTCAGCGCGGCGATCTTGTATGAAAACCTCATCGTGGAGCAACAGACGAAGGTGTTGAACAACGAAGTCGCCCAGATTCCGGTAGTCGCCATCTACCCCAAAGAGGGCACGTTCTGGAGCAACCATCCCTACATCATTCTGAACGCGCCGTGGGTGACGGATGAGCAACGCGAAGCAGCCCAGCGCTTCGAAGACTTCCTGCTCGACAAACCGCAACAACTCAAGGCGATGGCGTATGGGTTTCGTCCGGCTGACCAGACGATAGCCCTGTCGGCGCCGCTGGATACCCGCCACGGCGTAAACCCACGCCAGCCGCAGACGGTGCTCGAAATGCCTACCGCCGAAGTCATCACCGCCATCCAGGAAGTATGGCGCACAGAAGCAAAGAAGCCGGTAGATCTGGTCGTGGTCATGGACATTTCCGGCAGTATGCAAGGCGAGAAGATCAACGCGGCGCGCAAGAGCCTGCTCGACTTTGTAAACCTGCTGGATGACCGCGACCGCCTGCAAGTGATCCTCTTTAGCAACCAGATCAGCACGCTGACGCCGCTTTCGCCGTTGGGCGAGAAGCGTCAAGACGTGTTGCGTCGCATTAGCGGGATCAAAGGGGGAGATACACGCCTGTACGACGCCGTCGATACCGCTTATCAGGTGTTACAGACCGAAGGCGATCCGGCGCACATCCGCGCCATCGTCGCCCTCACCGATGGAAATGACACCGCCTCTAAGCTGACCCTGGACCAACTCCTGCAAAAAGTCGGGAATCTCAGCGAGGGCGGCGGCGCCACCAAAGTTTTCACCATTGGGTTTGGCAGCAACGCCGACAAACGTATTCTCACGCAGATTGCCGAGGCCACTGGCGCCAAACAACACGACAGCGATCCCAGCACCATCCAAAAGGTCTACACCGAGATCGCCACGTTCTTTTAGTTACGTAATCCGTGATACGTGATTCGTAACTCTTAACTCTAAACTCGTACCGAGGAAATTTAGGATGCGCTCACCCTTTTTGACGGCTTTGTTTCATCCGGCGAATATCATTATGCTGGGCCTGTCAGCCTTTGCCGGCTTGGTGGCGGCGTGGTGGCTTTTTCCTGTGGGATTGCTGTTCTGGGGCGTGATGATTTTCAACGTCGCGCGCGACCAGGCCCTAAGGCTAAACTACGAATTGCAGCAACGCGCACCCTTGGCGCAGCGGTTTCAACGCTATTTCGACCGGATTCAGCGGGCGCAGGTGAACATCTACAACGCCCTGGCTACAGCGCCGGCCTCCGTCCAACGGAATTTACAGCCCGTGCGTAGCGAGGTGGATGCGCTAACCAACGCGGCTTATACCCTTTGCCAGCGGATGACAACGCTGGAGAACTACCGGCTGGTCTCGCAGTCGCGGGCCGACATCAACAGTGACTTGCAGCACATCGAGGACGCCATCGCCCGCACCGAAGAGCCGAATGTGCGGCGCGAATATGAGGAATCGCGCCAGGCCCTCCAGGAACGGCTGACCAAACTACAAACCATTGTCACGCAACTCGAGCGCGTCGAAGCGCAACTGCTCGCGCTGGCGAACGATATGGACAGCGTCACTGCCGAGGTGATCCGCGTGCAAGCCGCCGGCGCCAGCCAGTCCGCTGTCTACGCGCCGGAACTGGCGCGCCGCTTGCGACAGCAGATCGCCCAACTCCAGGCCTTTCAGCAGGACGCCACACGGTTGTAAGTCGGAGCGTAGGGGAGAACGTGCATGAGCGAAAAAATCCTGATCGTGGAAGACGATCTGGTGATGCGTGAAACGTTAGCTTACAACCTCGACAAGGAAGGCTACGCAGTTTTGACTGCCGTTGATGATTACATCACCAAGCCGTTCAGTATGCGCGAACTGTTGGCGCGGATCAAGGCGCCCCTGCGCCCCCGCCGCTCGATTTAAAGCCGCCGCTAGCCTTTGGCAATCTGCATATCGATATGAACCGCTGTGAGGTGCTGTTGGATGGGGTCATCCTGGCACTCAAGCCCAAGGAATATGAGCTGTTGGCTTCATTGGCGCAGCACAAAGGCCAGGTCCTTTCACGTACGCAGTTGATGCAGAACGTGTGGGGATGGGATTACAGCGTCGATAGCCGCACGGTGGATGTCCACATTCGCTGGCTACGCTGCAAAATTGAGGTCGATCCCGATAATCCTACGCGCATTGTCACGGTGCGCGGTCTCGGCTACCGGTTTGAGGGGTAAAGTGTAAGCCTGAGAAATTTTACACAACGTTAACCGTATGTTGAAATATCTTTAACTTTGCTGTAGTACGATGTGTGGGCGATTCAAAAAGCAACCTGAACATAATCAGGAGGAGATTGAAATGCGTCGCACACTATTCGTTTTGTTTCTATTGGTGGCTCTCGTAGCCACGGCTTGTGGGCAAACAACTACGCCCACTCCTGCTCCGGTCATCACCGAAGCGCCTAAAGCGGCCGAGCCGACAAAGGCCCCTGAACCGACCCAAGCGCCTGCTCAGAGTGGCGAAATCATCAGTGTCGCGTGTTCGACCACGGTGCAGCCTCTGGCCGAGAAGTTGGCAGAAGCCTTCAATGCTACTTACCCCAACGTGAAGATCGACGTGGCCGGCGGCGGGTCCAGCGCAGGCGTCAAGGCCGCGGGCGACAGCACCGCCGACATCGGCATGGCTTCGCGCGAGATCAAGCAATCTGCGATCGACACCTATCCGCAGATGAAGATCTTCGTCATCGCCCGCGACGGCATCGCCATCGTGGCGCATCCCGAAGTGCCCGTCGATGAACTGACCACCGAGCAGGTGCGCGACATCTTCGCCGGTAAGATCACCAACTGGAAAGATGTCGGCGGGGATAATCAACCCATCGCCGTTATCTCCCGCGAGGAAGGCTCCGGCACGCGCGGCGCGTTCGAGGAAATGGTCATGGGCGAAGAGAAGATCACCGACAAGGCCATCTTCCAGGACTCCAACGGCAAGGTGCGCACCGCCGTCGCCTCCACCCCCTACTCCATCGCCTATCTCTACTTTGGCTACCTGGACAACACCGTCAGCGCCCTCGATGTGAATGGGGTCACGCCCACCGAAGCCAACGCCTCCAGCGGGACCTATCCCATCGTGTGCCCGCTGAATCTGGTTACGCCCGGCGAACCCACCGACCTCGTCAAGGTTTGGCTGGATTGGATTCTCGGCCCCGAAGGGCAGGAAATCGTCAAGGCCCAGGGGTACATTCCAGTACAGTAACGGCAACCCCTTTAGATAAAGTCATAATCAGCGGAAGTCTGACAACTGAAAAAGTACAAAGATGAAGGAAGACTGAGGGGGGCCAAACGCTCTCCTCAGTTCTCTGAAGATTGTTTTTGACGCTCATCAAAACAGCCATTCGACGACGCGACCATCCAACTAACGACTATGTGACTACGTTTCGAAGGAGACGGCATGAGAATTGCTGACGTAACAGATCGCCTCATCAAGTACCTATTGCTGATCGGTGCCCTGACCTCGGTGTTTGTGGTGCTGCTGATCGGGGTTTTCACATTTATCGAGGCGCTGCCCGCATTCCGGGTGATTGGGCTGAGTGACTTTATCTTCGGCAAAGTCTGGCACCCCATTCCTGATGATGTAGCAGCCAGCGACTTTGGCATCCTGGGCATGATTTATGCGTCGATTATCGTCACGGCGGGCGCCGTCGTTCTCGGCGTACCGCTAGGCGTTGGCTGTGCGATCTTTATGGCCGAAATTGCGCCGCAACGCATTCACGACGTCGTGCGTCCCGCCATCGAACTGTTGGCCGGCATCCCCTCCGTGGTTTATGGTTTGGTGGGGATGGTGTGGTTGGTGCCGATGATTCGCAACACCATTCCAATACCGGGCAATCAGGGATTCGGCTTCCTGGCAGCCTCAATCGTGCTCGCAGTGATGATCCTGCCGACGATCATTAATATCGCTGAAGATGCCATTCGCGCTGTGCCTGACTACTACCGCGAAGGCTCGCTGGCCCTGGGGAGTACGAAACTACAGACAATCGTCAACGTCGTACTACCGGCAGCGAGTTCTGGCATCATCGCCGCCATTATCCTCGGTATCGGACGGGCGCTCGGTGAAACGATGGCCGTGGTGATGGTCATCGGCAACTCTACGGAGTTTCCGGTCCCGCTTACCGACAATCCGCTGACGCTACTCTTGAGCCGGGGGCGCACGCTCACCGCCAACATCGTGATGGGCCTCAACTACGCGGCCGGTATCCATCGCAGCGCGCTCTTTGCCACCGGCGTTATCCTCTTTGTGATGATCATGGTCGTCAATTCGCTGGCGCGTATGGCGATCAAGAAGGGAGCCTACAAGGGACAGCCATGAGCACAGTGAGCGAGATCGTGATGCAAAAAGTTAAAATGATACAGCGCAACCACACACACGCCCAATCCAATTTGGAAACCCGGCGTCTGACCCAGAAAATCGCCTTTGGCGCGCTATGGCTCACCGGGGGATTGGTCATTTTCGTCTTGTTCTTCGTCATCGTCTATCTGTTGTTGCAAAGCGGGAAGTTTTTCATCGGCGCGGAAAATATGCTGGAAGCGGCGGCGGTGCAATCGTCCAACGAAGAAGTGCGTGCGCATGTCGCGGCGACGCCCAATACCATTGGGTATCTCTCGCTAGGCTATCTGGACGACACAATCAAACCGCTGGCATTGAACGGCGTTGCCCCTACAGTGGATAACATCATTGCGGACAAATATCCGATTGTGCGTGACCTGTATATGGTAGCCAACGGCGAACCTTCGCCCAACGCCCAGGCCTGGCTAGACTTCGTCCGCAGCCGGGAGGGTCAGGCCATCGTAGAGCAAGCCGGCTACATCGCCCTACAGGATGCGGCGTCATTCCAGCTTGCTGCGGAAAACTTGGCAGGCGAACTCACGTTGGCCGGTTCGACGACGATGCAGCCTTTGGCCGAGGCATTGGCGCAGGCTTTTGTCCAGCACTATTCGGCCATAACGGTCAGCATCACCGGCAGCGATTCCACGCTCGGCGTGCGTGAGGTCGGCAGGGAGAAAATCGACCTGGCGATGAGTTCGCGCGACCTCAACCACGTCGAAATCAGCCGTTATCGCACGCTCAACATCTTCCCCGTAGCTCACGACGGCATCGCCATTGTCGCGCATCCGTCCATACCGGTTGACAGTCTGACCTATAACCAGGCCCGTGACATCTTCACCGGCTTCATCGACAACTGGAAAGCCGTCGGCGGGCCGGATGCGCCGATTGTCGTCCTCACCCGCGAGAGCGGTTCGGGGACGTTGGAGAGCTTCGAGTACTGGGTTTTACGCAAGGACAAGCTGATGGACCACGGTTTCGCCACCGGCGATGTGCAAATGGTCGCCCAGGGTCTATCCGCTAGCCTCACCGCGATCTGGCGGTTCCTGACAACCAGGCCGCTCCCCGGTATGGGCGGCAAGGGCGGCACCTCCACCACAATCATCACGACTGCCTACATGGTCATTCTGACCTTGCTAATTGCTGCGCCGGTAGGTGTTGGTGCAGCGGTGTATCTGGTCGAGTACGCCGGTGAAATGGGCATGCAGAACAAGCTCATGCGCCAAATCGTCGAGATCATCCGCTTCACCGTCGAAACGTTGGCCGGCGTCCCCTCGATCATCTTTGGGCTGTTTGGGTTCGCGCTCTTCGTGACGATCTTGCACCTGGGTCTCTCCATGCTCTCCGGGGCGCTTGCCGGGGCCTGTCTCATCTTGCCGGTTATCATTCGCACGTCCGAAGAGGCATTGCTGACCGTCCCCCGCGCCTACCGGGAGGGTAGCCTGGCGCTGGGCGCGACCAAATGGCAGACTAACTGGCAGGTCGTCTTGCCCACTGCTATGCCGGGCATTGTCACCGGCATTATCCTGGGCATCGGGCGCGTGGTAAGCGAGACCGCCGTGTTCTACGTCACCCTGGGCGGCAGCATCCATTTGCCGACCTCGATCAAGGATCAGGGACGGACGATGGTGTTGCACCTGTACTCGTTGATGATGGATGCCAACGCTGCCGACCCGGCGATGGGCACGGCGATGGTGCTGGTCGTCACCATCGTCGTGATCAACCTCGCCATCAACTACTTTTCCAAACAATTGTCGATCAGGATGAGCGGCAAAGCGCGGTAATGTGGCGGCTTTGCCCAATTTTCTGGAGGATATGCATGACAGCAGCAGAAATCAAACTCGAAGTCAAAGATTACAACCTGTATTATGGTGATTTCAAAGCCCTGGACGGCGTGAATGTACGCATCCCGGCGCAGCAGGTTACGGCGATCATCGGCCCTTCGGGGTGCGGGAAGAGCACGTTTTTGCGCACGTTCAATCGTATGAACGACCTCATTTCGAACGCACGGGCAGAAGGGACCGTGTTGATGGAAGCGACCAACATCTTCCAGGTCGACGTCGTCGAACTGCGCCGGCGCATCGGCATGGTGTTCCAACGCGCCAACCCGTTCCCCAAATCCATCTTCGACAACGTCGCCTACGGCCCGCGCGTCAACGGGCTGCGCGACAAGCGCCAACTCAACGAAATCGTCGAACGCAGTTTGCGCGACGCGGCGCTGTGGGATGAGGTGAAGGACGATCTGGGCAAGTCTGGTCTGGCGCTTTCGGGCGGGCAACAACAGCGGCTCTGCATCGCTCGCGCCCTGGCAGTTCAACCGGAAGTGATCCTGATGGACGAACCGGCTTCGGCCCTTGATCCAATTGCCACGCTGCGCATTGAGGAACTGATTCGCGAGCTGCGCAAACAGTACACCATCGTCATCGTGACGCACAACATGCAGCAAGCGGCGCGCGTCTCCGACTACACCACTTTCTTCTACACCGACGAAAGCCGCACCGGCATTCTGGTGGAGTTCGATACCACCAAGAAGATCTTCACCAATCCCGAAGATCAACGCACTGAGGATTACATCACAGGACGGTTCGGATAAAACGGTAAAGAGTAAAGAGTAAAGAGTTTTGTACTTGTCTCTTATGCCTCATTTCTCTTTACCCATTTCTCATTTCTCTTTACCCATTTCTCATTTCTCTTTACCCATTTCTCATTTCTCTTTACCCATTTCTCATTTCTCATTTCCTCGTCAAGGAGATAATCAATGTACAAAAAGCGTGTGCTCTTTCTTTGCACCGGAAACTCGGCGCGCAGTCAAATAGCCGAGAGCATTGTCAATCGCTATTTGAGCCAGAGTTGGCAGGCTTTTTCTGCCGGCGTAAAACCTGCCGGCGCGGTCCATCCACTGGCGATTGCGGTTATGGCGGAAATCGGCATTGATCTGACCGAACAACGTTCCAAATCCACCGAGGAGTTCCGCTACAGTTCGTTTGATCTGGTGGTCACGGTGTGCGATCACGCCGCCAGGCATTGTCCCACGTGGCTTGGCGCGGGAGAAATCATCCATTTGGGGTATCCCGACCCGGCAGCCGCCGAAGGCGGCAACGCCGCTAAAATGCAGATTTTCCGCCAGGTGCGCGATGCCATTCACCGGGAAATTATGATGCTGCTGACCGAGTTGGATAGACAGTATCAACCACAACCCTTTGAGTTTGTAGCGGAATTCGTTTGAGGTCATCATGACGACACCCAGAAAAACACTCGAACGCGAACTACAATCGCTCCAGGATCAAATCCTGATTCTGGGGGGTATGGTCGAAGAGGCGCTGATGACGTCTATCGAGCTTCTCAAGCGCCGCGACCTTGCCGGCGCCAGGCGCCTCATCGAGCGCGATGTGGAGATCAATGCCAGACGCTACGCCATCGAGGGACAAGCGTTAGCCTTGATCGCGCTGCACCAGCCGGTGGCGAGTGACCTACGCACGCTGGCTGCGATCCTCGAAATTGCCACTGAGTTGGAGCGCATCGGCGACTATGCCAAGGGGATTGCCAAAATCAACGTGCTGATCGGGGAGCAGCCGTTACTCAAACCGTTGGTGGATATTCCGTTGATGGCCGAGAAGGCCCTGGCTATGTTGCGCGACGCTTTGTGTGCCTATATCATGCGCGATGCAGAAGCTGCGCGCGCCATACCGGCCCGCGACGATGAGGTGGACCAGCTTTACAACCAGGTTTACCAGGAGTTGGTCGCGTACATTATCGCGGATGCAACGTGCCTCGAGCAGGCCAATCACTTATTGTGGGCAGCACACAACCTGGAACGCGCTGCCGACCGGGTCTCGAACATCTGTGAGCGGGTCTTATTTACGGTTACCGGGGAATTCACCGAATTCGATTCCGCAGTGAGTGTGCGTAAGTTTGCCCCTATTGGGTAGGCCACCCACGCTGCGCACGAACTTGCGACCAAACTAGCACGCCAACTTGCCCGCTAACGTCGTTGCCCAGGCCCGGATTTCGCGCCAGTCGCGGCGATCGGGCATGGTGCCCGCCATAAACCGGACCGGCAGTCTGATGTGTCGGGGCAACTGCGCGAATTCATCGGTATCGGTCAGCACGGCTCCCGCGAACAGCGCACTGGCGACCGGCTCCACCTGCGGCGCGCTCCGGTGCAACGTGTCCAGGTATCCCATGGCCTGTTGGCGATGTTCCGGTGTGTCCTCGGCGATAATCGAACAGACGACAAAGTAGGCGACCGGCACTGTCGCCAGGATGGGCGCGTTGCGGCGGACAAATCGGGTTAGCTCTCCGGGAATCTTGCCGGTATGCACCGGAGCGCCGACAATCACCGCGCCATAGGCGCTGAGGGCGCGCGCCTTGTTCACAGGACGCACATCCACAGCCTGACCCTGCGCGCGCAGCGTCTCACCAACGGCCTCGGCCACACCGCGCGTCGCGCCGGTCCAGGTTGCATAAACCACCAGAATCTTATCCGCCATCCGCACTTCTCCTTCGAAAATAAACTGGTTTAAGCCGCCACCGTACTGAAGGTAATCTGTACAGTAGCGCCGGTAAGCTTCTCCAATTGGCGAGTCAGATAACTGACTTTGGCTTCTTTG
>Ga0334887_1000425_pt1 | contig 68990 bp, 56 predicted proteins | sample GraSluR1_MG_10_FD_207217 | JGI IMG/M metagenome (GOLD analysis project Ga0334887, IMG submission 207217) | Sludge microbial communities from methane-producing bioreactor in Wageningen University, Netherlands - Granular Sludge_18_07-R1 | ecosystem: Engineered > Bioreactor > Anaerobic >...
AGGCGGTAGCCAACCCGCGTATATCAGCATGATCTACCGTCGTAGAAGCGGCCCCGCTCTTTGCTGCAAGACTTAACAATCAAGGGACAGTAATGTTCTATTGACACTGTCAGCCATATCAACAGATCAAATCAACAGAGCAAATCCCATGCTTGAACTCCGTTTTGTCCGTGAAAATCTGGAACTTGTCCGCCAAAAATGTGAGCTGCGCCGGCTCGATCCCGCTGTCCTGGGGCGCTTCAGCCAGGTCGATGGCCAGCGCCTGGAACTCCTGACCCAGGTAGAAGCCCTCAAAAACCAGCGCAACACAGTTTCCAAAGAGATCGCCCAACTGAAAAAGGAAGGTGCAGACGAGGCGGCAGGGGCCCGTATTCTGGCGATGAAGGCTGTTGCCGAGCAGATCAAGGGACTGGATGCCAAACTTACAGGTATTGAAGAGGAGTTGCAGGCAATCGTCTTGACCATCCCCAACCTGTGCGACGACAACACCCCCATAGGTACCAGCGATGCGGACAATCTGGAGATCAGGCGCTGGGGTCAGCCCCGCGACTTTGCCTTCCAACCCCTGCCCCACTGGGAACTGGGAGAACAACTTGGCATCCTTGATTTTGAAAGTGCAGCCCAATTGGCTGGAGCCCGTTTTGCCGTGCTCAAGGGTTTTGGCGCACGGCTCTCCCGGGCCCTGGTCAATTTCTTTCTGGATCTGCACACCCAGCGCCATGGTTACAGCGAAGTCCTCCCGCCCTTTCTCGTCAACTCCGCAGCCATGACCGGCACCGGCCAGTTACCCAAGTTCAGCGAAGATCTCTTCCGCATTGAGGGGTGGGATCTTTGGCTCATCCCCACGGCCGAAGTACCGGTCACCAACCTGCATGCCAACCAGACCCTGGCCGAAGAAGACCTGCCGCTCAAATATACGGCCTATACCCCTTGCTTCCGCTCCGAGGCAGGTTCGTACGGAAAAGACACCCGTGGCCTGATCCGCCAACACCAGTTTGAAAAGGTGGAGCTGGTGAAATTCACCACCCCTGAACAATCCATGGAGGAGTTGGAATCGCTGTTGGCCGATGCCGAGGAGGTGCTGCAGATGCTGGAGCTACCCTACCGGGTGGTGAGCCTGTGCACAGGCGATCTCGGCTTTTCTGCTGCCAAAACCTATGACATCGAAGTCTGGCTGCCGAGCCAGCAAACCTACCGGGAAATTTCCTCCTGCTCAAACTTCCTGGATTTCCAGGCCAGGCGAGCTGGCATCCGCTACCGCCCCAAGGGCGAACAAAAAAGTCGCTTGGTGCACACCCTAAACGGCTCTGGCCTGGCAGTGGGCCGCACCCTGCTGGCCATCATGGAAAACTACCAGGAGGCTGATGGCAGCATCAAATTGCCCAAAGTGCTTGCCCCTTACTTCAAGGAGCATTTTACAGAAAAAACGACCAAGGACTAATTAACCGGAGCGCGGCTTAAGTCTATTTGTTGTTTGTCTCTTTGCTGTCCGCCTCACGGCCTTCAAGCGCCAGCTCGATCAGCTTATCCAAGAGAGAGGCAAAGGAATAGCCAGCCGCAGCTGCAGCCTGGGGAAAGAGGCTGGTGGGGGTCATTCCGGGAATGGTGTTGGTTTCCAGCACGTAGAGCTTGTTGTCCTGCGACAGCATCATGTCGGTGCGACTATAGCCCCTCAAGCCCAGGCAACGGTGCGCACGCAGTGCATATTCCTGCGCCTGCGCGCGGACAGCCTCGTCCACCTCGGCCGGGCAAATCTCCCGGCTGGCACCGGGCAGGTACTTTGCTTCGTAGTTGAAAAAGGTATAGCGACTGTCCGGAATGATTTCAACAAGCGGCAGGGCCTGCAGATCTTCATTGCCGAGTACGGCTGCGGTCAACTCGCGGCCCTGGATATACTGCTCAACCATTACCTGACTATCGTGCTCAAAGGCCAGAGCCAAGGCCGGCCCCAGTTCCTCTGCTTTGTGTACAATGGACATGCCGATGGAGGAACCCTGCCGCACCGGTTTCACCACACAGGGCAGGTGCAGGGTGTTGACAAGACGCTCTGGATTATTGCGGTCCGCTGCTTCTGCCATCAGCCACGGGGCAACAGGCAGTCCGCTTTCACGGTACAGGATTTTGGCCCGGTTTTTGTCCATGGCCGTAGCGCTGCCCAAAACCCCGGCTCCCTGGTAGGGGATGTCAAGCAGATCAAGAAAACCCTGAATTGTGCCGTCTTCTCCGAACAGACCATGGAGAAGAATAAAGGCAACATCCAGTTTGTCCGCATCCGCGGCCAGGCGAGCCAGGTCGCTGGCAGGATCGTAGCGGCTCAGTTCGTATTTTTCCGCATTCAGCGCAGCAGCCACTCCCTTGGCGCCATTCAAGGACACCTCACGCTCATCAGACTTGCCTCCGGCAATAAGGGCCAAACGGATTTTCTTCATGTCTTCCTCCCAAAAAATTCTACGTTTCAGTTAAGCACGTTCTGGTTGTCGCTGTACCTGCAGCAACCACAGCCCACAACACCAGATCCCACACGCTGTACCGCGTCTGACAGACCTCTACGCACAGCGGTGTTTGCCTGTCCCTTGTCAGCTGCCTCTACGGGGCGCAGGTAAAAACGCATGTAAAAACCACAACAAAAGTGCCACAGTCGCCACCACCAGGGTCATAATGGCCAGCACCTGCTGCTTGTCTATCCAGGCCAGGGAAAAAATCCAAATTCCGGCAGCACCGGTCACAAAATAAAAAAAGACCATGAGCGAAGAGGCTGAGCCGGCGTCTGTGCTCACCTCCTCCAAAATCAGATTATTTCCCGCTGGCCTGCAGAAAGAAAAACAAAAAGTGATCCAGAGCATGGGCACAGCCAAGTGCCAGGGAGTGGGCAGCACCGGCACGAGCAGCACAAGGGCTCCGGCCAGCATGCCGCAAAACGCCAAAGGGATAAGCAAGCGTACGCTGAAGCGGCGCGATGCCCGCGAAAAGGCCAGTGGCGCCAAAATAAAGGCCGAGGAGTTGAAGGCGAACAAATACCCGTACTGCTGGGCGCTGAACCCCATGTCATTCATGTACAGATCTGCAGAGCCACCGATAAAGGCAAAAAGAGGCATACCGATCAATGAAAAGAGCATGAGCTGGCGCAGATAGCCCTGATTGCCCAGAAGACGCAAATAGCCCATAAAAACCGCGCGAAATCCAGCCGCACTCTTTTCGGGCAGGGTTTCACGCATGTGGTAAACGCCCACCAGGGCGATGCAGCCCAGCATGGCCTGGAGGATAAAAATCCACTGCCAGGAAAAGAATTTCAGCAGCCAGCCTCCCAACACCGGGGCCAGCATGGGGGCAGCAGCCACAATTGCACCAATCTGGACAAATACCTTCTGGCGCATGGGTCCGTTGAAGCGATCCTTACTGGTGGCAAAGACTACTGCCGAAGACGCAGAAGCTCCGGCGCCTTGCAGAAAGCGGCCGGCAACCATCACCTCCACAGAGGGGGCCATGGCACAGAGCACAGAAGCGGCGATAAAGACGGTAATACCTGCAATGAGAGGTGGCTTACGGCCAAAACGGTCGGACAGGGGGCCGTGGATCAGCAGAAAACAGCAGTAGGAGATGAAAAAGGCGACCAGGGTGAGATTGACCTTGGCAAAGGAAACTCCCCATTCCTGTTGTAGCTGCGGCAGGGCCGGCAGATACATATCGGTTGCCAGTGGAGGAAAGGCAGACAGCAGCGCCAGTAAAAAAATAATGGGCGGCAGGTGCTGGCGCAATGTCGAAAAAAAGCTCATAACCGCTTCAATCTGTAACAACGACCTGGGACACTTCCGCATCCTGCGGCGGTAGCGGCAGGGTAATGGTGAAGCAGCTACCCGCTCCTACGACACTGTCCACTTCGATTTTGCCACCATGTTTTTCAATGATGCTGTACGCGATTGCCAGCCCCAAGCCACTACCGCGATTTTTATCGGTGTAGAAAGGGGTAAAAATTTGCGAAAGTGCCTCCGGAGCAATGCCGCAACCGGTATCGGTGATGGAGAGCGTTACGCTCTCACCGTCAGGGGCCAGCCTGGTACCTAGATGCAGTCTTCCGCCCCGGGGCATGGCCTGGATGGCATTGAACACAATGTTGAGTACCACCTGATAGATATGCTCGCTGTCCAAAAGGATTTCAGGCAGATCCGCTGCAAATTCGGTATCCACCTCTATTTCCTTGCGGGTAAGCTCCGACTGGAGAAAACGCAGCACCCGTTCCACCGGAGTCTGCAACTGCCCCAGGGCCATCTCTGTTTCACGGGGACGGGCAAAATCGAGGAACTCACGCACAATTCTATCCAGCCGGGTGGTTTCCTCCACAATGATCATGGCCAGGCGTTCATTGCCCGGAGCCAGCTTGCTGATACGACCCACCAGAATCTCTGCAGTGGAACGGACAATACCCAGGGGATTTTTAATTTCATGGGAAACAGAGGCCACCATCTTTCCCAGGGAGGCCAGGCGCTGCACCTCGTTGAGTTCTTCTTCCAGACGGATACGCTCTTCGGCCCGGCGTGCCATCACCCGGTTCGCCTTGACCACGATCATGCTCAAAATGGCAAAGAGCAACGACATGATAGCTAAAGAGAGCACTATCACCTTGGCCTGCAGGACAATGATGGCATGCAAGTCTTCGGAAATGTCCTGCTCCACCTCAATCACCCCCATAATGTCATCGGTCTGCTCGGCCAAGCGAGTTTCCTGACGAAAGGGCACGTAGGTCTTCATGGTGCAAAAAATGGCGTCGCTGCCCGGCAGCAAGCTCAAAATCGAACCGCTGGAGATCACGACAGAATTTTTTTCGCCCTGGGCGGCCTTACGGTATTCCAGCCCACCCAGGCCGCGCCGGCCCATCAGTGGCTGCACCGTGGAGTAGGCCACAATGTTGTCTCCGGAATCATAAATTGTGACTGCCTTGATATGCATGCCCCGGGTCAGGTTTTTAACGATCTGATCCAGGCTTTCGTACTGCCTCTGGTTGGAGATGGCGATACGGCCATAGCGCACCACCGTGGGCAGCACGAACTGGAGAAAGACCTGTCGATTGAGGTTGTCGGCAAAAAGCTGAGAATAGGCTTCGCTGCGTCGCAGCAGGGTAGTGCGGGCGTTGTCGGCAATAAGCCAAGACAGAGCAAAGGCGGCAAGCAGGATGATGACCAGGGAGGTAAAAGCAAAATACTTGACCAGTGCAAAGGGAAGCAGGCCATCGCCTGCGCCCCGTGCCTTCAATGCACGCCAAAACCCCTTAAGATTCAATTTCGGCATGGCAGACGCCGCAGCTGCGGCAACGTTCTGGTTCGCAGGGCAAAGTGGCAAGCCCGCGCATGGCCCGCTCATACTCACGCCACATATACCCGGGCGCAAAGCCGTGGTCAATCACATCCCAGCAAAACACTTCATCCGATTGACGCGGCCGGAGTGCATAGTTCCAGATGGCCGAGCCTGCCCGGCCCTGATCCAGATAACGCCTCATGGCCATGCGAAACGACAATGCGTTTGCACCGCGCGCCAGCAAAACCGGGGCAATACGGCGATCTGCCCTGGCATAAACCGCCTGCTCCAGAGCCTGTTCCGGACTGTCAAAGGTAAAATGCACATTCGCCTCACCTTTGAGCAAACGACGCAGCAAGCGGTTTTTGTCTTGTAACGAGGCCAGGGCAAGGCGGATATGCTCATTCGGTTTGAGCACACCAGGCGAAGAACTGTCAAGATGATCGCTGTCTCCACCGGCAAAGGCACAGTACTGAAACGGTGTCCAGGGTTTGGGTACAAAGCAGTTGAGCGAAAGCGTTAACTCGCTCACCCGGCCGCGGGCCCGGCCCAAGGGCAGGATGGCTGCCCGTATCGAACGGATGAGTTCGGCAAACTCGGCCAGGTCTGCCTTATCTTCCCCGGGCAGGCCAATCATCAGATAAATTTTCAAATGAAAGATCCCTGCCTCAACCAGGCTCACGGCCGCATTGTGCAAATCCTGTGCACTGATGCCCTTGTTCATTATCCGCCGCAAGCGTTCTGATGCCCCGTCTGCCGCGATGGCTGCGCTTTTCAGTTCAGATTTTCCCAAAACCTCCAGGAGTTGGGGCGAAAGGCGATCGGCCCGCAAGGAAGAAAAACTCAAAAGACAGCCCTTGGCCAGCAATGTTTCGGCAAGGTGCATCAAATGTGGATCAGGACTCATCTCCATCCCCAAAAGGCCAATACGCTCCACTTCGGGCGGGCGCTCCTGCAGGGCCTGCCCAACCGCTTCCGGTGGCCAGAGACGGGGCGGCCGATAAACATAGCCTGCTGCACAAAAACGGCAGGCGCGGCTACAACCACGTCCCAACTCCACCATGTGCATGTTCAACTCAGCCTTAGGGGAATACAGGAGTGAATGGCCGACTGGAGCATTTTCCACAGCGGTCGCCACAACCTTACGGACGCGCTCTGGCAAACCTTCTTCCGCGGCAATATGCGTAAGCACGCCATTTTCATCGTGTTTGTATCGGTATAGAGCCGGGGCATAACAGCCCGGAATACTGGCTGCGGCCTGATGGCACAAATCCCTGCGCGAGTATGCAGACCAGTTGGTCAGCAAGGCCAACAGGGACGGCAGGATGGCTTCTGCCTCGCCAATGGCGATAAGATCCGCAAAGGCTGCCAAGGGTTCGGGATTGATGAACATGGCCACGCCGCCAAACAGCACCAGGGGCATACCTGGCTGGATATCCGCCCCTCTATCGGCTGACAGCGGAGGGACTGCGCCAGCTGCCAGCATGGCTGCCAGACGGGGATAGTCATGTTCGAAACTGACAGAGGCAAAAACCAGGGGAAAATCAGTCAGCGGCCGGGAGGATTCCAGCGAACGAAAGGGTGCACGCCGGGCTGGATAGACAAAACGCTCACACACCACCCCATCTTGTGCATTGAGTGCGCCGTACACGAGCTGAAAACCCAGATTAGAAACAGCCACGGAATACAGATTCGGGTACAGCAGGGCAATGGGCAGACGACCTGTCCATTTTTTACGGATGGTTCCGTATTCATTACTCAGGGGGGTGGGCACAGGCAACTTCCACTGCAACAAAAGGGAGTAAAGAATGACTCATTGGCCCCCAAGAGCCCGCTGGGTGCGGGACGGTACGAAGGGCCGTTCGCAGGCATTGTATGCTTTTGCCCGGCTGGTAGCTCAAAGAAGTACAGAAAAAGGTTCGCGCTATATCAAATTGCACACGACAAGAACCGGGGCAAGGGCATAACCCTGCCCCGGCAACAACGTATTGCGACAACAGTCTAATTGGCGCTTTTACGCAGGTAGGCGGGCTCATCCAGATCTTCTGCGTCCCGCTGTTCGTCAAAAATGGGTTTCGGCATTCGTGCCAGGCCCTTGGGCTGCTGATTGGGCTGGGCCAAAGTTTGCGTCTCATTGCCTGATGAACGCTCCCCGGCAACCGGCACGCTGTCAAAGGAAGTCCTGCGACTGCGTAGACGGGCAAGCGGAGAGGATGGTACGCTGGTCAGGCGGCGGCTGGATATGGTCGGTTCCAATTCCACCTCTTCCTTACTGCTGATACCAGTGGCAATTACCGTGACCCGCATCTCGTCGCCAAGGGATTCGTCATAGAGAACCCCCACAATCACAGTGGCATCTTCGTGCGCTTTTTCCTGAATCAGGGCTGCTGCCTCCTGGAATTCACTCAGGGTGAGTGTTTCCTTGGATGCAGACACATTAATTAACAGCGCCCTGGCACCATCAATACCCACATCTTCCAACAGCTGGTTGTCAATGGCGCGTTTGGCTGCCTCAACCGCCCGGTTCTCGCCGGCAGCCGCTCCTGTACCCATAATGGCCGGACCAACTTCCCGCATAACGGTCTTCAAATCTTCGAAGTCCACGTTGATAAGACCCGGCAGCTTGATCAAGTCGGTTATCCCGCGCACCGCCTGTAAAAGAACATGATCCACCTGTACCAGCATATCATTCATGGTGGAATTCTTGTTCATCAAGCTCAGCAGACGGTCGTTGGGCACAGTAATAATGGTGTCGGCATGTTCACGCAGGGTCTGCCAGCCGGCCTCTGCATTGCGCATTCGCTTTTTACCTTCAAAATAAAAGGGTTTGCTCACCACGGCCACGGTCAAAGCACCCACTTCCTTACAGGCCCTGGCAATCACCGGCACAGCACCAGTGCCCGTACCACCGCCAAGACCAGCGGTAATGAACACCATGTGCGCTCCCTCTACATTGGCCAGCAACTCATCATAGCTTTCTTGGGCCGCATCCCTGCCCCGTTCTGGGTCGGCTCCTGCTCCCATGCCCCTGGTGATCCCTGTCCCAAGTTGCAACAGCTTCGGCGCGCGTGACAGGGATAAGGCCTGCATATCGGTGTTGGCAGCAATAAATTCCACACCGGCTAGTTTACTGTCCACCATGGTATTAATGGCATTGCCACCGCCACCACCAACGCCAATAACCTTGATAACGATATCGTCTCCCTGCTCCTCCACCATTCGGTACGCTGCTGTCTTGTCCATGGGTGTGCCATCATTGTATGTATTATCGATGTCCTGCCCGGTTGTGTCCAGCGCAGACTGTATATTTTTTTCATCAATCATATGCCACCTCGTTTCCCCCGCGAACTCGCATTTGTACAGTTTCTCTTTTATTCAGCGTCGTTACAGCCACCTATCACACAATGCCCCGCAGCCATTGCTTCAGTTTGCTCAACATGCCGCCCTGTTCCTTGGCAACAAAACTTCTGGAGCGGCTGCCATACAGAACCAAGCCCACAGCTGTGGTGCTGCGCGGGGTATTGATCTCCTCCAACAGGCCACTCACATTACGCGGATAACCTATGCGCACCGGCATATCAAAAACCTGTTCAGCCAGTTCAACCACGTTGGGCAAGAGCGCGGTGCCGCCGGTGAGAACCAAACCGGCATTGATACGGTTGCGGCTACCGGAAGAGGCGATATTTTTATCCACCAATTGAAAAATTTCTTCCATCCGCGCCTCTAAAATGCCGACCAGGGTTTTCTGGGAAATTTTCCTGTTCTTCCGCTCCCCCACTGTCGGTACATCAATCATCAGGTTCTCTTTGATCATGGAGGACAATGCACCACCATACAGGTATTTCAACTCCTCGGCCTCCTGCAGGGGGGTACGCAGACCTACGCAGAGGTCACTGGTCAGGTTGTTGCCGCCCAAGGCCAATTCCCAGGAGTGCTTGATGGTTCCATTGCTGAAGATGGCCAGATCCGTGGTACCGCCTCCGATATCAATTAAACCAACGCCCTGGTCCTTCTCGTCTGCAGTGAGCACGGTTTCTGCGGCAGCCACGGATTCCAGCACCACCTCCACCACGCTCAAACCCGCCTGGTTACAACAGGCCGCCACGTTGTGCAGGGCGGTCATGTCTGCGGTAACGATATGCACATTGGTTACCAGACGCACTCCAGTCATACCCAAAGGGCTCTGGATGCCGGTGTGGTCGTCAACCATGAATTCCTGCGGCAGCACATGGATGATGCGCTGATTGTCGGAAATCTTGACCGTCTGGGCTGCCTGGATAACCGCCTCAATATCCTTCTGCCGGACTTCCTGGTTGTTAATGGCAATGATCCCCGGCGAATTGAAACCCTTGATATGACTGCCGGCTATGCCCACATACACCTGGTTGATATCGCAACCAGCCATGTCCGAGGCCTTTTTCACCGCGTTCTTGATGGCCTCCACCGTGGACTGGATATTGACCACCACCCCTTTGCGCATACCCGAAGAAGGACTTGTGCCCACCCCGATGATGTCCACCCGGTCTGGGAAGACCTCACCGATCATGGCGCAGATCTTAGTGGAACCAACATCGAGCCCTGCAACCAGTAGACCGGGTTCCCGCTCATCTATCTGTATGCGCTCCTCCAATTCTCCCTCAGAGGACTCACGCTCCGTCATCCATGTCTTTATCATTACAGACCCTGTCACATTCTTGTTCTGTCAGCCCTGTCTATGTGCCCCGGCCGTTCACCTGAAGAAAACTCAGCGGGGTTGTACGAAACGACATAACATTTTATTTAAATTATCTCCATAGGCCATTTCAATGGCAGCAACCTGGTTGATTTCACCACTGTCGTACAAGTTTTTTAACACTTGGAGCAACCTGTTGAATTTATATTGCAAATAATCGCTGCCAAAATGTATGGGAAAGGGATGGTCCACCAGATACAGCACCAACCCTTTGTCTGCGGTAATGCGTACCTCCGAGACTGACTGCAGCGGCAGGAGTGCATTGCCGCGGGCCGCAAAATGTAAAAGCTGTAATGCGCCTTCAGCCTTACTGCCTTGGACCAAAAGTCCCTCTGCGATATCATCTGACTCAGCGCCATTGATCACCGGAAAATCCAGCGAACCACCCTCCTGAACCTCGGCGATAATATGCCCTGTGTAATCAATGTAGGACAGCTTACGTTCACTTTCCCCTCCCTGGTTGATCATAGCAAAGGGCATGTATTCACGGATGTCTACCAGCACCCCGGAAGGCCACTGTTTTTTAACGCGCACCTCTGCCACCCAGGGATGAGTGGCAATCTTTTTTTCTGCAGCACTGGCGTTAAAAACCATCAGATTGATACCCTGCTGAAGTCCAGCCAGTTGCAGCACCTGTCGTTCAGTAACAGAACGGGCTCCGGTCAAGCGCAGTTCAGTGATACGAAAAATATCTGTATGGGCTAGAAGCTGATAGATTCCCCAGCCAACAAGGCAAAGTACAAACAGCACAAACAGGGGCAGGGTCTTGGCCAGGGAAAAATTTTTCTTCTTTCGCTGGGTTTGCACTCCGGCAAGACCAATGGGAGGCTGCTTGCCCGCGCGCTTGTGTCCACGCCCGAAGGGCAGCAGGCCCAATACCTTTGACCAAAGCTTCCTACGCATGCGGCGCTGTGCCTTGGGCGGGGTATATCTTTTGAAACTATAGGCCACGGTCGCTGTGCTCCATCCACTTTTCAGTAAATTCGTACTTCCGGCTCCAGTAGAATACCGCTGCTCTCGTAGACTCGCTCTTGCACAACCCGCATGAGTGCCAGGATATCTTCTGGGCTCGCCCCTCCCCGATTCACAAGAAAATTACCGTGTCTGGGCGAGACCACGGCCTGGCCGCAGGCATATCCCTTTAGCCCAGCCTGCTCGATTAAACGGCCAGCATAGTCTCCCTGTGGGTTTTTAAAAAAGGAACCCGCACTGGCCACCCCAACAGGCTGTTTCGCCTTTCGCTGTGCAAGCAACTCACGCATGCGACCTTTGATGGCCTCACTCGTATCCGGCTGCATGCATACACTTACCCTGACAATGATATATTTGTCTGTACATGCAAGCGGAAAAACAGTGCGCCGATATTGAAAATCAAGGGCTGCGGCTGGTAGGTCGAGCAGTTCACCCCGGCTGTTCAGGCAACGTACGGCAAAAAGCCGTTGACTGATGGTGCCGCCAAAGGCACCGGCATTCATGCAGACCGCGCCACCCACGCTGCCGGGAATGCCAACCATAAACTCCAATCCGCTGAGTTGTGCACGTAAACACCAGGCCAGCAAGAGCGCCATGCTCACTCCAGCCCCTGTATCCACCAGTTGTTGCTCGGGCTTGCCTGGTTCTGCATGCACATGTTGCCAAGCAATATCACCCATACCGCCTTGTAGACGGATAAACACTCCCTGATGCTGGCCGCTGGTAAAGAGGATATTGGAACCACCACCCAGAGTCTGCCAGGGCACCTTTTCAGTATCCAGCCAGCGCAGCAGTTCCGGCAAACAGACACAGTCATCCACCTCGACCAGTGCCTCGACTGTGCCCCCGGTGCGGAATGTGGAATAGGCGGCCATGTCCACCTGCCAACGCACCGTTGGACAAAGGCGCTTAAGTTCTTGTTGTTGAGCGCTGTTCATACTACAGCCAGCTCCATGTTGCCAGTCTCCCTTATATGCCCATGGTCCGCCCATAACACTAGCTTCCCAGGCCTGCCAACAGGGGCAACAAATCGTCACCCAAACGGCCTATACTACCGGCACCAAGGGTCAAAATCAGATCACCAGGTTCAAGCAGGGGAAGCAGGGAGGCCGGCTTTTGCACCACATCGGGCAGATAGTAGGTCTGCCGCTGGCCATGCTGCTTGATCGCCTCCTGCAGCATGGCGCTGGACACCTCATCCCTGGGCGCTTCCCCTGCTGCATAGATATCGCTGAGTACCAAGACATCCGAGCGCCTGAAAGCAGTGAGAAAAGAATCAAAAAGCCCTAAGGTGCGACTGTAACGGTGCGGTTGAAAAACCGTCACTACCCGGCGTTCCGGCCAACCCTCGCGAATCGCCTCGAGCGTTGCCTGTATCTCTGTGGGGTGATGGCCGTAATCATCGACAACCAGCATGCCGCCAGACTCACCCTTGATCTGTAGCCTGCGCTGCACACCCTGAAAGTTTTCCAAGGCTCTCGAGATAACAGCAAAATCTATATCCAGCTCAAGACCCACGCCCACGGCGGCAAGGCTATTGTACACCAGGTGTCTGCCTGGCCGATTCAAACTGATGGTCCCCAACTCACGCTCACGGTAGCGGACTGTGAAGATGTTGCGACCATTCTCGCGAGTCAGCCTGATAGCCTGCAAATCCGCCTGCTCGGTGAGTCCGTAGGTCAAAACCCGCTTACGGATATGCGGGAGCAACTGCATGACATGGTCGTTGTCCAGGCAGAGAACTGCTACGCCATAGAAGGGCAGACGGCCGACAAAATCCAAAAAGACCGACTTAACATGGTCGATATTCCGGTAATAATCGAGATGCTCCAGATCGATATTGGTGATCACCTCGATCACCGGTGACAACTTCAAAAAAGAACCATCGCTCTCATCCGCCTCGGCAACCAAAAACTCACCACTGCCCAAACGCGCGTTACTGCCCAGGCTGTGCACCTTGCCGCCCACCACCACGGTTGGATCCAGCCCGGCTTCGGCCAACACCGCAGCCACCATGGAGGTGGTCGAAGTCTTGCCATGGCTACCAGCCACGGCAATGCCATACTTTTTCAGCCGCATCAGCTCAGCCAGCATCTCGGCCCGCTGGACAATGGGAATTTTGTCGTCCAGGGCAGCTGCCACTTCCGGGTTGGTTTCGCCCACTGCGCTGGACACCACCACCACGTCTGCCCCGGCAACCCATCTGGGGTCATGGCCGATATGCACTATGCCGCCCAGCTCCGCCAGGCGTTTGGTCAGATCGCTTTCCCGCAGGTCAGAGCCGCTGACCCGGTAGCCCAAGCTCAACAGCAGCTCGGCAATACCCGACATGCCAATACCGCCAATACCGACAAAATGGATATGCTGGTTTTGTCTGTACATGTTTTTTCCGCCTCAGTACCTGCCTACCGGCCGCTTTTTTCAGCTACAAGCGCACAACATTCATCAACCAATCGCCTAGTGGCCTCTGGCTGTCCCAGGGCACGCATGGCCTCAGCCATGCGCTGCAGCTGCGGCTGATCCTGCACCAGACTTTGTATTTGGTCTGCCAGAACATCTGCAGTCAAGGACTTTTCTTCAAAAACCACGCAAGCACCCCTCTGGGCGTAGTAGGCAGCATTTTTAGCCTGATGATTGTCAGCAGCAAAGGGATAGGGCACCAGAATAGCCGGCAGGCCCATGAGCGCAAGCTCGGCCAGGCTGGTGGCACCAGCCCGCGCGACAACCAAATCTGCTGCGCTGTAGGCTGCAGCCATATCATGGATAAAAGGGTGCACCTCCGCCTGAATGTCCAGTCGCGCGTAACCTCTTCGCACCATATCTGCGTCTGCGCTGCCACTCTGGTGCACTACACGCAGAGCCCCACCTCTTTGTTGCAGGAGTTCCATTGTCGCCAGCATGTGCACATTGAGTGCGTGCGCACCCTGACTGCCTCCCATGACCAAGAGGGTCGGAATTCCATCCACCCGCTCTTTCTGCTGCCTACGCTGCGCTGCCGCCACAATCTCCGCCCGCACCGGATTACCGGTACGCACAGTTTTTTCCGGCGGAAAAGCTGGTTGACAGGGTATGGAGATACAGATTTTGTCCACCAGGTGACCAGCAAGGCGGTTGGCCAGACCAGGCACGGAATTCTGTTCGTGAATAGCCGTGACAATGCCCAGTGTTTTTGCCGCCAGCAGAACCGGCCCCGTAACATACCCGCCCACACCAAAGACCAAATCGGGTCGGAAACGGGCCAGCATTTTCCTAGCCTGCCATACAGTTCTAGGCAGGCGCAGCAGGCTGCCCAATTGTGCTCCAAGGCCCAAACCCTTGACGCCACTACTCTCCAACGAGGCCAAGAGAAAGCCCCGGTTACGCAGCGCCTGTTGATCCAACAGACGAGGCGTACCGATGAACAAAATTTCACTCTGCGGCAAACGCTCTACAATGCCCGTGGCCAGGGCAATACCTGGGAAGAGATGCCCGCCGGTACCACCGCCGGTGATTACCGCACGCATGCCTGCCCCTCCCCTGCCGATGCAACCTGCGTTTGTACTGTAGCCTTCGCGTCTGCAGCAGCCAGGGCCAGCACTGCCTGGCTGAAGACCCTGCCGCGCTCTTCATAGCCGCTGAACATGTCAAAACTCGAGCAGCCAGGAGCCAGGAGTACCACCTCGCCACTCCGGGCCACCTTGCTGGCGCATTGCACTGCCTCCTGCATGTCGCTCACCCGCTGGGTGGCAACCAGATCCCCCAGGGCCTCTTGCATAAGAGGTGCAGCCTCACCCAGAAGAAGGAGCCGCCGCACCTTGCGGCTGACAATATCGCGGAGCAGGCGATAATCCCCGCCCTTGTCGCGTCCGCCGGCAATGAGTAACACCGATCCTCTGCAGCTGGCCAGTGCAGCAGCCAAGGCACCGATATTCGTGGCCTTGGAATCATCAATATAGCTGACCCCATTCAACACCGCCACTTCAGCCATACGGTGTGCGGGTGGCTGAAAGCTAGTCAGCCCCTCTTGGATTGCCTCGCTGCTGCAGCCAACCAGCCTGGCCGCCAAGATGGCTGCCGCTGCATTGAGCCGGTTCACTGTTGAGGCAAGCCTGGTTTGCACAAGGGAAAAATACACCTCCTGGTTGGGCAGCAGCAGGCGTACACCCTGCTTTTCAACCCGGCAGGCACAGTCCTTGTCCTGGCCAAAACAGAACCGCTTCACCCCGGTATTGAGCATCGTAGCAGCCACAAGTGGATCGTCGCAGCCAAGGATGGCAACATCCCCAGTCTGTTGAGCAGCAAAAAGCCGCTTTTTTGCAGCAGCATAGGCGGCCAAGGAACCGTGCCGATCAAGATGGTCGGGGGTGATATTGAGCAGCAGTCCCACATCGGGTCGAAAGGCACCGGCAAGATCAAGCTGAAAGCTGGACAACTCCAGAACAAGGCTGTCATAACCTGCCGGATTGAGGCAATATTCAAGTAGCGGCGTGCCTATATTGCCGCCGACAAAGGTTTTTTTACCGGCAATGCCCAGCAGATGGCCAATCAAACTGGTCACCGTAGTCTTACCGTTTGCACCGGTTACCGCAATAACCGGTGCAGGCAAGCGGCCAGCGGCCAGGGCCAGTTCACCGGCCAAGGGAATGTGGCGCTGGCGTGCTGCAACAAGCAGCGGGCTATGCAAGGGTACTCCGGGCCCTGGAACCAGCAGATCAAGCCCGTTAAGGAAGGTGGCACTGTGGCCAGTAAACTCGGTACTGACCCCATGTGCAGCCAGAAAACTCAAAAAGCCCGGTTCTTCCTCCTCCACCTGCTGTTGTGAGCGCAGATCACTCACCTTAAGGCGCAGGCCGTGCTGCAGCAAAAAACGAACCGTGGCACGACCAGCCACGCCCAGACCCAGAACGCCAGCCGTGCTGCCCACCCGTAGTGGCAATATTTCATCCGGCCGTGTATCCACTGTTTACCTCAGCTTCAGGGTTGCCAGAGCAATCAGCCCCAAAATAATGGAAACGATCCACAGGCGGATCACCACCTTGGATTCCGGCCAGCCTTTTTTCTCGAAATGGTGATGGAAGGGGGCCATGAGGAAGATGCGCTTGCCGCCACTCATCTTGAAATATCCCACCTGCAAAATCACGGACAGCGCCTCCATGACAAACAGCCCACCAACTATCACCAGAAGAAATTCCTGTTTGGTGATGGTAGCCACCGCACCCAGGGTTGCGCCCAGGGAGAGCGAGCCCACGTCACCCATGAATATCTGGGCCGGGTAGCAGTTGAACCAGAGAAAACCGAGACTGGCTCCCACCATGGCACCGCAAAACACCGTGACCTCACCCGCCCCCTGCACATAGGGAATCTGCAGATAACTGGCCACCACCGCATTGCCCGCCACATAGGAGAAAATCAGGTAGGTGGAGGCAGTGATTACAATGGGCCCGGTGGCCAGGCCATCGAGTCCATCGGTCAGGTTGACCGCGTTGGATGCGCCGACAATCACCAAAACCGCGAAGGGCAGATACCACCAGCCCAAATCCGGTTGGAATCCCTTGAAAAAGGGCAGACTGAGCACGCCATCGTAGTGCAGGTGCGCCAACAGGATATAGGCAGCAATGCCTGCACCCAGTACCTGCAAAATCAATTTTTCTTTGGGCCGCAGGCCCCGGGCATTGCCCTTGCGGATCTTTTTCCAGTCATCGGCTGCACCAATGGCGCCGAAAAAGATACTGATGCCAATGAGCAGCCACACGAGACCGCTGAGCAGATTGCACCACAACAGGGAGGAGATGATCATCGCGCCGAGGATAAGCAAACCACCCATGGTGGGCACGCCGCGCTTGCAAAAGTGGGTTTCCGGGCCATCGTCACGAACCACCTGGCCAATCTGTCGGCGTCTGAGCCAGGCGATAAAAGGCGGGCCAAAGAGCATCACCAGAAGAAATGCACTGATCGCACTGCCAATGGAGCGAAAAGTGATGTAACGAAATACATTGAGCCAGCTGTATTCGGTATGGAAGGCATAGAGTAAATTATAGAGCATGGTTTGCTCCTTGGGCCGGGGCTTGATGCAGTTCTTGCTCCAGTGCCTCAATGAAGCCTTCCATGCGCATGCCGCGGGAACCTTTTACTAAAATCCAGTCGCCGTGGCTCAAAGTACCCTGCACCAGCAAGGCAGCGCACCACCGGCCCATGGTCTGGGGATCGGCAAAAACAAGCACATGTTCAGGGTTCATCCCATGTTTTTTGGCCGCCTGGGCCGTTTCTTGAGCATAGTGGCCGGTCAGGGCTAGGTAAAAGAAGCCCAGTTCCGCCGCCAATTGACCGATGGCCCGATGCTGGGCAGGAGCAGCAACACCCAATTCCAGCATATCTCCCAGGGCAGCCACGCATTTACCCTGCGCCACCTGGGTCTTCCTTGTCTGCCTCGCACGCCCTGAATGCACCATAGCGGTCACGCTCCGCAGCCCGGCGGCCATGGAAGCCGGATTGGCATTATAGGCATCGTTCATCAATTTAACCCCACCAGGCAGGGATTTAGCCATCATTCGCTGATTCATGGACTGATACTGGCTGAGCCCAGCGGCAATGTGCTCGGCCCGTATACCCATGGCATGGGCAACGGCCGCAGCTGCGGCGCAGTTGGCTGCATTGTGCTCGCCAAATGCCGGCACGCTGAGGCGCTGTGCCCAGTCACCGATGTGCAGGGTAAAACGGATGCCCTGCTCGCCCAGGTTGCGCAGCCGGGTAATACGTACAAGGGGATTGCGCCTGCGACCAGCCTGGGTAACGGCAAAACCGATTTTGGCCACTTGGGTGTTTTTTAATTGTCTATAGATACGCGGATCATCTGCATTAACTACCCGAATGGCCTCTGGCCGCATACCGGCAAACAACTCCCCTTTGGCCCGGGCCACGCCATCTACACTCCCCAGGCCCTGCAAGTGGGCGGGATGCACGTTGTTGATGCAGCCCACATCTGGGTCGGCAATCCTGGTGAGCTGGGCAATCTCGCCCGGCGCGTTCATACCCATCTCCAGCACCGCCACCCGGTGGCCGGCCTGCAGTGGTAAGAGGGAAAGCGGCAGACCAACCAGGTTGTTGAAGTTGCCGCTGGTTTTAAGCACCGGCTGCTGTTGTGCCCATTGATCCGTTAAGGCTATAGTACAAATTGTGGCTACCATTTCCTTGACCGTGGTCTTGCCCGAGCTGCCGGTAATGGCGGCAACACGCAAGGGCCCGGCAAAAAGACGGCGGCGGAAGCCAGCCAGGCAGCCCAGGGTTTGTAAGCTGTCTGGCACCTTGATGCAGAGCAGATCATCCATGGCCAGTACAGGTGCTGGAAACTGTTCGGCAATAATGGCGCCTGCACCGGCGGCCACAGCCTGTTCAATAAAATCATGGCCATCAAAACGCTCGCCCCGCAGGGCAAGAAAGATATCCCCCTGCGCCAAGGCCCGGCTGTCTGTACAAATTTTTTGCAGCACAATTCGCTGACCGCCATGCCCAACTTTGACACCACCGCTTGCGGTAAGGAGCAGGCGTTCGTTCCAGCTCGCCAGGGCGTTGAGTGCCTCGATGCGGTCATCGAAATAGTGTTTGTCCCGGCCAAGGATCTGGTAGTCTTCATGCCCTTTGCCGGCAATGAGCACCGTATCTTCAGGCCGGCTCAGGGAGCAGGCCATGGCAATGGCTTTACGCCGGTCGGCCAGCCGACTGTATCGCGCCGGGTGTGCTGCGCTGTCAGCAGAAAGAAAAAGCTGATCCGCGGAGCAGGCCTGTGCCCCTTCGCCCTGCAGACCAACCATGATATCATCCAAGATGGCCTCTGGCTCCTCTGTGCGAGGATTGTCGGAACTGGCCACAACCAGCTCACTGTGCTTGGCCGCAATCGCGCCCATAAGTGGTCGTTTACCCCTGTCCCGATCGCCCCCACAGCCAAAAACACAGACAAGCCGTCCACCAGCCCGGCGCAGTGGACGCAGCGTGCGCAGGACATTGTCCAAGGCATCCGGGGTATGGGCATAGTCTACAAATACGGAGGGAAACATTTGAGCATCTGCGCCCGGCGGCAGCACCCGTTGCAAACGCCCCGGCACCGCCTCCACTGTGGCAAGCCCTGCACAAACTTGCTCCAGGGGCAAACCAAGGCCCAGCCCCGCTCCCACCGCACTGAGCACATTGCGTGCATTGTAAGCCCCCACCAGTGGAGAATGCAGACGGGTCTTTTGGCCGCAGACATCTAATTCGCAACGAAACCCATCAAGCCCGTAACGCAGGGCAGTCGCTCTGATGGTACACGCTTCATCCGTTCCGGTACGCAATACCTGTGCGCCGTGCACCTGCCCAACAAGGCGTTCGCCCCAGCAATCTTCTTCGCCTGGCACACCAACGGCAAGCACTGCCACCCCGTGTGGAGCAAGATGCTGGGAAAAAAGGAGTGCCTTGGCGGCAAAGTAGTGCTCCATATCCCGGTGGTAGTCCAGATGATCGCGGGTCAGGTTGGTGAACACCGCCACCGCAAAGCGCAGGCCATCAACGCGCCCCTGCACCAGGGCATGGGAAGAGAGCTCCATGACCACATGGGTTACCCCGGCATCAACCATGTGCCGCAGTAGCTTCTGCAAGGTGAGCGCATCCGGCGTGGTCAGGGCCGCCGCTTGTATCACCTGCGTGCCATCTGGGCCCTCTGGATCATGGTAGCGGTAATTGACCGTGCCTATCACTCCGGGCCGGAAACCCGCATGGACAAGCATCCCTTCAATCAGCCAGGAAGTGGTGGTTTTACCGTTGGTGCCCGTGATACCGATGCAGTGCAGCTGCCGGGCCGGATGCCCGTACCAGGCTGCAGCCAGGGCAGCCAGGGCCTGCTGTGCATTGGCCACCGGAATACAGGGGACAGAACAGTCCGGCATGCACAGTCCCTTCTCCACCACAACTGCATGGCATCCCTTGTCAATGGCGTCCTGCATATACAGATATCCGGCAGTTGCATGCCCAGGCAGGGCCACAAACAGGCTGCCAGGCGTCGCCTTGCGTGAATCACACACGACAGCGCTAATCTGTGTGTGCATAGCAGCAGCCAGCCCCAGGGGCATCTCCAGCCCGGCCGCTTGCAGCAGGCTTTCAAGGGTACGAGGGCTTGCGCTGCTCATCGCTCTTCCAGGGTCAGGATGCACTCGTTCATACCAAGCAGCGAAGTGCCGGGCAATGGATACTGGGCTATCACCCTGCCGCTGCCATTGATGCGCACCCGCATCTTGTACGGGTCGATCTTCTGCAAGGCCTTACGCAGGCTCAAGCCGCGCAAGGATGGCATGGTTGCGGCCTGGGCCACGATTTCTTCGGGTGTTTTGGTCGCTGCCAGCCGCTTGCTGATGAAAAACTGGCGCATATTTTCCTCACTGCGTGGCGGAGGAGCCTCGCCTTGCGCCAGCTGCGGCGGATTTTGCGTCACATAGCTCAGAAGATCGCGCCCCAGCTGCTCCAGGCTAATGGTCTTGTCTTTATTGGCCCTGCCCGTCTGTTGCTGCGGCCGTATCTCGTTTTTTTCCACAGCCATGACCAAAAGATACTGGGGATATATTGCCGGCGCCAGACCGACAAAGAGCCGCTGGGTGGAATACTCCCCTAAACTGCCAACTTGACCGGCCTGTTCCTTGTCCACCTCGTACAAAATTTTATCATCCTTGCTCGACACCCACCTGGCAAACAGATTGCGACGTATCTTCACGCTCAATGCCGGATCAAGCACATGCGCCCGGCCAACACCCGTGGTGCTGCGGTAAAAACGGCTGGCACTGGCATGGTCATAAATGGAATCAACGACATAGGGATTGATGCGCCAGCCGCCATTCACCAGACTGGCCAAGGTCGCCCCCACCTGCACGCCGGTAACCGCGTCTTCCCTGCCTTCCTGGTTGTCCTGCGAAGAACCACCTTCCCAGTTGTCGGATACCGGATCATATAACCTGAGGCGGTGTTCAAAATTGCTGAGCATGGCTTCAGTGAAACCGTAATCGGGTGCAGCCACGGTTTCCGGCAAAAGTGGCGGTCCATCAATGCCTTCCCGCTCAATTTCAGCGGCCCGCACCAAAATCGGCCGGATAAGATCCTTATCGAGCAAATGGCTGTATACTCGGTTGACCCGGTTGCCTTCATTGGCTTTCCAAAAATAATTGGGGTTGAAGGAGGGCTGATTGACCAAGGCCAGGATACGGCCACTCCCCGGCTCAAGCAAGAGCCCCATGCCCTTTTCCATGCCCTGGGCGGCCAGGTATTCGCGAAACAACTGTTCCAACTGGCGTTGCAGACGCAGATCAAGGGTGAGGATCAGGTCAACAGATTGTGCCCCAAGGCTTTCCTGGCCCTTGAAGTTGATATCTGGAATATTGCTGTTGCGCACCGTACGCGAGGACAATACGGCATCAAAACGTCCCTCTACACCAGCCAGGCCCGCATTGTCACCCATAAAACCGAGCACGTGCGAAGCCGCGGTATGGGCAGGATAGAATCTGGTTTCCACCGGCAGGCATAACACTCCGGGAAGCTGCAACTCCTCAATGGCAGCAGCTTGGTGCTCATCAAGATCTTCCATAAGCGTGAGTGTTTGTCTGGAACTTTTCAGGCTGCCGGCAATCTCTTCCGCCTTTTTATTGATAACCTGCGACAGGGCCTCGGCTGTGGCCTGGTGATCGGCAACATCGGCAGGGCGTACGCTCAGCGTATACAGGCGATAACTTACCGCCAGCTCGTTGAAGCGCTGATCGTAAATGGATCCCCTTAAAACAGAAGCAGCGGGCGTGAAGCCCGCTGGATTCCGGGGGATTTTACTGGCAGCAGACTGGATAATCCTGTTGATATCCAGGAGGGAGGGAGGGATTCCATACAGAACAGCCCCAGCCGCTGCCAGCAAAATAATGCTTAAAAAGATCTTAAGACCCCGCCGCTTCTTTCTGTTCTTTGAGCTGACGACTTTAGCCATGCATGCCTACATATGCTGTACCTGGCCTGCAACCGGTTCAAAAAGCTGAAGCCTGTCCTTCACTATCCCGGTGATCCGCGCTTTGGAACTGAGTTGGGCCCTGGCAGCGAGCAGATGGATATGTTCACTGTCCAAAGCGCTGTGCTGAACCTGAATCTGCTGTATGGCTGTCTGCGTCGAAGCCGCCTTGGTGTGCAACACCAGCGAATTGACCGCCCCAACGCAACAGGCAAGCGCAACGAGTACAACCAACACGAGTTTTTGCTGTCCTGTGAGCGCCAGATACTGATGCCACCGAATGTTGAAATGCAGCTGCGGTCTTCTTGCCTGCGCATAGGGGTATCTGTAGGCTCTAATGTTCGTATTGCTGATCATATCAGTCACCTCTTTTTATTGTTCATCGCTGCTGCCGGCGAAAACAGACTTCATTTTCGCTGCGCGACCCGCATTTTTGCGCTGCGGGCGCGGGGATTGCGGCGAATTTCTTCTGCCTGCGGCTCCAGCGGTTTTTTCAAGAGCAGTTGCAACCTGTCATCCTGCTCAAAGGCTTGCTTCACCAGCCGATCTTCCAGGGAGTGGAACGTGATAATGACCATACATCCTCCCGGTTTGAGCAGGGCCGGCGCAGTTGCGAGCAAGGCCCTGATGTTGTCCAACTCCCCATTCACCGCAATACGCAGGGCCTGAAAGGTTTTGGTGGCCACATGCACCCTGCGGGGATGGTATTTTTTCGGAATCGCCTCGGCCACTAAGTGCGCCAATTGCAGTGTACGCTCAATTGGTTCCCTCTGCCTGACCTGCACCAGATAACGGGCGATGCGCCTGGCCTGGCGTTCTTCGCCGTAGTAGTAGAGCAAATCAGCCAGCTGCGCCTCGCTCAACTCTGCCAGCAAGGTAGCAGCCCGTACCTGCCTGCTTCTGTCCATGCGCATATCCAACGGCGCATCGACCTGAAAACTGAAACCCCGCTCGCCCTTGTCCAGCTGCAGCGAAGAAACACCCAGATCAGCGAGCAGCCCGTCAACCCCGTCAATATCCAGCCGGCTCAATTCAGCCTGGAGCTGCACATAGGATGCGGCAACAACCTGTATCCTATCGCCATATGCTGCCAGGTTTTTCCTGGCCATTGCCGCTGCCTGGTCATCCCATTCAAACCCGATAACCCTGCCACCCGGCGCCGATGCTGTGAGGATGGCTCGGCTGTGCCCGCCCAGCCCGAGCGTGGCGTCGACATACAGGCCACTGTCCCTTGGCTGCAACCAGCGTAACACTTCATCAAGCAGTACCGGCACATGCCCCGGAACTCCCGCCATGTATCGGCCTTACAACACGCCAACCGCTGTCATGATCTCCTCATACTCATCAAAGGAGGCATGCATATCTTCAAATTCACGCTGCCAGGCGTCCTTGTCCCATATTTCAAAATGTTGCAGCACGCCTGCCACCACCACATCTTTATCAATACCGGCATCGCTTCTGGTTTTGGGTGGTAGCAGAATGCGACCCTGTTTATCGACAGGACATTCCACCACACTGGTGGTCAAGGCCCGGATAAACCTGCTCCCTGCGCGGTGCTTGAGCCCTTCGGAATTCAGTTTACGCATCAAATCTTCCCATTCAGGCAAGGGGTATGCGCGCAGGCAGTCCTTCCACAGCGTGACCTTGACCATGTCCGTGCCATACACTTCCCTGATCACCTCGCGGAAGCGGGTGGGAATGTTCAACCTGCCTTTAGGATCCAGGCTATGCTCTGAATTACCTTCAAACTGGAGCACGGCTACACCAGGTCAGAAAGAATCATCAATCCGGGTCATTCACTCCACTTCACAACCCTTTTACTCTACTTTGCACCACCTTTACCCACAAAATAAACGGAGCACGATTGAGAAGTCAAGAAAAAAGAAGGGAAGAATCAGCAGCTGGGAGAGCAGTTGCATCACGTTACCAGCACTGGCGAGGCTGCGTAGCGCAAGGAAAGGGGGTACAGCAGGAAAAACTATTGAAAATTAAAAACAAAACCTTGTGGCAGACTCAATCCTGCGCAGCAGGGTCGTCAAAAAGGCCGGCCTGGTACATGGCGCTGGCGCGGAAGGGCAAATCGAAATGTGCATAGGCGTTGGGTGTGGCCACCCGGCCCCGTGGGGTACGCATGAGAAAACCTGATTGAATCAGAAACGGTTCATATACATCTTCCAGAGTATTTTTTTCTTCACAGACTGCGGTAGAGAGGGTTTCCAAGCCAATAGGACCACCCTGGAACTTTTCGATCAGGGTGAGCAGGATGCGCCGGTCCATCTCATCCAGACCAAAGCGATCCACCTGGAGCATTTCCAGAGCCTTGTCCGCCACCTCACGGCTGATGCGCGCATGTCCGCCCACCTCGGAAAAATCACGCACCCGGCGCAAGAGCCTGTTGGCAATACGGGGGGTACCCCTGCTCCTGCGGCCAATCTCCAGGGCACCGTCCACGCTGATATCTATTTGAAACAGACGTGCTGAGCGCTGCACAATGGTGGCCAGTTCTTCGGGGCTGTAATAATCAAGGCGTAAAATAACCCCGAAACGGTCACGCAGCGGGGGGGTCAAAAGACCGGTGCGGGTGGTGGCGCCAACCAGGGTAAAACGGGGCAAATCCATCTTCACGGAGCGGGCCCCGGGCCCTTGCCCAATGACCAGATCGAGCTGGTAGTCTTCCATGGCCGGGTAGAGAATCTCCTCCACCACATGGTTGAGGCGATGAATTTCATCAATGAACAGAACATCCCCTTCCTCCAGCCCGGTGAGGATGGCAGCCAAATCGCCTGCCCGCTCGATGACCGGCCCTGAAGTGACCTTGATACCCGCGCCCATTTCATTGGCAATGATATAGGCCAGGGTGGTTTTACCCAACCCTGGAAAACCATGGAACAACACATGATCCAGTGCTTCGCCACGCAGTCTGGCCGCCTGAATAAAAACATGCAAACTTTCCTTGACCTGTGCCTGACCAATATATTCCGTCAGCGTGCGGGGTCGAATTTCCACGCCTGGGACAAAAATATCCTCCTCTTCCAGTTCTGCGCTGATAAGGCGTTTGCCGCCAAGCGGTTCCTCATGTTTCACTCACAGCACCTCGTGCAAAGCAAAAAAACAGTATCCTCAACAAACTACCTGGCAGTGGCCAGCCGGCGCAAGGCTTGGCGCAGCCAATCTTCAAGTGCATAGGCTGTGGTGTCCTGTTCTTTTTCGAGGCTGCGCAGCGTCTGCCAAACCTGCTGTTCACCATAGCCTAAATTGATCAGCGCCGAGGCAGCGTCAGCCTGGGGGGACGCGGGCATACCGCTGGCCGGGCCTGGGGATACTACTCCCGGCATTTCAGGTACATCTAAGATCAGGGCAACCTTTTCGGCCAGTTCCATGCAGATGCGCTCAGCAGTTTTTTTGCCCACTCCGGGTACTGTGGTCAAGCGGCCGATATCCCTGCTGGCAATGGCCTTTTGCAAATCAACTACGCTAAAACCACCCAAGGTGGTGAGCGCCAGTTTGGGCCCGATTCCCGACACACCAATGAGTAAAAGAAAGAGCTTTTTTTCTTCTGCACTGGCAAAACCGTAGAGGATGATGGCATCTTCCCGAACTATGGTTTGCACAAAGAGCTGCACCTCCTGGTGTAAAGCCGGCAGTGCCTCATAGCTACGCAGCGACAGCAGCACCTCGTAACCAACCCCTCCCACATCGAGCACAGCCTGGCCAGGACTTTTTTGAATAATCTTCCCTTGCAGAGCAGCAATCATGACAATGCTGTACAGCCCGATAACCCGAAATATCTGCAATATTTATGCACTATCTCTCCCAAACTGTTTTAAATGGGGCCATGGTGGATGCGGTGTGCATGGTACGCATGATGGGCATGGCAGATGGCCAAGGCCAGGGCGTCAGCCGCATCCCTGGAGGGTGCGGCACTCAGGCCTAGCAGCATCCGCACCATATACTGCATCTGGGCCTTGTCAGCCTGGCCATAGCCGGCCACGTTCTGCTTGACCCGACGTGGACTATAGTTGAACACTTCCAACCCATGATGCACGGCAGCCACCACCGCAGCACCGCGGGCATGACCGAGTTTTAGGGCAGCCCTGGGATTGCGATCAATAAAAACTTCCTCCACCGCCGCCACTTCCGGGGCATGGGTGCGAATTATCTCGCTCAAGTCGGAAAAAATAACCAGCAGGCGACGGGAAAAATCTTCCTCACCAGCTGTACGGATGGTGCCACAGGAGATAAAATCAAGCCTGTTTCCCCGCGTTTGGATCACGCCATAGCCGGTTATTCTCGAACCCGGATCAACTCCCAAAATACGCATGCAGATACAATTTCAAGAGAAATTGTCCATAATTTCGTCGGGGATATCGAAATTAGCGTGCACCTTTTGCACATCGTCGTGGTCTTCGAGGCTTTCCAAAAGGCGGAGAAGCGATTGGGCTGTTTTTTCTTCACTTACCTCAACGGTCGTCCTGGGAAGCATGACCAACCCTGCATCACTGAAAGAAAAGTTACCGGCCTCCAGTTGCTCGACCACGTCGTTAAAATCTTCCGGCGCAGTCAAAATCTGATAGATGTCACCTTCTTCCAGCACATCCTCGGCCCCAGCCTCCAGGGCCAGTTCCATGAGTGCGTCTTCCTTGACCCCTTCCTTATCCACAGTCAGGCTGCCCTTCTTGTCAAACATCCAGGCAACACAGTTCGACTCTCCCAGGTTGCCGCCGCTTTTGGCAAAAAAATGGCGGATATCGGCGACCGTCCTGTTCTTATTGTCGGTCATGGTTTCCACCAAAATAGCCACCCCGCCCGGCCCATAGCCTTCATAGAGGATCTCTTCGTAAACAGCCCCATCCAAGTCTCCGGTGCCCTTCTTGATGGCCCGATCGATATTGTCCTTGGGCATGTTTTCCGCCTTGGCAGCAGTAATGGCGCTGCGCAGGCGGGGATTACCCGCTGGATCACCACCGCCGGTTCTGGCGGCAATGGTGATTTCCTTGATCAGTTTGGTGAACATTTTGCCGCGCTTGGCGTCATTTGCTCCCTTCTTCCGTTTGATAGTGCTCCATTTCGAATGACCGGACACGCGTATTACTCCTTTTGATTCAACTGATTGTTTCCTGCTGCCGCCTGGGCCGGCGATAGCCCTGCCCAAGGATGAAAACCTCCCGGCTTTCCTGGCGGGAACTTTGCGGCTTCAGCACTTTAACCGTGGTGAACAGCACTTTACACTCCTGCAAAAAGGCAGGAAAATCTTCCCCTTGGAAGACTTTACAGTATAGGACACCATTGTCGTGCAAGAGACGCTCTGCCAGTTCCAATACCCGGTGGCAGAGCCTGAGTGACTGCTGATGATCGGCATACTGGCTGCCCGTGGTGGCTGGGGCCATGTCGCTGAGCAGCACATGAAAGCCAGGCCATTTTTTGTGCACTATCCCAACGAGTTCCTCGGAAAAAACATCATAACAGAGCCGGTGGATTTCAGCATCGGGTTTTTGGGGCAAGTCGCCTGGTCGCTGCACATCCACGCCCACAAGCACGCCTTTGGGCCCGATTATGTTTGCCGCATACAGGCTCCAGCTGCCAGGATGACAGCCCAGGTCGAGCACTCGCTGACCAGGCTTGAGAAAACGGTATTTCAGCTGTGCCTCTTCCAGCTTGTACACCGACCTGGCCGGGTATTTTTCCTTTTTCGCCTTGTGGAAATAGTAGTCTTTTTCCTTGCGCATGCCTCAGTCTCCGCTTCCACTTCAACCTTATTTGGCCAAAACCATGCTGCGGGCCAAGTGCAGCGCTTCGGCCCGGGTGGCAATCATCCCTTCCATGCGAGCCATTTCCACTGCAGTAAGAATTTGCTTAAACACCGGCCCAGGCTCAAGCCCCAGCTGTCCAATCAAATCTCTACCATCTAAAAGCGGCGGACTGTTCTGCACCGGCAGCACGTGCTCGGTCTGCACCTCTTCCAAACGCATGACCAGTTGCGCCAACTCCTCTTCCATAGTCTCTGGTCGCTCTTCCCCTTTACCAGCCCGGGCATCGGCCATGGCCAGCACAAGCAGACCAGGCAACTCCTCTCCCAGGGCCCGTACCAGCCTGATGCAGGCCTTTAAACTCAACTCGCCCTGGCGGGCCACATTCAAGAGATGAAAGGGCCGCATGTGTTGGCCAATAAGCAGGCAGACCCGTTCCGTCTGCCTGCCGCTCCAGTGTAAACGCCGCGCCAGGGCCTGCACCAGCTCTACGCCGACCCGTTCGTGCTGGTGGAAAGTGATGCGCCCGCCCTGTGCTGCATCCTGCGACCAGGTGGCGGGTTTGCCCAAATCGTGCAGGAGGGCAGCCCATTTGAGAACAAGGATATTGCTCGCCTCCGCCAGATAGGCGCGCATGGCTGCGCTGCAATGGGGAAAACCCAGCTCAGGCCGAGCAAGTAGCAGCTCGATCTGGCGCAGGGTTTCCAGGTTATGCGCCAATACATCCAAATGATGGCTTTTGGGCTGCTCGACCTGTGCCCCTGCGGCCAGCTCGGGGATGATTTCAAAAAGCAGACCACTTTTGGCCATGACAGCCACAGCGATATGGGCCCGGGGCGAGGTCATGATGGTGTTGAGTTCAGCAGCCACCCGTTCGGGTGCCGAGCGGCTGATCAGCTGCCGCTGGCGAACAATGGCCCTTTGTGTTGTCTCGGCCAAGGCATACCCCAAGACAGCGGCCAGGCGATAGGCGCGCAGCATGCGCAGCGGGTCGCTAACAAAGGCGCTAGCGTGGGTCATGCGGATCAGGCGCTGGTTAATATCAACTAAGCCTCCAGTGGGATCAAGGCAGGCAAGGGCTTCAGCACTATCGTTCCCCTCCCCCTCAAGCAGGCCTTCAAGGGAAAGGGCCAGGGCATTGATGGTGAAATCCCGCAGCTGTAAATCAGCCTCAATACTCAAGGTCCCTTCCCGGAAAGACGAAATATCCACCTCTAGACCGCGATACACGACCCGGGCCACATCTTCTGTGGCATCCAACAAAACAAAGGTACCGCCTGTCTGTTGTGCAAGTGCCTGGGCAAGGGCAACGGCACCCGTAGCAATGGTCAAATCCACATCATGGGGTTGGCGCCCTAAAAAGAGATCGCGCAGGCTGCCACCGCTGAGATAGAGCTTTCCTCCATGCCGCTGGCGCAGGGTGCCCAGCCCCTTCCGCAACCAGGGTGGCAGCAAGGTCAGTACCTGTTCTTTGGTCAACGTGTTGTGCACAGACACCACCACGCTTGGAGTGCTTGTCATCCTCATACCACCAGTTCCTGCACCAACTCATCTGCAAGGGGCGCAAATATCTCTTCCCGCGACACTTGGGATGGTCCGCCCCGCTCGATGCGTACCAGGCCGCTGGCTGGCTGGCCAGCCACCTTTTTACCATACCGCAAAACCAGTCCTGCCAAGCGAGCCTCAAGCGCACCTTCGTCCATTGAGGCAGGAATGGCAGAAGCGCCTCGACGCAGCAGGCCGACAGGGCCTGGCCGGTCGACCATGTGCAACAGCCAATCACCGGGTTCGCGCAGGGCAAGCAACCGCTCGTTATCCTTTTGATCCCGGCCAAGGATAAACCACAGACCCGGCAAAGGTTCAAAGTGCCGACCCAAAAGGAGCAGGCGAAAATCACTCACCAGACTATCACCCCCATCATCTCGAACCACGCCAAAGATACCCGGGCTCAGGCGGCGGAAACGCAGGGCCAGGTTCACGTCTGCCAGCAAACATCCTCCAGCCGGACCCGGATAATCAACGATATTGAACTGTTCTGCCAGGGCCTGCTGCTCCTTGCGGCCCCGGCCGGATATGCGGCAGAGGCGTTCGCGCTCGACAAGGCCCTGCACTTCGGCCTCGGTGGGCGGCATGAGCTGGGCGCAAAGCGGCCGCAACAGGATGCCCTGGCAGCCGGATTCGCGCTCGATGATGCGCAGGGTGTCGCGGCGCTGCGACATGGGTCGTTGCCCGACCACCTCACCGGTAATCAGAAAATCGGCCCCGTACTTCGGCATGAGCGCGCGTGCCTGGCGCAGCATGAAGATCTTGCAGTCGATGCAGGGGTTAAAGTGGCGGCCAAAGCCGTGCTGCGGCGCCTTGAGCATAGTGATGTAGTCATGACCGACGTCAATGACCTCTGCCTCGATGTCGTATTTTTCCCGCACGCGCACGATATAGCGTGCTGGATCGCCCACATCCGCCTCAAAAAAAGGGGTAATGAAACGAAGCGCCACCACCTCCACACCCTGCTCCATCAGTACCCGGCAGGCAAGGATGGAATCCAGCCCGCCGGAAAAAAGAGCCAAGGCCCGCCGCCTGCCCAGACTCATGGCCCACTCCGCAGTTTGCGCGCCACCAACTCACGCACGTATGCATGGGTTTGCGCACTGGCCTGTTCGCCATCCAGCATGCGGGCCAGTTCGGCCAAACACTGCTCTTCATCAAGCAGGCTAATCTCCGTACTGGTACGGCCCTGGGTCACCTGTTTTTCCACCTTGAAATGGAGATCGGCCCGGGCAGCGATCTGGGGCAGGTGGGTGATGCAAATGACCTGGTGGTGCCCGGCCAGCTCACTGATTTTACCGGCAACCGCCTCTGCAGCCTGGCCGCCGATACCGGCATCCACCTCATCGAAGATAACGGTATCCACCTGATCCCGGCGAGCGAGCAGGCACTTCATGGCCAGGAGCAGCCGCGAGAGTTCTCCACCCGAAACAATGCGGGAGAGCGCCTTGGGCGGTTCGCCCGCATTGGCGGAAAAGAGGAATTCCACCTCGTCCCAGCCACTGGCGCGCAGGTTGTGGCCTTCCTGCGATCCTTGCAGGGAAACCACGAATTTGGCCTGGGTAAAACTCAAAGAGGCCAGCTCGCTTTCCATTTGGGCGGCCATCTTGCGGGCCGCCTCGCTGCGGGCCCGACTCAGGCGGCCTGCACTCTGCTCAAGAACCTGTAGCAGGGCTGCTGTTTCCTTTTCCCGGCACTGGATCTGTTCTTCCACACTCTCCAAATCCGCCAGCTCCTGGGCAGCCTTTTCCGCAAAGGCAAGCACCTCTGCCAAAGTGGGGCCGTATTTGCGTTGCAACAACTTCAAGTCAGCCAATCTGCCGGCAATCAGTTCCAAACGGCTGGTATCTGTGGGCAGGTCGGCCAGATAGCGGGCAGCCAGGTCACTGATATCTTCCAGCTCAAAACCAGCTGAAGCGGCTCGCTCGGCCAGGGGAAGCAAGGCGGCATCCAGCGCAGCGGCCTGTTCCAAGCTCTTTTTTGCCTCGGTCAAGCTGTCTTGCACTTCACTCAACTGACGGGCAGCCGCGCCCACGTTGTGCACAAGGGCCACCGAGGCTTTGAGCTGATCACGCTCGCGGATGAGCGCCTCATCTTCACCGGCCTGTGGCTCAATTTTACCGATTTCCTCCAGCTGAAAACGAAGGAAATCGTGCTGCTGTTCCTTATCTGCCTCGCGCTGGCGCAACTCCTGCAAGGCATTGGCTGCCTGTCGCCACTGCTGGTACTGGTCTGCCACGTGCTGGCGCATGCTCCACAGTTCACCGTAGCTGTCGAGAAAATCCAGGTGACTGCGGGCATTGAGTAACTGCTGCTGATCGTGTTGGCTGGCAATGTTCACCAAATGGGTGCTCAGTTCTGCAGCCAGTTTGGCGGTAACAGCCTGGTCGTTGATAAAAAGACGGGAGCGACCATCCTTGTACAGGATACGGCGAAAAATACACTGGCCACTACTGGCTGCATCGTCCAAACCCTGCTCCTCCAGCAGCGTATGCAAGGTGCTATTGGTTGCATCCATGGTGAACACTGCCTCAATGGTTGCCTGTTCGCTGTCGCTGCGCACCCAGGTACTGGCCCCGCGTCCACCGGTGAGCAGATTCACCGCCTGCAGAATGATGGATTTACCAGCGCCGGTCTCGCCGGTGAGTACAATAAGACCAGCGTCCCGCGACGAAAAATCGAGGTGGAGCGTATCTATGAGCGCCAAACTCTGAATGCGCAATTCATGCAGCATAACTCTTTCTCACACAAGGCAGCCTGTTCAAGGCAGACATTTCCCTTGACCCCCACCCTGGCCGCAGGTATCTTTTTTGCCAATTTTCGTCTTCATTTCACTGCTGATATCACACTATACCCGTATGCACCTGGTGCTGCATACAGCTGAACCCTCGCCCCTTCATACCATATTTCCACCCCGATGAATACCCCTGCATCCTGCCTGCCCCTCTGTTTACCGTATCAGGGCAACTTGGCCAACCGCTGCTGCCATGCCGGTTTATGAGTTCACTGCTCTGGATGCAGCGGGCAAGACACTGCACGGCGTCATCGATGCCGAGTCGCCTGCTGCAGCCCGGCAAAAAATCCGCAACCAGGGAAACTATCCGGTTAGCCTGCGGGCCACGGAAGACAAAGCCCTGCTGGGTGCCAAAGGGGTCAGGGGGCTACACCTGCCGTTTTTTCTTTCTGGCAGCCGCTGGATCAGGGCACAGGATATCCACCTGGTCAGCCGCCAGCTGGCCACCATGCTGGGAGCCGGCATACCCTTGGTACCAGCCTTGAGCAATCTGATTGAACAGGGTGCCCCAGGCGAACAGCGTGCCCTGAAAACCATGCTGGCCTGCATCCGCGAGGCACTCAACGAAGGCCACTCCTTCAGTGCCGCACTCAGCGCCCAGCCCAAACTCTTTTCTCCCATGTACATCAACATGGTACGGGCCGGCGAGGCCGCTGGCACCCTGCACCTGGTGTTGGCTCAGCTGGCGGAATTCGGCGAGCGGCAGCAGGCCCTGCACTCCCGCATCCGTGCGGCCATGCTCTACCCGCTCTTCATGGTCGTGATTGGCATCGCAGTGCTGGCTTTTCTCATTATCTTCATCCTGCCCGGCATCACCGCGGTATTTGCAGACAGCAAGCAGGCTCTCCCCCTGCCCACCACCCTGCTCATGGGCCTAAGCGCAATGTTACGCTCCTACTGGCTGCCACTTTTACTCCTTACTCTCATGATGCTGGTGGCTTTGCGTCAGGCGGTGCGCACCCCGCAAGGCCAACGACGCTGGCACCAAGCCAAGCTCTCGCTTCCCCTGTTCGCTGGCCTCAACCAAAAGCAGGCAGCCGCCCGCTTTGCCCGCTCACTGGCAAGCCTCCTGCACTCCGGCGTCCCCCTGGTGGCTGCACTGCGCATTGTCAGCAACACCACCGGCAACGTGTTGATTGGCGAAATGATTGCAAGTGCCTGCACCGAATTGGAAAAGGGGCAGAGTCTGGCTGCCTATTTTCGGGGCAAGCCGTATTTTCCGCCCATGCTGGTGCAGATGATGGCTGTGGGTGAACAGAGCGGTGCGTTAGATGAAATGTTGGCGCGGGCGGCAGACAGTTACGAACAGGAGGTGGAAACAAAGATCACGGCCCTGACCTCCATGCTCGAGCCAGTTATGATTCTGCTCATGGGGGCAGTGGTGGCCTTTATTGTGGTGGCAGTGCTGTTGCCCATTTTCGAGATGAACCAGCTCATCAGGTAACCCGAAAGACCTCCTCCAGGGTAGTGAGGCCGGCCAACACCTTGGCAATGCCATCGTCACGCAGGGTACGCATGCCGGTTTCCGGCAGGGCCAGGGCCTCGGCCTTGAGCCTGCCTGCCTCGGAGGTGCGTAAAATCAAGTTCTTCATGGCCGGACTCAGGCGCAGCAGCTCAAAAATACCAATACGCCCACGATAGCCGGTGTGCAGGCAGGCACTGCATCCCCGGCCGCGGTACAGTTGCAACTCCCCCCCACGGTCGACAGCAATCCGGGCCAGGTGAAGCAGTTCGGGCGAGGGCTGGTAGGGCTCACGGCACTCCGGGCAGATGGTGCGCACCAGACGCTGGGCCATGATGGCATGCACCGAGGAAGCCACCAAAAAGGGCTCCACCCCCATATCGACCAACCGGGTGATGGCACTGGCCGCATCGTTGGTGTGCAGAGTGGAAAAAACCAAATGCCCGGTCAAGGCTGATTGGATGGCGATCTGCGCGGTTTCACCATCACGGATTTCCCCCACCAGAATCACGTCTGGATCCTGGCGGACAATGGTTCTGAGCCCGCTGGCAAAGCCCAGGCCAATGCGTGCGTTCACCTGCATCTGGCTGATACCGTTGATCTGGTACTCAATGGGGTCTTCAATGGTGATGATGTTGATATCCGGCGTATTAAGGATGTTGAGCGCAGAGTATAGGGTGGTGGTTTTGCCACTACCCGTGGGCCCGGTCACCAGGATGATGCCATGCGGTGCGGCCAGCAATTCCTGAAAATGACGGTAATCCTCCGGACTCAGCCCCAACTTTTCCAGCGGCAGCAAGGTATTGGCCTTGTCGAGCAGACGCATGACCACCCGCTCACCAAAGGCCGTGGGCAGGGTGGAAACGCGAATATCCACGCTGCGCTGGGCAAGGCGAATTTCAATGCGGCCATCCTGGGGAAGCCGTTTTTCCGCAATGTCCATGCTGGCCATGATCTTGACCCGCGAAACCAGCTTGGCCTGGGCATGCTTGGGCGGAGTGTACATGTCGTAGAGGATGCCGTCCACCCGCTTGCGGATCTTGACCTTGTCGCGGTAGGGCTCAATATGGATATCGCTGGCCCCCTCCCGCACCGCCTGCGACAGCACCAGGTTAACCAGCTTGATCACCGGGGTGTCACTGGTATCATCGAGCAGATCAGCGGTTTCTTCAATCTCCGAGAGAATGCTGGCCGGATCTTCCTCGTCCATATCCTGCATCACCTGGGCTGCTGCCTGGGAGCGGGTTTGCTCATACGCAGCACTGATGGCCGCAAGGATGGCGGCCTCCGGCGCCAGTACCCAATCCACCCCCTCCCACTCCAAAAGGCGGGCAAGATCATCGGCCTGCTGAAAAAAAAGTGGCTCTGCCAGGGCCAAACAGGAACGCTGTGGCGTGGCCACCGGCACCATCTTGAATTTTTTCAAACTGGCAATGCTCAGTTTGGCCACGAAAAACGTGCTCATCTCCCTGGGCAGTCGCAGCATGGGTTCAAGGCCATACTGCTGTGCCAGGGCAGTGATGAGCGTCTCTTCCTTGATCGCCCCCTGGCGTAACAAAATCTCACCCAGCCTGCCACCCTTTGCCGCCTGCACGGCCAGGGCCGCCTGCACAGCAGCGGCATCCAGGTCGAAATCTCTGTGCAAGAGCTCACCCAGGCGGAGATAATCTGCGTTCAACGCCGGGGCCCCAGCCTGCAGCGGCACTTCTGGCTGTATCTGTGTTTGCGCTGCCTGTGTTTGCACCTGCATCTCTGTTCGGGTCATTGCCAGTTCAGTTGCTGCCTGCGCGGCGCTGTACCCGGCTCAAATGGGCGGCAGCACTCTCCCGCAGGTTCTGTTCCCCAAGAACCGGCGCACTCTCCGGTGCACCCTGGGGGAGCGGCTGAGCCAGGGCCTGTTCAAACATGGCAGCAGCATCCCCGCGCCTGCCCTCCTGCTCCAGCAACAGCCCCATGTTCACCAGGGCGGCCACGCTGTCCGGATCTTTCTCCAGGGCCTGGCGCAGGTAAAGACGGGCGCTGCCCAACTGTCGCTGCTGGAGTTTGACAAAGCCCATGTCTGTTAGCCACGCTGCCTCAGTCAAGGGCTTTGGCCGGCGCAGGAAACGATCGGCCACATCGCCGGGCTTTTTATGCATGGCCTCCACCTCTGCGCGCTTCTCCTCAAAAACCCGACTCAACTCCACCGGATTTTCCATGATATGCGGGGTGATAAAGATAAAGAGATTGGTTTTCTTTTCCATATTACCGCGCGATTTGAACAGCCAGCCCAGGCCCGGGATATCTCCCAAAAGCGGCACCTTGTATTCGCCCGTGGCTGTATCTTGGCCGATCATGCCACCAATAACCACGGTTTGCTCGTTCTGCACCACCACGGTGGTATCGGCACTGCGGGTGAAGGTGGTGGGATTGCCATCATTCAAGGCCTTGAGTTTGATCACCTCCACCCCAATATCCATACGCACCACATCAGCCTGGTTGATCTGTGGGGTGATGGCCAGGGTGGTGGTCACGTCCTTGTACTCGTAGTTGGTGTAATCCTGCAGGGCCTCTGTAGTATTTTTACTGACAATATAAGGTACATTCTCCCCCACCTTGATGGTGGCCTTTTTATTGTCCGTGGTGAGGATCTGTGGAGTGGCAATTACATTGATATCCTTGTCGTTCTTGTAGGCATTCAATACTGCTCCCAGGTTGGGAAAGGTGATGCCACCGATTTCAATACCCTGTTTAAGCACGCCCAAGGTAAAGCCAGCGGGCAATACCGGCGGCGTAGCCCTCACCCCACGGATAATGTCGTAGGGATTGTCGGGATTGCCGCTAAAACCCGTATGCAGGGTGCCATCACCACTGTCAAAGGTGCCAGTGCCACCCCACTGCACGCCGATATTGAAATCCTTGTCTGCCTGCACCTCCATAATCAATGCTTCCAGATAGATCATGCGTCTGGGTATATCCAGCTGCCTGACAATGGCAGCCACTGCTTCAAACTCCTCCCGCGGCCCATTGATGACCAGGGAATTAGTCTCCACATCGGCCACAATATTCATCTCACCAGTCAACACCGGCCGACTCAGGGGTTTTTCCTCACCCTCCCTGGCAAGACCACCACCCTCCTGCCGGGGGAGATCCATCAGCACCTTGACCATCTCTTCGGCCCGGGCATGCTGCAGGGTGATCACCTGCACTTGCTCCACCTGTGTGCCAGCCTCCACATCCAGTTTGGCCACTGCAGCCCGAATTCGACCAATGGTAGCAGGCGGAGCATACACTGCCAGGGCATTGGCGCGCTCATAGGGCATCATCTTGACCAGAGTCGCACGCTGTCCGGCCCCGGCCTGTGCATCCTGCGGAAAAAGCTGCCCCACCACCCGGGCCGCACTGGCAGCCGAGGCGTGTTGCAGGGGAATGATGGCCAGTTCCTCGTTGCGGGCAGGCACATCCACTGAACGGATAATTTCCAGAAGTCGCCTAATATTGGACTGGTAATCTGTAATGGTGAGGATACCCGAATCTCCATGCGACACCATGACGCTGGTTTTGGGCACCAGTGGGGTGAGCATAGCCCGCACCTCGTCAGCACCTGCATGCCTGAGGCGAACAATGTGGGTGATGATCCTGTCTTCGGCGGGCAGAACATCGCCATCGCGAAAGGTGGCGATATTTTTGGAACGGGCCTGCACCGAGGGCACGATTTTTACCACTGGTCCGCTGGGCACCGCTGCATAGCCGTTCACTTCCAAAACAGACTCGAAGATACGATAGGCCTCACCCGTTGATACACCCGCAGGCGAGATAATGGTCACCTTGCCCCTGACCTCGGGATCAACGACAAAATTTTTGCCGGTGAGCTCACTCATGTATTTGATGAAGACATTGATATCCACATCGTTGAAATCCATGGTCACTGACTGACTTTCTGCTGGCCTTGATCCTGCACCAGGATTAGTCACCTGTCCCGCGGCAAGACCTGCCTGCCAGGTCAACAAGAAAAAGAGCAGGATGATGAATACTGCCAGATTGATTGTGCTTCTTTTGCTCATGATCCGCCTAGTTTCAAGATCAATCCAGAGCCTGTACAAACAGGCAGCTTAATGGTTTGCGCCGCTTGGTCGAGTCAAGCTCCCTGCTTCCTCCCAGGGGACTTCCAGGGGCTGCAGGGCAGCCGCACCGGTGCGCACCGGTACCCCTCCGGCGGTTTCACCATGATTGCTCCGGGAGGCAGAACCGGTGGTGTTGACCCGGCGGCCAGGCAGGGCCTGGGGGACTGTGCGGCCGCCGATACTATATGCTTCTTGTGGTTCTTGTGAGCCTTGCAGTCCCTGCGGCGACAAGGGGCTGAGCAGTTGGCCCTCTTCCAGACCCATGGAGGCATCGGTCCTGGCAGGCGGCAGAGCCGGGTTGTTTTCCCGTTCCTTTAATAAAAGGAGCTCCGGCCCAGCACTGGTGGCCAGCACCACCCGGCCACGCCCTATTTGCACGATCTCCGCACCCAAAACAGTATCACCCAGGCGATAGATCTGCTCCTGTTCTTCCTTGCCCGCCCGGATAATAGCGCGCGCATCCGCAGCACTACCACTCACCGTGCCCAACAGTTCAAGTGGCCCGCCACTGGCGGCCAGCTTGTCTGCCTGCCAGTCCTGCCCAGTGGCACCCTTGCCTTCAAGGGCCGCCTTAAAAATATTATGGGCCAAAATCTGCTGGATAGCAGCCTCATGGGTCAGTAGTGTGCCGCTTTCCTGACCGCTGCGCCCTATCTCTGCCTGCTGCGGGGTTATGCCCGGACCAAGCACCGCATCCAGCCTGCTCCCCAACCACTGATAGGCAAAGTACACGGCCGCATACAGGACAAGAGCCGCAACTCCCAGCACAATACCCAGCGGTAGCAGTCGCTTCTTCATGGCCCTGTCCCCCTCTCCTGCTCCGGTGCCTGCAGCAGGGCTGCATCCCGCTCATCCCGTTCAAAGGCCAGGGCCGGATCGGCCAGGCTGCCGGACAGCACCACATGAAACGCATCCCTGGCCGGATGCTCCCTGTATGCCTCAATCATCTGCACTTCCTGTTCACTGCGTAGCTGGGCGTACAGGGCCGGTTTGGGATGAACGGTGCCACGCACATCCAAACGGCTGCTGGTAAGGTTAGCGAGCAAGGGCTGGATAAATTGTACCACACCCTGGAAGTCACAGGTGCAGAGCGGCGATTGCAGGCTGCCGTTTTCCACGGCAATGTTCTGACCATCCTGTTCAAGCCGCAACAGCAAACTTGTAAAGGGCAGGCGCTCGTGGCCCTGTATGGACCGACGCAGGGGCAGTTCGCCATCTGCCACATGGACAGCGGCATGCAGGTTCTCCAGTACACCTCCTTGCACGATCCGGGCCTGTACCGTGCCAGAAAGTATGCCCTGCACCTGCCGGTCCAAACCTTGCCGCAGCCAGCCCAACTCCACCAGGTTCAGGGAATCCAGGGTGGCGGAAAGATCGATGCTGCGCTGCCCCTCGTCAAAGCGCACAAGGCTGTTTCCTGTCATGGTCCCCTGCGCCATGTGCAGGGTAAAGTGGCCGCGTAGTTCCCGCTGCTGAAAAAAGGCGAGGGGATCTGGTCGGAGCACCAGGCTTTCCAGCTGTATGGGTTCGCTGGTTTTGCCGTATAGTTTGCCGTATACCGTGCTGCTGGCACGGCCTTCCACCTGCTCCAGACGCAGGGCTAAGGGCGGCTCATAAAAAAACCCACCAATCTGCCACTGCCACCCGGGCAGAGCCGTGTTGAGCACCTTTTCCGGCAGTTGCCGGACAAGCTCGCGTGGAAAAAGCAACCAGGCAAAAAACAAAAGCAGCCCTATCAGCGCAAAACAAGCCCCCAGCCCGAAAAGCAGGGCACGCAACAGCCTTGTCCCGGTTTTCATGCAGCTTCTCCTCTTTGCGGTAGGGTAGCGTAACGCTGCTGTGCATGAACCAAAACACAGAATCTTGGAGCGCAGGGCCACCCTTGCCTGCACCACCTGTTCCTACTGTCCTGCACGACTGGCTTCCTCCACGGTCTGCACCCGCAGGCTGACCGCCAGCAGGCCTCCGACCTGTTCTCCGCCCTGGATGCTGAGCCTGGTCACTGCCACCAAGTTCTCAGGCGACTCCACCTGGTGAAGAAAATGCGCCAGCTGGCTCAAGCTCAGGCTGTGCAGGCGCAGTTCAACTGCACTGCTACGCAGGGAAGTGCCCTCCTCCTGCTCCAGGCGCACCGGCTGCATGGTTTCTACATGGTCCTTCACCTGGCTTGTGGCTGCACTCTGTTCAAGGTAGCTAAACAAAGAAAAATCCTTGGACCGCCGCTCCACGCGTGCCAGCAAGCTACCTTGCCTGTCCGACGCGCCCCTGTGCTGTCCGTGCTGTTCGTCCTGCCAGAGTCGCATCTCGGCAAGCTGCCTCTCCTGGGTGGCAATGCTTTTGCGCAGGCGACTGGCATCTGTCATGAGCGGCAACAGCAAAAACTGAATAAAGACAAACAACAACACAGCGACAACGGCCAGGCCCACTGCTTTCTTTTCCCTGCTGGTCATGGGTTGCTCCAGGTCACGGTGCGCTGTAGGCGCAATTCAAAGCGGACAAAGGTTTCCGCACCGTTTTGTTCTGCCGTGGAAGAAAGAATGTTTACCTCGCTAAACAGGGGTGAGGCGGCCAGCAAGGCCCTGATACGATCCACATCCTTGAAGGTGCTGGTCTTACCCCGCAGGGACAACGTACTTTCATCCAAGCTCAACCGGTTGAACTGCATATCCATCTGCGCTGGTATGCGGGTGGAAATGTCGGCCAGCAGGCTCAACACGCTTTCCCTTGCAGGCGCAAACAAAAGCGGTACCCCTTGGCTGGCCCCACCCCGCAGGGCTGCCTGCATCTCCAGGTAGGGATCATGCACCACCTGCACCTGGGGAAAGGCACCACGATAGATGAGGCTCATCTCCTGGCGCAGCTGGGCACTGCGCAGCTTGAGACTGCGTACCTCTTTACCCAAAAAGGCAAGTACTCCAAAACACAGCAGCAGAACCATGGCCGCCGCCCACATGACCTCCTTACGCCGCCACAGTGGCCCCCTGTCCCTGGCAAAGGTACCACTACGAAAATTGAGGTCAGGCCGATGGGCACCGACTTTACTGTGCGGCACAGCGTGCAGGGCGCAGGCCAGGGCAGCATCAAAGGCTGGGGAGAGACTGTGTGCATGTAGCACATCCGGCGCAAGCCGCAGTCGCTGCACTGGCAGATGGAGGCACTGGGCCAGGCTGGTGTCCAGTGCTTCAGAGTGGGCCAAGGGCCCGCACAGGAGTACTGCTTCAGGAGCCATCAGACAAACAGCACCTGCTCTGTTTCTTTGCCGGAACAGGACGAGGGTCTGTCGGATGGAACGAGCCAATCCTTCTCCTGCCTCTTGCCAGACAGTTTGCTTTAGTGCTCCCTTGCCCTTGTCCATCGCCTCCCTGTTGTCCAGTGCCTCCAGTGCCTCCAGTGCCATTGGCCACGGCAGACAGCGATGCATAACAGGAGTGCCAGCCTGCACCAGGGAAACACTGACCGAAGACAGGTCAGCATAGAGCAACAAAAAAGCCTTCTCTTCCAGGTTGCCCAAATCATCCAGGCCACTGGTGGTAGCCTGCAGGGCCAGGGCATGCACTGCTGGACAGATGATGTCAGGTTCGCACGCATTCTCTCCTTGCCCGGCCAGCAGTTTAGCCAAAAGTTGGCGCTCAACCGCAAAGGCAAGCAGATCTGCGCCTGCGGCATCTGTACCAGTGGTGTGGAACACACTTTTCACCTGTTCAGCAGGCACAAGCAGCCCCTCTTCCATCTCAAAGGGGAAGGCCTGGGCCTGCTGCCTGGCCTCCCGGAAGGGCAGGCGCAGGTTGCGAACACTCAAGAGTGACAAAGGCAGGCCCAGCACGCAGGGGTCGCGCCGCTGCCAGGGCAGTTCCTCGCAGAGCCTGACCAACATGTCGGCCAAGGTTGCCTGTGATACCCGAGGCTCCTGTACTCCCTGGGGTGCCAGGGGCTGGCTGGCGCTGGCCGCCACCTCGAGCCTGCGGCCAGAGGTGCGCAAGAGCACTGCACTCAGATCTGTATCACCCAGGGCTATGCCTACATATTGCCTAGCATCCATCTAGTAGGTGAATGTTTAAGGTTCATCTTCATGCGAGCTCAACGTCATGCATAGCCCAGCGACAACTGTCTTGAATCACTGAATTTTCCATAAAAGCAAATTCTGGCCACCATTGTCCCTGCGCTCCAACAGTCCTGTGCCCATGCGCTGGTACTGGTCGCGCTCAGCCCGCACCTGGATGGCGAAATAGCGGCTTTGCACCGTCAGCAGGGGCAGATCAGCCCCCAGGTCTGCTGGTAAGCCCCGCACCTGGTGGAACCAGGTAGGCGTGGCCAAGGCCTCCCTGTTGTCCCGTGCAGAGCGGAAGGCCAAGATATCCCTACCGTTTTCTTCGCTCATACCTGGCAACAGGGCCAGTAATACCGGCAGCGGTGCGGTATTGATATTGACCGCAGCATCATTGCCGGCAACCGTGATATAGGGCAAAATACCTTCATGCTCTGCATCGCCATAGAGCAGCTCTTTACTCATACCCCGCACCAGCAGCAGTTCTTCGACAAAGCGGATGGGCGCATTGCGGGGATTGTGGGGAGACTCCTGCAGCTGGTAGTAGCCGTGTTCCGCACCCAAGGGCCGCACCTGCTGGTCTTTATCCACCCAGTCAGCCAGGGCATCCAGCAATGGTTCGATTTCTTCCTGGCCAATGGCAAAGCGGCCAGAGGCAAGAAAGCGGCGCCACACCCCCCGATAGCGCTCTTGGGCTGCAGCTGCGAGCCTGTCCGCATCTCCCGCTCCCACCATAAGGCCTGGACCAAATGCCCCCTGACCCAGGGCATTCACCTGCAAACGGCCACCCATATCCGCAACCACCAGCTGCACCTGTATCCCTTTTCCCTCTTCTGCAAGCAGGGCCTGCAACTTGCTTGGCTCAAAGGTGTTCCAGCTATCAAAAAGTGAATCATAGGTGTTGGCCTGCTGATCCAGCAAGAGCGCAGCCCGGGCAAAATGCAGACCACCCAGTACCAGGGCATCAAGCCGCACCTGCTCCTGTTGCGCCAGGGCAGCGTTCCAGTGCCTGTCCACAGTTGCCATCAGCTGTAGGGTAAGGGCAATAAGGAAGCTGATGCAGGCCAGGGTCAGCACCAGGGCCATACCTTGTTTTCCAAAATAAATATCCCGGCTGCGCCATGAACAGCTTGGCAGCCACGCGTGCTGCCGGTCCGGCCCGGCCATCAGTTGCCAGCCGCTCCAGCGGCTATCCGCTGTGGTCGGGTGCGGATCAACCCGGCGGGCATAAGCACCGCTGTTTCATACACCTGGCTGCGTCCGCTGTCCACATCCAACCAAAAATCCAGACGAATCTGCAGCGCCGCAGGCAGGGCAACCTCCACCATGTCGTTTGCACTGCTCACTGCCCAGTAGCGCCAGGTTTCGCCCCGTTCATCCACAGCTTTAAACTGTACTGCACGCAGGCCATCGGCCAAAAGTAGAAAGCCCTTTTCCACAAAATCCGCATCACTGGCCTGGGCCAGCAAAAGCGGCACATCGCTGCGCAAAAGCTTCAAACGCCTGGGGTCGTCTGCCTCTGCTTCGACCCGATACGCGATCAGGGCTGGCCCCTGGTATTGCTCCTGCGGCGTAAAAACCAGATGTCCCATGGAGGCAAAAACCAGGTTGTCGGCCTGCCCCTCTTCCAGGTGGAATTCACGCTGCGCCTTACCTTGGGTGGCGCTAAAGGGTAAGGCCGGCTCTGCAAAGGCAGCGGCCAGGTCTTCGTGCAGACGGAGTAGGGCGGTTTGTGCCTGCTGCTCCACCCCGTCCTGTTCCCTGAGACTGTCCACCACCCTGCGCGACGCGCCCAATGCTGTGGCGAGCATGGTCATCACCAGGGCCAAAAGGGCCGTGGCCAGCAGCAGTTCCACCAGGGTAAAGCCTTTGTTGTGCAGCATCACCGGGCAGCCTCCATGTTCCGCACCAACAAGCTGCGCACCGTATATTCGTATCGACCTGCATCAGCACTCTGTATACTGAGTTCTACCTGTTTGAGCCAGTTGGAGCCGCCGGCAAGGCCAATTGCCTCATCACTGGGCGTATGCACGCGGCTTTGCCAGCGTAATCCTGGATATTCAGGGCCAAAGTCACCACTCCCATCTGCCAGACTGGTAAAGTCTTGCAGGTTGTATTCCACCAGTTTCTGCTGCGCCAAACAGGAGGCCAGCGCCTGAAAACGCGCCTCTTCGGCCCTGCCGACATTGTCTGCCTGTATGCCGAACAGGGTGAGGAAGGTAAGGGCAATCAAGGTGATTGCCACCAGCAGCTCAAACAGGGAAAAACCCGCATTGTCCGCGTAGACCGACAGTGCCCTGCGCCTAGCGAAAAAGTGCTGTTGTGGTTGGATCCACATAGCCCTCCACCACCTTGATTTTTCCCAGAAAGGGCGAGACCACCAGGGAAAGCCGGCGCCCATCCTCTGCCTCAAGGATAATGAGCGTCGGCGCCACATAGCCTTGGCTACTCAGGTAAAGGCTGGCTGTTGTGCTGCTTTGCCCACTGTGCTGCACAGAAATGGCGGTAAGCTGTACCGTAGCAGGCAAGCGCAGGCTGTGGCTGCGACCGGGCCCGGTACCATGGCTGTTGCCCTGCCTGGCTACAGTGTCTGCCGGCTTAAGGACAAACGCATGCTTTCCCTCCTCGTAGACGAGCAGATAGGGACGCTGCTGCTGCCTGGCCAGTTGCCCCGCCTGCTGCACCAGAGCGATGGATTGCCGTGCCGCGCTACGCAGGACATCTCCCTGAATAAAGGCTTGCAGGCTGGGCGCAGCCATGGATCCAAGAAGCGCCAGGAGCACCATGACCACCAACAACTCCAACAGAGTAAAGCCCGCTGCTGCCACTGCCCGGCCATGCCGGGAGCAGTCTTCCACCCTATTCCAGTTCCCAGTTGTTGACATCAGCGTCCCTGCCTTCTCCGCCGACCTGGTTATCGGCCCCATAGGACATGAGGTCAAAATCACCATGCAAGCCTGGGCACAGGTAGACATAGTTGCCATCCCAGGGATCCTTGGGCACCCTGCCCCGCTCCAGATAACCGCCCTGCCGCCACTTGCGGGCAGGCGGGCCAAGCGTGGGCAGTGCCACCAGGGCCTGCAGGCCCTGCTCTGTGGTGGGATACTGACCATTGTCCAACCGATAGAGCTGCAAGGCCTGCTCCATGGCGCGAATTTGCACCTCTGCCTTGGTGCGGCGCGCCTCCTCAGGCCGATCCATGATACGGGGTACCACCAGGGCGGCAAGGATACCGAGGATAACCATGACCACCATCAGCTCGATCAGGGTAAAACCTTGTTGCCTGCGCAATCTACGCAAGGGCTGCCTTCGCAGAGATGGCGACCCCAACAGAGTGCCCGCCCTGCGGCGCATACAACATGTCAAATACATCATCACAGGCATAGACAGGGCCAGTGCAAGGGCGAGCAGCAGGCCACAGTGCAGGGCCAACCAAGAAAAGGCGACCAGTGGCAGCAAGGCCAAGTATACCACCCAGCGCAGCGGCGCATGTCCGGCAATAACCTGGGCCAAGGGCGGAGAAAAACGGTAGTAGGTATCGATAAAACTTTGTCCCAACGTATTGGTGCTCAACATGCTATCCCTGAATTGTCGCAGAATGGCAACCGCCGGGTGGGTTAGTGAACCAAAGGCGGCGGTGGCGATGAAGCAGGCCTCTGCTGTGGTAAACGCGTGTTGCGTTCCATAAAAGACCTGGCCATCCTGGGTGATGGCATAGGCCCTGACATAGTATACAGTGCCTGGCCGCAAGGCATTTAGGGTGGTGCTAAAGGAGCCGTGGCCGGCACCATTTGCCGTTGCTCCCCGCAGGACAGGGTTTCGACCTGCTGCCGGCATCTCTGCTCCAAATATGCCGGTGGCATTGGCCACTGCGCGGTTGCCGACTGAACCGCTGCTGGCATCACCAAGGCTCAAGGGTGACAGTTTGCCGTGCCCGGACCGTGCAGGCTCATCTGGCACGCGCTGGGTCAACCCAGCGGAATGGGGAGTAAAACGCCCGGCAGCCACAAAAAAATCCTCCTCGCCCGCCTCTGCCGGAGGACTGCGCCATAGCAGTACCGGATTGGCTTTGGTGCTGAAAACCAGACCCCGTTGCCGAACCGGAGCCCCCAAGACAGGCAAAATTTCACCACCACAGGTGGCTGTGCTGCGGGTTATGCCATTAGGAAGCCCTGTGCGGATGGCCGCAGTACTGAAACCAAGCTGGTTGACAAAGGCATCGGTGGTGTAGAGGCTGGCCGCGTCAAAACGTGCCACAGCCATGGAACTGCCCTGGCCGCGCGCCACAGTGCCCACCACCAGCACATTGCCTGCCCCATCCATGGTGGCAGCATAACTGACACCCTCGCCTTGGCCAAAGCTGAACACCCTGACCTTGGCGGCCTCCTCAGGCAATGCTGCTGCACTGTTGTCTGGAGATAGTATACGTTCGGCAGCCATTGCCGCTGGGAAAAAAAAATTCACCAGCGTTTGCGTAAAACGCTGCCAAGGGTGGGTCGGGGTGTTCTGGTTGTGGTCTTGTCCTTTGCCATGGCTGTGGTCGGAACTGGAACCAATGCGATTGTCGGATGAAAAGCCGCCTGCCGCAGCATGTGCATTTCTTCTCTGACTGGGCAAGGGCATAACAAGCGCATCGGTTCTCTGCAATCGTACCTGCTGTGCTTGCCGCATTTTTGGACGGCGCTTCACCTCGTTGGAGAGCACCGGATATTTCTTGCCCTCCACCAGCTGCACCACCGGCAAACGCATACCCGCAGCATCAAGGCTACCATTGACCGGAGTATAGGAGGCCAACAGAAAACGGCGCTGGCCAGCTTCGGTGGTGAAGCCGCTGGCCACAACACCCCTTGGATTCACCGCCACATCGTAGAGCACATCATCTGCAGGGCTCACCGGGTTGATCACCACCCCTGTCCGGCCAAAATCAGGATCCGGGCTGCCATTGGAAAAAAAGCGGAACAGGGCACTGTCCCGCTTACCCGGCGCGCCAACCGCGCCAGCCACGTACAAAAGGCCCTCACTGTCGACCGCAAGGCGGTAGCCTTCACTCAACGGCAGGGTGCCCGCTGGTACAGCCACCCCGTTTTGTCCAAAGGAGTTGTCCAAAAGCCCATGGCTATCAAGACCAACCAGCATCAGGGAGGTCCTGTTTCCCGTTCTGAAGGTACCGGAGAGCACCACTCCACCCTCATCCCGGAGGACTATTCCCTCGGCCCTGGACACCTCACCCACCCCAATCAGGCTCACCCCACGCTCACCAAAGGAACTGTCCAGTTCGCCATCGGCAAGATAGCGGGCAGCCACGGCCACAGTTCCGGCAGTACCACTGACATTGCCCGCCACCACGATCTTGTTGTCTGCACTGATGACCAGGGCGCTGATCTCATCATCGCCACCGCTCACCGGTGTGAGCACCACGCCATTGCGACCAAAGCCCTTGTCCAGCCGGCCGTCGGCAAAGTAGCAGACCAGGGCAAAATCACGATTTTTACCGTTGAAACTGTATCCCCCTGCCACAATGCGGCCATCGGCCAGAATGCCCAAGGCCAGGGCCTCATCATCGCCCAGGGAAACCGAGGTGATCAGTGCCCCTTCGCCATTGAAGCTGGTGTCGAGGCTGCCATCCTGATTAAAACGCAGCAGGGAAAAGTTGCGGGCCTCTCCGGGGTTGACCGAACCTGCCACCACGATCTTGCCGTCGGGCTGCAGGGCAATGGCATTGGCGCTGTTGTTGACACCCAGTTCCACTGCCACCCGGCCGTCCCTGCCAAAACTTGCATCCAGACGGGGAGCGGCCTGTGCCGGCACCATGGCGAAGACAGTCCAGGCAGCCAGGATGGCCAGCAGACAGCAGAACACGACATAACAGCTATGGTAAAGCAAGCGGGACATACCTCTTCCCTGCCGGAAAAATCGAGTCAGATACTTTGGTGCAGGCTCAACACTTGCCGAAGCTGCACACCGGGTACTGGCAAACCGAACAGTTGCGACAGAAACCGCCATGGCCAAGGGCTGCCAGCTCCCTGCGGCCGATCTGTTCACCAGCCAAGATGCGGGGGATGAGCAAGTCAAACACCGTGATGCCATGGTACATGCCGCAGGCTGGCAGGCCAATTACCGGTACGTTACCGATGTGGGCCACGGCCAGCATGGCACCGGGCAGCACCGGCGTGCCATAGACCAGCTCCTCAGCCCCGGCCCGAACCATGCCCAGGCGGGTGACATCGTCCGGATCCACTGACATGCCTCCGGAGGTGACAATGAGGTCTGCGCCGGCATCCAGGCAGGAGCGGATTTCCGTGGCAATCTGCCCGGGATCATCCGGCGCAAAACGCACCTGCACTATCGATGCGCCCAGGGCTGCCAGTTTTGTCCGGAGCACCTCTTCAAAACGGTCCTGAATACGGCCAGCATACACCTCGTTGCCGGTGATGACCAATCCTGCGGCAGCCTGTCTGAGCGGCAGCACCCGCAGCACCGGTATACCTGCTTGCAACCCGGCCACTGCCTCTTCCACCAGGCTGCGGCGGGCAACCAAAGGAATCAACCGGGTCGCCCCCAGCTGTTCGCCCTTGCGCACCGGCGTATTGTCCTGCAAGGTGGCGCACATGAGCTCACCCAGCATGTTGAACTGAAAAAGGGCCTCCTGGTTGATCTTGAGCAAGCCATCCCGCTCTGCAGTAAAGCCAATCTTGCCCTCCGAGGGCTCCGCCGAATGGCCAACACCTTCGCCGGCCAGGGCACGGGCAACAAGCAGGGCCGCCTCGTTTTCGTGCATCTCATCCGGGCCAAGATTGAGCACATAGATATGCTCCTTGCCCAGGCGGCGCAGCAGCTCTACATCCTCCTGCCGGATAATGTGCCCCTTTTTAAAGGCACGCCCCTTGCGGACATTTCTGATAATTTCAGTAACATCATGGGGCAGCACCATACCCACTGCCTCTTCCACCGGCACGGTCATCGTGCCAGTCTGCCCAGTTACTGTTTGTTCCCCTGCTGACATGGACGTCTTCTCCAATTACATCACACACCCGACTTCAGCATTGCCAAAGCCACTTCCACAGACCATTCTTTATACCACATCCGCGCACAAATACAGTGCAAAATCAATGCAGCCAGGCCGATCCAGGCAATGAGCGCTTTACTGTTTCGCCAGGCAGGGATACTATACCAGGTACGATACTTAAACCGTTTGAAGCGCTCTATATAAAAACTTGCGACACCATAACGACCAAGTACGCTCAGACGCTATAGCCGCCAGGAAGGGACACAGATGATTGCACCAGAGTTTATCGATATCCTCGTCTGTCCGGTCTGTAAAGGGCCAGTGGAACAGGACAAAACCGCGCAGACCCTTTTGTGCCAAACCTGTCGGCTCGCCTTTCCTGTACGCGACCTTGGCGGCAAACTGTTGCCGGTGATGCTGGCGGAAGAGGCCAGCCCCATTCCCAGCGACCAGGAGGCCGCCAAAACACCGGGCACATCGGCAAGTTAAGTGCCAGAGCGCTTGCACTGCCCAGTGAATCCGCCTGCGCAGCTTAGCGTTCCTGCCAGCCCAAGCAAATCCGCCATCCTGAACCAAGGAGTTGACAGTATGACCACTCCCAAAAACATCACCGCAAAAACCAGTCCGTTCATCGTGGCCAATGATCACCAACGCAGCAACTATTTCGAGGCAATCAAGGTGTTGGTTGCCGAGCGAGAAAAGGCCCAGGCCAGTGAGCGACTACAATGGCAACAGGCCATCGACGAAATCTATGCCCTGGTTGCCGACGAGATCTGTACCAACAGCGGAGAACCCAACCAGGCCATCAGTTTTGGCACCTCGGGTTGGCGCGGTATTTTGGGCAAGGACCTCTTTCTCCGCTCCGTGGCCGTGGTCACCGCAGCCATCCTCACCCTGTACAAAGAGGCCGAGGCCGATGCCTCGCTGCATGCCAGCCTGGGAGTCGGCAGCTTCGCTGAAATGCAGGAACGGGGCTGCGTGCTCGGTTTTGACAACCGCTTTGGCGGCCCCATGCTGGCCCTGGCCGTGGCCAACGTCCTGGCCGCCAATCAAGTGAAAATTTTTTACGCTGGAGAGGCCACCACTGGCGCGCTTTCCGCCTCCCTGTTGATCAACAGGGCTGCCTTTTCCATTAACCTGACCCCAAGCCACAATCCCATGGAGTATGCCGGGTTCAAGTACAATGCCGCGGATGCCGGGCCAGCCGCGGAAATCCTCACCACCAGTATCACCCGCACTGCCCAGGACTACTGTAAACGCCAGGCCGTGCCCTTTTTGGCCAGTGGGCTGAATTTACAGGAACCACTGGGCAATCTACCCAATGTGGTGCAGGAAAACGCCCTGGCCAGCTGGCAGCAGCTGATCCGGCGCGGTGTGTCCCAGCATGGTATCGACTATGATGCCCTGTTGGCAGACTTTGCCGCCAGCGATCAGATGCTGGTGTGCGTGGATGCCGTACATGGTGCCTCCCGCACGGTCATCGCCGACCTGCTGGGAAACCCTGGTCCGGACCATCTGCTGCTCCTGCGGGATAATGCCGATCCCACCTTTGGCGGCATTGCCCCAGAGCCCTCTACCGCCAATATGCACCTGACCCTGGACATCCTGGCCAAAAAACAGGCACCCCTTAAGTTGGGGGCAGTCATCGATCCGGATGGCGACCGTATCCGTTTCACCGACGGCCAAACAGAAATTTCCATGAACCAATTCGGTGCCATGGCCTTTCACTTTTTGCACGAGGTGAAGGGCAAGCGCGGCATGGTTGCCAAAACCGTGGCCTCCAGCAACCTGGCCAATGCAGTAGCCGCCAAACTGGGCGAAGAGGTGTTCGAACCCAAGGTTGGCTTCAAGGAATTCAAACCGGTAATCGACCAGGCCCTGGTTTGTTTCGAGGAATCGGACGGCATCACCATCATTGGCCATACTCCGGAAAAAGATGCCTTCATCGGTCTCATCCTAGCACTGGACATGATGCGCACCCTGAACAAGCCACTGGGTGCCTACCTAGGGGAGATCGAAGACCGCTTTGGCCACTACTATCCAGCCAAGGATGGTGTCACTGTCTCCCAACAGGGTACAGCCCTTCTGGCTACTTTGGACGGGCTCAACCGCTATGGTGTGGGGTCAACCATCCGCGTGGGTGATGAAGAGAAAAAGATCAAGCAGGTGATCGCCATCGATGGTCGGAAAATGATTCTGGAAGACGATTCATGGATCATGATCCGGCCCTCTGGCACAGAACCCAAGGTACGCTTCTACGTAGAGGCGCGTGACCCCAAGGACTGCGCCCGTCTGGTCGATGCCGCCAAATCTTTTCTTGCCGAAACAGGGCTCCTGCCATAATGTAAAACTGAAATACGGGTGAAATGTGGTGGCCCGGTAAAAAAATATGATATTTAAGGTGTGGCCTTATGTGGGATTATACAGATGCGGTAAAGGAACACTTCATCAACCCCAAAAATGTGGGTGAAATTAAGGACGCCGACGGTGTAGGCAACGTGGGTTCCATTGCCTGTGGTGATGCCCTGCGCCTCACCATCAAGGTGGATGAAAACGATGTCATTACCGATGCCAAGTTCAAGACCTTTGGCTGCGCCTCGGCAATCGCTTCCTCCTCCATGCTCACCGAGCTCATCAAGGGGATGAAGATCGAAGATGCGAAAAAGCTGACCAATGACGACATCGCCAAGGCTCTTGGCGGCCTGCCTAAGGAAAAGATGCACTGTTCGGTCATGGGCCGGGAGGCCCTGGAGGCCGCCATTGCCGATTTCAAGGGCGCCATCCTGCCCATGGCCCAGGGCGAGGTGGTGTGCGAATGCTTTGGAGTCACTGACCTGGAGGTCATCCGCGCCATCCGGGAAAATCAGCTCAGCACGGTTGAGGATATCACCAACTTCACCAAGGCGGGCGGTGGCTGTGGCCGTTGCCATGAGCAACTCCAAGCCCTGCTGGATGAGCAATTGCAGGAAAGTGCTGCTACATCTGCGACTGCGCCAAAAAAAGTGAAACGCATGACTGCGTTGGAGAAAATCAAAAAAATTGAAGAAGTGATCGAGCGGGAAATCAGGCCAACCTTGAAAATGGACCACGGCGACATTCAACTCGTTGATGTGGACGGCGACTTTGTCACCGTGTCCCTGCGCGGTTCCTGCGCCGGCTGTCATTCCTCCCATGCCACCTTGAAGGGCTATGTGGAGAAAAAGCTGCGCGAACAGGTGTTGGATACCCTGGTGGTTGAGGAGGACAGGCCATGAGCACGCAGGCTCCTGAGATCATCTACATGGACAACAACGCCACCACTGCCATTGCTCCTGAGGTACTGGAAGCCATGCTCCCCTACCTGCAGGAGTACTACGGTAACCCCTCGTCCATGTATGATTTCGCCAGGTACTCGGCCCTGGCCATGGCCAAGGCACGGGAACAGGTGGCAGCCCTCATTGGGGCACATGTTGATGAAATCGTCTTCACCAGCTGCGGTACCGAAAGTGACTCCACCGCAATTTTTTCGGCCCTGCGCCGCTTCCCAGAAAAGAACCACATCGTCACCACCCGGGTGGAACATCCGGCAGTCAAAACCCTGTGCGACAACATGGAAAACCTGAGCGGTCGTAAATACCACATTACCCGGCTGCAGGTGGAGGCGGACGGCACCCTGGACATGCAGCAGTACCACGACAGCCTCACCGATGATACCGCCATTGTCAGTGTGATGTGGGCCAACAACGAAACCGGGGTTATTTTTCCTGTTGAGGAGATGGCGCGCATCGCCAAGGAACGCGGGATCCTCTTCCATACCGATGCGGTGCAGGCCGTGGGTAAAATTCCCATAAACCTCGCAGAAACGGCCATTGATTTTCTGGCCTTATCCGGTCACAAACTGCATGCACCCAAAGGAATCGGTGTGTTGTATGTCCGCAAAGGTGCACCCTACATGCCTTTCCTCAACGGTGGGCACCAGGAACATGGCCGCCGGGGCGGCACGGAAAACGTGGCCTCCATTGTTGCCCTGGGCCGTGCCTGCGAATTGGCTGCAGCCAATATGGAGGTGGAAAACACTCGGGTGCGTGCCCTCAGAGACAAGCTGGAAAAAGGTCTCTTGACCAGTATTCCCAAGGCCTTGCTCAATGGCAACAAGCACATGCGCCTGCCCAACACCACGAACATCAGCTTTGAATATGTGGAAGGCGAGGCCATCTTGTTGCATTTGAACCGGCACCACATCTGCGCCTCGTCCGGATCTGCCTGCACCTCGGGCTCACTGGAGCCCTCGCACGTGCTGCGGGCCATGGGCGTACCCTTTACCGCGGCGCACGGTTCCATCCGCTTCAGCCTCTCGCCGTACAATACCGAGGCCGAAGTGGACAAGGTGCTGGAAGTTCTGCCAAAAATCATCGCCGAATTGCGCAATCTCTCCCCGTTCTGGGAAGAAAACAGCAACTAATCAGAGACCATGGCCGTCTGCAAGGACGGCCTTTTTCATTACGGTTCGCCAACCATTCTCCCAACGAGTCAACAAACCGCACCATGCGAATTATTGAGCCAACATTTGCCATCCTCGATGAATTTGACCACATCGGCCTTGCTGAGCACATCGAACGCTGCGGCCGCATCTGCTACAAGAGCGAAGAACGCATTGATGCAGACTCTGCCCTGCCCTTTGTCCGCAAGATGCTACAGCACCAGCACAATTCCGTGCTGGAAATGGCAGTGCTCACCTTGCAGGTAGAGTGCCAGGACAAGGGACTCATCAATTCCTTTTTTGCCTGCCTGCCCCGTTTTCTGCACATCGATCGGCCTGGCCTCACCTCCCTGTTGATCACCGGCTCCATCCGCGCCTTCCGCGAACTGTGGCTGCAATGCCCGCATGAACTCCTGGTGCAGGCCCTGTTCAAATTCCTGCTGGCGCAGCATCCTGTTTTTTTTGAAGACCTGCCCAAGAGCAACTCCTCGGTGCCAGGGGCAGATGCACATATCAGGGTACGCAAAATGTCGCTGGCCGAGGTGGACATCTTGCCACCGCCCTTGCGGGCTCGCCACCGCTTCTTGGCTGTCCGCTTTATCGTCAACCGTGCGGTCACCCACGAGCTGGTACGGCATCGACCCTGTTCCTTTCTGCAGGAAAGCCAGCGCTACTGCCGCTACAGTAGTGACAGGTTCGGCAATGAAGTCAGCTTTATCCGCCCGATTTTCTTTAAAGAAAACAGCCCAGAATTCAACTTGTGGCAGCAGAGCATGGAGGAATGCGAACGCGCCTACCTGCAGCTCCTGCAAACAACATCACCCCAGGCTGCCCGCTCTGTTTTACCCAACTCGTGCAAGACAGAGATCATTGCCTACGCCAATTTCGTTCAGTGGCAGCATATCCTTGCCCTGCGCTGCTCTCCTGCGGCCGACCCCTCCATGCGTGAGGTGATGCTGCCCCTGCGACAGGAACTCTGTCGTCGTTATCCCGAACACTTCACAACTGCCGGTGCAGGCGCAGTATAACAGAGAACCTCCTTGACCCTGCGGCCACTGCAGCCACTGCAGCGCGACGTGTACGCAGTATGTCCTCCATGTTATCGTATGGATGGGCGTACAGAGGAAAAACTATCTTTTTTGATCGTCTTCTCCTTTTGGTGTACAGTACAGGTAACCAGGCAACGCTCTGCCAAACAAAAGTACAAGACACAGCTTTTGTCGTTAATCCCCTTTGCTCTGGCCTCTTCCATGGTTAAATCCAGCACTGCAGACATACGGTCATCGACCAAAAGAACGGTCAAGGATCAATCAGGCGCCAGTAAGCTAAAAGTCGGCGAACTGCTGAGCAAGGCTGGCTATATCACCTCGTCTCAGTTTGACGAGGCCAAGGCCCTGCAACGCAGAACAGGCATGCGCATCAGCCGTATCCTGTTGGAAAATGGCGCCATCGAGTGGGATACCGTCCCCAACTTCCTCAGCCGCATGCACAACTTCAGGCTGGTCAACCTGAACGAAGAAAAACCTAGTCCCGAAGCCCTGGCCAAACTCCCTTACGACCAAGCCAAGCAATATCTGGCCTTTCCCCTGCGCATCATCGGTAATACCATGCAGGTCACCATGGTGGAGCCGACCGACACCATGGATGTGGAAAACCTGCAGGACAGCCTGAACATGGCGCTGAAGGTTTGCGTGTCAGGCTATAAAGACATTATCGAGGCCTACAAAAAATACTACGAAATCAGCGAAGAAGAATATCAGCAGTTTTTTGGCCTTGATACGGAATTAGTCGATGAAGGCCCAAGCATGCTGGAGGTGGACGACTTCGGTTCTCTGGTGGCCGATGCGGCCGAGGAATTTGAAATTGGCCCGGATGCCGCAGAGGAAAGCGTCTTTGAACAGTTTTCCGCATCTGATGCGCCCATCATCAAACTGGTGAACGGCATCCTGGTGCAGGCCGTACAGGCTGGCGTGAGCGATATCCACATCGAGCCCTTTGAGAAAACCATGCAGGTGCGCTATCGCAAGGACGGCTCGCTATTCAAATCCATGAACCTACCGCTCAACATCAAAAACGCCATGGCCGCACGCCTGAAAATCCTGGCCGGGCTCAATATCACCGAGCGACGCGTGCCCCAGGACGGCCGTATCCAGATACGGGTGGGCCGCAACAAGGCGGTGGACTTCCGTGTTTCCACCCTGCCGCTTCTGCATGGTGAAAGCATTGTTTTGCGTGTTTTGGATAAAGGCTCACTCAATGTGGATCTCACCCAGTTGGGCTTTACTCCTGATACCTTTGCCTCGCTCAAACGCTGTCTGCAACGACCGCAGGGTCTTTTGCTGGTGACTGGGCCCACCGGTTCCGGCAAAACCGTTACCTTGTATTCTGCCCTCAACTCGCTCAACAGCGAAGATATCAAGATCCTTACCGTCGAAGACCCGGTGGAATTCAATTTCAAGGGTATCAACCAGGTCAATGTCAACAACGAAGTGGGCATGACCTTTGCCGCAGCGCTCAAGGCCTTCCTCCGCCAGGACCCGGACATCATCATGGTGGGCGAAATCCGCGACTTCGAGACAGCGGAAATCGCCATGAAAGCGGCCATGACTGGCCATCTGGTTTTTTCCACCTTGCACACCAACGATTCGCCGTCCACGGTCAGCCGTATGGTGGATATCGGCATTCCACCGTATCTACTGGCCTCTTCCCTGACCATGGTGCTTTCCCAGCGCCTGGGCCGGCGGCTGTGCAAGAAGTGTAAAATTCCGGCCCAATATGATGAACAAGATCTGCTTGAGGCTGGCTTCAAGGAGAGCGAACTGAGTTCGCTCAACCTGTACAAGGCCAAAGGCTGCGGGGAATGCCACGGGCTGGGCTACACAGGCCGGGTTGGTTTTTTCGAGCTGATGGAAGTCACCCAGGAGGTGGCTGCCGCCATCCAGGCCGAGGTCTCCGAAGAGCAGTTGCGCAAAGTGGCCATCCAGGCCGGCATGAATACCCTGCGCGAGGCAGCCCTGCAAAAGGCGCGGGAAGGCATTACCAGCCTGGAAGAGGTGCTCAGACGCACCGTGCCCCATGAAGAAAGCCTGCCACCCTATCTGGTCAATCCTGATGTCGAGGAATACATGGATGGTGATATCATCATCCAGGAGGGCAACAGGGACAGAGACTTCTTCCGCCTGGTCCGGGGGAAAGTTGCCATTCTCCGCTCCAACAAAAAAATAGCAGAAATCACCGAACCTGGTGAATACTTTGGCGAAATGGCGGCTATCCTCAATGGACCGCGCACTGCCACGGTGATGGCCATGGGTCGCTGCAGCATCAAACGCTTTCCCGGCGACAAACTCTGGGAAATCATCGAAAAGTACCCCGACATTGCCGCCCCGCTCTTCCGCACCCTGACGGAACGGCTCAACAGGACCGGGCACATCATGGTGCAGATTGCGGGTGGTGCTGGCCGCCCAACAGTCCCAACCCGGCCTACTCCATCCCTGCCAGCTCAATCTGCGCGCCAACAAGCATGAACAAAGTTTCTGTCTACATCATTGCCTATAACGAGGCGGACAAAATAGAAGCAGCGATCAATTCGGTACTTTGGGCCGATGAAATCGTCCTGGTGGATTCCCACAGCACAGATGACACCGTGGCCATTGCCGAACGCCTGGGCGCCCGGGTGGTGCAGGTTCCCTTCACCAGCTTTGGTGATCTGCGCAACCGGGCCATGGCTGCCTGTGAGCACGACTGGATCTTTTCCCTGGACTCGGACGAGCGCTGTACACCGGAGGCGCGCGACGAAATCCTTGCCTGCCTGCAGGCGCCACAGGCCGAAGCCTATTACATCCCCCGCAGAAATTTCTTCATGGGTCAATGGATCCGCTACAGCGGCTACTATCCAGACTACCGCCAGCCGCAACTCTTTAAAAAGGGCGCACTCGTCTTCAAGGACGGCGATCCGGTGCACGAAGAGTTTCGCGTGGTTTCCAGCCAGCCGGTCGCCTATCTCAAAAACCCCATCTGGCAGATACCCTTTGCACGACTTGGCGAACTGATGCGTAAGGCAGAGCGCTACTCCACCCTGGGTGCTGAAAAACTCGAAAAAAACGGTAAACGTGGCTCCATGTGGCAGGCCATGGCCCATGCTGTTTGGGCATTTTTCCACATGTATATTCTCAAACGGGGCTTTCTGGATGGCTGGCCGGGTTTTCTCATTGCCTTCAGCAGCTTTGAAAGCACCCTGTTCAAGTATGCGAAGCTCTATGAACGCCAGGCCAATTGGCAGCCACCGCCTTCTCCGCCCCTGCAGCGGCGCTGAGGTAGAGTAAGACAAAAAGGTCTTGTCTGTCAGGCGGCGGGTGCAGAGCCATTCTCCGCCTTTTTTGCCAGCAGTTCCAGCACCGCCTGCTCCACAGCCTCCACAGTGATTTCTTGCATGCAACTCTGGTGGCTGCAATACCGCTTGCGGCAGCACAGGCAGGCCAACCCCTTGGCCTGTAACACCCGGTTGCGGGTGTTGTAGGGCCCAACCCGCTCCGGATGGGTTGGGCCAAAGAGTGCCACCACCGGTCGACCAGCCAGGGCAGCCATGTGCATGGGCCCGGTATCCACACCCACATACAGGGCCGATCGTTTAATCAAGGCAGCGCCAGCCACCAAGCTGAGGCGACCTGCAGCGATCAGCGATGGTCCTTGCATGTGGCGACCGATTTCCTCAAGTAGCGGCAAATCATCGGCAGACCCGCCAAACACGGCCTGTAGGCCCCTGTGTGCCAGTCTGTCTGCAAGTCTGGCCCAGCGCTCCACGAGCCAGTGCTTAGATTGCCAGCGCGCCGCAGGCTGCACATAGACTATCTTGGCTCCGGAATACACTCCTGCTGCCTGCAGAAAGCTATCCATCTCTGCCTCTGCCTCTGCTGATGTGCTGAGAAAAAAATCCTCGGGCCGCACCTCGCAGCCTAAATGGCTTGCAAAGAGGAGGTTTTTTTCCAGGGCATGGGTGATGGCAGCGGGCACAGCAATGCGCTCATGCTGGAACAGGGTATTCAGCTCGCGGGCATCGGCAAAGCCAGCCCTCCTGCCACCAGGATTCATCAAAGCCAAAAGACCACTACGGAAAGAAGCCTGCAGATCCAGCACCTCGTCGTAGGGCTGCCTAGCAAAGATACGGCGTAGTTGGCGAAGCGTGGCCACAGTGGCACGCAGGGCAGCCAGATAGGCAGATTTACCTGAATCTGGATTGCTGGTGGAGGGAATATGAATGGGGTAGATGGCGTCAATAGCCGGATCTGCGCTGAGCAGGGAATGGAAGGCGCGTTCCACCACCCAACCGATGGAGCACTGAGGTTGACAGCGTTTCAGCGCATGGACCAGGGGCAGGGTATGGATGATATCACCCAGGGAACTTGGTTTGATGATCAAGATACGCTCAGCCACAGCCATGGATTACTCCACCCTCAATCAGACAAGGTAGCACCCTCTTTTTGCTCCAATTCTGCAACAGCAGTCATCCCAGCAGGTGGAACCTGTTTATAGAGTATCGCAGAAAACAAAGAGAAAAGAATACCGGTCTCGTGAATGAGCAGATAACTTTCCGTAAACATCACCACCAGAAAAAATACAGGGAAAGCCAAGCGTAACTTGCCCCAATCATCGAAACTCTTCCAGACCTGCCACAGTTGGGTAGCAAAAAGTGCAAGCAAGGCCCCCAGCCCAAGCAGACCCAACTGCACCGAGGCCAGAATATACTGGTTATGGGGATTGTCGGTGACTGGCATGTGGGGGGAGTATTTGCCGTTCCTCTTAGCATAGGCAGGCTCAAAACCACCGGTGCCCACACCCAGCAGGGGCGACTCCTTAAAGATCTGCCAAGAGTGCTCCCAGAAAAACAAACGCTGCCCCACCGAGGTCCTGGGATTGTGTTTATAGATCTGCACCTCTTCGCGGGCCAGGTCCACCCGGTCCTTAAAAGTGGGGCTCAGATGGTAGGAGGCCCAAAAAATCAGGGGAGGTGCCAGCACCAGCGCAAGCAAGGCCTTCCACAGGCTGGTTTGAAAATACTGAAACAAAAGCACCCCCATCAGAACAAAGAGAACCAACTGTCCGGTGCGACCATCGGTCATGAACATGTTGATGAACATCAAAGCTGCCAGCAGCAGCACTGCCAGACGCAACCACAGACGCAACCTGCCCCAGATGAGCTGATAAAACAACAGATAAACGGTGAAGGCCAGCATCGGGTTGTAGACCACATGAGAATTCCTCTTGGTCAGCCGCTCCTGCGAAACATCAGCGTACTCCAGCCAGCCCAACCAGGCCAGGTAGGTGGTCAGCATCATCACGCCCATACCGGCAATAAAGGCCCAGAGCACACACCAGCGCTGCTCCGGCCGGATGGCGGTTAGAAACAAGGGCATGAGCAGCATCTTCCACTGCTTCTGGATACCAGAGGCACTGGCGTCGAGATGGCTGTTCCACAGCAGGCCCACAAGCAGCAGAACAATATAAACCAAAACCGCCCTACTCATGGCATTGGTGGTTATTTCTTTGTACTTTCGTCGGAAGTCACCTTCAGCCAGCCAGCAGGCCAAAAACAGCAAGGCAGCCGCGCTCGCCACCGTGGTGGAAAGGGGCAGAAAAAAGGCCAGGATAATAAGCAGCCAGTCATTGATGCGGCCGCATTGGTGCTGGAACTGTCGTTTATTCATGGGCTGTCAACTATTCGGCAAACTGCAGGTGATAGAGGGAAGAGTATTCACCGCCCAAGGCGAGCAACTCCTCATGGCTGCCCTCTTCCACCAGATATCCGTTTTTCAGTACCGCGATACGGTGGGCATGCTTGATGGTGGAAAGACGGTGGGCAATAACCAGGGTGGTGCGGTTGTGCATAAGGTTGTCGAGCGCCTTCTGCACTTCGCGCTCCGACTCGGTATCCAGCGAGGAGGTCGCTTCGTCCAGGATGAGGATGGGGGCATTTTTGAGCAGGGCGCGGGCAATGGAAATTCTTTGCTGCTGCCCACCGGAAAGGCGCACCCCTGACTCACCAATAATGGTGTCGAAACCCTGGGGCAATGCTTCAATAAACTCTAGGGCATAGGCTGCCCGGGCCGCTTGGCGAATATCTTCTTCGTTTGCACTGCTCCTGCCGTAGGCGATGTTGTTGCGCACGCTGTCGTTGAACAAGATGGTCTGTTGGGTGACCATGGCCAGTTGCTGCCGCAGGGAGTGCAACTGTACCGTGCGGATATCCAGGCCATCAATGCGGATGGCACCAGAAGAAACATCGTAGAAACGGGGTACCAGGTTGCTCAAGGTGGTCTTGCCGCTGCCACTGGGCCCCACCAGGGCTAGAACTTCCCCCCATCGCAGTTCCAGATGCAGGTTGTGCAGGACCGGGGGATTGCCCTCGTAGTGGAAACTGACATCATCAAAAACAATGGCCTTGTGGAAGGCCGGTAAAGCTGCGGCATTTTCCTGTTCGCAGATATCTGGCTGCACATCCAGAAGTTCGAAAATACGGGTGGCCGCGGCCATGCCCTGCTGGATGGTGGCGTTGATACGGGTCACGCCCTTGACCGGCTCGTAGAGCATGATCAGGGCGGTGAGAAAGGCCATGAAGGTACCCGGAGTGGAGTTGCCCTGCAAGACCTGCATCCCGCCAAACCAAATGATCAGGGCCATGCCAACACCACCCATCAACTCCACCATGGGGTGACCGAGGCAGCGGTACTTGGCATCGGACATGAGGATATCCATGATGGTCTGCAATTTGCCGGCAAAACGTCGTTTTTCGTAATCTTCCGTGCAAAAGGCCTTGACGATACGAATGCCGGCAATGGTTTCGTGCAGCTGACTGGTGGCATCTCCCATGCGGGTTTGGTAGTTGGTGCTCAGGCGTCGGAATTTTTTGCCGAACAGGACAATGGGAATGGCAGCCATGGGCAGAAAAATCAGGGAAATAAAGGCCAACCGCCAATCCATGTAAAAAATGACCCCAAGCAGCCCCAGCACAGAGAACAAATCGCGCAAGAGCCGGATAAGCGCATGCGAAACCGCTCCCTGCAGCAGATTGACATCGTTCATGATGCGGGAAATCAGCTCGCCAGTGGGGGTCTTGTGGAAATAGGTAAGTGACAATTCGTGGATATGCGCATAGATACGGTTGCGCAGATCCCGGATAATGCTCTGGCCCACCCGCTCCAGCAGGTAGGAGTAGACAAAATAAAAAATGCCCTTGACGAAAAAGACCAGCAAAAGCGCCAGGGGCAACAGGTTGAGCAGGCGGGCGTCTTTCTTGTAGAAAATTTCATCCAAGAGAGGCTGCACCATGTAGGCCTGCAGAGCATTGAAGCCGCCCACCACCACCATGCCCACCATGGCAATGGTAAGCTGGGTGGAGTATGGACGCAACACCTCCCACAGCCGTCTCAGGGTAGGATTGTTGCGCAGGCGTATATCCGGTGTTTTTTTCGACATAGATGTAGATGGATGCAGTCTGTCCGCGCCGGGATCACCGGACGCGATCATTCAATAAATGCCCCTTTACCAGGGGATGCGCTCAATCTCCAGACACAAGACATACGAAAAGGAAAGCTGCGCAACAATCATGTACCCTGTTTTAAGCAAGAGCGCCACTATAGTTGCCGGAAAAATGTGGTGGCAACGCCCCTTTTCCGTGCAACAGAGCTGCAACCGTTGCTATCTCCTGCTTGGGATTGCCCCGACTGATATCCACGACCAGGTAATCTAGACCGCTGGCGGCAAGTTCATGGACATGTGCCAGCAGGGAAAAGGGCTGATGCGGATAGACGCAGACGCTATCTTGCTCCTGCTTGAGAAAATACCGTTCGCCATGGGGACTGAGCAAGGCATGGCGTCCCTTGAAATGTGGCGCCTGCAAACGGGAGGTGAATAAGGCGGGGCGGCCATATACCAAGAGCCCCACTGCGCAAGGATGCGTATCTTCCTCTTGCCTGTGACTTTCTCTGAAAGCGGCAAGGGCGGTTTGAAGGGCCTGACGGTCCGTTTCCAGGGAGAACTGCACAGTGTTTATGCCCTGTTCGACCATGGCCATGATGGCACTGTGGTTGAGCAGGTTGAAGGTGAAATCACCAAAAAGCTCCACCGCTTTGCCTGAATGCCCATTGTCTGCTGATGAAAAAAGGTGCGCCTGGCTTGGATGTCCCAACTGGAAAGAAGTGAATGAAGCCGCCTGTAAGCGGGCAATGGCCTGGCAATACCAATTAAGCCGTTCCTCCAGAATCACCGGTGGTATTACCCAAGTAAGCGGGATGGAGCGCAGTATCCTGGGCTGTGGTCCGCCCAGCACCTGTGCCAGGTTTTCCGGGGTCAGTTCCAACAGAAATCTGGAGACCATAAAGGGAAAGCGCAGACGCAGGACACCAGGCGAGGCAGCCTGTAGCCACCACTGCACCTGGGGCAAGCGCTGCCTGCCCTTCTGCCCTGACTGCTTGTGTTGCGGCCTCTGTTTTCGTCTGCCATCCTGCTGGAAAGGGGAGGTCGGCCCGGCTTGATCCGGCTGCGCCGACGCTCCGCTTTTGTCAAGAAGTACAGCGGCAAAACCAGCGGGTACGGGCTCAAGGCGCTGCCGTGCGATCAAACTCGCCAAACCAGGACTCACCTGCTCCCTGCGGCTGCCCACATCCACCCGGTACAAGGTGCCAGTAAAAGGCGGACGCAAGGAGCACAGTGCACCATCCGCAACTCGCATCTCCACCTGTTCACCGGCCTGGGCTGTACGACGGGTCTTGCCTGCCACCCGGAACAGACGCAAAGTAAAGCTGTATCTGGCGTCGCTACGCTCATCATGCAGGCGCAATCGGTCACCAACGTGCACCGGGCTGGTGAGTTGTGCCAAAAGCTGTGCCGCTACCGGCCTGCCCTGCTGCCAAACTGAATCCACCCGCTGCAGCGCACCGACAACCACACCCGTATTGCCAGATTGCCCAGGGCTGATCAGTGCAGGGCTGCCAGCTGCGCCAGGCAGAAAAAAGCCGCTGCTGCGTCGCCGACCCATGGCCGCATCCAGACACTCATGCGCCTCGCGGAGCATATTCTGCCGGCGCTGTCCACTATCTTCCTTGCGAGCATCCAAGGCCAAACGGTAGGCACGCACCGTGTTGCGCACATAGGCCACGGACTTGAGCCTGCCCTCGATCTTCAAACTTGTCACCCCTGCTGCGGCCAAGGCTGGCAACTGGTCGATGCCGCCAAGATCGTTCATGGAAAAAAAATAACCGCCATCCTGTGCAGATCGCTGTTTTTTTCCTGCCCTACCTGTCCTACCTGCCCTGCCGGAAGCCAGCCACTGATAACGACGGCGACAGGGTTGCACACACTGGCCCCGCAAACTCGACTTGCCGCCGTGCAAACTGGAAAAGTGACACAGCCCTGAATAACTGAAACACATGGCCCCATGCACGAACAACTCCAGTTCCACCGCGGCCTTGGCAGCCGCTTTGCTGATCTGGTCGATTTCCGCAAGTTCCAACTCCCTGGCCAAGACCACCCGCTTGCAACCCAGGGAGCCCAAGTATTCTACACCACGCGAATTGTGTGCCGTCATCAGGGTGGAGGCATGCAAAGCCAACTGCGGAAAAAAACGCCGTGCCAGACGCACAAGACCCAAATCCTGAACAATAAGCGCATCCACCTGCAATTGCGCAAACTGGTGGAGTGTTTCCAGGGCCAGGTGCAGCTCATCCTCCTTGATAAGGCTGTTCATGGCCAGGTAGAATTTTTTCCCCTGATCGTGCGCAAACTGGACCATGGCTGCGATCTCTGCCAGGGAAAAGTCCTTGGCCAGGGCGCGCGCATTAAAGGCGGGGGCGCCCACATATACGGCATCCGCGCCTTCGGCCAAGGCTGCTTCAAAGGCAGGGACTGTCCCTGCCGGGGCAAGTAACTCCATGTCCATACAAAATAAAGAATAAAACCCTTATAAACTATGCAGAACTGGGACTGCCCCGAACAGACGAAAACCGCCGTGGCAGCCAGGGCAGAATAAAGGATGTGGGAATGAAAAACAGATATTCATTCGTTGGACGGCAGCGGCAAGATGAAATAAAAATTGTTCCCCTCACTGGTGGCCTCATGCCCAACCTTGCCGCCATGCAACTCCACCACATGGCGAATAAAGGACAAGCCATGCCCAGTGCCAGGCAAGTCCGCATCGTCCTTCCCCCTGGTACCCTCGGAAAACAGGTGCCATCCCTCCTCTGGCGTCAAGGCCGGTCCGGTGGTGAATACATTGAACTTGATGCCATGCTGCCCGGGCCGAAGAAAATTCTCCACCCGCTCCCGACCATAGGCCACGGCCTTACGGCGCATGCCCCGGTGATCAATAATTTCCCGGGTATACTTGGCAGCATTGGAAAACAGATTGGCATACACCTGCGCAAGTAAACCAATATCCACCATGATGGGCACTTCTTCTTCATCCATGTTTATCGGTCTGTCCACACTGATATTGGCTGCAGCCAACCGGTCGGCATAGTGTTCGAGCTGGGGGATGATCACCTCTTGTTCGATAAAACAGCGTTTAGGCCGCAAAACCAGATGTCCCTGCTCGAAATGTTCGCGCCGAAACAGACTTTCAATAAACAGGGTCATATGGGAGTGGTGCTTGACAATCTCCAGATAATCTCTACGCAGGGACTCTTCAATGGCGAGCAATTCTGCAGCATATTCCCGGCAGACAACATGCATATGCCCGTCCTCCTCGTCCGCAAGTGTCTGCAGGCGCCGGCGCATGTTGTTGAGCATGCCAATGCCCTTGTTGACTTGGTTAAACAGGTAACGGAAATACATGTTGGGCACGATCACATTGTGCTCGATATCCAACACCAAGGTATTGATGAACTCCAGACGGGCGACATTTTGCCGGGCAATAAGACGGTTGTCCAAGTTATAGCCTATGCGCTTGGCGTATTTGCCAAGGAAAAAGCGGTCGTTGTCGTCCAGGCCACCATTGTCGTGCACGGCAAGCATCCCCAGAAGGCGACCATGGGGAGCAGTGGGCTGCAACGTGCCCTGGCCCTGTGCCTGCGGGGCTGCTGGTTTACATATGGCCCCAAGCTTGGCCATATGCCGGCTGAATACTGGCACCACGAAAAAACCACCCTCCACATAAGGTATTTCCGAAGTATAAACCGGATGCCCGGCCAGCTCCGGCTCCGGTAATACGCCGCGCTGACAGGAACAAACCAGCTCCGGCATACAGTCGTGTTCCCGACAAATATAGAGATCACAGGCTATACCGGCCATTTCCAGGGGAACAGCCACGCAGATACGATAAAAATCCTCCAGTACATCGAACTCTTGGGCCAGGTCAAAAAATGCCTTGAGGAAATCGTTACGGCCCTGGGAAAAATTGTAGAGCTCGTAGCTTTCCACCTTTTCGCGGATGCGGCGACAAACAGGCTCGAAATCAGCGGGGATAACAGGTGGTTGCTGGTTGCTCATGGATTGTCCATAGGCGGGCATAAGTTTGCTGGTGATAAAGTGAACAGGATGCGTCCGACTTTTTAAAGTGCGCTGAGGAGCACCTTGTCGGCCTCGTCCTTTTCGCGGAGCAGGACATCCACGCGTTCGCCCTTGCCAACGCTGACATGCATACCCACGTAATCCGGCTGAATCGGCAGCTCCCGGCCACCACGGTCAACCAAAACCGCCAACTGGATGGAAAGCGGCCGGCCATAGTCCATAATCGCATCCATGGCCGCACGGATGGTTCTGCCCGTGAAGATGACATCGTCGACTAAAATCACCCGCCGGTCTTCCATGAGAAAACCGATCTCTGATTTCCGAACCACCGGATTCTGGGAAATAAGGCTCCAGTCATCGCGGTACAGGGTGATATCCAGGTTGCCGGAGGGCAGGGTAACACCGTCTCCTCGGGCCTCCAGCAGTTGTTTCAGGCGCTGGGCCAGAAAGACGCCGCCCGTGTGCACACCAATGATGGAGAGGTTCTCCACACCCCGGTTGCGTTCGATGATTTCCAGACAGATCCGGTTGAGACTGCGGCCGATATCGCCACTGTTCATAATAATCTTTGCGGTCATTGCGCGCTCCTCGTCCAAAAATAGTCCACTCCCAGTCGATCGACCATATTGATGGCCTCGGGATAGGTCTCGCATTCCGCCGTAAAAACACGGGCAGCGATATCATCGGGGCTGTCGTCTGCCGCAAGCTGCACACAGCGCTGCAATACTATGGGCCCGGCATCGTATTCCTCGTTGGCAAAATGCACGGTGCAGCCGCTGACCGTGCAGCCGCGCGCTTTGACCGCCTCGTGCACATGGTGGCCATAGAAGCCAGGCCCACAAAAAGACGGAATGAGCGCGGGATGGATGTTGAGTACCGCCCGGTGCAGGGCAGGTGGTGGTGTGTAAAGCTTGAGGTAGCCGGCCAGGGCGATGAGGTCTATGGAGTAGTTGGCAAGAATAGCGTTGATGGCCGCATCTCCCACGGCATAGTGGGCGGGATAACCGTATGTGCGTGCCTTTTCAAGGCCAAGTGCGCTGGGGTTGTTGGCAATCACCACCTGAATTTGTGCGGCCAGGCTGCCTGCTGCGATGCGCTGGTGGAAGTTGTCCAGGGTCCTGCCACTGCCCGAGAGCAGCACCGCCATTTTACGCATCTGCACTCTCCTGGAAATAGGCGTGGCTCTCCGGGTCGATCCCGGCAAGCCACTGACTGATGCCCGCATCATAGGTGCTGGTCAGGGCAAAGACCTTGCATGCCAGCTGAAAGCGGGTCTTGAGGGTCGTGTGACCATACTCGCCCAGTTCCTGTAGAACCAGCGGATAATCCTCTGGATCGACAATCACAGTGACATCCTGAAAATTTTTGGCCGCTGCCCGCAGCAGGGTGGGGCCGCCAATATCAATTTGTTCCACCGCATCGGCCAAGGTGCAGGCAGGGTCGGCCACGGCCTGGCCAAAGGCATAGAGATTGACCGCCACAATGTCGATGGGCTCGATTCCCTGACTGCGGCATTGGGCCAGGTGCTCAGGATCACTGCGCCGATGCAGGATAGCGCCGTGCACCTTGGGATGCAGGGTCTTCACCCGGCCATCCAGCATTTCGGGAAAACCAGTAAAATCAGAAACCTCAACCACTACGAGCCCGGCCTGCCGCAGCATCTTGGCGGTACCACCCGTGGAGAGCAGCTCAATTCCCAAAGCTGCCAGGGCTCCTGCAAATGCGGCACAACCGCTCTTGTCGGTGAGGCTAATGAGGGCACGCTTTGCCTTGTGCATCTGTCTTTTCCTTTCTGCTTACTCTTTTTTCAAAAATTGGCGGATTTTACGGCGATCACGCTTGTCTGGCCGCTTGGCAGGGCGAACAGCCATGCTTTTAACCAGCTGCCGCTCAGCCGCCTCCTGTTCGCGTTTTGCCACAGACTCGGCGGTTTCCTCGTACAATTGCCGCGCCACCGGTGCTGGCCCACGTCGCTCCGACAGGGCACAGACCCGCACCGTGTAGGTAGTGTAACCAATCCGGATGCTGAGCAGGTCACCCACCTGCACAAGCTTGGCCGGCTTGATGCGCGCTCCCGCCAGGGTCACATGGCCGGCGCCGACTTTCTTGGCCGCCAGGGAGCGAGTTTTAAAAAAGCGGGCCGCCCACAGCCATTTATCCACCCGTACCGTGTCCATCAGCGCACTTTACCTCGATTCTCCCTGCAAACAAAGAAAAAACAGGAGCTTCCAGTATATTATACAGGAAATAACGACCAAACTGTCCTGCCTCCAGTGGCTGAGCATCACGAAGGGCTTGCCCAGGAACCCAAAATAGACTATGGCCTGCACAAAAGTAGCAATCCTTTAACATTTCATTAACTTTCAGCAGGATACAGCGTGTTCAACGTAGGCATTTGCGATTTCACCTGTCCGGTGCGTATACCGGAAAAAAACGGCGGCAGCCAGCAAACCGTGGCCAGCATCAGCCTTTCGGCCAAGCGACCAGCCAGCCAGACGGAGGCACCGGTGGGCACGATGCTCGCCCTGCTCTTCGCCCACTTGCCCGACATCCACAGCGGCATCTTCCCTGCCCTGCTCCAAGCGGTACAGAGCAGCCTCAAGGCCAGTGAAGCCTGCCTGGAGATGCGCTTTCCCTATTTCATCGCTAAAAAAGCCCCGGTCAGTAACACTACCAGCCTGATGGAATATCAGTGCGCCTTCACCGCCTCCACCCAAAACATGGCAGAAGACGCGGGCGAACCCATGCTGGAGGTGGTGGTGCCGGTAACCACCCTGTGCCCCTGCTCCAAGGAGATCAGCGAGGCAGGCGCCCACAACCAGCGCGCCTCCATCACCCTTAAGGTACGCTCCCGCGCCATGATCTGGCTGGAAGATCTCATTGCCCTGGCCGAGGCCTGTGGCTCGAGTGAAGTATACGCCTTGCTCAAACGGCCAGATGAAAAATACCTGACCGAATGGGCCTACACCCATCCCATGTTTGTGGAGGATGTGGCCCGTAAAGCAGCCCAGGCAGCTAGCCAGCATCCAGATATCACCTGGTTTTCAGTGGGCGTGGAAAGCTTTGAATCCATCCATGCGCACAGCGCCTTCGCCCTGGTGGACAGCGAAAGCATGGGATAGGGTGCTGATTGTGCAGACAAAGAATAAGGGCTGAAGAGGAGGCAATACTACCGAACAAAGAGCATATTTTCCTACCAGACAACAGCGACTCACCTTTTTGCCGTCAGTATCCTTCTTAAGAGAAGCAACAGCTCCCTCTGTTTTCTGAGGATAAGCCGGATATTGTGCCCAGCTCCGTCCCAGCATGGAGCGGGCGGCAGAAGCCATGTTTAAAGCGTCCCGCCAGCCGGTGAAA
>Ga0334887_1000426_pt1 | contig 68874 bp, 58 predicted proteins | sample GraSluR1_MG_10_FD_207217 | JGI IMG/M metagenome (GOLD analysis project Ga0334887, IMG submission 207217) | Sludge microbial communities from methane-producing bioreactor in Wageningen University, Netherlands - Granular Sludge_18_07-R1 | ecosystem: Engineered > Bioreactor > Anaerobic >...
CACTTCGGCCGCCGACAGTGTGGATCTGTCATCGGCCTCGTGTGAGAGAGATGTGAGGTGAAGGAAAAAGAGAGCTGGTAGACATTAACTGTTGACTTCTATCATAGCAACCGCTTGAACAGCTTGAACCGCTCGAACGTAAAGGATCAAATCTTCCAGGGAAAGGTTTCAGGAGTTTCTTTTGCGCTCAAGCGGTTGCTGCTCAAGCGGTATGAGGAGGCGGAAGGTGCTGCCTTTTCCCGGTGTGGTTTCCACGTCGAGGGAACCGCCGTTGGCTTCGAGGAGTCTCCTGCTGAGCGAAAGCCCGAGTCCGGTGCCTTCTCCTCTGGGTTTGGTGGTGAAGAAGGGTTCGAATATCTTTTCCAGTGTCTCTTTGTCGATGCCGCTGCCCTCGTCGGCTACGGTTATGTAACCCAGACCGTTATCGGTGCCCGAGGAGATCTTGATGGCGCCTCCCTCAGGCATGGCCTGAGCGGCGTTGTTGATGAGGTTGACAAGCGCCTGCTGGATGTGGATCCTGTCGACGTGGACGATGGCAGGGTCTGTGCTTCGCCGGACGTCGACAGTCACGTTCTTGAAACGTGTGAGGTGATGTTCCATGAAGAGGACGGTGTCGTCGACGATGTCGTGGAGATCGCATTCCTCTCTTCTCGGTTCGTCCATGCGGGAGAAGTCGAGAAGTTTTATCAGCACATTGGCCAGGCGTCCCGCCTCCTGATCTATCAGCGCGGCGTGGCGTCTGATCCGTGTAATATCGTCTGTCTTCGCTATCCTCTTTGCAAAACCCTGGATCGAAATGAGAGGGTTCTTGATCTCGTGGGCGATGGAGCCGGCGAGTTCGCCCAGAGAGGAGAGTTTGTTCGCCCTCACAAGCTCTCCCTCGAAACGCTTTATCCGCTCTTCGCGGACGCGAAGGGCCTTCAGCTTTTCATTGAGGACGGCGTAAACATCATTGAGCTCCCTTATGTTCGTTTCGAGAAGGGTGTTGCGCGCCCTGGAGAGGCTTCTTTCCTCCTCCAGGGCGATCTCGAGGTTCCTCATTCGATCCGGGGCCCCGGTACGCGTCTTTTTTCCCTGTCGTACCATCAGTAAAGGAAGACCTCGAACTCGCAATAGTTGAAACCCGCGGACCAGCTCTTGGTCTGCGTCGATCTGGCCTTCTTCCCATAAACGTTTTCGAGGAGCCCGGCGATGATCCCGCTTTCCATGTCGCAGAACATCTCGCCTGTATAGGTGAACCCCGCGCAGGTTATACATTCGAAGAGCTTCACGGTGATGTGGTCCTCATCGTCAAGGACAGGCTCGGCAATCCCGATCTTGAGCTGCCGTATGGTGTCAGAGAACTCCTCGATGGTCCGCACGGGAAGCATGTTGCCGACCTTCTTCCCCATCATGTAGAGAGTGGCCCCCGATGTCTCGCCGAGGATGCTGCGCATGCCTATGATCCGCAGGATTCGGAACAGGATGAGCGGCACTTCCTCCCCCAGTTGAGGGCGCACTATGTTCCTGATCTCGTCGACGACATAATCTTTCATCTGATGTCCTCCACCGGTATTGTGCCCCTCGTTCGCCGTCTTCCGGGTCTTTCTGTCCCGTCACAGCTCCTTTTCGTTCCGGCCGGAAGACAGGCTTCTTCTGATGACCCCCGTCATAGCCTCATGGATGTGACCGTTCGAAGCTATCACCCCGCCACCGTAAATGCTGAATGTTCCACCCGATATGCTAGACAGGGAACCCCCGGCCTCCTCGACGATAAGGGCGCCCGCGGCGAGATCCCAGGGGTTGAGATGTATCTCCCAGAAACCGTCGAAACGCCCGCATGCCACATAGCTGAGGTTCAGGGCCGCCGAGCCGTCTCTTCGTACGGCCTGGGCCTCGTACAGGAAGTCCACGAAATGATTGATGTTGTTGTCAGAGTTGGTGGTGATGTCGTAGGGGAATCCGGTGCTGAGGAGGGATGCCTTGAGGCCGGGCACCGACGAGACCCGTATCCTGTTGCCGTTGAGATAGGCGCCCATCCCCCGGACCGCGACAAAAAGCTCGTCCATGATGGGGCTGTAGACGACGCCGAGGGCCACGGCACCCTTCACCTCGTACGCAATGGAGGTGCAGAAAAAGGGATACCCGTGGGCGTAGTTTGTCGTGCCGTCGATGGGATCCACTATCCACCGGTTTCCGTCCCCCTCGAAAAGGTTCGGCTTCTCCTCGGCGATGATATCGTCCTCGGGGAAACGCTCCTTTATCACCGATATGATCATTTCCTGGCAGGCTATATCGACATCGGTGACGAGGTTTGTCTCGCCTTTGTGATGGATTGCGAAGCCTTCCTTGAGGGAATCCTTCTGTATCCTTCCCGAGGAGAGCGCCATTTCGACAGCCGTTTGCAGAGGATCGTTCATACCAAATAATTCTAATCGATAATTTCTTTCATTTGCAAGGAAACAGTAAATTGACAACGCCCCGGTTGTAGTCTATTATTTCGGGAATGGCGGAACTCAGGCGAGACCCTCTCACGGGCGATTGGGTTGTTGTGGGATACAGCGGTTCGAAGTCGAGCGGAACGGGCGTGTGTCCTTTCTGTCCGGGTCACGAGTCGATGACCCCGCCGACCATCCGTGAGTACGCCGACGACCGGGGCGACTGGCTGGTCAGGTGCTTTGCCGCCTCCAACCCTATTTTCGTGATCGAGGTCGCCGAGGATAGGCGCGGTGAGGGCCTCTACGACAAGATGGGCAACGTGGGCGCCCACGAGATAATTGTGGAGAACAGGTCTCATTCGCGGGCAGTTTCCATGTACAGCAAACAGGAACTGCAATTGGTCCTTAACATGTACCGGGACCGTATACTCGATCTCAAGGGGGACACCAGGTTCAAGCATGTTCAGGTGTTCAAGAACCACGGCGAGCTTGCGGGGTCTTACCTCCTTCATCCCCACTCCCATGTGCTTGCCACGCCGATCATTCCCGCCCGCGTTTCCCATGAGATCGTCACGACACGCAGCCATTTCGTGCAGAAGGAGAGGTGCCTTCTGTGCGATATCACCAACCAGGAGATACGGCAGGGCAAGAGACTTGTGAGCATGAACAGGAGCTTTGTAACCATCTGCCCCTTTGCGTCGCGATTTCCCTACGAAACGTGGGTCGTGCCAAGATTCCACGAGGCCAATTATGAGAACCTCACCGACCAGGCGGTAAAGGACGACCTGACAGAAATGCTGCTCGACACAATGAAGCGCATCGAACAGCTTGCCAATGCCTATACCATGGAGGTACGCACATCGCCGAACACCACGTTCGCCGAACCTCACGGGGATGACCTTCCTCTCAGGGAGTACCACCACTGGCACATCGAGATACTGCCAAGGGATTTCCGGTCATCGAAGTACAAGAGGGAGGATGAGTTTTCGGTGCTGTCCATAACCCCTGAAGAGGCTGCAGAATCGATGAGGGCCCAGCGAATATAGGAAATACACCCGGGGGGCGGAGACGGGCTTTCTCGGCCATGCATATCACGTGCCTAGTCTGCAACGGTTTCGATCATCAGAGAAAAGACTGAGAAAATTCTTGAAGAAATACTTGTATGTATGAAATTTTCAAAAAATATTCAGGAGTGTCAGGGTTCGAAAAAAATCAAAAAATCTCTTGACAACGAGAGCGCCGGTCAGGTAAAAAGTACTACATGTAGTGTGGATATCTAGTTGACATACTATATGTAGTGTTTCGGAGGGGGATTGCACTGCGGTTGATTTTCGGGAAGCACGGTCTGTCTTAGTAACGAGACGAATCATAACAAGTACATAATGCCGATAGGGGGATGCATGGAAACAACGGATCTGAATTTGTTTGTCAGAACCTCGGAGGAGAGCATTGCCGGTTGGGACCGGTCAAAGATTGTTGATGCGCTCATCAGAGAGACGCTGATCGACCGCGACACGGCGGGTGATATAAGCAAGGAAGTGGAGCAGATGATCAGGCGATCCGGTATCGAGGTCATCACCGCACCCCTTATCAGGGAACTTGTGAACGCGAGACTGATCGAAAAGGGGCTCGAAGGGTCACGCAAGATGCACACCAGGCTTGGTATGCCCCTGTACGATGTGGACAGCCTCATCCTCCACCCCAACAAGGAGAACGCCAACGTGCCCCATGGCCCGGAGGCCACCAACCTGACCCTGGCGGAGGGCATCAAGAAGGAATACGCGCTCCTGTCCGTCTTTTCCCAGGAGGTGGCCGATGCCCACATGAACGGGGACATACACCTCCACGACCTTGGTTTTGTCGACAGACCATACTGCAGCGGCCAGTCTCTCGAGTATATCAAGAAGTTCGGGCTTGATCTGCCCCATTCCCTGTCGATGGCGAAGCCGGCAAAGCATGCCGAGGTCCTTCTTGCGCATCTCGTCAAGTTTGCGGCTGCCCTTCAAAGCCATTTCGCGGGCGCCATAGGCTGGGATGCCATAAACATATTTTTCGCTCCCTACATCGAGGGGATGAGCGACAATGACGTGAAGCAGCTCGCCCAGATGCTTATCTTCGAATTCTCGCAGCAGGCCGTGGCCAGGGGAGGTCAGGCGATCTTCACCGATATAAATATCTACTGGGAGATACCGAAGCATTTTGTCAACGTGCCTGCGATAGGTCCCAGCGGCAAGTTCACCGGCAAGACCTACGGGGAATACGAGAAAGAGGCCCAGCGGTTTGCCTGGAAGCTCTTTGAGGTCTATAAAGAAGGTGACGGCGCGGGACGGCCCTTCTTTTTCCCGAAACCTATCGTTCACATCACGGAGAAGTTCTTCCATACCGACGGCCACATGGACTTCCTCAATCTCATTTGCGACGTTGCCTCCGATAAGGGAAACACCTATTACGTTTTTGACAGGGGCGAGACGGCCAAGATATCAGAATGCTGCCGGTTGAGCTTCAAGCTTGAGGAAAGTGACCTTCTCGACGCAAAGGAGCCCTGGCGGATGCGCTACTGCGCACTTCAGAACGTGTCCCTCAACCTGCCGAGACTTGCCTATATGGCGAAGAACGATGACACGCGGCTTTTCAACCTCATCACGGAGAGGTTCGTCCTTGCCGTCAAGGCCCACAAGGAAAAACGGGCATTCATGGAGAAGCTCCTTTCTCTGGGGGAGAACGGACCGCTCGCACTGCTCACGATGAACCGCGACGGAATGCCCTATCTCAGGTTCAATCTCGCATCGCACCTCATCGGCATGGTCGGCCTCAACGAAATGGTGCAGATACACACCGGCGAGGAGATGCATGACTCGAGGCGGGCGCTAAAGTTCGGCATCAAAGCGATCGCCCACATGAACCTCCTCACGGAGAAGATGCGGCGGCAGGAGAATATGAAGATCGTCCTGGAGCAGACTCCCGCGGAGAGCACCAGCTACCGGTTCGCGCGCCTGGACCTCAGGTATTTCTCTCCCCATGCCGGCAGAATCATGAAAGGGGACATCGCCTCCGGTGAGGTCTACTACACGAATTCGACGCATCTTAACGTCAAGCATGCCATGAATCCCATCGAAAGGGTGACTACAGAGGGGCTGTTCCATCCTCTTATCGAGGCGGGTTCCATATCTCACGTCTGGCTGGGAGAAGCGCAGCCGTCGAAAGAGGCCATAGCCGATTTCGTCATCAAGACGTTCAAGCACACCACAAACGACCAGATCGCCTTCTCCCCGGAATTCACCACCTGCAACAAGTGTCACAGGACGGGCAGGGGTCTTGCCGATACCTGCTCATACTGCGGTTCCACGGATGTGGATGGCATTACGAGGATAACGGGCTACTTCACCAAGGTATCGAGCTGGAACAAAGGCAAGCTGGGAGAGCTCAAGGACCGCTACCGCAACGTGGAATTCTTCTCCGAAAGACGCAAAGCGGCTGCGAACGACTAGAGCACGAACTGACGGATCCTGCAAAATTCAAGGAGGAACTATGGGGATAGTAAAGATCTTTTACAAGGATGATTGCCCGATGTGCCCGATGGCGAAACAGCTGAAGGACCACCTGCGGGAAAGAAACATTGCCGTTGACGACTACAACGTTGGAACGACGGAAGGCCTTGCCGAGGCGACATTCTATCGTGTCATGGCACTGCCTACTATCCTTGTTGAAGATGAGTCGGAGAACTCCCTGGGCGAGTGGAGGGGCAACGTGCCTCGCATCGAAGAGGTGCTCAGTGCAGTCCAAAGCGTCTGATTGCCCGGCTGTAAGAGGCTTCATCGAAACCAGTTTTGTGGATTGGAAGGGGTGTCTCGCTTCCGTTATCTTTCTTGGCGGATGCAATTTCAGGTGTCCTTTTTGCCACAATCGCGACCTTGTTCTCAACCCGGGAGGGTTCGAGGAGGTCCCGATCGATTATATCGTAGCAACCATCAGGAAATACCGGGCTCAGTGGGTCGACAGGATCGTGGTGACCGGGGGGGAGCCGACGATACATAAGAACCTGTACCGGCTTATGGGCCTGTTGAAAAGCGAAGGGATGAAAGTGAAGCTCGACACGAACGGGTCGAATCCTGCCCTTGTGAGGGGCCTTGTGAGCGACGGCCTCGTGGACTACATAGCCATGGATGTCAAGGGTCCCATGGACCGCTATTCCCGGTGGTGCGGCATCAACGTGGATGACCGCAAGGTGCAGGAAAGTATTGAATTTATCATGAGTTGCGGGATCGATCATTGCTTCCGGATGACCGTTGTGCCTTTTCTCCACAGGGAGGAGGATGTCTATATGGTAGCGAGACACGTTCAAGGGGCGAAGGACTTCATCATCCAGGCATTCAAACCCGACGTCACCCTGAATACCGCCTTCTCCCGGATAAGGCCTTTCAGCCCCGACAGGATGGATCGGATCAAGGCGAATGTCTCTGACATCATGTCCGGAGTGAGTGTGGGGGAAAAGGAACATAGGCCGGAACTGAGCATTGCCGGCAGAACGGATCAGGACAACCTCTATAGCTGACAACAGGGACTAAGGAACAGGTTCTTTCCTGATCCCTGACGGTCTCTCCTATTCCAGAAAGCTCTCCAGTCTCTTCCGCCGCGAGGGATGTTTCAGCTTACGCAGGGCCTTTGCCTCTATCTGGCGGATACGCTCGCGGGTCAATCCGAATACCTCTCCGACCTCTTCGAGGGTGTAGTCCGTTTTCTCGCCGATGCCGAGCCTCATCCGGATGACCTTCTCTTCCCGCGGGGTCAGCGTGGAGAGGACCTTGTCGATCTCCTCCTTGAGGGAGATGCTGACGAGTTCGTTGAAGGGCGACGGTGATTTTGGATCTGCAATGAAGTCGCCAAGTTTTGATTCGTCGTCACCGATGGGGGTCTCGATGGAGATGGGCTCGTTCGAGACCTTCATGATCTTCCGTACCTTTTCCAGAGGAAGCCCCGCCTTCAGTGATATCTCATCGAGATTCGGTTCCCGGCCGAGTTCCTGAAAGAGGGAGATGGTAACCTTCGTTATCTTGTTCATGGTCTCAAGGACATGAACGGGAACCCTGATGGTGCGAGCGTAGTCGGCTATTGCGCGGGTGATGGCCTGCCTGATCCACCACGTTGAGTAAGTGGAGAACTTGTATCCCTTTTGATAGTCGTACTTCTCGGCAGCCTTCATGAGGCCCATGTTTCCTTCCTGAATGAGGTCCAGGAACGAAAGGCCCCTGTTGAGGTATTTCTTCGCGATATTGATGACGAGCCTCAGGTTTGCCTGTATCAGGCGGTTCTTGACCGTCTTGAGGCCGTTTTCGATCTCGCCGATCTCGAGGAGTCTCTTCTTTACCTTCCGCGCTTCCTTGTCGTCCATGAACTTGAGCTGCCGCTGGACCTTGCGGATGATCTCTTCAAGAACCTTTTTGTTGAGATTGAGGTTTATGAGGTTCTCCTCGACCTTTTTCTCCAGGGCCTTGAGCTTCTTTTCATTGAGCTTCTTCGTTGCATCGTTGACCTTGACGGAATTCCTTCTTATTTCTTCCTTTTTTTCGTGCTGATTCCTGATGCTATTGATGAGGGAGACCGTCTTCTTTCTGTACTTGTCCTCATCCTTCTTGGAATAGTTCAACTCGTCGATGTTCTTGACCACATCGACTATGTTGATGGCCTCTTTCTTGAGAAGGGAGGCTATTTCCATGAGTTCCTGGATGGCGTGGGGAAGGTCGAAGAGGAGGTTCCGTATCATGCGTTCCCCGTCTTCGATCCTCTTTGCGATCATATACTCTTCTTCCGAGTTGAGGAGAGAAACCCGGCCGATGTCCTTGAGATAGGCCCAGATGATGTTGTCGGTCCTCTCCGAGGGGAACCGCTCCATCTCGCCCCATTCCTGGGATTCTTCTTCCGGGGCGGCCTCGGTCTTCTCTTTGATGGTGTCGACTATATCGATGTTGGATTCGGTAAGAAAATCAAAGATATCTTCAATGTCTTCGGGCGAGAAGATGTTCTGGGGCAGGTAGTCGTTGATCTCGTCGGGGGTCAGATATCCCTTCTCGGTCCCGATGTCTACGAGGTGCTGGATTTCACTATGGTTTCTGATGGTCATCTATTCTCCGGACAGTAAAAAATGCCCTAACTCGTTGGTTCTAGGGCATTTTCTGAGTTCATCCACGTATCTACAGAGTAAATATACCAATTGGGGGTTATTTTTGTCAAGGTCGATTTCACCTGTTTGTGAATTTGCCCACGAAGAGGATTATCGGAGAGATTTGAATTGACTAAAGAGGAAATGGGTTATATAAGTGACTAATATGCAAGAAAAGGGGGTTTCGATGTTCAAGAAGATATTATGTCCCGTAGATTTCTCTGAATTCACAAAGGAAGTGATCGCCTATGCCGCGGACATATCGAAGCGATATGGGGCCGAACTCCATGTTCTCCACGTCATACCCAACCTGACCTACTTTACCCCCTATGAATCATTCCTCACGCCGGAGAACCTTGTGGCCATTGAGAAGAACATCCAGGACGATGTCGACAGGGACTTCAAAAAGGTTCTGGGGAGGGTCGATATCGATGTCAGGAAGGCCGTCAGGACCGGCGTGGCCTTCGTCGAGATCATCGACTACGCCAAGACGGAGGGCATAGACCTCATCGTCATGGGGACCCACGGACGCAGTGGCATAGAGCACATCCTGATAGGGAACGTGGCGGAAAAGGTAGTGCGAAAATCCCCCTGTCCCGTAATGACCATCCGGCCGAAGGGGAAAGAGTTCAAGATGCCCTAAAGGCAGGTGATGGGTGAGGGGTTACAGGTAACAGGAAAAGAGGTTGACCATTAAGAAGGGTTTTTCCTATAACCCATGACCTATAACCTATTACCTATCTTTTCCTATCTTCTTATTCAATTCCTTTAGATTTCCGATACTTACTATCTCTATCCCGTCGGAGCGGGCGCCGTCGGCGGGGCAGAAGACTTTCTTTATGCCGATGCGCTGACATTCCTTGATCCTCAGGTCCATGTTCACTGTTTTTCTGATCTCTCCGGTGAGTCCCACCTCGCCGAAGAAGGCGGTTTGCTGGCCGAGAGTGATTTCTTTGTAGCTTGAGAGTATCGATGCGGCAACGGGCAGGTCGATGGCGGGTTCGCTGACCTTCATGCCTCCCGTTACGTTCACATAGATGTCCCTGTCGAAAAAAGGCTTCCCCACGGTCTTCTCGATGACGGAAATGAGAATGAAAAGGCGATTCACGTCATAGCCGAGGGAGAGCCTTCTCGGCATGGAGAAGTTTGTCTTCTGGGTAATGGCCTGCACCTCGAGGACGATGGGCCGTGATCCCGTGATGCAGGGGAAGAGGCTGCTCCCTTCGCCGATATCACCCCGCTGGGACATGAAAAACTGTGAAGGGTTTTCGACACTTACGAGGCCATCCCCGGTCATCTGGAATATCCCCACCTCTTCGACGGCGCCGTACCGGTTCTTTATGGTCCTGAGCATCCGGTAGGGGAGCATCTTATCGCCCTCAAAGTACAGAACCGTATCGACCATGTGCTCCAGCACCTTGGGACCCGCTATGACACCCTCCTTCGTGACGTGGCCTATGAAGACGAGACTGGTATCGAGGGCCTTTGCCTCCATGGTGAGCCGCGTGGATACGTCCTTGACCTGCCCCATGCTTCCCGGCAGCATGGGGAGTTTGGGATTGTAGACGGCCTGAACGGAATCGATGATGACGAGGGCGTAGCGCTCCTCGTTGATCGCCGAGAGGATATCGTCAAGGTGATTGGTGGTGAGAAAGGCAAAGCCTGCCTTAAGTCCGAGTCTTTTTTTCCGGGATGCGAGCTGTCTCAAGGACTCCTCCCCGGAGACATAGAGGACCTTGAGGCCGAGCTCCGTGAGTCTCGCGGCGACCTCGAAGCACAGCGTCGTCTTGCCGATTCCGGGATCACCGCCGAGGAGAATTGCCGACCCTATCGTTATGCCTCCTCCGAGGACGCGGTCCATTTCTCCCACGCCCGTCGCTATCCTTTCTTCGTCGGCAAGATCTTCATCGGTGAGTATGACCGGCCGGCTCGGATCCTTGCCGTCCGGCCTTGCCGCCGGCGCGAATTCCCTGAAGGTATCCCATCCCTGGCACATGGGACATTTCCCCAGCCATTTCAAGGTCTCATGGCCGCAGGAGGAGCAGACGAAGACGGTCTTCTTTGCCATGTCACACCACCGAAGCCCCTGTATGAAGCTTGATCAACCGAAGCTGGTACTCCATGAGCCTGACGAGCCATTCCCTGGTGCTGGGAAGCTCCCGGGGGGATACCTCGAAGGTTATCGTGCCATCGTAACCGAGCCTTCGGACTGTGTTGAGGAACCTGGCGATGGGCAGGCCTCCCCTTCCCAGGAAGAGATGGCTTTCGTGCTCGCCGGAGTCGCTGAGATGAACATTCCGCAGTCTACCCGTCCTGAATACCTTTATGAAAGGGGCAATGATATCCACGCCAAAGCTGGCGAGGTGAGTCGTGTCGAAGGTGAAATACAGGTTATGTTCCTCGCCGAAGGCGACGAGATCGTTGATATCATTGAGAATGTACGATGTGAGCATAAGGTGTTTGCCCGCCCGGGGCATGTTCTCGATGGTAAGCGCGATATCGGCGCAGTCGAGATCCTTCTGGAAGTCCTGAATGCTTCTTAGCCATCGGGCGAAGCCGATCTCCATCGTCAGCCATGCGGGGGGGTGGAAATTGACGACGCCCGCCCCGAGGACACGGGCGATATCGATGGCCCTTTTCAGCTCATCCACTTTTGTACCCCATTTCTTCATCTTGAGGAAGGGGGCATGGACGGTGATAATGGGAAGGATGTCGAGGCACGACTGGACTCTGTCCAGGTAACCGTCGCTCATGAAGCGCTGATCTATGACAAGTTCACAGCCGTCGAACCCGCCTTCGCGCGCGAGGACGAAGATCTCCTCGATGGGGAGATGGTACAGGCATCCTGTGGAAAAAAGGTATTTCATACGATAATGATGCTGTCATCAATATCGGTAATTATCCGGCATTTTCCGCCTGAGTAGTGGATGGTGTTCTCGCATCCGCAGCAGCCTTTCTTCGGGAAGACCATCTTCGGCTCGATGGCGAAGACAGCCCCATCCTCTATGGGATAGGTGTGCGTGGCGGCTATGTAAGGAAACTCCGCCAGTTCGATGCCGATGCCGTGCCCCAGGAACCGCACTTTGTGCGGCTTGTAACCGAGATAGTAGTCCCCGTACCCCAGTTTGTCTCCGAGTTCCCTGGAGTATTCGAAGAGTTCCTTGCTCGTGTATCCCTCGACAACCTTATCGAGTACGCGGTCGTGGATCTCCCTGCAGGCGTCGTACGCCCGGACAAAGATATCCGGCATGGAGCCGATGGCATACATTCTGGTCTGGTCCACCTGATAACCATGATAGCAGATGCCGAAATCCACGAGTATGGGCTCGTTCTTCCGGATCCTCTTGAAGCTGGCGCCGACGGGGAATGCCGGGGACAGGCCGAGTCCTCCCATGGGGGAGTCTGATTGGCTCACTATGGTGCCCGTGCGGCCGCTCAGGATGTGCCAGGTGTATGCCTCGTAGTTAAGGGACCGGACCCTTAAGAGCCCTTCATGTCCCAGCGATTTCGCGTAGGCCTCCATCTGGCCGCCCACCTCGATCTCTGTCGCGGACTCCCGGAGAAATTCCGGTATCTTCGCGTACACCTTCTTGCCTATCTCCGCGGCCTTTTCCATGAGGCTTATCTCGAAGGGAGACTTCCGCTTCCTGAGCTCCTTTGTTAACGGCGAGCAGTCCACAAACTCAGCGTTGGCGAAGAGGTCCTTGAATTTGATTACGTCGTTGTATGGTATGACGTCAAGCTGCATTCCCAACCGTTTCATGGGGTTAAGGTACTGCGGGATATCCCTGACGGACCGGTAAGGCAGGATGTTCCTGAGGGGAGACTCCCTGCGCGCCCTCGATATCTCACGTTTGACGAAAAGGGTCGGGTCGCCATCGAGAGGAACGAAGAGAAGGGAGTCCTGCATCGTGCCCGAGAGGTAATAATAGTCAACCTTGTAATGAAAAAAGGCCCCGTCGAGAGAGGCCTTTTCCATTAGAATCTTCAGCTTTGCGATCCGTGCGTCTATTTCTTCTTTTGGCGCGTATTTCATCTGGTACGGTTACTCGTCCTTCCAGACCGGTTTTCTCTTTTCCATGAAGGCGCTTATCCCTTCGTTGGCATCCTTCGTCTTCATGCAGCCGTCGAGATAGCATATCTCCGAAGCCCTCAGAGCTTCAAGAAAATTGACGTTGAGACCTGCCTTGATGGCGCGCTTCGTCCACATTGCCACCGGCCTCGACTGCTTGAGGAAATCGGCCATGAACTTCTCCGCTTCCGCCTTGAAGTTTTCCACGGGCAGAACGGCGTTGACGAGGCCCATCGCCTGAGCTTCCTTCGCTCCGATGATCTTGCCCGTCAGCAGAAGCTCGTAGGTGTTCTTGAGGCCGATGATCTTCGGGAACCATGCCGCCGCGATCGGGGGGAAGACGCCCACCGCGATCTCGGGCTGACCGATCTTCGCCTTTTCGGAGGCGATGACGATGTCGCAAAAGGCCATGAGCTCGCAGCCCCCACCCAGTGACCTGCCGTTGACGAGCGCGACCGTCGTGCAGTCCAGTTCTTCCATGAGCCGGAACATCCGGTGGAAGACCTCGATCATGTCAAGGACCTTGTCCGCCGTGTGGTCGGCCACGTCGACGCCGTCGCAGAATGCCTTTTCCCCGGCGTGATCGAAGACGAGAAGCTGGATCGTCGGATCCTTCTTGACGTCCATGATCGCCTCGACGATCTCCCGCATCATGAGGATGGTCAGCCAGTTCGAGGGCGGCTCGTTAAGGGTTATTGTTGCGACCTTGTTCTTCTTTTCAAATGTTATATGCGTGAAAGCCATGATGATTCTCCTTCTTTCAAAAAAAATAGGGGGGATGTGCTCCCCCCTAAGGTTTTCCTCGTTGCTACTTCTGAGGTTTGCCGAGAACTTCCGCCATGAAGGTATCGTCCATGAGAACGCCGTCCGCGACGCCCTTGCGGTACTTGATGAAATCGATGGTGTCCATTCCGGTGATCTTCTTGGTGTTGAATGCGCCGAACCCGAGGAAGGCCTCGATGCCCATGTTGGCGGCGAGCCAGTGCCGGTGCTCGTTCTTCATGGTATCCCAGAAGAATTTCTTTTTCTGGCGGATGCCGTCGATGGATTTCATGAGGCAGCCGGGGAAGAGGTTAGCGTAGGTCCACATGATCCTGTCGATCTCCGCATCCATGAGGGAGAAGTCGACATCGCCGGCTTTCTGTTTTTCGCCGACCCATGCCCGTGCATCCTTGAACTCCTGACCCGCTTTGTTCTCGCCGTAGACGATCTCGCCGTTGTCGATGAACTTGTCGGTGATGACCTGCGGGTTCCGTACCCAGTTGCCCTTGTCGTCCTTCAGGACGGGGAATGCCTTGGTGAGAAGGCCCTTCCACCACATCTTGTATGCCGACCACATCTCGCAGCTGATGCAGCTCCACATCGCATCTTCGATGCTCATGTAGGAGGGGAGGAAGTCGGAGGCGCCGCCGACGGGGGCGGAACCGTGCCTGGGGCCTGCCTGGCCGAAAATGGCGATGTCAGAGGTAAGGGTGATGTCGCAGGCGGTGCCGATTTCCTGGCCGCCGGCAACCCTCATGCCGTTCACGCGGGAAACGACCGGTTTCTTGCACATAAGGATGGAGTCGACCATGTTGTTGAAGAGCTCCATGTACGCGCCGTATTCCTCCGGCCGTCTGCTGTAGTACTCTGAGTATTCTTTCGTGTTGCCGCCGGTGCAGAAGGCGAAGGGGCCCGTGCCGGTGAAGACAACGCCGACGACCTCGCGGTCAACGGATGAATTCTCGAAACCGGCGATGACGCCCTTGACCATCTCGGTCGTGTAGGAGTTGAACTGAGTGGGGTTGTTGAGCCTGATCCATGCGACGTACAGGCCGGGAACGACGTTGCCCTTGTTGTCTTTCAAGGGTCTTCTTTCATAGACTACGCAGGGAGCTTCCGTTCCCCAGTGCTGATCGGTGAACCTGAAATGGTCTTTCTTCTCATGTTCTCTTGGCATCCATTCTAATCCCATACTTTCCTCCTAAAAGTTTTTGTGTGGAACCTTAAAAATCAGGTTTCAGGACAACGCGTTTCGCAGGTGAACCGGCCTTGTGGATCTCCTCGAAGGTGGCCGCGATGGTGCTCATCGGCCGGACCTCTACAAAGGGATCGATCTGGATCTTCTTGCTGAGGACCATGTCGAGGACGATCGGGTAATACTCGGGCAGACAGCCCCAGGTGCCGATGACTTCGGCGTCGAAGGCCATGAGCTTGGAGAACATGTACTCGCTCTTCGCCATGCCGAAGCCGACGAGGATGAGCTTGCCCACGAAGGACAGAAGGTCGAGGGCGAGATCCTGGCCGGCCTTGGAGCCGGTAACCTCGAAGATCTTCCAGCCCGTGTTGGCGAGGCCGTTGGCTTTGCAGATATTTCTCCATTCGCCGACGACGTCCTTGTTCGTCTTGTCGAGGGTGCTGATAACGTAATCGCAACCGTAGTCGAGGGCCCTTTTCAGTTTCTCGGGGTTCCGGGCGATACCGATGACGGTCTTGGCGCCGAGTGCCTTCACGGTCTGGGCCATGTATACGCCCACGCCGCCCGTGGCGCCGATGATGATGACATTGTCGCCAGGCTGAAGGTCAGCCCTCTTGGACGCCTGGTACGGTGTGGTGACCGCGTCGGCCACGACGGCAAGCTGTTCCAGTGCGTAGCCTTTCTTGTCCTGGACAAGACAAAGATCGATCGTGGGAACGACGATGTGGCTCGCGAAGCCGCCGTAAACGCCGATGGAGTTGCCGGGCATCTTCTGGGCGAGGCACCTGTTGCCCCGGCCGGTCTTGCAGAGTATGCACTGCCTGCAGGGCATAACGGCGGGGATGATGACCTCTTTGCCGATCCACGCGGGATCGCCGGCGATGACGGTGCCGGCTATCTCATGGCCCAGCGCCAGAGGCGGTTTGCTGACGGTGGGAACGCCGTCAAAGAAGTATCCAAGGTCGGTGTGGCATACGCCGCAGCCTGCGATCTCGACGAGGACTTCGCCTGCCTTCAGTTCCGGAACCGGGATCTCTGCTTTTTCGAGTTTGCCGGGGGTCGTCTCTTTCGTCTCTCTGTTGAAGACGGTGGGCTGCACCATCTGCCACTGCTTTATTGTTTTTGGTACATCAGCCATTACAACACCTCCTTATATATTTGAGTGAACGTAGATCACCTCCCTCAATTCTTACGTCATTCCGTAACCGCCATCCACGCACAGCAGCTGGCCCGTAATGTAGCGGGCGTCATCGGAAGCAAAAAATACGAAGGCCGGTGCGACATCTTCCGGGTCCGCGTACCGTCCGAGAAGGATACGCTTCGTGTAGATCTCTTTGAGTTTCTCGTCCGTCGATATTGTATGGGTCATCTCGGTGGTGACGATGCCCAGGGATATGACGTTTGCTGTGACGTTGAATTTTGCCAGCTCCCGCGCCATTGACTTTGTCATGGAGATCACCCCGCCCTTGGCCGCGCTGTAGTTGATCTGACCGATGGTGCCGACCACGCCGGCAACGGAGGTGACATTGACGATCCTGCCGTAGTTCTGCTGCATGAAATACTTCGAGGCGGCCTTGGCCATAAGCCAGGGACCTCTCATCTGGACGTTCACGACCTCGTCCCAGGTTTCCACGCTCATCTTGTGCATCATTGAAGGCTTGGAGATACCCGCGTTGTTGATGATGATGTGGACGGATCCGAAGGCCTCGCCGCAGGTCTCCACGATCTTCTGGGCATCCGCTTCCTGACCGACGTCGCCCTTCACGGCAACGGCCTTCCTGCCCATCCCCTTGATCATCTCGACGACCTCATCCGCCGCCTTCTGGTTTCCGGCATAGTTGATGACCACGTTTGCGCCTTCCTGGGCAAAAGCCAGGCTGATGGATCTCCCCACACCTCTACCGCCACCCGTTACAATTGCGTTCTTACCCTCTAACTTCATAACGGCCCTCTCCTTTTCGTCGTTTTCTGAACTTCTTAAAGGGTACTGCAACTTCATTTGTGAAAATTTTTATAAACTTAATATTATCTTTCAGGCGGGAGCTATGTCAAGATAAAAAGTCCTGATATTAAGGGTGTTCCGGCTTTTCACAATGTTCTGTCAACCAATGTTAAGGAATGGTGTTTTGTCTGCCGGGGAAGGGGCTGTCGGGAGCGTTTTTAGCTTGAAAAAACCCCTGATATGGTTAATCATTGAAAAGACTGGAAAATATCTCATAATGAGGCTGTTTTTGACGCCTGTCGTGTTCCGGTTGGCCGGTCGGAAAGAGGCCCGGGTGTCCATGCCGGTGCCGGCGCGGGCCGCCGGCTCCCAGGGTTCGGTGCATATATCGCAAGGAGGAACGTATGTCGGTTGTTTTGGAATCACTGAAGGACGATGTCTTTACCATCACGTTGAACAGGCCGGACAGGAAGAACGCCATGGATTACGACCTTCTCGAAGGGCTCTACGAGGCGATGAAGAATGCCGCCCGCGAAAAGGCCCCGTTCGTTGTCATTCGGGGTTCGTCGGGTGCCTTCTGCTCGGGCGGCGACATAATGGCCTTCAGAGAGGCTGAAGACGCCGAGTCCCTTATCGATGCAGAAGCGGGGGTCCTCAACGAGAGCATAAAGATGATCCGGAACATACCTGCCATCGTCATAGCCGTCATCGAGGGTGTGGCCGTCGGTGCCGGTGTGGGACTGGCCCTTGCCTGCGATCTCTCGATCGCCACGAAGAAGACCATCATGAACATGGGGTACCGAAGGATCGGTCTCACCCCGGACGGAGGGGGCAGTATCCTCCTGCCGCGCCTCATCGGGGCGAAGCTCTTCAATGAGCTCTACCTCCTTTCCCGGAATGTGACCATGGATGAGGCGAAGGAACTGGGGCTGGTCAACATCGTGTGTGATGACGGCGAAGTGGACGGCAAGCTCGAAGATCTCATCAGCGCTCTGAGAGCGCTCCCCATGGAGACGATGGGTAAGTTCAAGGATCTTGTGAACCGCTGCCTCTTTTTCGGCCTGGAGACACACCTCGACATGGAACGACGCTATGTGGCGGACCTTGCCGCCAAGCCGCTTTTCAAACAGAGGCTCGATGAGTTCTTTCGGAGAAAATAGGGCGTGATAGGCCTCTATCTTTTTGTGATAGCGGCCTATATCTGTATTCTCTGGCTTACCGGGGCCGTCGTCACAAGGAGGTCCCGGTCGGCCGATGCCTATCTCGTCGCCTCGCGGGGGCTGTCGGTGCCCTTCATCGCCGTCCTTATCGCAGGTACATGGATAGGAGGCGTCTCCATCGTGGGCATGGCCCAGGGGTCTTTCATCCATGGCCTGTCCGCGCTGTGGTTTCAGGCCGGCATTTGGGTGGCCATGTTCGTCACCGCCGTGCTCCTGCCCAAGGTTCTTTCGGGCAAGAAGACCTATTCCATTCTCGATGTAGTGGGAGGTCTCTACGACAGGAAGACGACACGGCTCGCGGGCATACTCCAACTTGCCTTCTCCATCTGGATCGTGACGATGCAGATCGTGGGAGGCGGCGCCATACTGTCCGTCCTCACGAAGGGAACGATCTCTTTCAACGGGGGCATGGTCCTCACCGCCGTCGTTTTCACCCTCTACAACGTCATGGGCGGGTTCGTCGCCACTGCGTACACGAATCTCATCCACATTTGCGCCATCGTGTTCGGCATCTTTCTCGGCGGTTTCTACGTGATATTTTCAACGGGGGGTTTGCAGGCCATGGCCGGCGAGGGGGGCCACTATTACACCCTGTTCGGGGACCTCGGCGTTTTTCAGGCGCTGAGCTGGGCCTTTATCAATTTCACCCTCGGGGTCCTGGCGCAGCCCGTCATAAACACGGCGTCCTCGGCGAGGACCTTCACTGAAGGGAGGAAGGGGATAGTCATCGGCAACCTGATCGCCATCCCCGTCGTCATCATGGCGGCCCTTTGCGGGATAATCGCGAAGTACCGTTTCCCGGAAATAAACTCTCTCGCCGCCCTCCCGGCGCTCATCGCCATCGTGCCGCCCTGGGTTGCCGTCTTCTTCCTCATCAGCATGTGGGCTCCGCTCATGAGCTCCGGCTCACCTTTCCTGATGGGTGCCACGACCCTTGCCGTGAAGGGCTACATAGCGCCTCTCTTCAGGATGGAGAGCGACGGGAAGATACTTTTCGCATCGCGGGTGACGACACTCCTTATAGGGGGGCTGGCACTCACCCTGGGGTTCTTCGTGAGGGAGATACTGCGCGAGGTGACCTGGCTGGCGGTATTTCTGAGCGCCATAGTCTACATTGTCTTTGCCGGATGGTTCGCGCGGGGAATAAGAAGCTCCTGCGCATTCGCCGCGCTCCTCGGAACCGTCGTCATCATGGTCCTTTCCTTCGTCACGGGGCTGCAAAGGACGCTCCACCCCCTCTGGCCCGTTACGGTATGGGTTGTCGTGGTGATGGGGATCGGCCTTCTGACCCGCGAAAGGGGTGTCGGGAACCCCTAAATGGCTGTACACTTCTTCCGGTATGTGGTAATAATGACAGCATATTCAGACACATCCAAAGAGAAGCAAAAACTTGCACGATGAGGAGGATCCATGAATCTTGTTGAACGGGCAAAAGACATTATATTCAAACCCGCGGCCACATGGGAGACGGTCAAGGGCGAACAGACGACCATCAAGGAGCTCTTCACCTCCTATGCGGTGATCCTGGCCATCATTCCCGTGGCCGCCGGGTTCATAGGGATGTCCCTCATAGGTACTTCCATGCTCGGGATCCACTTCCGTATCCCCTTCATGTCAGGCCTCTTTCACGCCATCGTCTCCTATATCCTGACGCTTGTCGGGGTCTATGTCGTCGCGTTCATCATCGATGCCCTCGCGCCTTCCTTCAATTCACGCAAGGACATCCTGGCGGCGGCCAAGCTGGCCGTCTTCTCCTTCACTCCCGCCTGGATAGGCGGCATCTTCATGATCATACCCGCGCTGGGTATTCTCACGCTTCTGGCGTCGCTTTACGGTCTATACCTTCTCTACGTCGGTCTCCCCGTGCTGATGGAGACACCGAAGGAGAAGACGCTGGGATACTTTGTTGTCGTTATCATCGTCAGCATCGTGGTCTCCCTGGTGATCAACGTTCTGGCCCGCCTCGTGCTTCCTTCGGGCCCGATGATGATGCCGTGATGAGGGTTGGAGGTTACCACTCGCGGCGATTTCTTACTTCACTATAATATCGCTGCTCACCGAATTGAGCAGTCACAGTGATGTGAAAATAACAATGGCGTTCTGAGAGATTTCAGGGCGCCATTTCCATTCTTATGGTTGCCGGACGAAGGCGTCGTGGACCCGTAAAGGGTCTGTGGCGCCTTTTCTATTCTTATTTGGAGGAGGCATTAAGATGAAAAGGTTTCTTGCACTACTCGTACTCTTCGCCCTGTTCGTGATTCCCGCGGGATTGGTGTACGCAGAGGTCGAGACCGGACAGGGGGCGGCCCCGGCCCCTGCACAGGCGACACAGGCGACACAGGCGGAACCGGCGGCGAAGGCCGATACCGGGGATACGGCGTGGCTTATCGTGGCCACGGCCCTCGTGATGCTCATGACCCCGGGGCTCGCGTTCTTCTACGGAGGAATGGTGGGCAAGAAGAACGTACTCGGCGTCCTGATGCAATGCTTCACCATCCTCTGCGTCATAAGCATTCAATGGGTCCTCTACGGATACAGCCTTTCCTTCGGTCCCGGAAAGGGTTTCTGGGGAGGTTTCGAGTGGGTGGGTCTCAAGGGAGTGGGGCTTGCGCCCTACGCGGACTACGCCGCTACCATACCGCACCAGCTCTTCATGGTCTTTCAGATGATGTTTGCCGTCATAACTCCGGCGCTCATCATCGGGGCCTTTGCCGAGCGGATGAAGTTCTCCGCGTTCCTCATATTTACGATACTGTGGGCGACCTTTGTCTATGACCCCGTGTGCCACTGGGTCTGGGGGATAGGGGGGTGGCTCAGGGAGATGGGGGCCCTCGATTTCGCCGGTGGAACGGTCGTGCACATCAACGCCGGCATAGCGGCCTTCATGACGGCGATCTTCATCGGTAAGCGCAAAGGCTCCAACGGTCACGCGATCCTCCCCCACAACCTGCCCTTCACCATACTGGGCACCGCCCTTCTGTGGTTCGGGTGGTTCGGTTTCAACGCGGGCAGTTCTCTCGGGGCGAACGACATCGCGGTCAACGCCTTCGTGGTCACCAACACGGCCGCCGCCGCCGCGGGGCTGACCTGGGCGCTCATCGACTGGATATTCAACAAGAAGCCGACCATGCTCGGCATGGCGACGGGCGCCGTGGGCGGCCTTGTGGCGATAACCCCGGCGGCGGGTTTTGTGAGCGCCCTGTCGGCCATACTCATCGGCGTATTCGTCAGCATCTTCTGCTATTTCGCCGTTGCCTGGATCAAGCCGAAATTCGGCTATGACGATGCCCTCGATGTCTTCGGCGTCCACTGCGTGGGCGGCATCTGGGGAGCGCTGGCTACGGGGCTTTTCGCATCGAAGGCGGTGAATCCGGCGGGGGCCGACGGCCTTTTCTTCGGCAACCCGAAACAATTTTTCGTCCAGGTGATCGCCACCGCCGTGACCGTCGGTTACAGCTTCGTCGCCAGCTTCATCATCTACAAGGTCATCGACCTTGTCATTAAGGTGCGGGTGCCGGAAAAGGACGAGATCGTGGGTCTCGACCTGACGCAGCACCACGAAAAAGCATATACGATCCTGGAGTAAGGAGGGAGGACGATGAAACTCATAATAGCGATCATACAGCCGGACAGACTCGAGTCTGTAAAGCAGGAACTTTACAAAGAGGACGTCAACCTCATCACCGTTAACGAGGTGCTCGGTCACGGGAGACAGATGGGTTTGACCGAAGTGTACCGCGGGGTGAAGGAGATGGGCAACCTTCTGAGGAAAATCCGCCTCGAGATAGCCGTCAACGAGGACTTCCTGGAAAGAACGATAAAGGCCATCATCAAGGGCGCCCAGACAGGCGAAACGGGTGACGGCAAGATCTTCATCCTCGACCTTGTCGAATGCATCCGTATCAGGACGGAGGAAAGGGGAGGGGAGGCGATAGGGTAAGAAGACGGGTAACGGGTGATGGGTTATGGGTAATAGGAAACGGCAGAGGTTTTCCCATGACCCATCACCCATCACCTGTGTCTGTCTGTTAACCCCGAATATTTTGTTGTAAATTGGGCGGTGTTGCATTATACTGTAGGCGTACATTGACGTACAGATCCCTCAACGACCTCCGAGGGGTTTTCAAAGAAAAGAACAAAGCCGTTCAAAAACCAGTCATCGTCTTGGACTAACAGGCCTTAACGGGCGTTCTGCGAGGTGTATTGTGGCGCACTCAGATAGTTTAAGACGTTTCCCCATCGTCAGGGTCGTTCCCGTGAGCGTTCTCGACGGTGAAGGGTCACGGATGGCCGGCACGGCCCTTGGCGGGATCGTGTCGGGCGCCATCGAATCGCTCGAGAATGCATGGTCGCTGTGGGAGGCCGATCACGGCGACGATACCCTGAAGGAGAGTTTTCAGAAGCTTCGCTATCAGCTTGAGTACCTCAGGAAATGCCTTAACGGAGACTGAGGCTTCAGGCTCCCTTCGTAAGCGCCCCCGCCGCGAGGTGCGGGGAAAGTGAGGCGGAACGATATGGAAAAGAAGCTCCTCATAATAAAGCATGTCGAACAGGAAGGCCCGGGGTGCATAGCGGACCTTTTCTCCGAGGACGGGTGGACCGTGGAGATCCTTGAGATGTCCGGCGCGGGTACATCTCTTCCCCACGACCTTGACGATATCGGCGGGATAGTCATCCTGGGCGGGCCCATGAACGTTTACCAGGAGGACGCCTATCCCTTCCTGAAGGAAGAGGAATCCCTCATCAGACGCGCCCTGATCGATGAGGTGCCGCTTCTCGGCATATGCCTCGGAGCGCAGCTCATCGCGAAGACCTGCGGCGCCGCCGTAACGAAATCGCCGAAGAAGGAGATCGGGTGGTTCACCGTTACGAAGACGTCCGAGGGTTTGAAGGACAGCCTCTTCAGAGGCAACCCCCAGCATATGACCGTCTTTCAGTGGCACGAGGACACCTTCGACCTGCCCGGTGACGGTGTCCTTCTCGCGAAGGGCCGGGTCTGCACCAATCAGGCCTTCAGGGTGGGGCACAACGCCTACGGCCTTCAGTTCCATATAGAGGCGACACCGGAGATGGTGGAGTCATGGATGAGGGATGAAAAGGAGATCGATGTGAAGAGGATCCTCCGGGACGGCAGAAAGATCATGGAGAGCTTCGCCGATCAGGGGAAAAGGGTCGTCACCAACTTCCGACGGATCGTGGAGTCTTCCCTGCGGTACCGCAGGGTCATAGGACGGTTCGTCGACGAGGCAAGGTGGCTGGAAAGAAGACAGATCAACTGGTGGGAGGCGGTCTGATGAAGGACCGCAAAGGAGATAGCCACGAGTTGTCATCTGGCAGGTGAGGGCGTGAACATTGAATAAGCGGATTCCCAGGATATATGTCTTCCACTGTGCGACGGGCTATGACCAGACGGAACTGATGCGCGGCCATTCCCGGCAGGATGACGAGATCAAACTGGTCTCCCTGCCCTGCTCGGGGAAACTGGATATCCTGTATCTGACGAAGGCCTTCGATACCGGTGCGGACGGTGCCGTGGTCATGGTGTGCAAGGAAGGCACGTGCCGGTACATGGAAGGCAACATTCGGGCCAGGAAACGGGTACAGGCCGTCGATGAACTGCTCGAAGAGGCAGGGTTCGGAAAAGGCCGGACGATGGTTATTGAGCTCGACGATGAGGGCATAGCGGGTGCTATCCATAAACTAGAAGATTTCCGACTCCAGATAAGGACGATGGTTGAGAACGCCGCGGCCGGGGGAGTCGACAGTTCTTCGTCACGTGACAGCAAGGAGTACAGGGTATGAGACCTGATAGCAAGTTGGCAGCCAGGATAAGCGGCAAGGAGTTCATTCTTACCGCCGAGTATTTGCCGGTCGCCGGCACCGGGTTGATGGTTGATGCCGGGACGTTCGGCAGCGGCATCACGGCGGTGAACGCGGCCGACAACCACTACGGCGTGTCCATGTCGAGCCTGGCCGCGTCTGTGGCCCTCATCAGGGCGGGCATAGAACCGGTACTGCAGATGATAACGAGGGACCGCAACCGCATTGCCCTTCAATCCGACCTCCTGGGGGCGGCGCATCTCGGCATCAGGAACGTGCTGTGCCTCTCCGGGTTCCACCAGGCCTCCATGGGCTGCGGCGAGGCCGCCAACGTCTTCGATATCGATTCCATTCAACTGATAGACGTCGTCAGGAGGATGAACGGCGGCGAGCTGCTCGACGGCACGAAGATCGAGGGAGACTTCGCCATGCTCGTCGGCGCCGTGGCCAACCCGGACCTGAAGCCCCTGGAGCTCAACATTCTGAGGCTGGGCAAGAAGATAGCCGCGGGAGCCGATTTTATACAGACGCAGGCCGTGTTCGATGTCGACGGATTCAAGGTCTGGCTCGAGGCGATCCGCGGCGCGTCGCTCGCCGACAGAGCCGCGATCCTCGCCGGTGTCCTGCCTTTGAGGAGCGCGGTTGAGGCGGAGGAGTTGACGGCGGCCCACACGGACTTCGTCATCCCCGGGGCTATCATCGACCGGCTTAAAGCCGCGGGCGATGCCGCGGCCCAGCGAAAGGAAGGGATCAGGATAGCCGCGGAGACCATCAACAAGCTCAAAGCTCTAAAGGGGCTTAAGGGTGTCCACATCCTCTCCGGCGGCAACGAGTCGTGCCTGCCAGAGCTCCTGGCGGCGGTATCGTAATGACAGAGGCTGAATGAAATGCCGAAGAAATATCACATAGAGACGAAAAAGATCCCTCCCAGGCTGCCGAAGACGGGCAAGTTCGGGATCGTGGACTGGCGTGAGGACTGTGCCCGGTGCCACAACTGCGTGAAGAAGGCCTGCGTCTTCGACCGCTACCGTCAGGAGATGCAGTTTATCAGGGACCTCGATGAGTTCAGCTCCATGTTCTTTGAATGCATGGGCTGCTTCTCCTGCGTGCAGAAGTGCACGAAGGGGCTGCTGGCCCTGACGGTGAACCCCGAATACGAGCGCATGGGCAACGGGTACTACACGCCGGACATCATCCTGACGACATGGAACCAGGCGGAGACCGCGGGAATTCCCGTTTCCGGCGCCGGCTACCGGGGGAAGTTCACGGGTTCCGGTTTCGATTCCATGTGGACCGACATGTCGGAGATCGTCCGTCCCACCCGTGACGGGATCCATGGACGGGAGTACATCAGCACCGCCGTCGATATCGGGAGGAAGCCGAAGGTGCTCTCCTTTGAGAATGGAGAGCTTGCCACCGTGCTGCCGCCGCTCGTGGACGTACCGGTCCCGATACTCATCGATATGTTCCCGGCCGAGTACCGGTTCCCGAACCTCGTGCCCATGCTGCTCACCGTTGCCCACAGGACGGGCACGATGATGGTCATCGACTGGGAAGATCACGAACTTCTGGGAGAGTACAGGACGAAGTACCTGTCGAACATAATCTTCTACGTCGGTAAGGACACCCCGCTGCCGCCCCCGGAGATCCTCGCGAAGGCGCGTCTCATAGAGATCGCCGACAGCGGCGACGTCGAAGGACGGATCGGGCAGTTGAAGGCGGTGAACCCGGACCTCGTCGTCGCCGTGCGGGTGGAGCTTGATGCCCGCGGCGAACAGAGGTCCATGGAACTCGCGCTGAGTCCCGTCGTCGAGGTGATCCATATCGTGGCGGACATCAACGGGAACCAGACAGGCGTGGAGCGGCCGAAGTTCATAAAGGACATGACGCGGCACATCCATACGTCTCTCGTGAAGGAGGGTGTGCGGGACGAGATAACCATTATCGCCGGCGGCGGCATCGCCCTGGCGGAGCATATGGCGAAGGAGATCATATGCGGCGCCGACGCGGTAACCATCAACATGCCCCTTATCATCGGCCTGGAATGCCGCTTGTGCGCGAGTTGCCGTGACGGTTTCGAGTGTCCGGCGAAGATCGAGAGTATCACCGACGAGTACGGGGTCGGACGCATGACGAATCTTATAGCAGTCTGGCATGACCAGCTCATCGAGGTCATGGGAGCAATGGGAATGCGGGAGGCCCGCCGCCTGCGCGGTGAGACCGGTCGCGCATTGTTCTTTGAAGATATTGAGGAGGAGACCTTTGGAAGGCTCTTTGGCAAAAGAATCAGCGCGTAAGGACATTCTGCCCGGGAACACGGCGAAGACGCTGGTGCCGCAGGTCGAGGTCGCCCGCGTGGTGAAACCGGCGCCCCCGCGCTATCGCAACGAGATCGCAAAGTACATCATCCGCCGGAGCAGCGACTGCACGCTTTGCGGCAAGTGTGCCGAGGTGTGTCCTCATGGCGTGCATGTATTGAAACCGGGGTACAAGCTGTTTTCCGCCCCGCACCTGAACGTCTGTATAGGCCCTTCATGCGCGGAAACAGACCACTACTGCGTCGACCTGTGTCCGAACAGGGCGCTCCGGATGGTGGAGAACCCGATGCTCAAGGCGATGGGCGATTACCGCTGGACCCCGGACATGCTCATGGCCACGTGGAGAATGGCTGAGACCGGTCAGCCGCCGTCGCCCGAATACGGCTACGACTACGAGACGGGGGCATCCGGCGGCGGCCTTGATCGCCTGAGGTTCAGATTCCCCGAAAAGCCACCCGTGGAGCTCAGCGATGAAGAGATAGATACGAGCATCGTGCTCAACAGGCGGGACGACGGTCGGCCGCAGGTGAAGATCGATGTTCCCTGGTATGGCGGGGGCATGTCCTTCGGGTCCGTCAGCAACGTGATACAGCTCTCCAAGGCCCGGGCCGCCGTGGCATTCAATACCTTCACCTGTACCGGTGAGGGCGGCTACATGGAGCGGATGAAGCCCTACGACGACCACGTGATCACCCAGATAGCGACGGGTCTTTTCGGTGTCCGGGAGGAGACGATCCAGCGCGTCCGCATCGTAGAGTTCAAGTACGCCCAGGGGGCCAAACCGGGCCTTGGCGGCCATCTTCTTGCCGACAAGGTCACGCCGGCGGTGGCGAAGATGCGGGAGACGGTCCTCGGCATCTCGCTCTTTTCACCCTTTCCGTTCCACAGTGTGTACTCCATTGAGGACCATCAGAAGCACATCGACTGGATCAAGCACATAAACCGGCGGACCCTGATCTCCACCAAAGTATCCACACCCAACGACGTCGACATGGTCGCCGTGGGCAGTTATTCCGCCGGCACGCACATAGTGCACCTCGACGGCGGGTACGGCGGCACGGGGGCGGCGCCCGACATAGCAAAGAAGAACATCGCCATGCCCATCGAGTACGGCATCGTGAAAGTCCACCGTTTCCTCACCGACGAAGGCATCCGTGACAAGGTCACGCTCATCGCCAGCGGAGGGTTGCGAACGGCCCACGACATCGCGAAGGCCATCGCGCTGGGTGCCGACGGTGTTGTCGTCGGTACCTCCGAACTTGTCGCGCTCGGCTGCATACGGTGCTCTCGTTGCGAGAGCGGCCGCGGCTGCCCCCGGGGCATAGCCACCACCGATGCCGAGCTCGCGGGTGATGTGGACATCGAGTGGGGCACACAGCGGATCATCAACCTCTACAGCGCCTGGCGACAGGAACTGGTCGGCATACTGAAACGGTTCGGCATGCGAAGCATAAGCGAGCTGCGGGGCCGCACCGACCTTCTGATGCACCTTGATTATACGAACGACGTGGAGATGAAATAGATGAACAGCGGGATGATCGAAAAACTATTGCGTTCCCGGCAGCGACTGATCGCAAACCTCGGCCTGTCTTACCCCGCCTCGTATAAAGGCGAGGAAGAAGGTGGCTGCGGCGTCGTCGGTTTCTGTGCGACGGAACCCGTTGCGGCCCGTCACATCCATGAGCCGTCGCGGCAGATGCACAACCGCGGCAACGGCAAGGGCGGCGGCATCGCCGCGGTGGGCTTCATACCGGAGCAGCTCGGAGTGAGCCGCGAGGTTCTCGACACCTTTTTCATGGTGCATGTCGCGTTCCTGGACAACTCCGTCAGGAAGGATATCGAGGAGAAGTACATCACCCCCTGTTTTGACGTGGAGGCGTCTTCGCAGCTCGACACCGTCGATGACTGGACGGATATCCCTTCACTGGAGGCGAAGCCACCCGATGTGATGCGCTACTTCGTCCGCGTGAAGCCCGAGGTCCTCGATTCCTTCATTGCGGCGAACGGGTTCGGGCAGCTTTCGCGCGAGGAGGCGGAAGGCGAGTTTCTGAGCCAGCAGAGCGTCAGGTTGAACCAGGAGTACTACGCGTCGCTGGGTGACAAGAAGGCCTTCGTCATGTCATATGGCAGGAACATCATGATCCTCAAGGTCGTGGGGTATGCGGAGGCGATCACGGATTATTACAGGATCGACGACCTGAAGGCCCATGTCTGGATCGCTCACCAGCGGTTTCCCACCAAGGGGCGGGTCTGGCATCCCGGCGGTGCCCATCCCTTCGGGGCGATCGACACGGCCCTCGTCCACAACGGTGACTTCGCGAACTACAGCTCCGTGTGCGAGTATCTGGCCCAGCGCCACATCTATCCCCAGTTCCTGACGGACACCGAGGTGTCGATCCAGATATTCGACCTCCTCACCAGGACCTACGGGTATCCCCTGGAGTACATCATCGAGGCCCTGGCGCCCACCACGGAACTCGACTTCGACAGGCTGCCGAAGGAGAAACAGGCCATCTACCGCGCAATCCAGGCAACACATATCCACGCCTCGCCGGACGGCCCCTGGTTCTTCATCATCGCCCGTACCCTCAAGGCGGCCGACAGGTTCCAGCTCATGGGGATCACCGATACCTCCATGCTCCGGCCGCAGGTATTCGCCTTCGCCGACGGCGAGGTGCAGGTGGGCCTCATCTGCTCCGAGAAACAGGCCATTGACGCCGCGCTGCTTTCCATGTCGAAGGACGACAGCCGCATCTGTCCCATCGCCGACAGGTACTGGAATGCCCGGGGCGGCAGCTCGACGGACGGCGGGTCTTTCATCTTCACCGTCGAAAAGGATGAGGGCGGACGATACAGAATGAACTGCACCGACAAGTTCGGGGCTCCCGTGAAACTGCCCTCAGGGACGGAGGTCTTAGATCTCAACGGGGCCATAACGGTCTCCGGAGGCGACGGCGACGGTATTGCGAGCGGTGTCCGGGAGTGCTTCGATTCCGGCTCCGCGGCGGTCTTCCGTTATTTCACGGAGAACATGCCCCGGTGGTCTCTCGCGGATTTCAGCCGGGCCTGCGAAGGGCTCATCGCCCTGGCCGAAGATTCGAGACAATTCGCCGGGGCCATCGAGGCGCTGACCCTTCTCAACGACAGACGGTATGATGCGGGTGCGAAGAAGCGCAAACACGTCCTGCACATCGTCCGCACCGCCCTTCATGAGCTCTTCTCCCGGCTTCCCTCCATAGCGGAGGACATACCGGCAAGCGAGTTCCGGCTCATCAATTACGGGTTGAGGAACCTTCTGCGGGAGCCCCACGCGGGGGAGGCGACGCTGGTGATCGACACCCTGGGCTTCCCGCCCGAAGGAATCGACTGCAATTCCGCGCTCCTCGTCGATGCTTATGTGAAGGGCTGGAGGAAGTTCATCGTCTACAACTGCTCCGGCCAGCGTTTTACCGGCTGCGGGCTGGGACCGCAGACCTGGGATGTCGTCATAGATGTGTACGACAGCGACGGCGACTATCTCGGCTCAGGTATCGACGGTCTGACTATCACCGTCCATGGCAACGCCCAGGACCAGCTCGGCCAGATCATCAAGGACGGCAAGCTTGTCATTCACGGCGACACGGGGCAGACCTTCCTGTACGGTGCCAAGGGCGGCTCCATCTTCGTCCTCGGCAACGCGGCCGGTCGTCCCCTCATCAACTCCGTGGGCAGGCCGAAGGTGGTGATCAACGGCACCTGTCTCGACTTCCTGGCCGAGTCCTTCATGGCGGGCGATCCCTTCGCGGGCGGCGGTTTTGTCATCCTCAACGGGATCACCCTCGACGACAAAGGCGATGTGGTCGATCTCAAGGAGCCTTATCCCGGGGGCAACCTCTTTTCCCTTGCCTCCGGCGGTGCCATCTATGTGCGGGACCCCCACAGGTATCTGGTGCGGCAGCAGCTCAACGGTGGTGGTTTTTTCAGGATGACCGATAGGGACTGGGAGACCATCCTGCCCTATCTTCAGGAAAACGAGCGTTTGTTCGGGATCAAGGTGGATGACCTGCTGACCGTCGACGGCAAGCCCCGGCGGCCCCGCGAGGTCTACCGGAAGGTCGCGCCGGCCAAGCTGTCGGCCACCGCCGAGATCGAATCCGACGAATGGTAATGTGAATGAGAGAGTACCGAAAATGACGACAAGAATTACAAAACAGGGAACCACCGGAGACCTGATGAAGGCGGTTAAGAGAAGAGCCGGCGTCAACCTGAGTGCCTGCTTCCAGTGCAGGAAGTGTTCCATCGGCTGTCCCGTGGCCGGCGAGACCGAATCGCCGCCGTCGGAGATAATACGCAGGCTGCAGCTCGGCGCCGGTGATGAGCTGCTGCAGACGGACCTTATCTGGACATGCCTTTCCTGCGAGACGTGCTACGCGAGGTGTCCCAACCGGATAAACTTCGCAGCCGTCATCGATGCCCTGAAGTCCATGGCCGTGGAAAAAGGGGTCGCGAAACCGAAGGGCGACGCGCCGCTCTTCAACCGTTCGTTCCTGAACACGGTGAAGTCCTACGGCCGCGCCTACGATCTCAAGGCCATCGCGGCGTACAAGCTGGGGACCGGCAGCCTGGGGCAGGACATGGACAAGTTCCCCGCCATGCTGAAGAAGGGTAAGATGGCCATACTGCCGCCATCGGGTGGCGACAGGGGAACGGTGAAGCGGATCTTCGACAGGGCCGCAAGGAACAGGGGGACGGGACGATGAAATACGCCTATTATCCCGGGTGCTCCGCTCATTCCACTGCCCGCGACATGCATGAGTCGTGTCTGGCGGTATCGAAGGCGCTCGGTATCGAACTCAATGAGATCAAGGGATGGACCTGCTGCGGTGCCAGCTCCGCCCACCAGACCGACCGGGAACTGGCTGCGTCGCTCGCGTCTGCCAACCTCGTCAAGGCCGGACAGATGGGCATGGACATGGTGGTCACCTGTGCCGCCTGTTACAAAAGCTCGAAGGCGGCAAACTACGAGATCGTCCATTCCGAAGACATGAGACGGGCCGTGGCCGAGAGCCTGGGAGAACCCTATGACGGGTCCGTGCCCGTCAGGCACTTCGTGGAGATACTCCTCAAGGACGTTGGCATAGCCGCCCTCAGCAAGAAGATTGTCACTTCCCTGACGGGCCTCAAGGCCGCCGCGTACTACGGCTGCTACCTGGTCCGTCCGACGGAGGCCACCAATTTCGACGACCCCGAGAATCCCACCATACTGGAGCATCTCATGGAAGCGGCGGGCGTGGAGAGTGTGGAGTGGTCCGGGAAGGTGGATTGCTGCGGCGGCATGCAGAACCTCACGCGTACGGAGATCTCCGTCCGCCGGTCTGCCGCCGTTATCGACATGGCCCGGGCCGCCGGCGCGGAGTGCATCGTCGTCGCCTGCCCCATGTGCCAGATCAGCCTCGATGTGAGGCAGACGGACATGGAGAAGCTCCTCGGCAGGAAATACAATATGCCCGTCATCTACCTCACGCAGCTTCTCGGTCTCGCGCTGGGTCTGTCACCCCGGGAGCTCGGGCTGGGCAGGCTCATGGTGGATCCGGCAGTCGTGTTGAAGGCAAGAAAAGAAGCGGTCCCGTCACGACATTGAGGGACGACTGGAGACTAATCAGGGTCACGATATGGAAAAAGGTCAAAAGAAACTAACAGGCGCGGTGCTCGTCCAGGGAGGCGGTATCGCCGGAATTCAGGCAGCCCTCGATCTCGCCGATTCGGGATTCAAGGTCTATCTCGTGGAGCGCGACGCGGCCATCGGCGGCATGATGGCCCACCTCGACAAGACGTTCCCCACCGGCGATTGCGCCACCTGTATCGTATCGCCCAAGCTGGTCGAGTGTGCCAGGAACATCAATATCGAGATCCTGACACTTGCCGAGCTTGTCGGCCTCGAAGGGGAGCCCGGCAATTTCAGGGCGAAGGCGAAGCTTTCCCCCCGGTACGTCGACGAGGCGAAATGCACCGCCTGCAGCCAGTGCACGGACGTGTGTCCCGTGGACGTGCCCAACGGGTTCGACCGCGGCATGGGCACGAGAAAGGCGATCGCCAAGCTCTACGCCCAGGCGACACCCAACAAGTTCGGCATCCTCAAGCTGGGTCATTCGCCCTGCAAGGTGGCGTGCCCGGCGAACATCAACGTCCAGGGCTATATTCAGCTGATCAAGAAGAAGGAGTACGTCAAGGCCGTCAACCTTATCCGGGAACGCAACCCGCTGTCCGCCATATGCGGCCGGGTCTGCACGCATCCCTGCGAGGCCGAGTGCACACGTAACGACATCGACGCGGCGGTCTCCATCAGACTGCTCAAGCGTTTTGCCTCCGACCAGGAAATGAAGATGGTCAGGTCCGGCGAATTGTCCCTCCCCGATGAGGTCAGTCCAGCAGAGAGTGCCAGAAGGATTGCCGTCGTCGGCGCCGGACCTGCCGGTCTTACCGCCGCCGCGGACCTCGCGGACAGGGGTTACGCGGTGACCGTTTACGAAGCGTCGCCCCAGGCGGGCGGCATGCTGCGCTGGGGCATCCCGGCCTACCGTCTGCCGAAGGACATCCTTGACTACGAAGTGGAGCTCATCCGCCGCAAGGGGATCACATTCGTCTACAACACCCGTGTCGGCAAGGATATCTCCATGGAAGACTTGCGCCGGGAGAATGAGGCCGTCTTTCTCTCCGTCGGTACCCAGAGCAGCCGGTCACTGGGCGTCGCGGGCGAGGACCTGCCCGGTATCGGCTACGGTCTCGACTTCCTGCGCAAGGCGTCAGACAAGGCGGACCCCCCGAAGGTGAGCGGCAGGGTGGTGGTCATCGGCGGCGGCAACGTCGCCGTCGACGTGGCCCGTAGCGCGATGCGTCTCGGTGCGGAAGCGGTGGAGATGGTAAGTCTCGAGGCCTATTACGAGATGCCTGCTCTGCCCGAGGAGATAGCCGCCGCGGAGGAAGAGGGCGTGAAGATCCTGAACGGCTGGGGCCCGAAGCGCATCCTCGGCAATGGAAGGGTCGACGGTGTCGAGTTCAAGCGGTGCACCAGGGTGTTCGACGAGAACGGGAGATTCAGCCCCGTTTACAGCGACAACGAGACAACGACGGTGAAGGCCGGGGCGGTCATCATAGCCATCGGTCAGGCGGTGGAGAAGGATTCCCTTGACAGTATGGGCGCACAGGCGCAAGGGAGCTGGTACAGGGTCGACAACATCACCCTGGAGACGTCCGTGAAGGGCGTGTTCGCCGGGGGCGACGACATTCCCGGCAGCGCCACCGTCATCGGAGCCGTGAGCGCCGGAAAGCGCGCGGCGGAGTCCATCGACAGGTATCTCAAGGGCGAGGACATGCTCTCGGACCGCTTCGAGTCCACCGTGAGGCCCATCGCTCCCGAGCTTCTTCCTGCGACAAGGGGAAGGGAAAAGATGCCCCGCGCAGAGCAGGCGGTCCTGCCTGTTGCGCGGCGTCTCGGCAACTTCGACGAGGTCGAAGAGGGCCTCTCCGAAGAGGCCGCGCTGGCCGAGGCCGAGCGTTGTCTCAACTGTGCCATGTGTTCCGAGTGCCGGCTGTGCGTCGCGGCCTGCGAGCAGCACGCCGTCGAGCACACGATGACAGAGAGGGTGATCGAGCTCGATGTCGGTTCCGTCATCCTGACGCCTGGTTTCGAGGAGTTCGACGCGGTAAAGAAGGGCGAGTACGGTTACGGCCGGTACCCGAATGTCATCACCAGCGTGCAGTTCGAGCGGATGCTCTCCGCCTCCGGGCCTTTCGACGGGCACGTCATCAGGCGCTCCGACGGCAAACCCGCCACACGCGTGGCCTGGATACAGTGTGTCGGCTCGCGGGATACGCGCTGCGGGAACGAATACTGCTCCTCCGTCTGCTGCATGGTCTCGACGAAGCAATCGATGATCGCCGCGGAGCACCAGCCGGGGCTTAACGCTACCATCTTCTACATGGATATCCGGGCCCACGGCAAGGACTTCGACCAATACTACGAGCGGGCAAGGCGGCAGGGTGTCGATTACATCAGGGGGATACCGTCCCGCGTCATTCAGATGCCCGATACGAAAGACCTGAGGGCGACGTTCTACAACGAAGCCGGCCAGTTGCAGGAGCGGGATTTCGACCTCGTCATCCTCTCCGTCGGCATGGAGCCGGGCCTTGCCGCCGTGGATGCGGCGAGGCGCCTTAACCTTGAGCTCAACGAATACGGTTTCTGTGCCACCGACAGGTTCGCGCCCCTCAACACGTCGCGGCCGGGCGTTTTCGTCGGCGGCGCCTTCCAGGAACCGAAGGACATACCGGAAACGGTGACGCAGGCGAGCGCCGCCGCTTCGATGGCCATGGAACTGCTCTCTACCGCCCGCAACACGCTGACCGTGAAAGCGGTCTACCCCGATGAGCATGATGTCACCGACGAGGAACCCCGGATCGGAGTCTTCATCTGTCACTGCGGCCGCAACATCGCCTCCGTGGTGGACGTGGAGAAAGTGGTCGAAGCCGCCGCGAAGGAACCGAACGTCATCCTCGCGACGCACACGCTCTTTACCTGCTCCGACACGAGCCTCGACAACATCCGCGATACCATCCGCGAAAACCGGCTGAACCGTGTCGTCGTGGCTTCCTGCACGCCGCGCACCCACGAGCCCATCTTCCGGGACACCCTGCGCGAGGCCGGCCTTAACCCGTATCTGTTCGAGATGGCAAATATCCGCGACCAATGTTCCTGGGTGCACTCGGCGGTGCCTGAGAAGGCGACGCAGAAGTCCATCGACCTCGTCAGGATGTCCATCGCCCGGGCAGGCCGTCTCATCCCGCTTGCGGGTTCCTTTTCAGATGTCGTTCAGAAGGGGCTCGTCATCGGCGGAGGCCTCGCCGGCATGACGGCGGCCCTGGCCCTTGCCGAACAGGGGTTCGAGACGCACCTCGTCGAGAGGTCGGACAAACTGGGCGGGAATTTCCTGGGCCTCCATTACACGCTGGAGCACGAGGACGCAGGCGGGTTCCTCGCAGGCCTCGTGGACCGCATCCGGAGCAGCGATAATATGGTGCTCCACATGAACGCCGAGGTGAAGAACGTCGCCGGTTTTGTCGGCAATTTTGAGGTGACCCTCAGCGAAAAGGGCTCAGAGACGACCGTGCCCTGCGGCGCGATCGTTGTCGCGACGGGAGCCGTTCCGGCGGTCACGGCGGATTTCCACTACGGCAGTTCCGCCGGCGTCATCACGCAGTCGAAACTGGAGGACGCGCTCCACGCGGGCACCTTCTCTTCCGCCAACCGCAGCATCGTCATGATACAGTGCGCCGGGTCGCGCAACGACGAGAGGTCCTACTGCAGCCGCATCTGCTGCTCCATGGCGGTCAAGAACGCCCTGAAGGTCAAAGAGCAGAACCCCGACGCGAACGTCATCGTCCTGTACCGCGATATCCGTACCTACGGGTTCCGGGAGAAATACTACAAACAGGCCCGCGAGGCAGGGGTCATCTTCATGCGCTATGACAAGGAGCAGCCGCCGGTGATTTCCGACAGCCACGACCTGGTGACGCTTGAGTCTCCCGACTTCCCGGAAACGGTGGAGATCGAGGCCGATGTCATCGTTCTCTCCACGGGCGTCGACGCCCCGAAGGACAACCGCAGGCTGGCCGACATGCTCAAGGTGCCGCTCAACACCGACGGGTTCTACGTGGAGGCCCACATGAAACTGAGGCCCGTCGAGTTCGCCACGGAGGGTATATTCCTGTGCGGCCTCGCCCACTCGCCGAAGATGTCCGACGAGAACATCTCCCAGGCGCGGGCGGTTGCCTCCCGGGCCGCTACCATCCTGTCCAGGATCAGGCTGGAGGTGGGCGGCCAGGTCTCCAGCGTGGACCAGGAGAAATGCATCTCCTGCATGACCTGTGTGCGGGCCTGTCCCTACCACGCCCCCTTTGTGAACGTGAACGGCAAGGCCGAGATCGCCGCCGCGGCCTGCATGGGCTGCGGTATATGCGCGTCGGAATGTCCGGCCGAAGCCATACAGCTCAGGAACTTCGAGTCCGCCCAGTTTGAGAGCATGCTCACGGCCCTGCTGGCGGCGGGATAGTGTGAGGACGCAAGCGATGCCGAATCGGCAGCGAGAGAAGGAAAATGGTTATGAAGACAAATAATCCCGAACCCGTGATCGTGGCCTTTTGTTGCCACTATTGCGCCTACGCCGCGGCAGATCTTGCCGGTTCAGGGCGCCTGCAGTATCCACCCAACATCCGCATCGTCCGTTCGCCGTGCACGGGCAGGCTGGAGGTCAATTTTTTCCTGAGGGCCCTCGAGGCCGGCGCCGACGGCGTGCTTGTCGCCGGGTGCGAGGAGGGAAGCTGCCACTTCAAGGAAGGCAACTACCTGGCGAAGGGCCGGGTCAACACCGCGCGGCAGCTGCTCAAAGAGGCCGGGCTTGAGCCCGAGCGCCTGCGTATGGTCAATGTGAGCGCCGCGAGTTCCCAGAAATTCGCCGAGTGCGTCCGCGAGATGGTGGAAACCGTCAGCGAGCTCGGTCCCTCTCCCGTGAAGAAGATGATGAAGAAGAACACAAACCAGGAACAGACAGGAGCAATGCAATGATAGTCGCCGAAAGAAAGACCATCCCCGAACTTGTCGAGATCTTAAGACCCCACAGGAACATACTGGTGCTTGGCTGCGGTACCTGCGTCACCGTGTGCCTCTCCGGTGGCGAACGCGAGGTCAGCATCATATCGTCGGCGCTGCGTATTGCCTCCCGTGTCCAGGGTCTCGACTTCACCATCGACGAACTGACCATCGAGCGGCAGTGCGACAACATCTTTATCGAGCAGGCCGCGGAGGCTATCGAGAAGGCCGATGCCGTGCTCTCGACGGCGTGCGGCGCCGGGGTGCAGGCCATCGCCGAGCGTTTTCCGACAAAGCCCGTGTATGCGGGTCTCAACACGACCTTCCTTGGCATCCTGGAAGAGCGCGGCGTGTGGACGGAAAAGTGTGCCGCCTGCGGCTCCTGCGTCCTGCACAAATACGGCGGCATATGCCCCGTCACCCGCTGCGCCAAACGCATGCTGAACGGACCGTGCGGTGGATCCCGCGAGGACAGGTGCGAGGTGCGCCCCGACAGGCCCTGCGCCTGGCAGCTCATCTACCGCAGGCTCAAGGACATAGGTCAGCTCGAAAGGCTCATGGACATGGAACCGCCCAAGGACTGGAACTCCAGCCTCTCCGGCGGCCCCAGGGTCCTTATACGGGAAGACCACAGGGTATAGAGTCGTGCCTTTTCGGAACGGATTCTCGGCCACGGCCACCGTGACGTTCCAGAGCATTCGTCGGGAGAGGATAATGACCAATGATCAAATTCCAATGACCAATGAAAAAGATAATGACCAATTCACCAATAACCAATTGAACAAAGAATAAGGGCAGAACGGACTGTACGGGAAGAGGTTGACTTTTACATTGCATCGTATCGGTCATTGGTTATTATTCGTTTCATTAGCCTTCCCCGGCGCGTAAGCCGTTGACGCATCCTCCCCTTCAGCGATACAATTATCCTCGATGCTCAAGCGTTCAGAGCGGAGGGGATCGTGTGTTGTGTTCCTCCACCCGGGACATGTCCTGGTATTAAAACAGCCGCCTGAGGCAGATCGCGGGAAGACGTCTTGAGCGAATACCGGAAAGGAGGCTGCCATGTGTCGCCTGGCTGCGATCACATCGAATGAATACTTAAACCCCATGGAATGCATCGGGGCCCTGGAAACGATGCATGAGGGCCACGACGGCTCGGGGATGGGGCTTGTCCTCAAGAACCTGGGTGGAGAGCTTGCGGAGTTCTCAGACTACCCGGTGCTTTCGGGGATCTGCTCGAAGGACGGGCTCTATACGCTCGAGGAATATCTCTTTCATGCCGGGTTCCGGTTGAAACACCAGTGGCGGCCCGCGCTGAAGCCGGTAAAGGGCGTTAAGCGCAGGGACCACTACTTCGCCAAGGTCTACGACTACCCGGAGGAGTACGAGGACCGGAGCCGCGAGGAGAAGGAAGAGCTTCTCCTCGAGACACGGCTTACCCTTCGCAGGATGGGCGAAGCGAACGGTTCCATAACGGTCTTCTCCTTCTACCCGGACATCGTCACCATCAAGGAAGTGGGAGATCCCCTGCAGCTCGGGGAATTCTTCGGTCTCACCGATTCCCGTCTGGAAGCGAAGATCATCTTTGCCCAGGGACGACAAAACACGAATTACGACATCAACCTCTATGCCTGCCACCCCTTCTTCATTCAGGGTTTCGGGTCCATGACCAACGGCGAGAACACGGCCTTCGTGCCCATCAGGGAATTTCTCGCAAGCAGGGGATTCGCGGGATATTCGGGATACGTCAGCGACAGCGAGGTCTTCACGCACATCCTTCACTACGCGGTGAAGAAGCTCGGCTATCCCCTGCATTATTACAAGGACGTCATCACTCCCCTCGGTGAGGATGATCTCAAAAGGCGTGAGGACAGCGAGGCGCTCTCCCTCATGCGGGTGGCCCTTCGGCCTCTGTGCATCGACGGACCCAACGTCATCATCGGATTCACTCCCGATGGTTCATGTTTCATGGTCCACGATGCGAAGAAACTGCGGCCCGGAGTTGTCGGTGGTGTCAGGGGCAGGGTGGGACTCGTGTCGGAGGAGTGCGGGCTCGAAAGCATGATCCCCGAAAGAGAGAGTGCAAAAGATATCTTTCCCATGAAATATGACATGGTCATCGTTTCGCCGGGAGCGCAGGAGGTGCGGGTATGGAATCAGCTGTACGGCTGGACCACAATCATGAACTGACGGTGAAGGACCTTCCCTATATCGTCCTGTGGCGCGAGGACAGGTGCAAGAGATGCGGGCGATGCACCGCCGTCTGTCCCATGTACGCCATCGAGCCCTCGGTGGTGACAAGGCGTGAGGTAAGCTCCGAAGAGGCGTCCCCCACTCCGAAGGTCACGCGGAAGACCGTTATCGTGGTCAGGCAGACTACCGACATAGAACGTTACTGCACCGGGTGCGGCGCCTGCACCCTCGTGTGCCCCAACGATGCCATAGAGCCTGTTTTCAATCCCCAGCACAAGTTCCTCTTCCACAAGAACCCGGGAGGACACCCGTACCGCAGGGGCGGCAGACGGAACGACCCCCGGGAATCGACGCTTGACCACCTGAAGTTCACCCGCATATCGATGCTCACCGACCCGGCGCTCGATGCCGGCCGCCACGAGTTCAGGATACGCACCTATCTCGGGCGTATCCTGTCGCCCGAAGAGATGCCCTTAAGGGTGAAGGATGGCAAGCTGGAGGTCATGACCGGGAATTCCCGGTTCGTCCCGCCCGTGCGGGAGATATATCCCGTCATGATCGGCAGCATGTCCGTCGGGGCCCTGTCGCCGACGATGTGGGAGGGACTGGCGATGGGGATCACCTACCTCAATGAGGTCGACCGCATGCCCGTCGTCATGGCCTCCGGGGAAGGCGGCATACCGCCGAGGCTTCTCAAGTCACGGTTCATCAAGTATTTCATCCTCCAGATAGCCTCGGGCTACTTCGGATGGGACGAGATCATCCGGGCTATCCCGGACATGGCCGACGACCCCTGCGCGATAGAGATCAAGTACGGCCAGGGGGCGAAGCCCGGGGACGGCGGGCTCCTCATGGCGGAGAAGGTCACGAAGCTCATATCGGAGATACGGGGTGTGCCGCAGGGCGTGGACCTGCCGTCCCCTCCGACGCACCAGACGAAATACTCCATCGAAGAGTCGGTGGCGAAGATGATCCAGGCCATGTCCATGGCCTTCGGATTCAGGGTGCCCGTGTTCCCCAAGATATCGGGGACGAGGACCGCCCGTGCGGTGCTCAACAACCTGCTGCGCAACCCTTACGCCGGCGGGCTGTCCATCGACGGGGAGGAAGGGGGCACCGGCGCCGCGTACAATGTCTCTCTCGACAAGATGGGGCACCCCATCGCGTCGAATATACGCGACTGTTACCTTGACCTTTGCCGGCAGGGAAGGCAGAACGAACTGCCGCTCATCGCCGCCGGCGGTGTGGGCAAGAAGGGCGGCCTCGCGGCCAACGCCGCGGCGCTCATCATGCTGGGCGCGTCAGCGGTGTCCGTGGGAAAATACATGATGCAGGCAGCCGCCGGGTGTTTCGGGGACGAGATGAACAGGTGCAACGTCTGCAACATCGGCAAATGCCCGCGGGGCATCACCACCCAGGACCCGAAGCTGTACCGGAGGCTTGACCCGGAGAAGGTGGCCGAGAGGGTCGTTGAGGTTTTCCGGTCGCTCGACGTGGAATTGAGAAAGATCTTCGCGCCGCTGGGCAGGAGCACGGAGCTGCCCATCGGCATGTCGGACGCCCTGTGCGCGGACGACGCGGATATAGCGGAGCGTTTGCAGATAGGCTATGTCTGCTGACGCGGGGAGCGGGACGAGGAAGCGAGGATAGGGCCATGGCAAAGGTTATCGAAGGCAGCAGGAATGAACAGCGGACGAATTCGAGAGTGCTCGACGAGGAGATCCGCGAGGCTATCCGTGAAGGTTCGACGGAGATCCACGTCGTGGCCAACGGTCAGCACGGCATCGGCGGACGCCTGTGGGGATTCCCCGAGCCGGTGACGATCACCGTCGAAGGGCCCGTGGGCCAGAGGCTTGGCGGGATGGGGATGCCCGGAACGAGGATCATCGCGAGGGGCAGCGTCTCCGATGACGTGGGATGGTTGAACTGCGGTGCCGAGATCACGGTTCTCGGGGATGCGGGCAACGGCGCGCACAACGCCGCTGCGCAGGGGAAGCTCTATGTCCAGGGTTCCGGCGGGGCCCGCTGCGACACGATGACGAAGCACAATCCCAAGTACGACCCGCCCCAGTCCTGGTACTTTCGTGATGTGGGCGATACCTTTGCGGAGTTCAAGGCCGGCGGGATCGCCGTCATCTGCGGCGTCGAGCCCCGCAGCAGGAACAATATCATCGGCTATCGCCCCTGCGTGGGAATGGTCGGCGGGGTCATCTATTTTCGCGGACCCATCGAGGGCTACAGCGAGTCCGACGTGAGGCTCCTCGAACTTACGCCCCAGGACTGGCAGTGGCTCAAGGCGAGTATGAGGCCCTTCCTCAGGGCCATAGAACGTGAGGAGTACTACAAGGAGCTGACGAAGAACGTCGGCGCCTGGAGAAAGCTCATTCCCTTCACGGCGAGGGAAAGGGAAAAGACGAGACCCTTCGCCCTGTCCCCCGGCAAGTTCCGCAAGGAGGTGTGGGAGGCGGAAGTTGGTGCGGGAGGCATATTCGCCGAGTATACCGACCATCCGCGGACGGTCCTTCCCTATATTACAACCGGACAGGACAGGAGGTTCCGGCCGTCATGGAACAACGGGAAATACGCTCCGCCCTGTGAGTACACCTGCCCCAGCGGGATCCCGACATGGCAGCGCACGCGCCTCATACGCGAGGGAAAGCTGAGCGAGGCCCTGGAGCTGGTCCTCAGGTACAGTCCCCTTCCGGCAAGCGTCTGCGGCGAGGTCTGCGCCCACCTGTGTATTAAGGGGTGCACGCGTGCCCTCATTGACCGGCCCCTCGACACGGAGGAGTTCGGCAGGGCGAGCCTCGAACTGCCCCTGCCGGAGCGAGAGAAAACGACGGGCAGAAAGGTCGCCGTCATCGGAGCCGGCGCCGGCGGGTTGTCGGCTGCATGGCAGCTCTCCCTCAAAGGACACAGCGTTGACCTTTACGAGGCCGAGGAGAGGATCGGCGGGAAGCTGGAGTACTTCATCCCGAAGCGAAGGCTGCCCCGGCGCGTCCTTGCAACGGAGCTCGGCCGCTTCAAGAAGATGGGGATCGGGGTCCACACCGGTGTCAGGGTGGACAGGGGGAGATTCGATGATATCTATGCCGGCCACGACGCCGTCGTTGTCGCCTGCGGCGCACACAAGCCCCGCGTGCCGGACATGAAGGGTGCGTCGGACATGGTACCCGCCTACGATTTCCTCCGCCGGGCGAACACGAAGAAGGCGCCTGACCTTACAGGCAGAAAGGTTGTCGTCATCGGCGCGGGAAACGTGGGCATGGACGTTGCCGCCGAGGCGTTCCGTCTCGGCGCCGCCGCGGTGACCGCCGTCGACATCCAGAAGCCGGCCGCCTTCGGGAAGGAGCTGGAGATAGCCGAATCCCTGGGGACGAGGGTCCTCTGGCCCCGGTTCGTTTCGTCCTGGTCGGTGAAGAAAGGCAAGGTCACCTTCACGGACAGGACGTCCATCGATGCCGATCACGTTGTCGTCTCCATTGGGGATACGCCGCTCACCGATTTCCTTCCCGAAGGTGTCCACGTGAAGAAGGACGGCTGGATAGAGGCCGACGAGGCGGGCCACACGACTGACCCGAAGATCTTCGCCATCGGCGACGCCGTAAGCCCGGGGCTCGTGACGCACGCCATCGGCCACGGCAGGCGGGCAGCCGCTGCCGTCGACGCCCTGCTAACGGGGAGGCCTTTTTACAGGATCGAGCAGAGGCCGGTCATACCCTTCGAACGGATAAAGACCGTCTATTACGAGGCGTGCAAGGCCGGCCCCGTCGAACTCGGCGCCGAGGCGGACCGCTGCCTGTCATGCGCCGTCTGCCGCGACTGCCACATGTGCGAGGTTGCGTGCCATTACGGTGCCATATCACGCGTGGAACATAAGGACGGCAGCTACGAGTACGCCGTCGACGCCAGCCTCTGTATAGGCTGCGGCTTCTGCGCCGGCGTCTGTCCCTGCGGCATATGGGAGATGGAGGAGAATCCCTGACGGCGGGTGATAAGGTGATGGGTCATGGGTGATGGGAATACAGGCTTTTGTCCCGAAACCAATAACCAATAACCCATAACCCATAACCCATAACCCATAACCCATAACCCATAACCCATAACCCATAACCCGGCGTTTCCTCTCCATTGCACTTTTCTCCTGTCTGCGTTAATATAGAGCGCTTTACGGGCGCTGCCATGCTTATCGTCAATAATCTTTCCAAGGCCTACGGGACCCAGACACTCTTTGACGGGGCGAGCTTTACCGTCGGGCCGGGGGAGCGCCTCGGGCTCGTGGGTCGCAACGGGACGGGAAAGACGACGCTCTTCAGGATGATACTCGGGGAACAGACGCCCGATTCGGGAGAGATCCATATCCCCCGGGGCTACACCATCCGCCATCTGTCCCAGCACATCTCCTTCAGCGAGAGGTCCGTCCTCGCCGAGGCGTGCCTCAATCTTCCCGTCAGCGAGGACGGGCGCGACGAGACGTACAAGGCCAGGACGGTGCTTGCGGGACTCGGCTTCACCGAGGAGGAGTTTTCCTCGGACCCGGCGAAGTTGAGCGGCGGTTTTCAGGTGCGCCTCAACCTGGCAAAGATCCTCATCGCCCGGCCGATGATGCTCCTTCTCGACGAGCCGACGAACTACCTCGACATCGTCTCAATACGGTGGCTCACGCAGTTCCTGAAAAGGTGGAAGGGAGAGATGGTCCTCATCACTCACGACCGGGATTTCATGGACTCTGTGACGACCCACACCATGGCCATCCACCGCATGAGGGTGCGCAAGATCGCGGGCACGACGCACAAGCTCTACGAGCAGATCATCGAGGAAGAGGAGGTCTACGAGCAGACCCGCGTCAACGAAGAGAAGAAGCGCAGGGAGATAGAGCTTTTCATCAACCGCTTCCGCGCCCAGGCCACGCGGGCGAGGTCCGTGCAGTCCAGGGTCCGCCAGCTCCAGAAGAAGGAGAGGATGGAGAAGCTCGCCACCCTCGAGAACCTCGAATTCTCATTCAATGCCGCTCCGTTCCCCGGGAGATGGCTCCTCGAAGCGGATAATGTGGGTTTTTCCTACGACGCGTCGGGGCCGGAGCTCATCAGGGGCCTCACCATAGCCGTCAGGAAGCGCGACCGCATCGGTATCATCGGGAAGAACGGCAAGGGCAAGACGACGCTCCTCAACATCCTCGCGGGGGAGTTCAAACCCCGCTCAGGCACGATCACATACAGCCAGAACCTGAAGCTCGGCTATTTCGGGCAGATGAACATCGACCGTCTCGACCCGGAGGTGACCATCGAGGACGAGATATGGAGCGTCGAGCCCGGCCGTGGCAAGACGGCCGTCAGGGGCATCTGCGGCGCCATGCTCTTTGACGGGGACAAGGCCCTCAAGAAGATAGGCGTTCTCTCCGGCGGGGAGAGGAGCAGGGTGCTCCTGGGCAAGCTCCTCGCGGCCCCGGCGAACCTCCTGCTTCTCGACGAGCCCACGAACCATCTCGACATGGAATCCATCGACTCCCTCATCGAGGCCATCAACGAGTTTGACGGCGCGGTGATGATCGTGACCCACAGCGAGATGATCCTCGACGCCGTCGCGGAGCGGCTTATCGTCTTCGACGGGAACAAGGTCGGCATCTTCGACGGCAGTTACGAGGATTTCCTCTCCCGTGTCGGCTGGGAAGACGAGACCGATGGCGGCGGGGAGGAGGGCGGGAGTGTTGGGGCACCGGCGAAGAGCGCCATCAGGAGAGAATCGAAAAGACTCAAGGCCGACATCATCAACGAACGCTCCCGCGCCATGACGCCCGTGAAGGCGCGCATCAACGACATGGAGTCGGCCATCACCGAAACGGAGAGGCAGCTCGCCCGCGACAACGAAGCCCTCATCGCGGCCTCACAGAAGGGCGACGGCAAGGCCATCATGTCCCTCTCGATGTCCATTCACGAGGCGAGACAACGGATCGATAACCTCTTCGACGAACTCGAGGTCCTCACCCTCGAACACGACGCCCTGGCCAGGGAATTCGAACAACGGCTAAACGAAGTGTGAAGACCGTTTCAAGTTTCAGGTCTCACGTTTCAGGTTAAAGGCAGAAACAAGGAATACTGGAAGATGCCGGAGACCGACCAGTCTCTTGCACGCGGGAAACCATACGAATTGCCGGGAATCCGAACTTGAAACCTGAAACTTGAAACCTGAAACGGTCTTTTAGAAGATCATCCTTGACAGCGTGTTCTTCTGTATGTTGCTGGTCCCTTCGTAGATCGATGTTATCCGTATGTCCCTCAGGGCGCCCTCGAGGCCCTGGTCGCGCATGTAGCCGTAGCCTCCCAGGATGTCGATCGTCCTGTTGAGGAGACGGATGGCGCATTCGGGTATCGCCAGCTTGACAAGGGAGGAGTATTTTTTCGATTCCGGGTCCTTGTTGTCGTAGAGCCAGGCGGCCTTGTACAGGAGGTTGCGGCACTTTTCGATCTCCACGTACATGTCCACGAGGTCGTGCTCGACAGACTGGAAACGGATTATGGGTTGGCCGAACTGCTGGCGTTTCTTCGCGTAGCCGACGGTCTTCTCGTAGCCGTAGAGCATGGCCCCGAAGGCCTGGGCGGCTATCACTATCCTGCCGAGCTCGAACCCGTCGAGGACCATCCTCAAGCCCTTGCCGCGCTGGCCGAGGACATTCTCTTTCGGAATCTCAAAATCGCTGAAGACGAGTTCCCCCGACGTGGTGGTGTTGATTCCCATCTTCCTGCCGAGGTCGTTGATCTCGAAGTGCCCCGGACCATTCTTCTCGATGAGCTCCCTGTCGATGATCATGATGCTCTGGCGTTCCTCGTCCTTCGCGAGGAGGGCGTAGAAGTCGGCGTACCCCGCGTTCGTCGTGAAGACCTTCGAGCCGTTCACAACGTAGCGGTCTCCCCGGTCCTCCATCCGTGTCTTGAGGCCCAGAAGGTCGCTGCCGCTGTCGGGTTCCGTCACGCTTATGGCGGAGACGTATTTCCCGTCTACCATGGGCCGCACGTACTTTTCCCGCTGCTCGTCGCTGCCGTAGATATCGACAACGAACCCGGGGATGTATCCGAGGCTCAGGGCCATCCCCATGCCGGGCAGGCACCGGCACAGTTCCTTGACGGCGATGACATGCCCGAGGGCCCCGTACCCCGAGCCGCCGACGTCCTCGGAGAAACCGACGCCTATAAACCCCAGCTCTCCGATCTTCTCGAAGAGCTCTTTCGGGTACCTGTGTTCGTCCTCGAGTCTGTGCAACTGGTCCTGATCGAGCTCCCGGGCGCAGAACTCTTTCACAGCGTTCTCGATATCCTTGAGATCATTGTTGATATATGGGTCCGTCATCCTTCACCACCTGTTGTCGTGATCGATCTGTCCGATTGCCTAGATTCTCCTGCGGATGGCAGTGTTTTGCAAGGGGAAAAAGACAGCTTCACGTTTCAGATAGAAGACAGTTACGGGTTCCGGGTTGCGCGTTTCGAGTCAAAGATTCCGGTCCTGCCCGAGATGTGGACTATATCATGTGTGTTTGAATTGGGTGTGGTATACTTGAACCTGAAACCTGAAACCTGAAACCTGAAACCTGAAACCTGAAACGATCTTTTCTGCCGGGAGGTCTTATGCCCCTTGCCTTTCATTCCTTGAGCCATGGAGAGGTGGCGTTCGGTTTCTTCAATATCGACACGGACATGCTGCTCCTCGACGTCCACTTCTTCTTCGCCGATGACTTCTCGGCGGCGGTGTCGGAACTGGCGTCTCTCGATGCGGACGGCCCGGCGAGGGCCAGCGTCGATGCCTACACCCTTGACCGGAGCCGCATTGGAAACCTGATAGGAGCGATCCACGGCGTCGAGTTCAGAGGTTTTATCGGCGATGTGTACAAGCGGTTTCCCTTTCCGACTGAAGAGGACAAGTTCAGACAGCAGCCGGAGGGTTCCGAGACCCGCGGCGTGATCGAGGAGATGATAAGGTCTTACGCCGGCAGGCGCACCATCTCCATCATCTGTGACGACCGACGCCTCACGGTGGACATTGGCGGCTATCTTTTTGAGAGGGCGGTTTTTCATGACCTCATCCTCTATGTCTGGCGCGGAGGCTACCCGCGCTGGCGTGACGGCCTGCGCCCCTCTTACGTGATGGAAATGATGCAGGCGGCAGAACGTTCCCGCAACCTCCTTTTCCGTGGCCTGAAACATCCCTGATCCCGGGGAATGACGAGTGAATCAAGACAATGACCAATAACCAAAAAAGCAATACAGACAGTCCGTTCTGCCCTTTTCTTTGTTCAATTGGTCATTGGTCATTATCCACATCTGTCCAGAATAGACCTGCGGCAAGGAGCATGCCGACCCTCCGGAAAAAGCCCGGGGGAGAGAAGAATGACCAATAATCAAATTCCAATGACCAATGAAAAAGATAATGACCAATTCACCAATAACCAATTGAACAAAGCGAGGGGCGGACTGTCTGTATCGTTTCTTTTTTGGTTATTGGTTATTGGTTATTGTGTGTTTCTCTGGTCATTGGAATTTGGTCATTGGTCATTATCGTCTTCAGAAGAGACCAACCTCGTCCGGAAGGGAGGATGTACCCGTCCTAAACCGTTGTCTTATAAGGAAGGCATTCCGGGAAATGGATTATTTTGGACAGCAGTGGGTCATTATCTTTGGATCTATCTATTTATTCTTTGTTCTTTACTCCTCACTCCGGACCCTTTACACTATACGCCTATGGAAGAAAAGAAAAGCAAGGAAGAGCGTTACAACGAGGCCCGCATTCTTCACAAATCACTCGATGAGAAGCTTCAGATGCTCCAGACGAAGCCCTACCTGACCGAGGACGAAGAAATCGAGGTGAAGCTTCTCAAGAAGAAGAAGCTCTACTTCAAGGACATGATGGAGAGCATCAGGAACGAGGAGTGATCTGTCCCGCGATGAGGGTCTTGAGTCTTGCCGGCCAGAGAGAAGGGCTGGCGAGTCTCCGCCGCTTTGCCCTCAGGAGGGCCATCTCCTCACCGGTGATAGTCGTCTCCCCGTAGAGCTCCCTGTTGAATGCCTCCGTTATGGTTCCTATTTCGTGCCTGAGAGAGGGAAATGCGCCTGAGAGCCGGCAAGAGAACTCCGACGGTGTCTCGCTTTGGCCCCGGCGTATGCCGCTTCGCTTCGACCAGCCCGCGAGAGCCCTGTAGATATCTGCCGCTGTCCTGTGCACCTTGAGGTACGTCACGGTCTTGCCGGAAAGAAGAGCGATGAAACGCCAGGCGCGAAGGAGCGCACTGGCGGCAGGCAGCCGTCCGCTTGAGCCATGTATCCTTTTTGTCCGGGAAAAAAGACGTTTGACGACAAAAACCGCCCCGCCGACAACTGCAATGAGCAGAATGGCACCGAGAAGGGTTCCGAAAACCCACGCCATTATCCTGCCGACCGTCTCGAGCCACGGGGCGGTGTCGGGAGGAAGAAACTGACCGGAAATACCTCCCCCGGCGCCCGAAGGATTCTCACGGATCTTCCCCTGTCCCGGGGTGTACAGGAACTTGATGAGCCACAGGAAGATGGTGCCCACCGAAGCCGCCCCGTCCTTCAGGAAGCCGTAGCCGGCCCCGGCGACTCGCGCAAGGGGCTGTTGAAGGAAGGCGATGAGGCCTGTCACGGAGGCAAAAACAACGAAGATGAACCCAATGACGACACCGAACTTGCGGTGGCCCCGCACGAGGCCCGGTGAACCCCTGCCGCCTGTCCTTGTCATCCCCACTGCAATGAGGCCGAAGAAGAAGAAAATGGAAGCCAGCGGACCGGTCATGGTATCCCCGGTGAAAGTGCCGCCTTTGACGCTTAGAACCAGTTTGATTAGGACAAGAGTGAAGAACGCCGCGAGGCCAAGATCGAAGCGGGAACAGATCTTCTGGTGCGTCCGGGGTCTTACGGTGAAGAAGGCGCCGCTGAGCCAGAAGGCGGAGCCCCAGAAGAGGGCGACGGCGAACCCGAGCCATTCCGCGCCGCTGTGAGACGCGTTGAAGAATCCTGTGAACCATCGGCTGTCGAGGAAGGGGATGGTCGTGTCGCTCACGATGTAGATGGTCCTCAATGCCGTCGCCGCGAGTCCCATGCCTTGAACAAGGCCGACGACGATGACTGTCAGGCCCCTGCCCGCGTGGACACGGGTGAGCGCGGCGGCAACGACGAAGATCACCGCGGCGTCCGCAAAGGGAAGGCCGCTTCTTCCCAGGGGTATCATCGAGAATGCCGCCCATGCGTAAAGCCATGCGAAGTCGATAACGGCACCGCAAAAGACAAGAAGTATCTTCTCGGCTCCCCTCATGCCCCGTCTCCCTCCCTGTGAACGAAGAGGTCTCCGATGGCTCGGATGGCTCCGCGCTTTGGCCGACGACCGCCATTGTCTCCTTCGGATGACGCAGTCCAGACATAATGGATCACAGGCACGCGGCGTCTCGTGAAGTATTCCTGAACAGCGCGGGACGAGCCGTCAATCCGATGGGAGAAACTAAGGCAGGTGACGCCGAAAGGGAGGGAATTCATCCCCCGCAATGCCTCCATGATGTCCCGGCCTTTCTCCATGCGGATCCGTGCCAGGGTTTCGAGCAGGGACTGAAGGTGACCGGCGTCCCTCCGGACGGACCTGAGATATGCCGCTCCTCCTTCGATCGCCGAGTCGGTTACGAACCCCGTGGCGATACCTTCCCTGTCAAAGAGTGTCGCCATGGACGCCACAGCCTCAAGGCTCCTTTCAAATGCGTCGGATGCATCGGAGAGTTCGAAATCCTGCACCGCCACGACAAAGAGGACCTTTTCCTGTTCCGTGGGCTCGAAGACCTTTTCCTGGAGGACATGGCGACGCGCGCTTGCCTTCCAGTGTATGAACCGAGCAGGCCGCCCGTGCTGATAGTCGTGGGTCCCCAGTATGTAGATGGGATCGCGGACGGGGCTGAAGTCTCCGGGGATGCCGAAGAAATCCCTGCGTATCATGGAAAAGGTCTTAAGGGGAATGAGTCGTGGATAGACTATGATCTCCAGGGGATCGTCCACTTCACTTTCCTTGGGGAAGAACCCGAAGATGTCTCCGCACGTGAGACCGACGGGTCCCGGACGAAAGACCCCGCGGCGGGGGGCCGTTACATCCCACCGGAAGTGTCCGCTGTCATGCCACAGACCCGACTCTCCCGTGAGATGGGTATCGCCCTCACCGGAGACAGGGCACAGGCCGTTAAGGGGGACGTCTGCCCGGACCCAGAGCGGAAGGAAGGTGGTGTTCCTGAGGGTGAGTGTGAGTTCGATCCTGTTTCCCGGGAAGACCCTCTTCTTGTCCGCGCCTGTGCGGCATTCAGTGCCGCGGTGGCCGAATGTGGTCCACAACTTCGCCCCGCCGGCAACGCACAGGACGAGAAGCATAAGTATCGAAAGGTCCCGCTGTTTGTAGACAAGGGCGGTGATGAGAAGGGGCACGCCCAGGACGAGTGCGGGAACGGTTATGAAGAGGCTCGATGCCCGGTGGCTTATTGTGTCCATCAGGCCGTGGCCGCGGGAACGGGGACGGCGTCGAGGATCTCCCCGACAACCTGCTCCTGGGACCTTCCCTGAAGCCGAACCTCCTCGTGGAGTATCAGGCGGTGGGCGAGGACGGGGAGGGCCAGTTCCTTGATGTCATCGGGAAGGACGTATTCCCGCTGTTTCAATATGGCCATCGCCTGCCCCGCGCGCATGAGGCCGAGCGATCCCCGGGGGCTTGCTCCCAGGTGACAGGCGGGGTTGTCGCGGGTTGCCCGTACCACATCCGTTATGTACTTCCTGACCGGTTCCGAAACATGGATGCCTTTCCGGATCTCCTGCAAACGGGAGACCTCCTGCGGCGCTGCGACGGCATCGAGCTCCCGGAGGGGGTCGCTTTCCTGAAACCGCTTGAGAATGGCCGCTTCTTCGTCCTGTTCCGGATAACCGAGACGAACGCGGAGGAGAAAACGGTCGAGCTGCGCCTCGGGCAGGGGGAACGTCCCTTCGAGATCGATGGGGTTCTGCGTGGCCATGACGAAAAAGGGGTGGGGAAGAGGGTACGTCCTTCCGTCGACGGTTACCTGCCTTTCCTCCATGCTTTCGAGAAGGCTCGACTGCGTTCGCGGAATGGTGCGGTTTATCTCGTCCGCCAGGAGCACGTGGGTCATCACGGGTCCGACCTGGAAGATGAACTCTCCCTTCTGCTGGTCATAGACGTTGAAGCCGGTAATGTCCGACGGCAATAGGTCCGGTGTAAACTGGACCCTCTTGAAGGTAGCCCCTATGCTCTTCGCCAGGGATTTCGCTATGAGTGTCTTGCCGACACCGGGAATGTCTTCGAGAAGCACATGGCCGTCGGCCAGCAGGGCCACCATGAGCAGTTCGATGGACCTTTCCTTTCCGATGATGACGCGGGAGATATTGCGGATGATATTGCTGCACAGATCGTAGGGCATGGCGGGCTCTCCAGGGCAAGGGCTGCGGTATGGAAACGTCTCAAAGCCGAAAAGAGTATAGCACAGACGGGACGGGTTGTGAAAGGGTTCCGGTTTTCCTGCAATTCTTTACAAATTTCTTCATCCTGTCTGCCAATCTGTAGGCGATCTGTAGGTGTTCTCGTTGTATAATGCATTGTATTCAGACACGCGTAATACCCCCCCACTGGCATACCACAAAGACAGGCAACAGGGGATGACGAGAAGGATACCGGTCCTGTGGCGAGGGCAGGATCCGATCGAGGCAGGAGAATATGAGATCCATCGAGTATCCCGACAAACCCGGCTCTGGCCGCAGCTTGAGCGCACACCTGTTCGCACGCCCGGCTCCGCGGTTCACCTTTCTTGCTCTGGCGGCGAGGATATTCGTCCTGCTTGGAGTGTTCGTTGCCTGCCCCGTTCTTCCCCTGAATGCCCAAAAGCTCGTATCGCCGAACTCGGGAGTCCTCAATATCAGCACCTTCCGCTTTACTGACTCGACATATGCGAACCAGGCCTCCGGGACCATCAACATCAACAACGGGGGCACCTTCAGCACCTCCCATGAGGTCAACAATTACGGTACCATAGCGGTCAACTCCGGAGGTGTTCTAGACAACCTGTGGGGAAGCATAAACAACAAGACGGGCGCCATCCTCACAAACTCCGGAACGGTCAACGATGAGGGTTTTTCCACCGTCAACGCGTCGGGTGCGACCATCGGCAACTATGCGGCGTGGAACAACAATAGCTACCTGACGAACAACGGCAGCCTGACAAACTACAGCCCCGGCTCTTTTGAGAACTACGTCGACCTTACCAACACGGGCACGGTAACGAACGAGGGCACCCTCACAAACGAGAGCTGGGCCACCCTGACCAACTCGGGTACCCTCATCAACTCGGGCTCCCTGACCAACAGCTCCGGGGCCACCCTCACAAACTCCAGCACCCTGACCAACTCCGGCACGTTCGACAATTCCGGTGCCCTCGACAATTCGGGAACGCTCACGATCTCATCCGGGGGTACCTTCAACCACAATTCGGCGGCCACGTACAGCGGTTTCGGCACCATTGCCCTCGGAGGTACGCTGAACAATACCTCGGGCAATGCTTTTGACATCACGACGCTCAGCTTTACGGGAGGCATCTTCAACAGTAACGGAACGGGCTCCGTGAGCATCGGCACCGCCAGTGTAGCCGCCGGCCAGACAGGGACCATTCAGGGAGCGGCGGCGATCTCGTTGACGACGGCGAATGTCGGCGGAACGCTCACTATCAGCGCAGCCATCTCCGGCACCGGCTCCCTCACCAAGACCGGCGCGGGCACGTTGACGCTCTCCGGCACCAACACGTATTCCGGCGGCACGTTCATCAACGCCGGCATCCTCAGCGCGGGCAGCGACGCGAACCTCGGCGATGCCTCGGGGGGCCTTACTTTCGGTGGAGGAACCCTTGAGGCGTCGGCCGGGTTCACAACGGCCCGCGCCGTCACCCTCAACGCCGGGGGAGGGACGGTTAACACGAACGGCAACAGCCTGACCATGTCGGGTGCCATCTCCGGCACCGGCTCCCTCACCAAAACGGGAGCGGGCACCCTCACATTGTCCGGCACCAACACCTACTCCGGCGGCACCACGGTGAGCGCCGGCACCCTTCAGGGCAACACAGCGAGCCTCCAGGGCGATATCACGAACAACGCGGCGGTTACCTTCGACCAGGCAGTGAACGGCACCTACACCGGTGCGATGAGCGGCACCGGCTCCCTCACCAAGACCGGCGCGGGCACGTTGACGCTCTCCGGCACCAACACGTATTCCGGCGGCACGTTCATCAACGCCGGCATCCTCAGCGCGGGCAGCGACGCGAACCTCGGCGATGCCTCGGGGGGCCTTACTTTCGGTGGAGGAACCCTTGAGGCGTCGGCCGGGTTCACAACGGCCCGCGCCGTCACCCTCAACGCCGGGGGAGGGACGGTTAACACGAACGGCAACAGCCTGACCATGTCGAGTGCCATCTCCGGCACCGGCTCCCTCACCAAAACGGGAGCGGGCACCCTCACATTGTCCGGCACCAACACCTACTCCGGCGGCACCACGGTGAGCGCCGGCACCCTTCAGGGCAACTCAACCAGTCTCCAGGGCGACATCACGAACAACAGCCAGGTCGTCTTCGATCAGGCGGTGGACGGAACCTACGCGGGTGCCATCTCCGGCACCGGCTCCCTCACCAAGGCCGGCGCGGGCACCCTGACGATCACCGGTTCCTGTTGCATTGACGGCGGCTTGACGATCGCCGCCGGGACGCTCGTCAACGACGGTACCATCGAGAACGACGCCGGGGTCACGATCACCAACACAGCCGCCGGCACGCTGACCAACATCGACACGCTCGGCAACAGCGGAACATTGACCAACGCGGGGATCCTCAATAACGATAACGGCGGCTGGTTGTTCAACGCCGACGGCGGGACCCTGACCAACACGGGCACGCTCAACAACCTGACCGGGGCCCAGCTCACCAACCAGGACGGGTCCTTTCTCACCAACAACGGGACCCTCACCAACAACGGCTGGCTGGGAAACGACGCCGGATCGGTCCTGACAAACAACGCCACACTGATGAATACCAATGTGCTCGTCAACTTCGCCACGCTTCAGAACAACGCAACATTCACAAACAACGTGGGCGGAACGATCACCAACGCGGCAACTCTCGTCAACAGCCTCGGTGCCGCTCTGACGAATAACGGAACGCTGACCAACATGGCGGGCGGTACCTTCACCAACAACGGTACCTTCACCAACAACGGCACCTTCACCAACAACGGCACCCTCAAGGGCACCGGCACGATCCTCGGGGACATTGTCAACTCCGGGACCATCGCCCCGGGAAACTCGATCGGCACCATGACGATCACGGGCAATTACACTCACAACCCGGGTGCGACCTACCAGGTGGAGGTCAACGCGGCGGGGCAATCGGACAGGCTGGTGGTCACCGGCACCGCCACCCTCAACGGGGGCACCGTCGCCGTGCTGGCTGAGTCGGGTACGTACGCGGTGAGCACGGACTACACCATCCTCACCGCGGGCAGCGTCACAGGCGCCTATAGCTCCGTCACGAGCAACCTCGCTTTTCTCACCCCTTCCTTGAGCTATGACGCCACGAATGTGTTCCTCAGGCTCACGCGGAATTCCACGAGCTTTGCCGACGTGGCCCTTCCGGGGAATGAGCGGGCGGTCGCCTCCGCCATCGACAGGATCTCGCCCGACGCGGCGGGGGACATGGCGGACATCATCAACACCATGCTCGGTCTCACCACGGACGGCGCAAGACGCGCATACGACCAGATGGGCGGTATCGCCCACAACAGCCTTGTCGGTGCCGTCTTTTTCTCCTTGGGCCGGTACACGGATATCCTTTCGGACAGGATGGGAAGCCTTCTGACGGGAGGACCGTCATCAGGGTTTGCGAGCCGGCCCCTCATGTTCGCGTCCCGGAGCGACGTCGGTTCCGATGCGGGCAACACCATTCTCGCCGCCCTGCAGAGCAGTCAAGACAGTAAGAGGCCCCGCCGGGGGTTCTGGGTAAAGGGATATGCGGGCACCGGAGACCGCCATGGCAGCGACATCTCTTCCCGGTACAACTACGATCTGGCGGGGATCGTCGCCGGTTTCGACAGAAATGTGTCCGATCCCCTTCTCCTCGGTGTTTCCCTCGGATACACCCACACCAGGGCGGCCATGAAAGACCTCTCGGAGACCGCCACCGTTTCCGGCTACCAGGGCTCCCTTTACGGCATGTACGACGCCGACCCCTGGTACGCGGGTTCCATCATCACCTATGGCTACAACCGTTTTAGCACTTCGCGGGACATATCTTTCGGCGGCATCGCAAGAACGGCCAACGCTGCCTACGCCGGGTACACCCTGGGGGGACATGTCGAAGGTGGAGTGAGGCTCAGGTCTTGTTGTGTGGATGTGATCCCCACAGTCTCCCTGACGGGCATCCGCTTCGCAAGGGGCGGCTTCCGGGAGCGTGACGCCGGCGCCTTGAACCTCGATGCCGACTCCGGCACCACCTCTTCCCTGGTCAGTTCCCTCGGCCTGAGGCTGAGGAAGGAGTATAAAATGGCCTCGGATACAATAATCCCCGAAGTGAAGGCCGACTGGCTCCACGAGTTCGTGAGCGAGGACTACCTGCTGAATGCCACCTTTTCCGGCTACCCGGCATCAAACTTTACCGTAAGGGGCGACCGGCCCCTGAAGGACAGTGTACGTACGGGACTCAGCCTCACCTGGGAGACGCTAAGAGGTATGAACCTCTACCTTTCCTACGACGCCATCCTCTCAGGCGATCAGAGCGGGCAACTGGGGTCCCTGGGGATACGGTACAGGTGGTAAGTAAGGGAAGCCTGAAAAGTCGGGCGAGCCGCCATCCCAGAGTCTGGCATGGATATTGCTTTTCGGAAACGGGGAGCGTGGATATGCTGGATAGGATACTCGTCAGGGAGATTATAAGCGTGTTGATGGGAAGCGCCTTCTATCTCGGCCTTACCGTATCGGAGAGACTCGATATGGTGAGGCATCTGCTTGACCTCATGTCCCCGGAAGATGGTTCCAGGTTCCACGTTCCACGTTCCACGTTCCAGGTTCCAGGTGGCGGTTCCCCGACCCCGGGCAAGGATTGAGAGTCCTCTCCAAAATCCCATTTTCCTGTACAGGTGTTCCACTTTGCAAGACGGCACAATAAAGAAGGTTCAAAAGTTCACGAACCTGTCGATGGCCGCGTTCACCTCGGCCGGTTTCTCTATCATGACCATGTGGCCCGCGTCGGCGATAAGCGCGAGGCTCGCCCCGGGTATGGTATCGGCGAGATAGCGGGAGTACCCGGGGGGCGTGAAGCGGTCGGCGGTTCCGCAGATGACGAGGGTTGGGACAGTGATCGCGTCGAGTCCTCCCATGAGGTCGAATGTGTCGCAGGCGGTGAAATCGTCGAAGATGGTACGGGCGTCGTTCTTCATATACTCCGCGAACACCCTGTCCTTGAAGGCTGCCGGCACCGCGTCGGAGAAGGCCGTGTCCATGATCATCCGAGCCGTTGCCTCCTTGTCCCTGAGGATACCCTCCAGTATGGCGGGATAGACCTTGAGCTTCGCGCCGGTGGCGATGAGGATGAGCCCCTTCGCGAGGGACGGCCGGGATATGGCAAGACGCATCGCAACGGCGCCGCCCATGGAATGACCGGCGATATATGCCGGGCCGCAGCCTGTGGCCTCAAGCGCGTCTCCCACAACCTCGGCATAGGCATCTATGGAACTCATTGAGGTGCCGCCTGACCTGCCGTGGCCCGGAAGGTCGACAAGGACCACGCGGTTCGACCTCTCGAAATACGCCTTCTGTGGAAGCCAGGACAGTATCGAGCCTCCCGCGCCATGGATGAAAACGCAAGGGGTGCCGCTGCCGTATGTTTCTATGTTCATGATCTCCTCCTGTGGTGGAGATTATAGAGGATCCGGCAAAGAAATTCCAGACATGGACGTCAAAGTGCTTGCAGGAGTCGAGAGGCAGGAGTATAGTTGAAGATATATAATACAAGCTCTGATGAGGTTTCAAACCCGTTGAAGGAGTGTTCCATGGAAAGGGGCGATCCGGGGCCGAAAATACCGGCCCGACGAGGACGGAGGACGAACGTGTTCCGCACCGGTGCAATGGCACGGAAGACCCGGGAACACAGCGCATCACGAGGGATAGCGCCCCGTGAGACAGGACAGCCGGACGTGGATGGCTTCCAGGACCTGTTCCAGGCCTTCATGGACAACGGTCCCGCCATAGCCTGGCTGAAGGATGCCGACGGGCGCCACGTCTATCTCAACCGCGCCCTGCAGCAGAGGTTCTACGATGGTTCGAAGGACTGGTGGGGCAAGACCGACTTCGATCTGTGGCCTCCCGAGATGGCCGCCAGGTTCCGGGAGAGCGACCTTGCCGTTCTCGGCGCCGAGCGGACCATCGACGTCGTCGAAGAGACGGTGAATGCCGACGGGACCCTCTCCTGGTGGTGGAACTTCCGCTTTCCCTTTCGGGATTCTTCGGGCAGGCGTTACGTGGGGGGGATGGGGATAGAGATATCGGAACGCAAGCGGCTGGAAGCGGAGCTGAGCAGTCTTGCCGCGGTGGTCCAACACTCCAGCGAATTTGTAAGCCTTGCGAAACTCGACACGCAGATCGTTTACGTCAACGGAACGGGCGCGAAGATGGTGGGGTCATCCCCGGAAAAGATGATCGGCATGAGTGCCCTCGAGGTTGTGGATCAGCCTTTCAGGGACAGGGTCCTCGATGAGGTGATCCCCGTCGTTCTGGAGAAAGGGTCCTGGGAGGGGGAACTGGAATACCGCAATCTCACTACCGGTGAGGTCATATATGCATATGCCATGATCTTTCTCATCCGCGACCCCGAAACCGGCGCACCCCTGTATTTCGCCAACACCTCGCGGGATATCACCGACCGCAGGCGGGCCGAGGAAGCACTGCTCAGGGCCCATGACGAGCTTGAGGAGCGTGTCCGTGCGCGCACGGCGGAGCTCGAGAAGGCCTACCTGTCGCTCAAGTCCGAGACGGAAGAGCGACGGTCCCTCGAAGAGCGCCTCAGGCAATCCCAGAAGATGGAAGCCATCGGGACCCTCGCGGGAGGGATCGCCCATGACTTCAATAACATCCTTGCCGGGATAATCGGGTTCACGGAGATGGTCGAGGAAGACCTCCCCGAGGATAGCCATCTGCGGGAATACGTCAGGAGAATTCACAAAGCTTCCCTCAGGGGACGAGATCTCGTTAAACGGATCCTTACCTTTTCCCGGAAGGCCGACCATGCGGGGGCGCCCACATCCCTGTCTCCCGTCATCAACGAGACATGCAATCTCCTGAGGGCATCTCTCCCGGCTACCATTGAGATCCTTGTCGATCTGAGATCCATTGAGGATCGGGTCAGGGCTTCCGCGGTCGAGTTGCAGCAGATCCTCATGAACCTTGCCACGAATGCCGCGCACGCGATGAAGGAAAGGGGAGGGACCCTCCGCATCTCCCTGAGCGAGGTTGATCTCGCGGGGCCTCTACCGCTCGGGGATCCCGGGATGAAGCCGGGCAGGTACCTGGAGCTCGTGGTGACGGATACGGGAGAAGGCATGGCTCCCGACGTTCTGAAGCGGGTCTTCGAACCCTTTTTTACTACCCGAAGGATCGGTGAAGGCACGGGTATGGGTCTTGCCGTCGTCTACGGGATCGTGAAGGGCCTTGGCGGTGCCGTCACGGTCGAGAGCGAGCCGCGGGCGGGCTCCACATTTCATGTCTTCCTGCCGAAGACCGACGCGGGCCCGGAATCGGAGGTCCCCGTTCCTCATGGTATTCCCGGCGGAACGGAGAGGGTGCTCTTCGTGGACGATGAGGACCTCCTTGTCGAATTGGGTCACGATCTCCTGGAGTCGCTCGGCTACCGGGTGACGGCGGTGACGGATAGCGCAAAGGCGTTGAGGGTATTCTCATCCAATCCCGCCTCCTTCGATCTCGTTATCACCGACCAGATCATGCCGGGGCTTACCGGTATAAATCTGGCGAAGCACTTTCTGGGCATACGGGGGGATATTCCCATCATCCTCTGCACAGGTCACAGCGCGACCGTATCGCCGGAGATCGCGAAAGAGGCCGGCATCCGGGCGTTTGTCATGAAGCCCCTGTCGAAGGAAGACCTGGCGGAGGTCATACGTGCCGTGCTGGATTTCGGGACCGTGCAGTGACGGTCGGAGCGCGTGACCTGACGAGGTCCGCTCCTGTTCGATCCTCGTTCCGATTGTCCTTGTAATTTCTCTTCCTCACGACTATTGTATTGACGCCCGGGGCCATGCGCCGTGGCCGGGACGGAGGTTCTTGATGAAGGTGCACTTCTGGGGGACGCGGGGGTCGCTGCCCGCTGCCGCGAACACGCTGGATCTAAGACAGAAGATATCCCGGGTCTTGAAGGGCCTCAAAGGGAGACATTTCACGGGCGATGACGATGTCCGGGCATTTGCGGAGAAGGAACTCCCTTTCTCCCTGGCCGGTCACCACGGTACGAACACACCCTGCGTTGAGATAACGGGTGGAAGGGAGCGCGTGATCTGCGACGCGGGAACGGGCATCAGGGACCTTGCCCGCAAGCCTTTGGTGGCGCAGGGAGGCGGCCCCGGGGACCGGGTCTTCCACATCTTCCTGTCCCACCTCCACTGGGACCATATCCAGGGATTTCCTTTCTTCATGCCCGCGTACGCGGAGGGCAACAGGATCGTGGTCTATGGCGGCCATCCCGACATGGAGGCGGCCCTCGGTTACCAGAGGGAATACGCCGGCATCACCCTTCCCGTGAGGGCGGACATGGGCTTTGTCAGGCTTGATCCCGGCAGACACTACGAGATCGCGGGTTTTCAGGTTGAGGTCATATATCAGAACCACCCCGGCGATTCCTACGGCTACCGTTTCGAGGCCGAGGGCAGGAGTGTTGTCTATTCCACCGACAGCGAACATCTGGAAGAGGGGTCCGCTGACGAGCGCCGGTTCATCGAATTCTTCCAGGATGCCGACCTCGTCATTATAGACGCCCAGTATCCCCTCCTCGATGCCTTTTCCGTGAAGGAGAACTGGGGCCATTCGAACAACATTGTTGCCGTGGAGCTGGGGGCGAAGGCGGGGGTCGGGCACCTCGTCCTGTTCCACAACGAACCCACCGTCGACGACTACGGCCTCGAAACCTTCCTCAATGATACCAGGCGCTACCTCAGGATCTATGACCCCCAAAGCACCATGACCGTAGACCTGGCGTACGACGGGATGGAAATAGAGGTCTGAAGACCGTGTTAAGCTCTAAGTTTTAGGTGTTAGGTGAAGGAAGAAAAGCTCTTAACTTAAAACTTAATAACGTAAAACCTAACACGGTCTCTACAGATAATAATGTTTCGTCGGTTTCAGGTCGTCTGAGAATTCGTAGACGAGGGGTTTGCCCGTGGGTATCTCCAGGGTGGGGATGTCCTCGTCGGGGATGTTGTCGAGGTGCTTGACGAGAGAGCGCAGGCTGTTGCCGTGGGCCGATACGATGATCCTGGCGCCTCGTTCAAGAACGGGGACGATGGTTCCTTCCCAGTAGGGCATCACGCGCACGGCCGTGTCCTTCAGGCTTTCGGAGACGGGCAGCTCCTCCGGGGCGAGGGCGTCGTACCGGGGGTCGTTGCCGCAGAAACGCTTGTCCCGGCGCTCAAGGGGAGGAGGGGGCACATCGTAGCTGCGCCGCCACAGGCGGACCTGCTCTTCCCCATACTCCACGGCTGTTTCGGCCTTATTGAGGCCCTGGAGAGCCCCGTAATGGCGTTCGTTCAGCCTCCAGGACTTGCGCTGCGGTATCCACATGCGGTCGAGTTCTTCGAGGACGATCCAGAGGGTCCGGATGGCCCTCTTCAATACCGATGTGAAGGCCACGTCGAAAACGAAACCGGCCTCTTTCAGCGCGCGTCCGGCCTGCCGTGCCTCCTCAACTCCCTTCTCGGAGAGGTCGATATCCGTCCAGCCCGTGAACCTGTTCTCCAGGTTCCACTGGCTTTCTCCGTGCCGCAATAGAACGATCCGCGTCATCTGTGAGGCTCCTTTATCATTATTATAATTGTTCCACTGTGAACCCTTGCTTCCTCAGAAGCTCCACGATGCCCGTGTTGCCTACGAGGTGCCCTGCTCCCACGACCACGAAGAAGGTTCCCGGTTCCCTGAGGCGCTGAGCTATCTTCGCCGCCATGTTCCTGTTCCGGTCGGTCATGATCTTTCGGTAGACTACCTTGAGCGTCTCATCATCGCCCACCGACCTTTCGAGCATATCCGCGATCCCGTCGCTGTCGCCCGTTTTCCAGGCGGCCATCAGGATGTCTGCCTGCTGTATGAGGGAACTGAGGTCCCGGAGGGCGTAGAGGAGAAAAGACTCCTGCTCCGCGTCGGTCAGTCCCGCGAGAAGATCGATCTGGTAGTCGATGCTCTCCAGTTCCACGACCTTCTTCTTTCCTGCCGCCTCTGTGAGGAAGTGCTTGTCGATGCCGTAGCGTGGATCGTAACCGGCCCCTGTGAGCTCTATCGATGACATCGTTATCGCAAGGAGCCATGGCCTTTGCCGGTTGAGGGCAGCCAGGGGAAAGCCGAGCCGGGTGGCCTCGGCGGCGATGTAGGCGTATGTTTCCCGTGACACGTGGTTGGCTATGGAGTCATTTACTCCGTAGAACCCCAGGGAGCGGAGTTTTGTCAGGGTGCCTTCACCGATGTCGTTGATGTTTGCCTCGACGGCCACGGTATCGGACCGGGCGAAGGCGTCCTCGATAACCGGGCTCAAGGGATAAGCCTCTTTTTTCATGAGATGGACGGAGCCGAGAAGATACACCGTGGCTGTCCGTGTCTTTACCTGCCAGAGGAAATGTTTCCCGCCTTCCGCTCGCGCAGGGGCCGCAATGGCGACAGCGAAGATGAGAAGGATGAGAGTGAGGGGCAGTGACCAACGGATCGTTTTCTTCATGGTGTCCTCATTCAAGGTTTGGATGCCCGACAATTATAGCAGAAACGGGGCAACCTTACAAAGGATGCACCGAGGTCTGCCGTTATCTCGAGCCCGTGCCCCGCGTCCTTTCCAGCTCTTTCAAATGCTCGATGCGCCTTTTCGTCTCGGGATGGGTGGAGAAGACACCCAACGTGAGCGCTCCGGGCTGACTGAGGTCGAGTTTCTCAAGCATCTCCCTGAAGGGAGCGGTCCCTTTGCCGCCTGCGATGAGAAAAGAGGCGGCCGCGTGGTCGGCCTCCCTTTCGAACTCCCGTGAGTAGCCACTTTCGATGAGCAGCGTGGGGAGAAAGGCGGCGAAACCGGTTATCGATGTCATATCTCCCGCGAGGAGCGTGATGAGAAAGAACACGCCCGTACTCTGCAGAACGCTCCTGAGGGCGTGACGATGCTTTACATGGGCTATCTCGTGGGCGAAAATGGCGGCGAGTTCGTCATCACTTTCAGAGAGGGAGACGAGCTCGTCCGTGACGACGATGATCCCCGAAGGGAGGGCGAAGGCGTTGGCGCCGACCTTCTTCCCGGTCCGGAATGTGAGCGTGTATCCTGTCGCCCCGCCGGGGTCGATGTTTCGGGCGACGTCTTCGAAGAGGCCCCTGATCTCATCCTGCCGCTCTGAGGTCAATCCGCTCGGTCCCAGAAAACGAGCGTCGAAGATTTTAAGGGTGTTCCTGCTGGCAGAGGCGGTGACCTCCGGGGGGATAACCCGGGCGACCCGTTCCGCGGCTCGGGGGATGGCGTACCAGACGAGCGCAAAGAGGACGAGAGCAAGGCACACCATTGAGGCCGCCACCGTTTTCCATCGGGATTCGAGTGTATGGACGAGGCTTGAGGATTGCCGGAAGCCTCCGCTCAGCTGAAGGGCCGCCACCGCGTCGTGATCGTCCGTCTGCAGAAGACCGCCTCCGGGCAGCCGGATGGACCGTTTCGTCCGGCCGATGGCGGGGTCGATGGAGCAGTCGATGATCGACTCTCTTGTCGCGGTGCCTTCCGTCTCGTCCCCGAAGGCGAGGGTCACGCCGTCGAAATCGACGGTCACGGGCAGGGCCCGGGATGTCCTTCCATCGAAGAAGTGTGCATCGAAGCGCGTCATAGACCTATCTCTATTCCGACGAAATCCGTCGCGGCATCGCCGACGGCGGTTGTCTCCGCTGCGTCGTGGGCGGCGAAGCGGTCGAGTCCATATGCGGTGACCACCGCGAGGTTTTCAAGAATGTACCGGGTGCGGCGTATCTTTGCCCAGGGAATGAGAAGACCCAGCGAGCAGAAGATGGCCGCCATATTGGTGATCCGTATGAAGAGGAGCCTGTGCGCCGCAAGGGTGCTCACGAAGCGGATCCCTCCCAGTCGCGTCCTTGCCCAGCAGTGGTTCATCGTCATGGAGTAGATGAGGGCCTGGAGGGTGTAGAGGATAACGGCCCCGATCAGATACGTGAAGAAGAGGGAGTAGAGGACCTTGAGCGGTCCCCACCCGGCCGATGCACCCGTGGAAAGGCGGTGGACGCCGAGGGCGGCGAGAGAGGACAGGGCGATAAAGACCGCGACACCCAGGACCGCGGCCAGGAGGTAGGCCTTGTAGAAGGGCCCTTTGCGTCCGGCGAAGGAACTTCCCGTCGTGCCGTATGCCAGGTTGCCGAAGAAGAACCTCTTCTTATAGAACTGCCAGGCCGGGAAGAAGATAAAGAAGGTGAAGGGGACGATGCCTGCGTAGAGAAGGTACGTCTCGTAGCTTTCCCGGAGCGTGCCCTGAAAGTGGAAGCGGATATTCCTGTAGGAGGTATTGTGGGCGTTGAAGCGCAGGGACTTGCAGACTAGAAAGGGAAAGATGAAGGTGAACACGATGAACAGGACGCCGGCGAAGGCGGGTTCGAACCGCTCCGTGGCGATGTAGGCAATGAAGAGCGCCGCGATTATGACGTTGCCCCTCAGGATCGCCGCCGGTCTGCCGTGGAAGGTGAAGGGGTGGCCCGCCAGGTCGATGTTGGCCCAGATGTACCGGCGGGTGCGGACCTTGGCCCAGGCTGCGTAAACCCCCAGGGTGATGACCGTGAGGAAGAGATTCACGATCCAGATCCTGAAATACTCGCCCGCCGTCCCCGTGAAGCGAAAGGCATACCTTACATTTTCCGGCTCCCCGCCGGTCAGATCCGTCGTAGCCATCCCTTCCTTTAGACCCTTGAACTATTGAACCAGTTAACCTTCTTCCCCCGTCTTGTTCCGCAGGTATCTGTAAGTCTTCTGCTTAAGAAGGGTTGTCATGTACTCCTCGACCACAACCCGTCCCGGCGGCATCGGAACCTGTTTCTCGGGGATGAAGATCACAGCCTCTTCACCGTTATCGATGCGTACCCTGAACATGGCCGACGAGGACTGCCCCCCGGCAGTCGTTTCCTTCCCGACGATGCTCGCTTCCATCGTTCTGCCCGTCGGTTTTGCCGGATCGAGGGCGGCCGCGTAGACACCGGCAAGAACGATCACGATGATGGGCACCCAGAGGAAAAGAAACCTCCTGAGCCGCCTGACATCTTCATTGGAGGCATCGACCCTCTTCTTCGGCTTCGCTGTTCCCGTAACCTTTTTCGCCATGGCTCCCAAAACTTAGCAGAAGCAGGAGGGGTTGTAAAGGCCTTCCGTGGCCCGGTGAGCGGGGACTGTCATTGCGGGTGGTTTTCTGGTAGAATTGGGCACGATGCGTGGCGTCTTCGATCTGAATTGTGATGTGGGGGAGTCCTTCGGGGCATGGGTGATGGGGAACGACGCGGAGATAATGCGCCACGTGACCTCCGCGAACATCGCCTGCGGTGTTCACGCGTCGGATCCGGGAGTGATGAGGAGAACGGTGGGGCTCTGCAGGGAATACGGTGTCATGCCTGGGGCGCACCCCGGTTACCCCGACCTCCAGGGATTCGGCAGGCGCCGCATGGATATGGACGGCGGGGAGATCGTGGATTGGGTGGTCTATCAGGTCGGGTCGCTTAAGGGTTTCGCCTCTCGTGCGGGTATATCCCTTCAGCATGTGAAGCTTCATGGCGCCCTGTACAATCGTGTGTCAGGGGATGAGGACCTGTTCCTCGACATCGCGGGGGCAGTGAGGGAGGCCTTCGGTGATATCGTCTTCGTGACGCTTGCCTCCCCGGCTTCCGTGGAGTTGAAACGGCGCTGCCGGTCCCTGGGTATTCGAGTCGCCCTTGAAGCATTCCCCGACAGGGCCTACACCGACGACGGGACGCTGGTGCCGCGCGTTCGGGATGGGGCCGTCATAAAGGATGCAGAGGATATCGCCCTCAGGGCGGTGGCAATGGTGCGGGACGGGTGCGTTCGGAGCGTGAGCGGATGGCCGATGGAACTTGAGATCGATACGCTTTGCGTCCATGGCGACAACGGGGAGAGCGTTGCCGCCGCTGCTTTGATCCGGGAATATGCCGCCCGGGAGGGGATAGCGGTCAGGCCCCTCGGCTCTTTCGTGTGATCTTATGGATATCGAACGTTTCGGTGAACAGGGTATCAGGGTCATTTTCGGGCAGGCGATCGACGATGCGACCCACGAATCGGTGCGGCGTTTCTTCCTTTACACGAGTTCGCTGAACCTTCCCGGCATTGCCGAGATCATTCCCTCTTTCAGGTCCTGTCTCATTTGCTTCGACAGGGAGCGTGCCCGCTTCGAAGACCTGGCGGAACTGCTCAAGGGGATGGAGGACGACTGGCGGAGGATGCCTCTTCCCGATGTGCAGCGGATAGAGATACCGGTCAGGTACGGAGGCGATTACGGGCCGGACATGGATTTCGTCTGCTCCTACTCAGGTCTTTCGCCGGAGGAGGTCATAGAGATCCACTCAGGGGCCGCCTACCGGGTTTATGCCCTGGGGTTCATGCCCGGCTTTCCCTACCTCGGTCCGCTCGACAGGAGGATCTACGTGCCGCGGCAGGACACCCCCGTCCTCAAGGTCCCCCAGGGGTCGGTGGGAATAGCCCAGCTTCAGACGGGGATCTACCCCTTTGAGTCGCCGGCGGGCTGGCGGGTCATCGGCAGGACCATGGTGAGGCTCTTCGATCATCTGAATCCGCCCTTCAGTCTCTTGAGCTTCGGTGACATCGTGAGGTTCATGCGGGCATGATAGAGGTTCTCGCTCCCGGTTTTCTATCCATTGTCGTGGACCGCGGCAGACAGGGTTACGGACGCATAGGGGTCCCGTCTTCCCGGGAGCTCGATCGCTTTGCCACAGGGATTGCGCGCTATCTCGTCGGCATCCCCGAGGACGCGCCCCTCATCGAGGCCATGGGAAACGATCTCAGGCTGCGTATCCTGGAGGAGACGACCTTTGCCATTACGGGAGCAAGGGTGAGGGCGACCCTCGACGACGAGCCCCTGCTTCCCTGGTCGGCCGTCCGCGCGAAAAAGGATAGCGTCCTGCGTGTCGCGGAGGTCCTGGAAGGGCTGAGGTACTACATAGCGTTCTCGGGCGTCATCGACGTCGAGCCCGTGATGGGCAGCTTTACGACAAACCTGGAATGCACCTTCGGAGGTTATCACGGCAGGCCGCTCATGAAGGGAGACAGGGTGGCATTGCGGGATATCCGTGAGCCCGCCGGGCTTCTGACCGTTCCCGAAACAATGATACCCTCCATGTGTGAGCCCCACCTCATCAGGGTCATCGCGGGACCGGAGGCCGATCATTTTCTCCTCGGGTCGGTCAGATTTCTGGCTAACCGGAAGGAGACTGTCCTTTTCAGAGCCACCTCGCGGCTCAACCGCACGGGTATCCGCCTCGAAGGGGAGCCGCTCGGGTTCCGCGACGAAGTGGAACGGAGCATTATATCCGAGGGTCTCCTGCCGGGGACCATCCAGGTCCCGCCCGACGGTCACCCCATCATCACCCTCGCCGAGAGGACCATCGGCGGCTATGCCCGGCTTGCCACAGTGGCGGACGCCGACATGGACATGCTGGCCCAGGTAAGACCGGGGGACCGGGTCGTCCTGAGTTCCATCGAAATCACCGAAGCCGAGCGCCTCTGGAGAGCGGGAAGAGACGCGCTTTCCTTCTACTGCAAGAAACAGTAAAGAAGACAGGTAATGGGTCATAGGTTATAGGTGATAGGAAGGTTTTCCCCATTACCCATGGCCTATGACCCAATTACCTGTCTTCTTCTTAACCTTTTTTCACATCTTTCGATAAAAATGCAAGGGAGAAGAAAAAAAGGGGAGGTTACATTGTGAAACAATTCTTACGCAACCTGAGCATTACGCAAAAAATGTTTGTTTCACCCGTCGTGGCGGCCGTCCTGATCGCCGTCTGCGGTATTGTCTTCTATCTGTATTTTCCGGGTTCAGTCAGTCCTGTCATCTTCGCTGTCGTGGCGGCGGCGGTGGCGGTCGTCCTGGCAACGGGTTACTGTATGGCGCTGCTTGTCCGCAAACCTTTCAGCGAGATCTCTGAGTCCTTCGAGGGTCTTTCGAAGGGAGACCTCACAAAGAGGCTCGAAGAGGCGTCGAGCGGCGAGTTCGGTGTAATGGGCAGGAATTTCAACAGTTTCGTGGAGCGTTTCAGCGACGCTCTCTCCGGAGTCGCGGACAGGAGTGGTCAGATATCATTCGCCGTCAATACCCTCGACGCGACAGCGAGCCAGATGGCGCGCGGTGCTGATGTCGTCCTGACGGAGATCACCTCCGTCGCGACGGCGAGTGAGGAGATGTCGGCAACGGCGACGGAGATAACGAACAACTGCATCTCGGCGGCAAAGAGTTCCGAGATAGCGAACAATTCGGCCGTGACGGGCGAGAACATCATCCAGGAGATCATCCGGAGCATGGGCCGCATCGATGAGCGCGTCAAGGAATCGGCCCTCATTATTCAGAAACTGGGAGAACGGTCCGACCAGATCGGCGAGATCGCCGGGATCATAAACGACATTGCGGAGCAGACGAACCTTCTCGCTCTGAATGCCGCCATCGAGGCGGCCCGGGCGGGCGAGCACGGGCGGGGGTTCGCCGTCGTCGCCGACGAGGTCCGCAAGCTGGCGGAAAGGACGACGGGTGCGACGAAACAGATCGGGGATACGATCCAGACGATGCAGAACGAGATGAAGAACGCCGTTGTTTCGATGGAAGGCGGGGTCAAAGAGGTCGAGATAGGCAACAACGAAACGGCAAAATCAGGCAGTGCCCTCAAGGAGATCCTGAACCAGATCAACACCCTGGCATCGCAGATAAACCAGATAGCGGTGGCGTCGGAAGAGCAGAGCGCAACGACGAACGAGATCAATAACAACATTCAGAAGATATCAAAAATCATGGACACGGCGGCGAAGAACATCGCCGAGAACGCCGACGCCTCATCGAACCTGTCCAACCTGTCGGTGGAGCTGAACAGACTCGCCAACCAGTTCAAGCTGCAGCGCCGCGATGAACCCCAGGCAAGCTCTGTGAGCAAGGAAGAGGTGGTGCTCTTTGTCGAGAAGGCGGCCGAGTATCTCAAGAGCGCGAGCGACAGGAAGAAGGCCTACGAGGAGATGAGCGACCCCCACGGACGGTTCGTGAAGGGTGACCTCTACATTTTCGTGAACACCATCGAGGGTGTCACCCAGGCGCACGGGCAGAACCCCCGTCTTGTCGGCAAGGAGATGCACGAACTGAAGGATGCCGACGGCAAGTACTTTATCAAGGAGATCAGCGATGTGGCGAAGACGAAGGGCAAGGGCTGGGTCGACTACAAGTGGATGAATCCCGGGACCGGCAGGATCCTGGAAAAGACCACCTACTGCCAGCGCGTAGGCGACGTCTACATCGGCTGCGGAATCTACAAGTAAAGACGGCTTGAGTCGCTTGAATGGCTTGAGTTGCTTGAACGTTAAAGGCAAGACCTTTTCTGGAAGAGGCTTCCAGCTACAAAAGCCTGTTGAGAGCCAAGGATAAGGCTCTCCCTGGAAGAGGTGTCTAACCCTCAAGCGACTGCTATGATAGAAGTCAACAGTTAATGTCTACCAGCTCTCTTTTTCCTTCACCTCACATCTCTCTCACACGAGGCCGATGACAGATCCACACTGTCGGCGGCCGAAGTGCCCTTCCCG
>Ga0334887_1000427_pt1 | contig 68829 bp, 48 predicted proteins | sample GraSluR1_MG_10_FD_207217 | JGI IMG/M metagenome (GOLD analysis project Ga0334887, IMG submission 207217) | Sludge microbial communities from methane-producing bioreactor in Wageningen University, Netherlands - Granular Sludge_18_07-R1 | ecosystem: Engineered > Bioreactor > Anaerobic >...
CTGGCCCGCACCCAGTACACGCCGCTGGCCACGGCTCGGCCCTGGCCGTCACGGCCGCGCCAGATGACCGAGTGTCTGCCGGCCGGAAGGTGTCCGTCCTGCAGCGTGCAGATCCGTCGGCCAGTCGCGTCGTGCAGGGTGAGACGGACGTGGCCGGCGGACGCGAGCTGATAGAAGATTTCCGCTTGCGGGTTGAAGGGATTGGGCACGCAAGGGCCCAATTGAACGACCGGCAGGTCGGGGACAGCCGTTGCGCCGTTGCTGATGGCGAAGCGCGAGCTCTGTTCCCAGCCCACGTTGCCGGCCGCGTCGCGCGCGGCGGCGCGGAGCCGGGCCGTTGTACAGACGAGATCGGGAACGGTCCACAGCGCGCTCGCGATCGCCGGTTGGTTTACGATGGGCGTGACCTGCCAGGTCGAACCGTCATCGCAGCTCAACTGCAAGTCGACACCGGTCACGGCGACATTGTCGTCGGCATGCCACGAGACCGTCGCCTGCTGCCCGGCCTGCCAGTGCGAGTCGGCAGCGATGTCGCTCCAGAACAGGACGCCCGGCGCGAAGCGGTCGCGCAAGGCGAACATCCCGCCGGCAGCTTCGCCCCAGTTCCCCGCCGCATCGCGGGCCCGCACCTGCAGGACCAGGGCTTCGCCCGGCACCGAGCCGAGCGAACCCGACCACGTCCCGGTGTTGCTCAGGCCCTGGGCGAGCCGCACCGGGAAGCTCACGCCGCCGTCGCGGCTCAAAAGCAGTTGGACCTCGGTCACGCCGCCTGCATCGGACGCTTGCCAACGGACGGTCTGCACGGCGCCGAGCGTCCAGTCCTCGCCACCGGCCGGCGCCAGCACGACCACGGCCGGCGGCGTCGTATCGAGGTCGGACACGCCGATCGTGACCGCGACCGTCGCGAAGTCGCCCGGCGCCGGGATCGCCGCGATCGCCACGGCGGTCGCGAGGCCCGCGTTGGTACCGCTGGCGGGCGAGGTGTCGCTCGCGAAACGCGACGCCAGCGTCGCACCGGGCCACGGATCGCCGGCATCGCCGCGATTGCTGCCGACGGCCTGCGCCAGATGATTCAGTCCGTCGGCCTGCTCGAGCGCCACGCCGAGCACGGACCCGGCGTTGACGCGATTCAGAGGCCGCGTCTCGGCGAGCACCGATCCGTCGATGTGCCAGATCAGCAGGCCTTCGCCGGGAAGTGATACGTCGCAACCGCGGCGCGCCCGGTTCTCCACGAGGAAGAACTCGCCAGCGGGCAGAGTCTGGTCGCGGACGCTGGCAACGCGGTCCTCGATGTCGACGGCCGGCAGGGTCAGCGGGCCGTCGCAGAGGATCTCGACGGTCTCGGTCCAGCCGAGATCCCGGCGGCACCAGGCGCTCAACCGAGACGGTCGTTCCGGTTGCTGGCCGTCGCCGCCCCACGAGCCGGTGCCCATCAGGCACCACCCGCCGGCGCCGGGCCGGCCGCCGACCGCATCGTAGAGGTCGGGCAGACCCAGGACATGGCCGTATTCGTGGCAGATGACGCCGATCTCGATGACCCCACCGGTGCAGGATTGCTCCGGCACCAGGATGTAATCGTTCACCTTGATGAAGCCGCCGCCGGCCCGCTGGGTCGCGGTGGTGTACTCACCGTAGCCCCAGCCGGCCAGGAAGAACGCGTGGCTCCAGAGGTCCGCCGTGCCGCATTCGCCGCCCCGTCCGGCGTGTACCACGACGACACAGTCCACGTAACCGTCATCGTCGCCGCTATTGGCGACACCGTCGGGCCCGTCGTTGTCGAATTGCCCCCAGTTCAGACCCGCCGCATCGAAGAGCGCCACCATGTCGCGCACGAAACCGCCGGCATTGCGCGGCGCGCCCCAGAGGTTCATCCCGTTGTCGCTGCCAGCGTAATAACCGGCCGTCTGCGGCGCCCGCCGCCAGACCTGGACCTGACCGAGCACGTCGAGGCGGCCGCCGCTGGCGGCCTGCCAGTAGTTCCGCACTGTGCCCGTCGCCAACGGGCCGGTGAACAGCGTTTGCAGGGTCGTCTGGCGGACGGTTCCGGCGCGATCGGCGAACTCGCCCGGCAGCACGAGCAACCGATGCTGCGCGACCGCGCTCTTGGCGTCGGTGTGCGGCGTGAACTTGCGCGACGGCAGGCCGGGGCGTGGATCCGGCCAGCGTAGCCAGGCCTCTGGCAGGGCGATGTCTTGGCCGGGTCGCGGCGGTGCGATCGCGCGAGCTGCCGGTACGACGAGCAACAGGACCAGCGCCGCCATGATCAGCAGCACGTTGCAAAGTGCACGGTCGCGGGCGATGCTGCCGCGCCGGAGATCCCATTCAACTTTTTGCATGATCATCGGTTATGCTCCCGCGACCTGGACCTGGCCACGCGTTCCTGCAACTGTTGCCGGCAACACCGATCGGCGATGCACGGACCGGGCCCCGGCAACCAGGGCCATTCATGAGGAGCCCGGGTCAATCGACGGGATGGAGGGGAGCGAATCGCGGCAAAAGGTGTTTGCGGCCGTGCTCGGCGAAGTCCACGGTGACGGTGAGCGTGGCGCCGCTACCCTCGACCCGAACCACCTGGCCCGCGCCGAAACTGGCGTGCACGACATTCTGCCCCGGATAGTACGCGGGAGTCTGGACGACGTCCTCGGCCCATTTGTCCCCTGCGGCTCGAGTGACTGCCTGCGTGCGGGGGGCCGCCGCCGCACGCGGCAAGCGGGATCGGAGCGCCGGTGCTTTATCAACGGCAGGTCGAGATCCAGGCGTTCGCTCCGGGCGGCGGCCGCGCGCGCCGCCGGCCGCAGTGGACTCGAGATCGGCGGCGCCGAAGAGCGACCGCGCCACCGGTTGCGGCCAGGCGTCCCGGCCGGCGCGGCGCTCGCAGAGACGGTCGGGCACATCCTGCAGGAATCGCGACGGCAGACTGTCTTCATAGGCGCCGAAGCGCCGGCGACGGCAAGCGTACAGCAGGTAGAGCCTCTGCCGGGCGCGCGTGATAGCCACGTAGAACAGGCGGCGCTCCTCCTCGATGCCGGCAGCCGTGTCGCTGCACGAGGCGTGCGGCAACAGGTTGTCCTCGCACCCGGTGACCACGACCACGGGGAACTCCAGCCCCTTGGCGGTGTGCATGGTCAGCAGCCGGACCGCACCCTCGCCGTTGGTCATGGCGTCCTGATCCGACACCAGCGCCGTCTGTTCGAGGTACTGGCCGAGGTCGCCGCCGCTGCTGGCCTCGGCGAACGCGTGGACGTCGTTGACCAGCTCGGCCACGTTCTCCTGGCGGAAAGCCGCCGTCTCGGGTTCGTCCGCCTGCAGAAACGTTTCGTAGTCGATGTCGTGCAGGACGGCCGCCAGCAGGTCGGGAACCGGTATCCCCGACGCAGCCGCCCGCCGCCACGCAGCGAGTTGATCCAAAAACGCCGTCGCCCGTCTGGCCGCGGCCTGGCCCAGCGCCTCCGCGAGCAGGTCCGGTCGGGCCGCCAGATCGCCGACCGGCAGCGCGTGCTCGCGGGCGCAGGCCAGCAGGCGGACCACGGTGGTCTCGCCGATCTTGCGGCGCGGCCGGTTGACCACCCGCTGCAACGAGACCTCGTCGGCCGGGTTGGCGATCAGCTTCAGGTAGGCCAGCAGATCGCGCACCTCCCGGCGTTCATAGAACTGCACATTGCCGACGACCTGGTGGGGGATCTGCGCGCGGCGCAGCGCCTCCTCCAGCAGTCGCGACTGGGCATTGGTGCGGTAGAGCACGGCGATGTCGCCGCGCGGCCGCCCACGCGCTTGTTCCGCCTGGACGATCTCGACCAGGCGGGCGGCCTCGTCCTCGGCGTCGAGGTGCTCCTCGACTTGCACCGGATCGCCGCGTTCAGCGGTCGTCCAGAGGCTCTTGCCCTTGCGGCGCAAATTGCGGGCGATCACGGCGTTCGCCACGTCCAGAATATTGCCCAGCGAACGGTAGTTCTGTTCCAAGCGGAAGATCTGCGTACCGCGAAACAGCGTTTCGAACTCGAGCATGTTCTCCACGCGCGCCCCCCGCCAACCGTAGATGGCCTGGTCGTCATCGCCGACCACGAAGACGTTCCCGTGCACGCTGCTCAAGAGGCGCACCAGCAGCAGCTGCAGCGGGTTGGTATCCTGGAATTCGTCGACGAGCACGTGGTGGAAGCGGCTGGCGTATTGCTCGCGCACGGGCGCGTGCTGCTCCAGTAGATGGACCGTTTCGAGGATGAGGTCGTCGAAATCGAGTGCGCGGCAGGATCGCAGGGCCTCCTGATACGCCCGGTAGATCTTCGCGTGGACGGCGTCGATATAGCCGACCGCGGCGGTCAGTGCCTGGTCCGCGTCCGTGTCGGCGTTCTTCCAGGCGCTGATCGCCTGGCGGGCGCCGGCAATGGTGAACTGCCGGGGGTCGAGTTGCAGATCGGCCAGCACCCGTTTGAGCAACCGCTTCTGGTCGTCGGCGTCGTAGACGGCGTAGTCGCGCGGCAAACCGAGCGCGTCCGCGTGGGCCCGCAGGATGCGCGCACCGGTCGCATGGAAAGTGCCGATCCAGAACGGCGCCCGCTCGTCGCCGACCGAATCGGCAACCCGCGCCTGCATCTGTCGGGCGGCCTTGTTCGTAAACGTGAAAGCCAGGATCTGACTCGGCGACAGACCTTGCTCCAGCAGATAGGCGATCCGCGTGGTCAGCACGCGAGTTTTGCCGCTGCCGGCGCCGGCAATCACCAGGACAGGGCCGTCGGCCGCTGTGACGGCGGCGCGCTGGGCGGAGTTCAGAGCTGACAGCAATTCGCTCACAGCAGACCTTTGGTGGCTACCCCGCACCCGTTGGGTTCCGATCAGAAATCCGGACCGATGGAGAACTGGAAGCGGCTGCGCTGGACGTGCCGCAGATCCGTGGGCCAGGCCCAGTCGAGTTTGACGGGCAGGACGAATATATTAGCCCGTAGACCCAGTCCGAAGTTGCTCCGCAGAGCGTCCAGGCGGCCGTCGCGAAAGAAACGCACCCGGTCGGACCAGGCGCAACCGGCATCGACGAACATCACGCCGCCGATCCCGCTCAGGCCCCAGCGTCCCGGCCAGCCGAAGATCAAGTAGTCGACAAACGGCAGCCGGTATTCCAAGCTCAACAGAGCCAACTTGTGCCCGGCCAGATTCGCTTGGGTCTGGAAATCGTAATACCGAAAGCCGCGCAGGGTCCACGGCCCGCCGATGATGAAGCTGCGCGGATCGTCGCCGCCCGAATGCGCATACGTCAGGCGGCAGGCCAGGCTCTGGCGCTGCACCGGCAGCCAGTACTTGCGCACATCGGCGACGAACGTCCAGCGGTCGAGGCTGGAGGTCGAGAGCGGCAGACCCCGCGCGTAGCTGAACGCCCACCGGCTGCCGGCCAGAGGACCGTGCAATCCGTAGAGCGCGTTGTCGTGCACGAAGTTCAGCGACGGCTGCAGCAGGCGGCTGCGGCGCGCCTCGACGGGCACGAGGAAACCGAAGTCGTCGACGCCGTACACGGTGCGGTCGCTATTGAGAATCTGCAGATCGAGATCCAGACGGCGGAAAATCGAAAACGGATAGCTGAGACGGCCGTAGAATCCGTAGTTCCGCTCCCGGAACAGCGTATCCTCGGTGAGCAACTCGCCGATCGTGGTGATTGCCGAACTGTAATAGTTGTTGAACAGGAAGGCGCCGCCGGTCAGGTTCCAGCGACGCCGCAAATAGGTATACGAAGCCGCCAGATCGCTGTTGTCGACCGCGCCGTAGAAGTTGACCAGGAAATCGAGGCGGCGATCGCCAAGGTCGTCCGTCAAGGTGATCAGGTTCAGAAAGCCCAAGCCCCCGGCCGTGGTCCAGTAGACGTCGCCGCCGGCGCCCGCGCGCGAAGCGTCGAGACGAAAGCGCGGCCGGTAGTCGGTGATTAGACCGATCCGGTCCGGATCGAAACGCAAGGTGTCGCGCGGGCTGGTCCGCGCGATCAGCGGCGGCGGCGCGCTCGCCACTGGCTGCGGCGGGGTCCCGCCGCGCTGCCGCCGCGACCAGTCGCTGCGGAACTGGTCGGCCGCGTAGAGATCGTAGCCGGCGGCGTGAAACGCGCTGAAAACCAGGCGATCGCTGCGGGCCGCGTAGCTCGCGTGCTGAATGCCGCCCAACACGTTCGTGAGGCGCCGGTCCGTGATCACGCGCGTGCCGCAGGAATCCAGGCGCACCAGCGCCAGGTTGTCAATGCCGTCGCGGCCATCGATGACGACCAGCGTGGAGCCATCGACCCAGACCGCATTCCGGCGGCGGTCCGCCGACTCGTAAAGCCGGTAGCGGTCGCCCGCCAGGGTCAGGATCTCCAGGGCGGGCGCCGGCGCCGTGCGCGTCGTATCCAGGAGCGCTTCGCCGCCGGCAGCCGCCTGGAGAAGACGCTTGCGGCCATCCGGCAGCAGTTCCAACTCGTATTCGATCTCGGCCCGCGGATTGAAGCCGAAAACCAGCCGATCGCCGGCGGGCGACCAGATCGGCGCCTGTTCGTCACCGGCATCGTTGGTCAAGCGCAGCAGGCGCCCGCCGTCGGGCAGCGCGCGCAGCGGGCCGTGACCGGCCGCAGCCAGCGGCGCGAGCGCCCCCGGCACCATCTCCAACAGATAGAGATCGGTACGCCCGCGGCTGGTGCCGACCAGGGCGACCAGTCGTCCATCCGGCGACCACGCCGGGTCGGCCGCCACATCCAACTCGAGATCCCAACTGCGGGTCACGCGCCCGTCGCCTACCGCAATCGTGTGCAACGTCTCACGATTGCCGCTGCGCGCCACCAGCATGATTTCTTTCCCATCGGGCGACCAGCTCAAACCCGAGCGAAAACTGTGGAAACTCTCGAAGCGGCTGGCCCGCATGCTGCGGCCGAGCCGGCGAATCGCCGCGCCGTCGACCGCCGACAGCAGGTAGAGATCGATCAGGCCGTCGCGATTGGTGAAACAAGCCAAGAGATCGCCGTCCGGATTCAACGCCGGCCGGCCGTAGAAGTGTGCGCGGGATTCGACGCGCGACGTCAGGGGGCGGCTGATCTGATCTACCTGCTCGAGATCGGCGTAGCCGGGCCAGTATTGCTGGCGCAACCAGCGCGCATACTGGCGATTGAACTGCTCCATGGTAAGCCCGTAGGTCGCCAGCAGCGCTCGCTCGACGCTGCGCAGGCGGCCGACCGACTGCCAGAACTCGTTGAGCTTCTGCGGACCGTAGCGTTCCGACAGCAGGCGCATGGCGGCCTGCCCCTGCTTGTAGACCATGTAGCCGCCGGCGTATTCCAACGGCGCCAGATAGTCGTTGATCGTGGCGTCGCGGATCACCATGTCCGCGCCGGCATCCCAGCCCGAGCTCAGCCACTCGGCCACGCCCTCGGCGAACCAGAGCGGAATGTTGAAGAACGTATTGCGGCCCAGATCGGCGCTGCGGGCGCCGAATGCCATGTCGAACATGAAAACATGCACCAGTTCATGGCGGATCACGTGCACGAAATCGGCATGCGAGCCGTTGTAAGGCAACACCATGCGGTTGCGGAACGGTTCCGAAAACCCGCCGGTGCCCTCGCCGATCAGAAAAGGAGCGATGTTGGTCTGCGCGAAATCGGCATGGCTCGAGTAAAGAACGAACGGCGTGCGCAGCGGCAGGTCGCGACCCAGACGATCGGCATACTCCTTGTACGCGCGCTCGGCGATGATCGCCGCGCGGACCGCCAGTTCCTCCGCGCCATCGTGGAAGTGCAGATCGAAATGGGGCGTGCTCAGAACCTGCCAGGCGAGGGGACGGACCTGCACCTTGTTTTTGCCGAAATACTGAGCTACCGCCGGCGTCCCGCTCAGCACCAGCAAGGGCAGCGCCAGCGCCACCGGCAGCAAGCGGTGCAGCTTAGTACTCAACACGGTACTTGAAGTCGAGATTGTATGTCGCATCACCCTGATACTCGTCGATCCGGCGGCGGATCTCGGTTTGCAGGAGGAGATGGTTCGTGATCTGGTACTCGAGCAGCAGGTCGTAGTGGTTCTGGTTCAAGCCCTGCGCGTACTTGATGTACAGATCGCGACCGACGTATTTACCCACGCCGATCAAGGGATCCAGCCCGGTGGCACCCTCTTGCTGGCGCTGGATCTGATCGATCTCGAATGTGTCGAAGATGCCGATCCCGCGCGCAATCTCCCGTTCGAGCAGGTTCAGTCCGGCGCCGATCGAGGCGCTGGTCAAGGCGGATTGATCGCCCTGCTCGTCGGGGTACGGCGCCATTCCCAGCAACATGCGTTCGATCGCCTCGCGCGGATAGCCGCTTTCGCTGCTGTAGGTGATCGTCATGGCGTCGGCTGGTCCCGCCGCGTGGACCGTGAGTCGTTCGACCACGCTGTAACCGCCGACCGGACTGGATAGCCGCACCCGTGTCTCGGCGTCGATATCCACGATCGGCACGACACCGACCTCGCGACTGAAATCAAGGCTGCCCCGCGTAACCTTGAACGTGTTGTGAAAAACCGGCAAACGACCCGTGTCGATGTCCCCCGTTCCGCTGAGCGTCATGCCGTCGGCATCGCGCACGAGCGAGACGTCGCCCGATAGATCGAGTTCCATCGTCCGGTTGCTGATCCGGAACGTACGGGGAGCGCCTGTGATGCGCAAGTCGGCCAGCCAGTCGGGCGCAATATTGCCTAGCGTAGGATCCTGGCTGCCCGCCGTGCCGGCGAAGTTGCCCGTGTAGCGGCCGCGGATCAATTCGTAATCGCCGGTGAATCGCGGCACGAGGGTGCTGTCCGGGCCGACAGCCACGCCCGTGAGACGGCCGTTGGTCGTGCGCACCAGCGCGCGCAGATCGGGAATCGTGGCAACCAGCGCCCGATCGGCCTGGAACGCTATGTCCCACGTCCTGAGTTCCAGGCCCGCAAACGCGACCTGCCCCGATCCCGTAAACGTCCCTCGCAGCCCGGTGCGTCCGCGGATCTCCGGCAGGAACAAGACATCGCCGTCGAAGGTCCCGCGCGCGCGGCAGTCGTGGAACAGTTCCTCGGCGTCGCGCAGCATGATCTCCACGTCGTCGACCGCCAACCGGCCCTGATACTGCGGATGCGCCAGAGGTCCGCTAACGGTCATTTCGGCTTCCCCGCGCCCCGCGCAGCGGCGGAACGCGTTCGTTGCATACAACAATGGCGCCAGATCAGTCCCCGGCGGCACTCGCAGGTAGCCGAAGAACGGTCCATCCTCGGGCGTCAGCGGCTCTGACAGCAGATCGAAGCGCAGTGGAATCTCGACCCGCCCCTCCAATTGCAGCGTACCGTGCCGCCCGCGGAGATCGCCGAGGGCGAGTTGGGCGGCGTCCGCGCGCACCGTGCCCGTGAGGCGCTCGAGACGCAGCCATTGGAACTGGAACGGCGCGCAGTCGAGGTCGCCGATGAGCAGAGGCTCCGAGGTCGTGCCGCTCAACGACAGCTGGCCCTGAAAGCGGCCGGCCAGACGGTCCAGCGCCGGCAGCTCGAACTGCTCGAGGAACGCCCAGTCGCCGTCGCGGATCGCGAGTTCGACGTCCAGCGCCGCCCCCGACCAAAACTCCCGCAGGTCGGCGCCGGGATGGCTGATCGATCCCCGCAAGCCGACCTGGCCGTAGTCGCTGCCAAGCGAGAGGGTATCGATGTGCACCGTCCCCCGGCGCAGATTGGCGGCGATCCGGAGCGAATCGATCCGGGCCAACGGAAACACGGCGTGCCGGAGTTCGCCGCGCAGGTTGATCGCCGGTTCGCGGGGACGTCCGCCGAACTCGATCAGCGCCGTGACCCGGCCCCCCGTTCGCCGCGGCCAGTCGATCATTGTATCCAGGAGATCCAGATCGACATTGGTCAACTGCAGGCGGCCGTCCAACAGCTCCCCGGTCTCCAGATAATCCACTTGCGCCGCCAGTTCCCCCTGGGCCGAGACCAGGTGCAGGTGCGGCAGCAGGCAGCGTCCCGGCGCGACGACCGCGCCGATCGGACCGCTCGCATGCCATTCGCTGCCCGGCAGCGCCAGTTGCAGGTCGGTCACGAGCAGCTCGGTCTGGCCATCCCGCAGGTCGGCGCGGCCCCGCACCACGAGGGAGGTGTCGCCGAGGGAGGTGCGGAACGAATCGACGGCCACGCTGGCGGCGTCGGCTCGCAAACGGCCCTTGAAGTCGCCCAGCGAGACGCCGCCCAGGGCGAAGCCGTGACCGGTCGCCGCGGCAGCAAGCGCCCAGCTGTCGCCGAGCACGCGCTCGCCCGCCACGGCCACCTCGCCGGACTCGGCGGCGAGGGCGCCGCCTACGAGGTCGTAGAAGTCCAGACGCCCGATCACGCCCAGATCAGGCAGGGGACCGACCACCCGGAAGAACCCGCCGCACCGGCCGCTCAGCGCCGGCCAACCCCAGTCGGCCGGCACATCACGTAGATCCGCCGCGACGAGCTGAAGCGAGCCGGCAAAGACCTCGTTGCGGTCGCTGGCGCCGGACAGACTGGCTTGCACGCTGCCTCGCAGCAATGAAATCTCGTGAAAATGCAGGGAATCGCCCCGCGCCCAGACGTCGACCGCGCAACGGTCGAAAGGCATGAATTCTATGAAACCGTCCTGCAGCCGCCCGCGCACGCGCGTCGCACGGTCGCCGGTTGTGTGCACGACTTCGATGTTCCCGTGCCCGCCTGTATGCGGGAGGTCGTCTGCGTCGGGGACCAATCCCCGGCGCAAATCGAGACCGCCGGCTTCGCCCCGCAGCGTGATGACCGCCGCCTGGCCGCCGCGCGAATCCACTTGCAAAGAACCCGCGAACGTGGCTCCGTTGATTTCCCCGCTCAGGACGCGAAAATCGACCAAGTCGTCGCAGATGATCGCCTCGCCGTGCACCTGGTCCAGGTCCCAAGCCTCCAAGCGACCCGTGAAATCGGCGGCGAAATGGACCGTGTCGTTGACGGCGACGACATTGCCGTTGAGATCGCCGCGCGCGTCGAGATCGAGGTCCACGCCGGTCAAGTCGCTGAACTCATCGGTCGCAATGTTGCGGCCGCTCACCGTCACCTGCAGCAGCGACGGTCGGTAGCGGCCGCTGACGGTCACGCGGCCGTCGTTCCAAGCTGCGGTCAGCGACTCGACCCTGATGTCGTCCCGCTCCACCGTGATCGCGCCATAGATGTCCGCCAGCGCGGCGTTGCGGGTCTCCCAGCGCAAGCCCCCGCCGCGGGTCACGACCCGCAGGCGCCGCCCGCCCAGGGCGAACTCGCCGTTCCAGCGCAGGTCCTCGATGCGCTCCCGCAAACGGCCGTCGCCGTCGCTGATCTCCACCCGTGCATCGCGGATCAGCACCTGATCGATGGCCAGGCGCGGCCAGTCGCCCCTGGTGCCGGTCACGGCCGGAGCCGGCGTCTGGTGGTGATAGATCTCGACGCCGAGCGCCGCCACGCGCCGAAGCTGCAGGGTCCGTTGCAGGACATCGCGGAGGCGGAAATCGATGGCTAGCGTGTCCACCGCCACCAAGGTCAGACCGCCGCGATCACCGCGCACGGTCAACGTCACATCCAGTACGTCGAGACCGCCGAGCGCACGCAGCCGATAGGCGCCCACCTGCAGGTGTCCGTCGAGGTGGGCGAGATGGCGGTTGATCAAGCGCGTGGCCGCCGGCGCCAGCAGCTCCGGCCGACTCAAGAGCAACGCGGCGCCCGCCGCGAGCAGCGTCGCGGCGAACAGCAAGGGCCAGCGTTTTCTGCGTCGAGCCATCACCAAGCTCCCGCTCAGAAGATATGACCCAGCGAGAAATGCAGCCGCCAGCGGTCATCGACGACGGTCCGTTGCAGGCCCTGGTAGCGGGCCCGTTTGACCGGCACCCCGAGATCGAGGCGGAAGGGGCCAAAGGGGGTATCCAGTCGCAGACCGCCTCCGACACCGTAACGATAGTCCCAGATCTTGGTGCTGGTCGGGTCTTCCGGTTCGCCCGGGTACGACCGCCAGCGGAATCCCTTGAGCCGGATGTCCTGCAGATCTTGCCACGTGTTACCGCCATCGGCGAACACGACGCTGCTGAGGTTGACGGCCGAGAGCAGAGGAAGCGGAAAGCGCCATTCCAGATTCGTGATCAACTGGTAATTGCCGCCGCGGGCCGGGTCGTCCGGCAGCGGGACGTCCGACGCCCAGCCGATCTCCGTCAGCTCGGCGCGGTCGACGATCTGGGGACCGAGGCCGTTGTCGCGGTAGCCGCGGACGCTGTACGCACCGCCGGCGAAAAACCGGTCGTCATAAGGGACGCCGTCGGCCCCGCGCACGCGGGAATCTCCGTACGGTCGCACGGCGCCCAGACGCACGCGTGCTGCCAGCACTCCGCCCTGCCAGCGAGAGTAGTGCTGCAGCGAACCGCTCCACTTCAAGAAGCTGTTGTCGCCGGCCAGCAGGCCGCCGGCCAGCTCGAATTGGCTCGTAAAGTAATTGCCGCGGCGGGGGTTGAAGACATCGTCGCGGCCCTCGTAGAAGAGCGAATGGATCAGCGAACGCGTCTGCGTGGCCGTCACCCCGGCCAGCTCGAAATCCTGCTGCAGGTCGCGCGGCGCCAGGGGATGCACGTCGGGATCGATCACGCGCACGCTAAGATCCAGGCGGTTGGTCCAGCGCAGGTCGTCCCGGCGCTGGGTGCCCACCAGAAAGCCCAGAACAGTCTGGATCAGACCCGACTCGCCACGAGTTTCGCGCTTGCCGAAGACGTTGATATCCAATGGATAACTGCGCCCGAACAGATGGGGATTGCTGTAGAGGAGATCAGCGCGGTAGTTGAGGTCGCCGTCGCTGAACGCCCGCGCGCTGCCGATGATCTCTTCGACGTTCCAGTAGCCGCGCAGCCGCAGGTGCATCCGGCGGCCGCTGCCCCAGAGATTGTTGTGCCCCCAGGCGGCGAGCGCCCGGATCCGCTCGCGGCTGCCGAAGCCGATGCCCAGCTCGTAGAAGGCCGGCTTGCGTTCGGTCACCCAGATCATCAGCGCGGCACAATGCCCGCTGGTATCCCAATCGGCGGCCGTCACGCTCACGTCGCGGAACAACGCCGTCTGCAACAAGCGCTGGCGCGTGTGCTCGACCTCGTCCCAGGCGAAGAGATCTCCCGGTGTCAGACGCACCTCGCGCCGGATCAGCTCTTGGCGGGTCGTCAGATCGCCGCGGACTTCCACGTTGCTGACCGTGTACACCGGCCCGGGTTCGACCGCATAGACGATTCTGGCGGAGCGGCGCAGCGGGTTATCAGTTTCGAAAAACTGCAACTGAGGCGTTAAAACCACCCGTAGATGCGCGCGCGCCCAGTACAAGCGCCGCAGGCGATAGATATCCTCGCCGAAACCGTTGACATCCGCCGGCGAGGGGCGGCCTTCGAGTAGATCCATCACCCGCCGCAAGTCGTTTTCGGCCAGCGGCTCAATGCCGCGGAATTCAACTCGATCGATGAAGGTCCGCGGTCCTTCCGCGACGGATATGTACAGAACGTCGCCTTGGTCCGCAGCGACGCCGGTCGAATCCAATTGCACACTCACTTCGTGGAAACCGCGAAACCGATACCAGCTGCGAACCTGGCGCAATTGCGTGTCGACGAGATCGGACCGATAGCTGGGAGCATACAGGATGTTGCGCCAGTCGGACTCCTGCAAACGCAGGACTCGCCTGAGTTCCCGGTCGGAGAAGGTCGCGTTGCCGGAAATCTCCACGCGCGCGAGGCGAGTTCGTTGGAGGCCGAAGTCGAGCTCGTCATCGGCCAGGCAAGGTGCCGCCGGCAGGCAGGCGCGCAAGCAAAGCACCAGAGCAATAACCCACAGACGACAGCGTGTAGTCGGGGGTTGTCGATTCGCTCGGTGTTGCATTATGGTCTATGCCGCCGCTTCGCGAAACCGCCGGCCACCGAGCCGCAGCGCCAAGACGCCGCGGGGAGTTCACTGATGCTGCGCATCTGCCGCCTGATCCTCATTGTTTGCAGCTGCCTCGGCGCAGCATTGTCGCTCGCGGGTTGCGGGAAGAAACCCGACGAACTGCGCGTACACGACCTTAACGCCGGCGAGCGGCAATACGTCGAGCGCTTTCTGATCCTGGAACGCGCGCGCGCCGTGGCCATGGCCGACCCGGTTTGCGGCACGGCCCTGCTCGACAGTCTGGCCGTCGCCTGGGGCGACACGGCGGCCAGCGTCGCGGAGGCCGCGCTGTCGCGAGATCCGCGGCGCGTCGCGCTGTTGCACGATCTGGTGCGGCGTCTACTGGAGGCGGAAGCCGACTCGCTGATCCACGCCCCCCATCCGCGGCGACTCACCGCACCGTGGCCGCAACCGGCGCCCAGCGGCGACCGAGCCGCCGCCTGACCGACCTCAGCCAGTGAATAACCGCACCCCATCTTGCACCAGCACCACCGTCATGAACAGCAGCAGGATGATCAGGCCAAGCTGCGTGGCGATTCCTTGCACACGCTCGTCCACGGGTTTACCGCGCAGCACTTCCAAGATCAAGAACAACACATGCCCGCCGTCCAAGACCGGAATCGGCAACATGTTCAACAGGAACAAGTTGACCGAAAAAAACGCAATGAAGAACAACAGACGGTCGAAGCCCCAGCGGGCCATTTCGCCGGCGACCTGAGCAATGCGAATCGGTCCGCCGACCGACTCCAGACCCATCCGCTCACGCACCCAGCGCCAGAGCTCGCGGGCCGTCTGGCTCAGTGTGAACCAGGTCTGGCGGTGGCCGTAGGTCAGCGCCTCGCTCAGCTGCAAGGGGCGGCTGCCCTGGTATTTCTCGTAGTGGATTCGCCCGACCAGGGAGTCCGCTTGGACCTCGAACGCGACCGGCGTCACCGTACCCGTCAGGACGCGGCCGTCGCGCTCCCAGGCGATCGCCAGCGGCCGCGCCGCCGCAGCTTGGACGATCTCCAGCACTTCGCGATGCGAGCGGACAGGCTGTCCATCGATCATGACAATGCGGTCGCCGCGCTTCAGGCCGAGTCGAGCCGCCGGGCCGTTGCGCTGCACTCTGCCGACCAGGTTGTCGTGAGCCTCGATCCCGAACTCCCAGCGACCAGTGGCGTCGCGCTCCAGCTGGATCTCGGTGCGGACCTCGCCGCCGTCGCGCGCAACGACGACCGCAACCGGGCGGACCGGGCCGCCGGTCTGGTCGCCGCCCGCCGCGCGGTCCAGCGCATCCAGCATGTCGTACCAGCCGCTCACCGGCTGTCCGTCCACCGAGAGGAAGACGTCTCCCACGCGCAGCCCCGCCGCCGCGGCGGGACTGTCCGCCGCGACGGTGCCGATCTCGGTGATCGGATTGACCGGAATTCCTTGGTGCAAAAACAGCGAGGTGTAGATCACATAAGCCAAAACCAGGTTGAACAACGGTCCGGATACAAAGACGAGGAACCGCTGCCAGGGCGGCCGGCTCAGAAACTGACGGTCCGGCGGGATATCCCGATCCGCGCCTGCGCGCTCGCGGTTGCCTTCTTCGGTCCCCAGCGGGTACTTCTTCTGCTCCCGCGTGCCGGTGTCCTGGATCTCCTCCATCATTCCCTCGCCGGCCATCTTGACGTAACCGCCGAACGGGATCAACGAAAGCGCGTATTCGGTCTCTCCCCAGCGGCGCACCAGGATCTTCGGTCCCATCCCGACCGAGAAGGTCTTGACGAAAATGCCGAGCGCCTTGCAGACGGAGAAATGCCCGAGTTCGTGGACGATGACCACCAAACCGAGGGTAAACACGCTGGCCAGCAGCGTGATCATGAGATCGCTGTTCAACACGAACCTCGTCGAGCGGAGTCCCGGCTCCGCCGCTTTACAAGTTCCGCCGCCGTCCGGCGTGCTTCGGCATCGGCGGCCATGGCCGCGGACAGGTCGGCGACCGGACCGGCTGGCAGCCGCTCGAGTGTGCCGGCGATGATCGCGGCCACATCAATATAGCGCAGATCGCCACGCAGCAGGGCGGCGACCGCCACCTCGTTGGCGGCATTGAGCATAATCGGCGCCGTGCCGCCGGTGCGGCCTGCCTGGCGGGCGAGGTCCAGGCAAGGGAAACGCTCGGTATCGGGCGCGTGAAAATGCAGGTTGCCGAGCTGCAGCAGGTCCAGAGCCGAGGCGGCCAAGGGCCAACGCTGTTCGCCCGTGATGGCGTAAAGCAGCGGCAGATGCATGTCCGGCGCGCCGAGTTGCGCCAGCAACGCGCCGTCGCGCAGCTGTACCAACGAGTGGACCCAGCTGCCGGGGTGAATCACAACGTCGATGTCCTCGTAACCGAGACCGAACAGATGGTGCGCCTCGATCACCTCCAAACCCTTGTTCATGAGCGTCGCCGAATCCACGGTGATCTTCGGTCCCATCTGCCAAGTCGGGTGCGCCAGCACTTCGGCCAGCGTGACCGTCTGCAAGCGCGCGAGCGGCAGTTCGCGGAACGGACCGCCCGATGCCGTCAGGATGACTCGCTGCAGTTCCTCACGAGCGCGGCCGCAAAGGCACTGCGCCACGGCCGAGTGCTCCGAGTCCACCGGCAGCACTTCCGCACCACCAGCGCCGACGGCACCCTGCACCAGATCGCCGCCGACGACCAGGCTTTCCTTGTTGGCCAACGCCAGGCGCAGCCCGCGCCGCGCCGCCGCCAACGTCGGCGCCAAACCCGCCGCGCCGACGATGCCGTTGACGACCACATCGGCGGCGACCGCCTCTACGAGGGCCGCGGAGTCGGTCGCCGGCAGCAGGCGGGCGCCGAAGCAGCCCGCGGCGGCGGCCGCATCGCGGGCCGCCGGATCGTCGACCGCGACCAGAGTTGGCAAACCGCGCAAACGACTCGCAAGTTCCTGCCAGCGCCGGTGGACCGAGACCGCGACCAGTTCCAGGCGCGCGGGAAAGCGCCGCACCAGATCCAGCGCTTGCCCGCCGATGCTGCCCGTGGCCCCGAGGACGACCACTCGCAGCGGTTCCGGCAGCTGCCGCGGCCGGCGAAACGGATACAGCGCTGACCTCATGGCAACCTCACAGCACACTGAAACGGAACCAGTAATAGAGAACCGGCACGCTGAAGAGCAGTGAATCCATGCGGTCCAGCACGCCGCCGTGGCCCGGCAGCAACTGGGCGCTGTCCTTCAGGCCGGCGTCGCGTTTGAGCATGGACTCCACGAGATCACCCAGTTGCCCCAGCAACGCGCTGACCAGTCCCAGGCAGGCGCCAGCCAAGGGCGTGATGATCGGCAGAAACGTCTGCGCGCAAAGCCAGCCGGCGAGCGCCCCACCGCCGAGTCCGCCGACGGCTCCCGCCCAGGTCTTGCTCGGACTGATCTGCGGCATCAGACGCCGGCGGCCGATGAGAATGCCGAACACGTAGGCGAAGGTGTCGCAGGCCCAAATCACCAGCGTCGCGAAGAAGACGAGCCGCGCACCGAGCTCCGGCGCCAGGCCGAGACTCCCCGGCAATTCCCGCAGCATCACGAAATGGCTGCCGAGCCAGCCGACGTACAAGACGCCGAATACCGTCACCGCGACGTTCGGCAGCGCATCCGCCAGGTGCGGGCGAAACACTTCGCGGATCATGATCAAGAGCAAGATCGCCGTCACGAGCAAGGTCACCGCCGGTCCGCCTCGGTAGACATGGAGGCTGACCGCGAGACCGGCGGCATAGCCGAGCCAGCGCGACGGTCGGTAGCCTTTGGCGTGCATGAGGCGGAAGAACTCGGCCAGGCCGAGCAAGATGATCAGATCGATCAGCAGCAAAAAATAGATCCCGCCGCGCTGGGTGATGATATATAAGCAAGGCACGCCGACCATGATGGTCGCCAGCCGCGGCACGATGTCAGCAGCCAAAAAGCGCGTCCGCAGCGGCGGGCGGACGTTCACGAGCGGTTCCCCAACAGACGCTTCCAGCGGTCGCCGGCGCCGGCGGCCGCACCCGGCCGCGCCTCCGTTGCGGCGTCGGCCGGCGACAGACCGCCGTAACGCCGTTCGCGGTCGAGGTACTCTGCCAAGGCCAACAGCAACTCGCGCTCACGGAAATCGGGCCACAAGACGGGCGAAATGAGTAGTTCGGCGTACGCAGCCTGCCAAATGAGGAAGTTGCTAAGGCGGCATTCACCGCTCGTGCGAATCACCAGGTCGGGATCCGGCAGCTCGGGATGATAGAACCCCTGCCGCAGGCTTTCTTCATCCAGTTCGTCGACTCGCAGCTCGCCCGCTGCCACCCGCTGCACGACGTGACGGACCGCGCGCAGAATCTCCTGTCTGCCGCCGTATGCGAGCGCCAGGTTGAGGATCAACCCACGGCCGCCGGCCAATGCGCTTTCCGCTTCGGCGAGGATCGTGCGGGCGCGCTCGGGCAGCAGGTCGCGGTCCCCCGAGACGCGCAGGCACACACCGTGTTCGGCGAGTTCCGCCTGCTCTTCGAGCAGAGCTTCTTCCAGGAAATTCCAGAGCGCCTGCACCTCCGCCGGCGGGCGGCGGAAGTTCTCGCGACTAAATGTGTACAGTGTCAGCACTTGGATGCCCAAGCGGACGCAGACGCGCACCGCGGCGCGCACCGCGTGGCGGCCGGCGCGATGGCCGGCTGCCCGGGGCAGATGCCGGCGGCGCGCCCAGCGGCCATTGCCGTCCATGATGATGGCCACGTGGCGGGGCAGATCCTTCCGTTCGCTCAGTCGCCCGGCGAGTTGCTCGTCGGTCAGATCCGGGAAAGGATCCGTGGCCATGCCTAGATCTCCATGATCTCCGCTTCCTTCGCCTTGACGATCTGATCGATCTCGGCGCAGAAGCGGTCGGTGAGCTTCTGAACGTCCTCGCGTTCCTGGTGATGCTCGTCTTCGGTAATGGCGCTGTCTTTGTGCTCTTTCTTAAGCTGATCGTTCGCATCCTGGCGGGCGCGCCGGATCGCTACCTTACCGTCCTCGCCGATATCGCGCGCGAGTTTGCTGAACTCGCGGCGGCGCTCCTCGGTCAGCTCCGGGATCTGGATCCGGATCATCATGCCGTCGTTGGCCGGATTCAAACCCAGATTGCTGGCCTGGATCGCCCGCTCGATGGCGCCGATGGCGCTGCGATCGAACGGTTTGACCACAAGCTGGCGCGCTTCCGGCGCCGCGACGGTCGCCAGCTGCTTTAACGGCGTCGGCGCCCCGTAGTACTCGACCACCATCCCATCCAGGAGCGCCGGCGAGGCCTTGCCCGTGCGGAGCTTGCCCAAACGGCGCTTGGCCGCATCCAGAGCCGCGTCCATCTCCAGTTCGGTGTTCTCCAGGATATCCTTGCTCATCGCGGCAGCTCCTTTGTGATCCTGGTGCCCAGCAGTTCTCCGTCGAGAATGCGCAGCAGGTTCTCAGGATCGGAGATGTCGAACACGGTTACGGACAGATCGCCTTCGGCGCAAAGCGTAATCGCGGTCAAGTCCATGATGCGGAGCTTGCGCACCAGCACGTCCTCGTACGTCAGGTGCGTGAAACGCTGCGCATCAGGGTACTCGAGGGGATCCCGATCGTAAACACCGTCCACTTGCGTGCCTTTGAACAGTCCGTCGGCCGAGAGTTCGAGGGCGCGCAGCGCGGCGGCGGAGTCGGTCGTGAAATAGGGATTGCCGGTGCCGCCGGCTAGCAGGACGACGTGGCCGGACTTGAGCAAGTCGAGCGCTTGGTCCCGCGCGAAGGCTTCGGCCAGCGGCGGCTGACCGCGCGGGGTGAAAATCCGCGCCCGTTGTCCCTCGGCGCGCAAATAGTCCCGCAAGACGGCGGCGTTCATCACCGTGGCGAGCATGCCGACCTGGTCGGCGGTGACCCGGCCGATCACCCCCAGATTGGCCTGGCGGGCGCGGAAGATGTTGCCGGCCCCGCAAACCACGGCCACTTGCACGCCCGCCTGCACCGCCTGGTGCAGCGTTTGGGCCAGGTTGGTCAGCTTCAGATGTGAGAATTGCTCCTGGCCGTCGGCCAGGGCTTCCCCGCTCAACTTCAGGAGAATCCGGGACGGTCGCAGCATGGGCAAGGATCGTCCTTTCGCGGCGGGGCGTGCAGCGGCAGCGGACCCTGGCCACTGCCCGGCCCGGACCGCAACCGGTCTAGCCGCCGATGGCGAAACGAGCGAAGCGCTTGATCTGGATGTTCTCGCCGAGTTTGCCGATGACCGATTTGACGTAGTCCTCCACGGTCAGATCGGGATCCTTGACATACTTCTGCTCGAGCAGCACCACTTCGCTGAAAAACTTGCCGACCTTGCCCTCGACGATCTTCGCGAGCATCGCCTCGGGTTTACCTTGCTCGCGCAACTGAGCGGTGTAGATCTCCCGCTCTTTTTCGACCAGCGCCGGGTCGACCTCATCGCGCGAGACGGCGACCGGACTGGTGGCCGCGATGTGCATGGCGACGTTGTGCACCATCGTCTGGAAGTCCTCGGTACGTGCGACGAAATCCGTCTCGCAGGCTACCTCGACCAGGACGCCCACCTTGCCGCCCATGTGGATGTAGGACCCGACCAGTCCCTGGCTGGTGACCCGGTCGGCCTTCTTCGCGGCGGCCGCGATTCCCTTCTTGCGCAGGTATTCCTTGGCCTTCTCGAGCTCGCCGCCGCATTCGGACAGCGCTTTCTTGCAGTCCATCATGCCGGCGTTGGTGGCGTCCCGCAGTTCCTTGACCATCTTGGCGGTAATTTCCATGAATATCTACTCCCGTAGCTGGCGAACCGGAGCGAGCCCGCGGCCATGATTCCGCAGGCTCACCCGGGAGTTGAAGATGCTAGGCCTCCGGCCTGGGCTCGGCGACTGGTTCCGGTGCGGCCGCGGGTGAAGGATCGATCCGGCTGGCATCGCCCTCGAGCGTGGCCGTGGCCTGGAACTCGGCGGGCGCGGCCGCCGCCATGTCCACCTGGTCGCGACCCTCGGCTCCCGCCTGCTTGCCCTCGAGGATGGTCTGAGCAACCACGCGAGCGAAAAGGTTGATGCTGCGGATGGCGTCGTCGTTGCCGGGAATCGGGTACTTGACCAGGGTCGGATCGGCGTTTGTGTCGGTGATCCCGATGACGGGAATACCCAGCTTGTTCGCCTCGCGAACCGCCGTTTCCTCCTCGGCGGTGCCGACCACGAAGAGCGCCTGGGGTAGTTTCTTCATGGTGCGAATGCCGCTGAGATTCTTGTGCAGTTTTTCGTACGACCGGTTGACTTCGAGTTGTTCTTTCTTGGAGAGCTTCTCCATGCGGCCATCGTTCATCATGGCCTCATAGTCTTCCATCTTCTCGACTCGATGATAGATCGTCTGCCAGTTGGTGAGCATGCCGCCGAGCCAGCGTTCGGTGACGTAGGGCATGCCGCATTTCTGTGCATTCTCGCGGATGGCAATCTTGGCCTGCTTCTTGGTGCCCACGAAAAGCACATTGCCGCCCTTGGCCGCCAGATCGTGCAGGAAGTCCGTGGCGCGGTTCAAAAGCCGCAATGTCTTCTGCAGATCGATGATGTAGATGCCGCCGCGGGCGATGAAGATGTAGGGTTTCATCTTCGGGTTCCACTTGCGGGTCTGGTGACCGAAGTGGACGCCCGCCTCGAGCAGGTCGCGCAATCCGATGCTGGCCATGACAAGCCTCCGTATCAGGTTTGACTTCCCCGGTCGTCACCGGCGCGGGATGAACGCCACAGCGCCACCTGTCCCTGCCTCGGACCGGGTGAGTAGTGCGCGGCCGCGGCGAACCGCGGCCGCCGGGAACAGGCCGGCCTAGCGCTTGGAGAACTGGAAGCGCTTGCGGGCGCCAGGCTGACCGTACTTCTTGCGCTCGACCATGCGAGAATCGCGAGTCAGGAAGCCGTTCTTGCGCAGCGGCTTCCGGAAATCCTCGTTGGCCACGACGAGCGCACGCGCCAGGCCGTGACGCAACGCGCCGGCCTGGCCACTGACGCCACCGCCATTGACGGTGCACCAGATGTCGAAATCGCCGTCAACGCCTAGGCTGCGCAGCGGCTGCAGGGCATGCAGGATCTGCATCTCGCTGAAATAGTCGCCGACCTGGCGCTTATTCACCATCACCTTACCGCTGCCCAAGGTCAACCAAACGCGGGCGACCGAGGTCTTGCGGCGGCCGGTGGCATAATACCTCTCCTCCAACTCTGAACCTCCGTAACGTCAAGCGAGCTCGACGGACTTGGGCTGCTGGGCCGTGTGGGGATGCTCGGGGCCGCCGTAGACGCGCAAGTGGGTCATCTGGCGCCGACTGAGGCGGTTCTTCGGCATCATCCCCCAGACCGCTTTGGTGACGACGCGGTCGGGGTGCGCCTGCATCAGGGTCTTCAACGGCGTCGCTTTCTGACCGCCCATCCAGCCGGTATGGTGCAGATATACCTTCTTCTGCAGCTTCATGCCAGTGAACTTGACCTGATTCGCGTTGATCACGATGACGTTGTCGCCCATATCGAGATTGGGCTGGAACGTGGGCTTGTGTTTGCCCCGCAGGAACGTCGCGACGCGGGTCGCCAAGCGGCCGAGCGGAACACCGGCGGCGTCGAGCACCAACCAGTCTTTCGCGATCTCGGCCTCTTTCATCACATAAGTCTTCAACATCGGCCTCCGGGCTGGTCCGTGCGGGCCACAACACCGCTGGACGAGCCAAACATGCTGCCGCGCCTCGGCGGCGCCGGCTCGGCGGACCCCGCCGCCGCGCCATCGCCGTCTGGCGCCGACATCACTGCAAAATCAAGCCTCGCAAGCAAAAATGCCGCGCGGGCGGCATCAGCTTGCCCAATTCGTCGACTCGGGGCTTCGGAATCTAGCATTCCGAGCCGGCACTGTCAAGAACAGGAGTCAGCGACCGATCGTACGGCGGGCGCATCACCCCCAATTCCGTGATGAACGCCGTGATCAATTCCGCCGGGGTGACATCAAACGCCGGATTGAAGGCTGCCGTCCCGGCCGGCGTCACACGCGTGCCGCCCAGGCGGTGTACTTCGTCCGGATCGCGCTGCTCGATCTCGATCTGCTCGCCCCGCGCCGTCGCAGGGTCGAAGGACGAGCACGGCGCGGCAATATAGAACGGCACCCCGTGCCGGCGGGCCAGCACCGCCAGCGGGTAGGTTCCGACCTTGTTGGCGGCATCCCCGCAGGCCGCGACGCGATCGGCGCCACAGATCACCGCCTGGACGCGACCCTGAGCGAGCAGCGTCGCCGCCGCCGCGTCGGGCAGCACCGTCACCGGTATTCCCTGGTTCTGCAGCTCCCAGGCGGTCAGCCGGGCGCCCTGCAAAAGCGGGCGCGTTTCGTCGGCGAAGACCTCGATCTCCTTGCCAGCCTGGCAAGCCGCGTAGACCACGCCCAGCGCTGTGCCGTAGCCGCCGGTCGCCAGCGCGCCGGCGTTGCAATGGGTCAGCACCGTCGCGGGCGACGTCAACAGGCGCTGGCCGTGCTCGCCGATCGCCCGGCCGGTCGCGACATCGCCGGCATGCACCGCTTGCGCCGCGGCCAATAGCGCGGCCTCGACCGCGGCCGCATCCTGCTCGGCGGCGATCGCGTGCGCGGCGGCAGCGTGCACGCGGCGCAACGCCCAGAACAGATTCACCGCGGTGGGGCGCGTCGCCGCCAATCGCGCCCGATCGGCGTCCAGGTCGGCGCTCAGGCCGGCGAGGTCCCGCCGTCCCTGGGCTCGGCCCAGGTGCCAGGACAGCACCAGACCGTAACCGGCCGCGATGCCGATCGCCGGTGCCCCGCGCACTGCGAGTTCGGCGATCGCTTCGCAGACCGCCGCGACCGTGCGGCAATCGCGAAACGTCAATTTCTGCGGCAGGCGGGTCTGATCGAGCAGGCGCACTGCCTGGCCGGTCCAGGCGACGACGGGAAACGGCAGCGGCAAGCGCGGTTGGTTCATACGATCTCCGCTCGACCGGTCAGCAGCTCCCGCAATGCGCGGCCCAGCAAGGCCAGCGGCAGCCCCATGACGTTAAAGTAGCAGCCCGCTATGCCGCGCACCATCATGGCGCCGTACCCCTGGATTCCATAAGCGCCGGCCTTGTCCAGCGGTTCGCCCGTCGCGACGTAGTCGGCGATCACCGCGGCCGACAGCGGCAGGAACTCGACTTCCGTCCGTTCGTGGCCGAGCCAGACCTCGTGCCCGGGCGTGCGCAGAGCAATGGCCGTGATCACCAAGTGGCGCCGTCCCGCCAACCGGGCCAGGATCGCCCGGGCGTCCAAGGCGTCGCGGGGCTTCTCGAGTACGTCCCCATCCAGGATCACGATGGTGTCGGCGCCCAGCACCAGGCGCGCGGGCAGCCGGTCGCTCACGTCGGCGGCTTTGAGTTCCGCCAGTTCCTCGGCGTAGCGCGCCGGTTCGGCGCCCGACCGCAGCAGGCGTTCGGCGTGCCTGGTCTCGATGTCTCCGGGCGGGACGACCTCGTGCGGCAGGCCCGCCAGGCGCAGCAACTCGGCCCGCCGCGGCGAACGGCTGGCCAACACCAGCATCTCGGCGGCCGGCCAGGGAACGAACGGGGAGATGATCATGCGTCCTTTCCGGCGGAAGCCCGCGCCTCGCGGTCCAGGATCAATGTGACGGGGCCTTGGTTGACCAGGGTGACGCTCATCGCGGCGCCGAAACGGCCCTCGGCGACTTCGGGCCACTCGCGGCGCAGCAGTTCCGCGAAGCGCCGGTAGAGGGCGGCGGCTTGGCCCGGCGGCGCCGACCCGGTGTAGCTGGGGCGGTTGCCTTTGCGGCAGTCGCCGTAGAGGGTGAACTGGCTGACGAGCAGAATACCACCACCGGCGTCGCGTAGGCTGAGGTTCAACTTGCCGTCCGGATCGGCGAAGAGCCGCAGGTCCGGTAGCTTGCGCGCCATCCAGGCCAGTTCGCGGTCGGTATCGGTCGGCGCGAACGCCGCCAGCACAACCAGCCCGCTTGCGATGGCGCCGGTCCGCTCGCCGCTGACATCGACCGCAGCCGGACCCGATCGTTGCACGACGCACCGCATCGTTCCTACCCCACCTGATAGCGGTCGATGCGCTCGATCCCGGGTATCCGCTGCACCGCTTTCAGAATCTTCTGCAGGTCGGTCAGGTTGCGCACCTCGACCACCATGGTGGCCCGGGCCATTCCGTTCTCGCTGCCGAACTCGCCGCTCTGAATGTTGGCGCCCACGCCGCCGATGACATGGCTGACCTCGGACAGCAGGTTCTTGCGATCGCTCGCCTGGATGATCAGTTTGACCAGGAAAATCTGGTCCGGCCCCGCGTCCCAGGTGACCTCGATCAACCGCTCCCCGAGGGCCGGGTCCCGCAGATTCGGACAGCCCAGGCGATGCACGGTCACACCGCGGCCGCGCGTGATCACGCCGGTGATCTCGTCGCCGGGGATCGGGTTGCAGCACCGGGCGTAGTTGACCATCAGGTTGTCCTCGCCGGCCACTCGCACGCCTCCGGCCCGCCGCCGCAGCAGCGAGTCGTAAAGGTCGCGGCCGCGGTCGATGACGCGGTCCGGCAAGGAACGCGGCGGCGGCTGGATCCGCTGCAGGACGCGCTGCCAGGACAGCTCGCCGCGTCCGACCGCAGCCAGCAGCTTATCCACCTCGCTGTAGCCGAACTCGTTGGCCAGATCGTCGAAGTCGCGATCGAGGCTGAGGCGCAACTTGCGCCGCTGTAGCTCGCGCTCGAGAATTTCGCGACCGAGGCGAATGCTCTCCTGCAACTGGGTGTTCTTGATCCAGCGCCGGATGTGATGCTTGGCGCGGCCCGTCTTGACAATCTCCAGCCAGCTCGTGCTAGGCCGCGCTGTCTTCGCCGTGAGGATCTCCATCGTCGCCCGATTCTCGAGCGGCGTCCGCAAGCTCACGATGCGGCCGTTCATCTTCGCCCCGACACAGTGCAGGCCGACCTCGCTATGGACGGCGAACGCGAAATCCAGCGGGGTCGACCCGAGCGGGAGTTGGAACAGGTCGCCGGCGGGACTGAAGACGAATACCTCGTCCTGAAAGAAGTCGATGCGCAGGGTTTCCATGAAATCCCGCGGGTCGTCCTCGTCCTGCTGCCACTCGGTGATTTCGCGCAGCAAGCGCACCAGGCCGCTGAAATCGGTGGTGTCGTTCGAGTGTTCCTCGTAGCGCCAGTGCGCGGCGATGCCGAGCTCGCTGCGCTCGTGCATTTCCCGCGTGCGGATCTGCACTTCGACAAACTTGCCGCCGGGCAGTTGCACCGTCGTATGCAGAGACTGGTAGAGATTCGGCTTCGGTTTGGCGATGTAGTCCTTGATCCGATCGGTCAGCGGCGGAAACAGGCTGTGGATGATGCCCAGGGCGTGGTAGCAGTCGGCCTTGGTGTCGGTGATCACCCGCAGCGCCAAGAGATCGAACATCCGCTCGAGCCCGATCGCCTGGCTCTGCATCTTGCGGTGGATGCTGTAGAAGTGCTTGGGACGGCCCGAAACCTCGCAATTGATTCCCGCCCGCTGCAACGCGGCCAGGAGCGGTTCCCGCAATTCCTCGATGACGCGCTCACGGCCGTCGCGCGTTTGCTTGATGCCCGCTTCGATCTCGTAGTAGCGTTCCGGCTGCAGGACTTTGAAGGCGCGGTCCTCCAATTCCCACTTCAGACGCGCGATGCCGAAGCGGTGCGCCAGCGGTGCGAAGACATCCATCGTTTCCTGGGCGATCTCGCGCTGGCGTTCGCTGATCATGTGCTCGATTGTGCGCATGTTGTGCAACCGGTCGGCCAGCTTGATCAACACCGTGCGGGGATCCTGCGCGGTCGAGAGGATCAGCTTGCGGTAGGTCTCGGCGCGCCGCGTTTCCGGATTGGCGATGCCCAGACTCGTGATCTTCGTGACGCCGTCGACCAGGTGCGCCACCGCGCCGCCGAAACGCCGCGTCAGCTCGTCGAGTTTGACCGGGGTGTCCTCGACCGTGTCGTGCAGCAACGCCGCCACGAGCGTGTCGTCGTCGAGGCGCAGTTCGGCGAGGATCTCGGCCACGCTCAAGGTATGGGACACGTAGGGATCGCCGCTGCGCCGGGTCTGCTCGGCGTGCGAAGCCAACGCGAAGGCAAAGGCCTCGCGCAGACGGTCGCCGCGGCTCGTCGGATTGTACGCCGCTACCTGGCGGAGCAAAGCCTCCAGGCGCCCGGTCAGATCACCTTCCTGTTGCTTCTTCATGGGATCGCGGCGGGACGGATGTCCACGAGCAATTGCTGGACGGGATCGTAGCCGCCGCCCCGCGGACGAAAATTGCTGACCCCGACCTGGAAGAGCACGTCCCAGGCGATGTCCAGGGGTTCCCGGCTCTGCTCCTGTAAACGCGCAAGGCCCCGGCGCCAGGCTTCGCCGGCCCCGAACGCCACGAACTCGCGGTTGAGCGCCGGCGCGCCGTTGCGGCCATGCCCCGCGCCGCGGAAACCGAACCGCAGATGCGCGCCGCCGCCCATGGCCGCGGGCAGGTGCCGCAACCGCAGGCCCGCGCTGCGAAAAACAGGTTTGGGATTGCCGGCGCCGAACGGTTCCATCTTGTCCAGCTCCCGCACCAGCTTGGTGATATCCTGGGTCGAGAGTTCGTCCAGCGGCAGGTCGAGATCGTACGCCACGGGCAGGGGGCCGTGCCCCGGCATCCGGCGCAGCGCGGTCAAGAACGCCTCGCGGAACGCGCGGATGTCGCGCCGCCGCAGGGTCAGGCCGGCGGCCTGGCTGTGCCCGCCGTACCGCACGAGGTAGCCGGCGCAGCGATCGAGTACCGCCTTGACGTCGACGTTGGCCACGCTGCGCGCCGATCCGCGCGCTTCATCGCCTTCCTCGGCGATCAGGATGGTCGGCAACTGATAGAGCTCGACGAGCCGGGCCGCGCCGATCCCGATGACACCCTTGTGCCAGGTGTGCGAGTGCAGGACCAGGCCGGGGTCGCCGCGATCAACGTAAGGTTTGGCCATCTCGATGGCTTCTTCCTTGAGCATCAGATCGGCCTGCTTGCGCCGCGTGTTGGTCCGATCCGCCTCCTGGGCCAGCTTCTCCGCCTGCACGGGATCGTCGGTCAGCAACAGCTCCAGCGCTGCCATGACGCGGCCGATGCGGCCGCAGGCATTCAGACGGGGTGCGACCTGGTAGGCGAGGTCGGTGGCCGTGACCGGAAAACCGCGATCCAGGCCGCTGACCCGCAACAACGCGGACAGGCCGGGGCGAATCTTCTGCCGGTCCGCCAGCCGGGCCAGGCCTTTGCGCACGAGCACCCGATTCTCCCCGGTCAGGCTCATCTGATCGGCCACGAGGCCGAGGGCGACCAGGTCGGTCAGGCTCTCCAGGAAATCCGGCGGCAGGCTCTCGGGACGGTCTAGCTGCAGCGCTTGCGCCAGCTTGAAGGCAACCGCCACGCCGCACAGGTCCGGGTTGGGATAACGGGCGTCCGGGCGGCGCGGGTTGACCAGCGCGACCGCGCAGGGCCGCTCCTCGAAGATGTGGTGATCCAGGACGATGACGTCGATCCCGAGTTGGCGCGCGAGTTCGAGTTCCGTCAGGGCGGCCGAGCCGGTGTCCACGGTGATCAACAGCGTCACGCCGGCCGCCGCCCAGTGGCGGACCATGTGGGCGGCCACGCCGTAGCCGTCCAGTGCACGATCGGGGATGAACGGCGGCAGCGGCCGCGCGCGGCGACCCTCGACCTCCAGGTGCATCAGGAGCAAATGCAGGACGGCGCAGCCGGTGATGCCGTCGACGTCGAAGTCGCCGTGCACGGCGACCGCCTCGCCGTTGCGCACGGCGCGCAGGGTGCGGGCGACCGCTTTGTCCATCTCTACCAGCAGGAACGGATCGGAGAGGTGATCGAGGGAGGGATAGAAGAAACTCTCAAGATCACGGCGGCTCGTCAGGCTGCGCCCGGCGAGCAGGTAGAGCAACCGCTCGGAGACCGGCTCCATCAGCGGCACTTCGCGCCGCAGCCGGTCGATCGTCTCGGCGGCGATCGGCTCACTGATCTGCCAGGGACGTCCGCTGAGCCAACCGACCTGGTCGGCGTTGCCGGGATCAGGAGTAAGCGGAATCTCGAGCTGCAAGCCAGGCTCCCCTCCGTGGTCCAAGGCGATCCGCGGCGACGCGGCCAGGATCTTTCGGCGAGGGAAGCCGGTCGTAATCCGGGTTCTGTTACCGTCCCGACGCTCGTCGGGCGGCGACGACCATGTATCTGGGACCGCCGTTGCCGGCGGCCTCATGCGACCGACCCGGGAGTCAAACGAGGCGGGCCACCTCATCCTCCCCTATTTGGTCTTGCTCCGGGGGGGTTTACCCTGCCGCCCCTGTCACCAGGAGCGCGGTGAGCTCTTACCTCACCATTTCACCCTTACCGCACCCGCGGGACCGCAGTCGACGCGGGCGAGGCGGTGTATTTTCTGTGGCACTTTCCTAGGATCGCTCCTCCTGGGTGTTACCCAGGCACCCTGCCCTGTGGAGCCCGGAATTTCCTCGAGTCCCGCGGGACCCGCAGCCGTCTCTCCGACTTCCCTCGCGTTCTATGATAGGACCGCGGCGAATGCTTGTCACACAGAAAATCAGCGCCCGCTGGCGTCCAAGGCCTTGTTCGCCAGCTGATCGGCGATTCGGTTCTGTGCGCGCGGCACGTGGCGGACACGAATTTCAGTCAATTGGCGTGCCAGGTGCATGACCTGCTGATAGAGAGGCAGCAGGTCGTGGCTCTTGACCCGGTAGATTCCCATCATCTGCCGCGCCACGAGTTCGCTATCCAGGTAGAGATGCACCCGCCCCACGCCCCAGCGGCGGCTGTGCTGCAGAGCGGCCAGCACCGCGCGGTACTCGGCCTGATTATTGGTCGCGCGGCCGATGGCTTCGGCATGAACGCATAAGTCGGGCCCCTCGTGCTGCCGAAACAGCACGCCGATCGCGGCGGGACCGGGATTGCCCCGGCTGGCACCGTCGGTGAAGACCTCCAGGATCGCCGACCCCGCCGCCGGCAGGGGCGACTCGCTGAGGTCAGCGGCCGGCGGCAAATCCAAGAGATCGTCATGATCGGCGACAACGCTGCGATCCGGATCGCCGCCGGCGCCGGGCGACTGCCGGCCGGTCGCCGCGGATTTGAGCTCGCGCCGCCAGTTCGCCAGGCGTTTGCGCAGCTCGCGGACCGTCAGGCCGCATTCGCGCGCGAACGCGCGCAGGTCCTGGCTGCGTTCGAGGGTCTGCAGTAGATCCTGCAGGGTTTCCGGGGTCCGGTTGTCACCCATGCGGGGCATCCTTTCACGCGCGCCAAGTCCGCGTCAACCCCGGGTACGCCGGCTGCTGCGGGGAATGATGTAACGACCGCAGCCCTGGCAGATCACCAGCGCGGCCTCGCGATCAGCATCGACGGCGTGCTGAAACGGCAGTGTCTGGCCGCAGCCGGCGCAGGCCCCTTGCACGAGATCGGCCACCGGATCGCCATGGCGGCGCGCAATCTGCGCCAACCGCCCGGCCACGCGCGGCGGCAACAGCCGCAGCAGGTGCGCCAGTTCCTCTGTGATTTCAGGCACGGCCGCCTCGGCTTGCCGGCCGCAGTCGGCCAGCACCTCGCGTTGCCGGGCGATCCCGGCGCGGGCGTCCGCTGCCACCGTGGCGTCGGCGGCAAGCGCCGCGCCGGCACGGGCGGTCTGCTCCTGCACCTCGCGAATACGCGCCTGCAACTCGTCGCGGCGCCGTTCAAGCGACGCGATGTCCACCGCCAGAGCCGCCGCCAGCTTGGCTTCGGTCGCCGCCCGTTGACGGCGGTCGGCAAGTTTCGCCGTCAGCGCCGCGAGTTCGTCCGTCAGGCGGCGAACCTCGTCCCGTCCGTCGCGATCGGAACGGCCCGCCTCCTCCTGATCGGCGGCATACTCCGCGTCCAGCGCGAGCAGGTCGGCCTGCCGCTGCTGCGCATCGTCCCGGTGGCGTTGGGCAGCGTCGAGTTGGCGGTAGAGTTCCGCGGCGTCCCGCAGGCGGGCCAAGGTGACGGTGAGATGCTGCTCCAAGCCGCCTCCCCTGACGACACACGAAGTGCCGGTGGCACCTTGCGCCCCAACGGCACCGCGTGCAGTCGGCCCCTCAGGAATGATCCGGGATAGGTTGCCGAGCCGCGTTGGCATCGCGCGACGCTTGCGGCCGGTGGTGGGCGATACTGGACTCGAACCAGTGACCTCTCGCGTGTGAGGCGAGCGCTCTAGCCAGCTGAGCTAATCGCCCATCAGCGGACCGCGGACCAGTACGCTGGCGGCCCTTGGTGGGCCCACCAGGACTTGAACCTGGGACCAACCGGTTATGAGCCGGTCGCTCTGACCACTGAGCTATGGGCCCCCAAAACTCGAGGCCGGAAGATAACCCAGAGGCCCGATCCGGTCAACCCGCCAGGCGCGCCGCGCACCGTGAACACCTACATCATTTCGCCGTAGCCTTTGAGCTTCCGCAAGCGGCTCGGATGCTGAAGCTTGCGCAGCGCCTTGGCCTCGATCTGGCGCACGCGTTCGCGCGTAACCTTGAAGATCGTGCCGACCTCCTCCAGGGTTCGCGGCGTGCCGTCGCCCAGACCGAATCGCAGCCGGATCACCTTTTCCTCGCGGCGCGTCAGCGTACTGAGCACCTTGGTCATCTGAACCTTGAGCATGCTCTGGACCGCTTCGCGCGCCGGCGACGGCGCGTTGTCGTCGGGGATGAAGTCGCTCAGCGTCGAATCCTCGTCCTCACCCAGCGGCCGATCGATGCTGACCGGCTCCATCGCCGCCTTCATCACCGCCTGGACCTTGTCCAGCGGCATGTCCAGCCGCGCGGCGATTTCTTCGGGGGTGGGGTCGCGCCCGTATTCCTGCAGCAGTGCGCGGCTCGTCTTCGTGACCTTGCTGATAGCCTCGATCATGTGGACTGGCACGCGGATCGTGCGGGCCTGGTCGGCGATGGCGCGGGTGATCGCCTGCCGGATCCACCAGGTCGCGTACGTGGAGAACTTGTAGCCCTTGCGGTAGTCGAATTTCTCGACGGCGCGCATCAAGCCGCTGTTTCCCTCCTGGATCAGATCGAGGAATTCCAGCCCGCGGTTGGTGTAGCGTTTGGCGATCGAGATGACCAGCCGGACATTGGCTTCGATCATCTCGCGCTGGGCCGCCAGCGTCTCCGCGTGGCCGGTCGCGATTTCGTTCGCCAGACGCGCCAGTTCCTCGCGCGTGAAGCCAACCTCGCGCGTGATTTCCTGGATCCGTTTGCGGTAGGTCTTGATCAGCTGATAGTTCTCCTGGATCAGCTCCCGGCGCTCGGCGCTCTGGTTGCTGTTCTTCAGTGCCGCCGCCATCTCGGGGAACGACAAACCGGCCTGGGCCTCGGCGACGGCGATCCTCTCCTCCAGCCCCACCACCTTGTGCTGCACCAACTGGACCTTGCTGGCCAGCGATTCCACCATCTCGGGAGCCAGATGCAATTCCAGCAGCGCCTCGAGGACTTTCTTCTCCCGCGCCGCGACCATGCGCGTCAGCGTCGCCACCCGCGTACTATTGCGGCAGGAAGCGATTTCAGCCTTCTGGTCGACGACTTCTTTGCGCCAGCGCTCGATCCGATCCAGGCAGCGCAGCAGGCGTTTGCCTTCGCGGCGCGCGGACTGGCCCGTCGTCCAGCTGCTGTTGTCCATCAGGATCACGCGCTCGACGGGCATGGATTCGTTCGCGAGCAGATTAGCGCAGTGCCGCAACTCGCGCATCGCGTGCTGGCAGCACAGCGTGGCGCGCATCACCCGCAGCAGACCATCCTCCATGCGGCGCGCGACCTTGACTTCGCCCTGCCGCGTCAGCAGCGGCACCTTGCCCATCTCGCGCAAGTACATGCGAACCGGGTCGTCGTACTTGATGTTCGAACGCACGACCTTCTTCGCCGTCTGAACCTTTTTGATTTCCTTGCGCTGCCGCATGGCCAGACGCCGCTGGGCTTCCTCGCGGGTGTCGTAGAAATCAATCTGCAGTTCCTGGAGCTTGCCGTAGACGCGGTCGAGGGCTTCCACGTCGACATCCTCGTTCCCCAGCAACTCGTTGATGTCGTCGTTGAGGACCCAGCCCCCGCGCTGGCCGGCGCGGCGCCGAATGGATTCGATGAGCTGGTTGAAAGCGTCCTTCTGCATGGGTGTGCAGCTCCCTGTTTCCTGGCGCCCGCCGGGTGGCTGCGGCCGCCGCCGGCGCACGGTCGTTTCAGCTGAGTTGCGCACGTCGATCCCCGCGCAAACGCTGCAACGATTCACGTACAGCCCGTTCGGTCTCGCCCCGCGGCGGGATGTTCCAAGCGAGCAGATCCGTCACGTAAGCTCGGTAGGCGTTGTCCTGTTCGTGCCACCGCTGCTCGACGAAATCGCGCGGTGTCTGTTGCGGCGCCGTCGCCGCCCAAGCCGCAAGTTCAGCGGCCAGTGCCGTCGCCTGCAACGTCGACCAGGGTAAGTCGGCGCCCAGCTCGGCGAGCAGGCGGGCCGCGGCGCCGGAGCCGTCCTGCAGCACGTGGGCCAATAGAACCGATTCCACATGCTCGCGATGTAATTTGGTCAGCGTGCGGAAGGAGGGACGCGGCGTCGCGGTGCCGGCGGCGGCGGCGGGCGGGCGGCCGGTTTCGGCAACGCCGGCGACAACGGTTTGATCCGCTGCCACCGCCGGCTGCGCGACCCCGCCGGGCATTCCCGCGAGCGATGAACGGAGCAGATCCGGTGTCAGGCCGAAGAGATCCGCCGCCTCACGCAACATGTATTCGCGGCGAATCGCGTCGGGCACCGCGGCGATCGTCGACAGCACCTGATGCACTCCCTTTTCCAGCGCGAGACGGTCATCGCCGGCTTGCGCCACAGCATCCCGGACGAACGCCAGGTATCCGACCGCCGCGGCGAGCACAGCCTGCAACGCGGCCGCACCTTGCTGGATGACCAGGTCGGCCGGATCGAGCCCGCGCGGCAACGTCGCCACCTTCGCCTCGAGTCCAGCGGCCAGGCACGTGTGGCACGCGCGCACGGCCGCCTTGCGTCCGGCCTGATCGCCGTCGAACAAGACCACCACCTGCCGCGCACCGCGGCGCAGCAGCCGGGCCTGGTCCGGCGTCAGCGCGGTGCCGCAGGTGGCCACTGCGTTGGCGACGCCAGCCTGGGCCAGGGCGATCAAATCCAGGTACCCTTCGACAAGGACAGCGGTCCGCGCACGCGCGATCACCATGCGCGTCGAATCGAAGCCGTAGAGCAGCTTCCCCTTGCTGAAATGCGGACTGTCCGCCGAATTGAGGTACTTGGGCTCTCCCGGGACGATGAGTCGGCCGCCAAAACCCGCCACCTGCCGGGCAATGTTTCGGATCGGAAACATAATGCGATCGCGAAAATAGGCAAACGAGCCGCGACCGTCCTGCCGGCGAACCAGTCCGGCGCTCATCGCGAGATCTTCCGTCACGCCCCGCTGGGCCAGTTGTTTCAGCAGCCAGTCGCCGCCGGGCGCCCAGCCGAGATCGAAACGGTCCAGAACTTCCAGGTGAAAGCCGCGGCCGGTCAGGTAATCACGGGCCTTGGCGCCGAGGTGGGCGTCCTGCCAGGCGTTGCGGAAGATGTCGCATGCCGTCTCGTTGGCGCGGAAATGGGCGCGCTTCTCGCCTTCGTCTTCGCCTGGCTGGAGGAACTTCGCCAGGTCGAGATCGATCGCCCGCGCGAGCGTTTCCATCGCTTCGGGAAAGGTGAGATTCTCGACAGCCATCAGAAAACTGATGGCGTCACCGCCCTCGCCGCAGCCGAAACACTTGTAGGTCTGACGCCCGGGGTGAACATGGAAACTGGGGGTTTTCTCCTGGTGAAACGGACAGAGTCCCTTCCAGTTGACCCCGGCGGGCTGCAGGCGGACATACCTGCCGACCAGTTCGACGAGGTCGGTCTCCTCTTTGACCCTGGCGATGATCTCCGAGGGTAGGACGGCCACCTGGAACTCTTTGCAAGCTAAAGATTCAGACGACCTGTCAACATAAACGGTGAAGCAACGATATGTCAAGACGCCGCGCCGCGGAGGCGCCGTCACGACGGTTGCAGCCGCGTCGCGACGACCGGCACAGCGTCGCCGTCAACTCAGGTGAACGACCGTGGCCCCGAGGTTGCTGCCGCGTTCGCCGGCCGGATGGCAGCGCGCCACCCGCGGATCGGCGGCCAGTCGGCTGAGCAACTGATCGCGCAAACGTCCCGAGCCCATGCCGTGAATGATGGTAAGCTGCGCCAGACCTACCGGCAGGGCGCGGTCCAGCAGCTTGTCGACGCGCAGCCACGCCTCTTCGACCTGCAGGCCGCGCAGATCCAGCTCGCAGGGAATGCCGGGGTCATCGTGATCCCAGGTCCAGGCGACCGCGCTTTCGCGGGACCCGCCGGCACCGCCGCTGGCCGGCGTCGCCACGTCGTCCAGGCGCGCGACCGCACTGCGGTCGATGCTCACGTTCAGCCCATCGGCCAGCACGCCGATCTTGTCTCCCCTGATTTCCACGACGCGACCCTGCAGGCCCAGGCCGGCGATCCGCACCCGGTCGCCGACGGTCAGATCGGCCGGTCCCGGCTCCGGCGCCGGCGGCGCGGGCAAGCGACTCGCCACCGCCTGGATCTGCGCGCGGACGCTGTCGACGGCCTCCTGCCGACCGCCCTGGATGCGGACCTCGCGAACGGCCGCCGCCAGACGCTGCCGCGCTTCCCGCAGCAGTTCCTGCCCCTGCTGGCGCAAGGACTCGCGCTCGGCTTCGTGCCGGCGCGCCAACTCGGCCGACTGTTCCCGCAACTGCGCCTCGCGCGCTTGTGCCGCATCCAACCGCGTCCTGAGCTCGGCCTCTTGCGCGGCCAGGTCGCGCGCGCGCGCCGCCAGTTCGCGCAGCAGCTTTTCGAGCTGGTATCGCTCCTGTCCGACCATAGCGCGGGCCCGCGCGAGCAGCGGCGGGTCGAGCCCGACCCGGGCGGCGATATCGAACGCATGGCTGGCGCCCGGATCGCCGAGGCGCAGCCGAAACCGCGGCGCCAGGGAGACCTCGTCGTAATCCATGGCCGCGTTGATCATGGCCGGATGATCGTGGACCGCGGCCTTGAGCAGTCCGTAGTGGGTGGACGCCAGGACCAGCGCGCCGCGCACGGCTAGCTGTTCCAGCACCGTGAACGCGAGCGCCGTTCCTTCCTGGGGATCGGTGCCGGCGCCGATCTCGTCGCAGAGCACCAGGCTGCGCCCGTCCGCCTCTTGCAGAAAACGCTGCAAGTGGGACAGGTGCGCCGAGAAGCTCGACAGCGACGATTCGATGGACTGCTCATCGCCCAGGTCGACGAAGATCCGGCGCACTAGGGGCAGACGCGTGTCCTCGCGCGCTGGAACGTCCCAGCCGCATTGCGCCAGCATCACCAGCACGCCGACCGTCTTGAGTGCGACCGACTTGCCGCCGGCGTTCGGGCCGGAGATGACCAGGACCCGCACCGCGGGCGGCAGCTCGAGATCCAGCGGAACGACGGCGGCGGCCGCCGCGCCGGTGGCTCGGGTCTGCTCCGCGAGGGCCTGCTCCAGCAGCGGGTGCCGGCCCTGCGCGATGCGCACGGAACCGCCGGGAGCGAGCTGCGGTCGGCCGGCCCGCCGCGCCGCCGCCCAGGCGCCGACCGCCTGGACGCGATCGACGAGCAGCAACAGACCGCCCGCGGCCAGCAGCGCCGGCGTCTGTTCGCGTACGCGCTGATTCAGCTCATGCAGGATCCGGGTCTCCTCGGCGGCTATCTCCAGGCGGCACTCGGCCAGATCGTTGGCCAACTGGACCGTGGCGGCAGGCTCGACGTAGATCGTCTGCCCGGTCTGGCTGCGGTCGTGCACGATGCCGGCCACCTTGCGCCGATCGGCCGCGCGCAGAGGCAGGCAGAAACGGTCGCCGCGCAGGGTGACCTCTTCGCCGGCGGTCCAGCCGCGGCGGTTGGCTTCGGCCATGGCCTTGGCCACCGACTCGCGGACCTGTTGCTCGCGCTCCCGGGCTAGCCGGCGCAGCCGTCCGAGGAGCGGGCTGGCGCCGTCTTGCAAGCGGCCGTCGCGATCCAGGCAGCGGCGCAGTTCGGCGACAAGGCCGGCGAACGTAGCCGCCTCCCGCGCCGCGGCGCTCCACAGCGGTAACAGCGCGGGCCAGCGTAACAACCATTCGCGCAGGCGATCCAGATCCTCGGCGAGTCGCGCGACCGCGACCAGGTCGCCCCCTTCGAGCGGCCGCGACGGCGGCGCTTCAAGGCAGGCCATGACGGCCGAGATGTCCGCCAGCGGCGGGCGTTGGTCGCGGTCTCGGGCGGCCTTCAACTCGTCGGCCAGCGCGCGCCAGAGTTCGATCGCGCCGAGGTCGGTATAGGGAAGTTGACCGGCGACGGCCTGCGCCGCCCGCCGGTTGCGGCAATGACGGGCCGCCTGGGCGGTCACGCCCTGCCAGCCGAGCAGGCCGCGGTCGCGCTCGGTGGCGAGCGGCTGAGCGCCGGCGTCGGCGTCGGCGGCCGTAATCCGTGCCAAGAGCGCGATCACGAGCCGTTGTCGGCAGGCGTCTTGCTATCGTCGACGATCTTGCCCCCGACCTCGACGGCACGATGCCAGAGGTCATCGATCTGACCGCCGAAAAGCCGGCGCGCCCCCTGATAGAGAGACGGTGCGGCGTAGTAGATCACCTGGCCGACGGGATGGCGCAAATAGGTATCACGCACGCCGTGGCCAGGCGCCGACTGGCTGACGGCGATCAGGCCGATGCTGATCAAGAGCGCGGCGATCAGCATGGTGCAGACCGCCCCGCCCAGCCGGTCGAGCCAACCCAGCGGCGTCCAGCGGACGAGCGCCGCCAGGCCGCGGGCCGCCAGTCGCACCAGGATCAGGGCCGCGACGAAGACCAGCACGTAGCTGGCCAGCAGCGCCGTAGACGTATCCATGGCCGAATGGTCGGCCAGCCACGGCGCGACCGCCGATGCGAAGCGCGCCGAGAGCAGGATGGACGCCACCAGGCCGATGAGTTCCAGTAGGCGCTGGACCACGCCGGTACGCCAGCCCCACACGCCGCAGATCACGAGCAAACCGACCGTTACCCAGACCACCATGTTCATCCCGCCAGTCTTGCTTTGACCATGGCCGAGACGCGGCCGCCTTCGGCGCGGCCAGCGACCTGCGACATGACCGCCTGCATCACCTTGCCCATGTGCTGGGGCCCGCCGGCGCCGACGGCGGCGATCGCCGCATCGACCAGGGCCGCCAGTTCGGCGTCGTCCAGCGCGGCCGGCAGATAACCCTGGACCAGAGTGAGTTCGCGGCGGGCCGCAGCGAGCAGATCCTCGCGGCCGGCCTGCTCGGCGCTGGCCAGGGTGTCGCGCACCTTCTTGGCGTAGGCTTGCAGGGTCTTGACGACCGCCGGGTCGTCCAGTTCCCGCCGTTCATCGACCTCGACCTGTTTGAGCGCGGCTTGCAGCTGCCGGAGCACGCCGAGGCGCTCCTTGTCACGCGCCTTCATGGCGACCACAACGTCTCGCTGCAGTCGGGCGGCGATCTCGCTGGGCATGGCGGACCTATCCTTTCGCGCAGACAAGTGGCGGCGAACGGGTCGCAGGATACGGCGGCCAGGGCCGCGGGTCAAGCGCCGCCGGGAACCGGCCCGGGGGCGCCCGTCCACAGACGGCGGACCTGCTGCATGGCAGCCAGGCCGACCACGGCGGCGGTTTCGGTGCGCAGGATGTGCGGCCCCAGGTCGAGCGGCAACGCACCGCGCGCGGCGAAGAGTTGCGCCTCGGCCGTGGTCCAGCCGCCCTCAGGTCCGATAAAAAGCAGCAATTCGGGCGGCGGCAGTGTCATGCCGCGGTCGCCGGTCCGCAACTCGGCCGCGATCCGAGCGGCGACCGCAGCCGGCGCGAGCGCCGCCGCCGCGAGCGGCTCTTCCGGTGCCGCGCCATAGCACACCGGACCCGGCGCGCGGGCCAATAGGTCCGCCGCCGCGGCCGGCTCCCCCAGTTCCGGCAGATGACAGCGCCCGCATTGCTTGAGCGCGGCAATCGACAGGTGCCGCCAGCGCTCACGCTTGCCGTCGCCGGGTTCGACGACGCCGCGGCCGGTCACCAGCGGCGTGATCACGTGCGCGCCGAGCTCCACCGCCTTCTCCAGGGCGAACTCGAAACGCCGTCCCTTGACCACCGCGCAAGCCAGATGCAGGCGCGGCGGCGCCATCTCCGCCTCCGCCGAGCGCACGGCCGTGATCGTCACCTCGCAGCGCCGGCGATCCGGGCCGGTGAGCTGCGCTTCGATGGCGTGGCCGCGGCCGTCGGTCAGTCCGAGGACCGCGCCGGGCTGGGCCCGCAGCACGGTCAGAAGATGCTTGCTCTCCTCGGCGTCCAGGTGAGCCCGCTGCCCTACCGCAGGCGTCGACCCGGCTGGCCAATCGAGGAAGAATCGGCGCATGGCACTTTCGGCGGCCGACACGCAGCGGCCGGTCTGGCTGCATCGCGTGAATGTCCCGGGTGGCGTGAGCCATGACGGCTCACGACCGATGGAGCGATCGTACGATGCGACTCGCCGGGACGCAATCCCCGCTTGACGGCACGAACATCGTTCGCCAAGACCGAATGGCAACGCTGTTGGCAAGCGACTGCCGAGTCGATCAATTCACCGCACAAGCGTCGTCTTTGCTGCGCATGCCAATCCGCCGGCCGTCTCCAGGCGGAACAAGTAGATTCCCGAAGGCACCGTCTCGCCGGCAGCGTTGCAACCCTCCCAGTCGACCCGATGCCAGCCGGCATCCCGACGTTCGCTCAACAGAGTACGTATCAACCGTCCGCGACCATCGTAAACGCGGAGCGAGATTTCCGCGTCGTCTCGCAGTTCGAACGACACCGTCGTGCGCGGATTGAACGGGTTGGGCGCCACGCTGCTGATCGCCAAGGCAGCCGGCACGCCGGGCAGAGGTTCCTGCGGCAGGTTCGTGATGATACCGCTGCCGTACGTGGTCGCTACATAATCGGGAAAATCACCGGGTGCCAGGGGATCGGCGCACCCGCTGTGTGAATACGGCGTGAAATTAACCCTGATGAATCCGCCGTCGACAATGACAGCCGGCCCATCGCCGCCGATGCTCGACCCGTCGGGCGGACCCAGAGCCATGACGCTCGCTAAACCGTCGACGGACGGCAGGATGGTCAGCGTGCTCAGCAGTACCGCCTGAACCCCGCCGATCGGCGACTGCGGTAAAGGATAGGTCACGCGATGAGTCAACGCGTTCCCGTAGTTCTGACCAGAACCGGCGACGGTCAGATCTTCGACCGCGAACGACGGATCGATCACAAGGCGCGCTTCATAACCGGAAATCGGACTCGCGCAACCGATCGCAACCACATGGAGGTAGAAGGGAACACCTGGTGCGTAATCGATGTTCGCGTGATTGGGGAACCACTGATCGGTGAACTCAAGGTCTTGCGAGAAGAAGAGGCCCATACGGTACCGACAGGGCTCGTAGGTGTAAGACGACACGCCCCAAGGGAAATGCAAGCTAAAGATCTCGATGTCGATGGCATTGACCTGACCGTCGTGGTTGAAATCGCCACAGTAGTCGCTGCCGCCGATCAGAGGTCCGAACAAGGCCAAGTCCAGCAGATTCACCGCGAGATCGCCGTTCATATCAGCGCTGTTGAGCTTCAGGTCGAGGGTTGAGGTAAGCGGTAAACCGGCGACGATGACCCAAACGTCGCCTGTGGTGCAGCCGCCGCCTTGCATGGGGACGGTCCACCTGGTCTGGCCGTTCTCGTCGGTGTTCGTATCGGGCGCCGTCCCGAGAATCGGGAAGGCCAGATGCCCGTGGGCGCTTTCGAGCCAGATATCCTCTCTCGGGTAGTGGGCGACTGGATTGAGTTCGGCGTCATACAGACTCAGCGTGATCGTCGCGTCAACGACGAAACCGCCGGCAGCGCGAGCTGCCGTGAACGGTGAACCGAGGCCGCTGGGAACCGAGAAGACGGAGGCTCCGGGATAGGCGGTCGCGGCGATCGAGTTAATGAGATCTGGAACACTCGCCCTCGCCGATACGGCAACGACAATCGCCGCCGCGATGAATAAGCGTCGAGATGGCATAGCCACACCCCCTGTTGCCAGAAGTTATTGTACGAGAATAAGATACAAAACACGCACCGTAATCGGGGAATGGCTCGTCCCGAGGTGGTGCTAGTTACGCGAAGACGCGGGGCTTGGCAGATCGGAACGTTCGACGATCCCCTCATCAGAGACCGGATATTACCATCGATACGTTGCCACTGTCAACGTCCGATGGCCGCGGGTAAGCCATCGGCCCACGGCTTTGCAGTACGCTCAACGTCGAGGCAGGCCGCCGGGTCAGGATGCGTCTAAACGGGTTTGGGCAAGAGTCCCATCGACTCACTCGTAGAGATGCCGCCCCGGCTCCGGCACCTGCGCCGCCAGGCCGTCGCGCAGTTCCTGCAGGCGGCGGATCTGCTCGGTCGAGAGATCCAGCGGCGTCCAGGCGATCAGCCGCACGAGTTGATCACCGGCGCCGGACCGGTTCAGATGGGGAATACCCTTGCCGCGCAGGCGGAAGATCTTGTGGCTCTGCGTGCCCGGCGGCACCTTCAGGGCCACCTTGCCGTCGAGGGTCGGCACCGTGAGCTTCACGCCGAGCATCAGATCGACCGGCGAGATCGGCACGTCCAGGAGAATATCATCGCCGTGGCGCGCGAAAGTTTCGTCTTCGTCCACTTCCATCACCACGCGCAAGCTGCCGGCGGATCCCCCCTGTTCGCCGGCGTCGCCTTTGCCGCGCATCTCCATATAGTTGCCGGTGGAGACCCCGGCCGGGACCTTGATCTCCAGGGTCTCTTCGCCGCGCACGGTACCGCTGCCGCGGCAGTTGCCGCAAGGATCGGTGATCACCTGTCCCCGGCCGCGGCAGGCCGGGCAAACGGCCTCGGTGACCATCTGGCCCAGCAACGACTGGCGCACCTGGCGCACACGTCCCAGCCCGCGGCAGGTGGCGCATTGCTGGGGTCGGCTGCCCGGTTCGGCGCCCGACCCCTGACACGCCGGGCAGGCGACAAGCTTCTGCACCTTGATCTTCTTGGTCGCGCCTTGCGCTGCCTCGCGCAGGGTCAGCCGCAGCTTGACCTGCAGATTGCGGCCCTGCCGGCGGCCGCCTTCGTCCATGCCGCCGCCACCGCCGCCGCCCCCGAACAGATCGCCCATCCCGAAGTCCTGCATGAAGCGACGCAGAGCTTCGTTGAGATCCATCTCCATGCCGCCAAAGCCACCGCCGCGCCCGACGCCTCCCGGAAAGCCCCCCGGCTCGGCGGCGTGGCCGAAGCGGTCGTACTGAGCACGCTTCTCGGCGTCCTTGAGCGCGTCATAGGCTTCGGTGGCCTCGCGGAACTTCTCGGCCGCCTGCGGGTCCTCCGTGTTGCGGTCGGGATGATACTTCACCGCGAGCTTGCGATAAGCCTTCTTGATCTCGGTCTCGCTGGCGTCCTTGCCGACGCCGAGCACCTCGTAGTAGTCACGCTTGCTGGCCATCCTGCCTCGCTCACTGGGCGACGATGACGCGGCTGGCGCGCAGCACCAGGTCATCGAACGTATAGCCGGACTGGGTTTCCGCCAGAATCGTGCCGCTCGGCGCGCTGTCGGTCGCAGGCGCCTGGCCGATCGCTTCGTGCACGGCCGGGTCGAAGGCGCGGCCGGCGGTCTCGATACGCCGCACGCCGGCGTCGAGTAGCACCTGCCGGAAGTTTTGGGCGATCAACTCCAGGCCTTGCCGGTAAACCGCGATGGCGTTCGCGGCGCCGGCGTCGCCATCGGCGGAACCGTCCACCGGCGTGCACTGCAGCGCGCGGTCGAAATCGTCGAGCACGCCCAACAGCGACCGCAACAGATCGGCTTGCGCGAAACGCCGTGCGTCCTCGACGTCGCGGCGGCTCCGCTTGCGCAAGTTGTCCAGCTCCGCCGCCGTCCGCAGGCGGCGGTCGGTGTGTTCGGCGACCTGCGTCTGCAAGTCCGCGACCTGGGCCTGCAGCTCCGCCACCTGCGCGTGCAACGACGCCAGATCGGTTGGCGGTTCAAGACCAACGGCAGCATTGGGTTGGCCGGTTGCCGCGCCGGCGACGCCAACCTCGTCAACCGCGTCGTCAACGACCTCGTCGAGGCGCGGGGCCGTGGTTTCCTCGCGCGCGGCCTCGTCGTTCTCCGCGGCGTTCTGGTGGCGTTTCTTGCTCATGGGTTCGCGACTTTCGAAAGGGTGCGTAGTCCGTCCCGCAGGGTGTGGATGCCGGCCAGGGCCCGCTGATACGGCATGCGCCGGGGCCCGAGCACCGCCAGGATGCCCTCGCGGCCGGCCATAGGAAACCGGTCGCAGACGAGCGTGAACTCCCGGAGGTCGTCGACGGGATTCTCGCGGCCGATCCAGACGCCGAGCCGGCCGCCGGCTTCGCGATCCAACAGTTGCAGCGCCTCGCGGATCGCCCGCGGCGACTCCAGAAAGCGCACGAGGTTGCGTAAGGTTTCCGGTGTGCCGAACTCGGGCTCGCCCAGAACATTGGTCACGCCCTCGAGTTCCAGTTCGCCGATCTCGAAGTCCAGGAACAGGTCGCGCCCCTGGACGGCGAGCCGGCTGGCACAACGGCTGGCGGCGGTCACCCCCGGGCGGATGCTGTCGAGCACCACATCGCGGACCTCGGCCACGGTCCGTCCCGCGACGCGTTCGCTCAGCAGGCGGCTCGTATCCTCGATGGTGCGCAGCGCCAGGTCGCCTGCGGGATCGGCGAGCGTCGTGCGGACCATGGCGTTCTCCAGGACCAGCACCATCAGGAGGCGCCGTTCCTCTTTGGGATACAACTCGACCCGCAGGCAGCGGACATGCTCCCAACTCGGACCCAGGATGATACTGATGTTCGCGGTCAAGCGGCTCAGGAGTCCGGCCAGCGCCTTGACCATGACGTGGCTGCCGGCGTGGCGGACCAGACCGTTTTCGACCTCGCGCGCAAGCGGCCGCGGCAACTCCCAACGAGTCAACGGCCAGCTTGCGAGCAGGCGGTCGACGTAGCGGCGAAACCCGCGGTCGGTCGGCGCGCGGCCGGCCGACGTATGCGGCTGTTCGAGATAACCCTCCGCTTCCAGCGTCTTCATGACGTTGCGGACCGTGGCGGGACTGTACGCCCGGCGCAGGTCGCGGGCGACCAGGTCACTGCTGACCGGCCGGCCGGTCTCGATATTGAGCCGGACCACCGCATCCAAAATTTCATCGGCGCGGACCTGATTCATGGCATGGCAACCTGGCAGTTACTGGCGGGCGAGCGTCCCCGCAGCCGGTGGCTCGAATCGCTGGGCGCGACAAGTTAACAACGGGGTTTCACGGGTGTCAACCAAGCGCGGCGGCCAGCTGACCTTCCAGCGCATCGAGTTGCAACCAGCCGCGGTCAGTCAGACGCAAGCGATCCCCGACCAGCGTCCACAGACCGGCGCGTTCGCCGCGCGCGAGGTCGAGCGCGTGCGGCGGCAACTGGTCGCGCGCCAGTCCCGCGGCGGTCCGCAGCGCGAGGATCACGCGCTCCAGCCGCCGTGCGCGCCGGTCGAGCGGGTCGATGTCGGCTTCAGGTAGGCGCCCGACTTCGACGGCCGCCAGGTAGTCTGCGATCTCGGTCAGGTTGGTATAACGGCGGCGTCCCCAGTAGCCGCTCGCGGCGGGACCGAGTCCGAGGTACGGCACGCCTGCCCAGTAGGAGCGGTTGTGCCGGGACTCACCGCCCGGCCGCGCGAAGTTGCTGACCTCGTAATGCACGAGACCGCGCCGCGCCAGGTGTTCACAGCAGTCCAGGTACAGGCGCTCGGTCTGTTGATCTGCCGGCATTCTGACCCGACCGGCGGCGACCGCGGCCGCCAGCGGCGTGCCGGCGTGCAGTTCCAAGATATAGAGCGACAAATGTTCGATCCCCAGGTCGAGCGCTTCGTCCAGTTCGGCCAGCAAGCGGTCCCGGCGCAATCCCGGTCCGAGGATCCAATCGGCGGACACCCGCGCAAACACGCGGCAGGCGAGCACGAGCGCCCGGCGGGCGGTCGCGGGATCGCAGCGGCGGCCCAGAAGCTGCAAGACGCGGCGATCGAGGCTCTGGATCCCCAGGCTGACGCGGTTGACGCCGGCGTTGCGCCAGACGGCAGCGGCGTCTGCGGTCAAGGTCTCGGGATTGGCTTCGACGGTCAGCTCGAGATCGGGCGCGACCAGCAGCGTCGCGACCGTGCCCGCAAGCAACTCCGCAAGCAGCTCAGGCTCGAGCTGTGACGGCGTGCCGCCGCCCACATAAGCGGTGGCGAGCGGCCGGCGGCCAGCGGCCAGCGCGGCGCAGCGCTCGCGGCGCAGCGCCAACTCTTGGATCATGCCCGCCACCAGCCGCCGCCGCAACGGCGCGTCGTGCGCGGCCGTGCGGGCGAAATGACAATAGCTGCACGTGGCGCCGCAGAAAGGCACATGCAGGTAGAGCCCGCCGCCCGGTCGCCCGCGCGCGGCAGCCTCCATCACGCGTGCGAGCGGCGCCGGTAGAAGACGATGCCGCCGGCGATCAACGACAGGACGGCGATGCGCACCGCCGTCTGGATCCAGGCGCGGCCCGGCGGCAGGTCGATCAAGAGCAGCAGGCGTTCCCAGCGCGGGATGAAAAACGTGGTCTCGAACGACCAGTAGATGATCTCCGCCTTGCCCTTGATAAGCTCGCGCGGCAGCGGTCCCCAGTAGCGGCTGTCCATGGAGTTGTAGCGGTTGTCGCCCATCATGAACAGATGACCCGCCGGCACCACGTAAGGACCGAACTGGCGGTTGTAGACCCCTCGCTGGTAGCTGACCGGGTCCAGCAGGGAGTGCGGCGCCGGGCAGCGGTCCGGTTCCCGCCAGTGGGGAACGCAGGAATGATCGCCGCCGTAAACGGCGAAGTTGGACTCGTAGACGCTGCCGTTGACCGTCAGGATGCCGTCGCGCACGAGGACCGTGTCGCCGGCCACCGCGACGCAGCGTTTGATGTAGTCCTGATTGCGATCTTCGGGGAATTCGAAGACGATGATGTCGCCCTGCCGCGGTTGGCGAATCGCCGGCAGGCGCAACTGCGGCAGGCCATCGACGAGCGTTTTATTGAGCAGAGGAATCACCAGGCGATCCGGCGTCTTCGCCCCATAGAGGAATTTATTGGCGAAGAGATAGTCGTGGATCTGCAGCGTTTCCTTCATGCTGCCGGTTGGAATCCGGAAGGCCTGAAAGAAGAACTGCCGGATCAACAGCGCGACCGCGAGCGCCCAGGCGATGGCTTTCAGCCAGTCGAGCGCGGTGCCGCGCCAGGAGCGCTCGGTCTTGACGCTGGACGAGGTCGCCTGGTCGGGCCGGCGGGTCTGGTCGCCCTCGCGGCTGCGGCGCGAAGCTCTTGTTTCATTCATCGGCTGCAGTCCCTTTCCGTCGCGGCGGCTCAGCGCTCGACCCGCAGGACGGCCAGGAACGCCTCCTGCGGGATCTCCACCGAACCGACCTGCTTCATGCGCTTCTTGCCTTCCTTCTGCTTCTCCAACAGCTTGCGCTTGCGGGTGATGTCGCCGCCGTAGCATTTGGCCGTGACGTTCTTGCGGAACGGTTTGACCGAAGTGCGGGCGAGCACCCTGGTGCCGACGGCCGCCTGGATCGCGACCTGGAACATCTGCCGCGGGATCAGCTCCTTCAGCTTCTGGCAAAGCTTCAGGCCCCAACTGTACGCGTTGTCCCGGTGGACGATGCAGGTGAGCGCGTCGACAGGATCGCCGTTGATCAAGAGATCCAACCGGACCAGATTGTCGGCCTGGTGGCGGCGGTACTCGTAATCCAGCGACGCGTAGCCCCGGCTCACGGACTTCAGTTTGTCGTAATAATCGACCACCAGTTCGGAGAGCGGCAAGTCGAACTCCAGGCTCACGCGCTCGGGATCGAGGTACACCATCTTGGTCTGCACCCCGCGGCGTTCGAGCGTGATCTGGATGATCGCGCCTACGTACTCCTTGGGCGTCAACACCGCGGCGTGCACGATCGGTTCGCGGATCTCCTTGATCTCCCGCTCGGTCGGCAGCAGCGCCGGGTTTTCCACCAGCGAGACGTTGCCGAGTTTGTCGACCACCTCGTACTCCACGTTGGGCAGCGTGCAGATCAGGTCGAGGTCATACTCCCGCTCGAGCCGCTCCTGAACGATCTCCATGTGCAGCAGCCCCAAGAAGCCGCAGCGGAAACCGAACCCCAGCGCCGCCGACGTCTCTTTCTCCCAGGTGAGCGAGGCGTCGTTCAACTGCAGTTTCTGCAGGGCGTCGAGCAGATCGTCGTAGTCGTCGTTGTTGGTCGGATAGAGTCCCGAGAAGACCATCGGTTTGGCCACGGCGTAACCGGGCAGCGCCTCGGCGCAGGGGCGGTCGCGCAGCGTGATCGTGTCGCCGACGCGGATGTTGCGCACGTCCTTGGCGCCGGTGGCGACGTAGCCGACTTCGCCCGCGCTCAAGGTCTTCTGCGCGACGCGGGCCAGGCGGAACCAACCCAGCTCCTGCACCTCAAAGGTCGCGCCGCCGCGGTACAGGCGGATCCAGTCGCGGTGCTTGAGCCGGCCCGCGAACATGCGCACGTAGGCCACCGCGCCGATGTACGGATCGAAGACCGAGTCGAAGATCAGCGCCTTGGCCGGCGCTTCCGGATCACCCTGCGGCGGCGCCACTCGGTTGCAGATCGCCTCCAGCAATTCGCGCACGCCGGTGCCCTGCTTGGCCGAGACGAGCAGGATCTCCTCCGGATCGCAGCCGAGCAGATCGACGAACTGCTCGGTCACGTACTCGGTGCGCGCCGCCGCTAGGTCGATCTTGTTGATGACCGGAATGATCTCGAGGTTGTGCTCGAGCGCGAGGTAGAGGTTGTTGATGGTCTGCGCCTGGACGCCCTGCACCGCGTCGACCACGAGCAGCGCGCCCTCGCAGGCCGCCAGGCTGCGCGAGACCTCGTAGTGGAAGTCGACGTGGCCCGGGGTGTCGATCAGGTTGAGCACGAACGCCTCGCCGCCCGGGCGCCGGTAGTCCATGCGGATCGGGTGGCTCTTGATGGTGATGCCGCGTTCCTTCTCCAGATCCATCGAGTCGAGGACCTGTTCCTTGAGGTCCTTGCCGCTGAGCGTGCCCGTGTACTCGAGCAGGCGATCGGCGAGCGTACTCTTGCCGTGGTCGATGTGGGCGATGATGCAGAAGTTGCGAGTGTTTTCCATGCTAGAATCGTCGACTCCACTGCCACAGCACCAACATCGGCGCGCCGCGCGACCCGACGGGTTCGGGGAGCGCCGCGTCGAAGAATTCTTCGAACCGGTTCGGCACCGGCAGCGGCTCGGTGTCGAAGCCGTAGAGCCCGGCCCCCACGTACGCGTCCAGGGCGACGATCAGCAAGACGGCGCCGGACCACCAGGCGAAGTCGCGCATCTGCTCGGCGTACTCGTCGGCCAGCAGATCGTAGAGATCCCGCGTCGCGCTCGGCGCGATGGTCTTCGCGTAGTTGCGGTAGCGGGCGGCCTGCCGATCGCGCGCCAGCATGCTGCTCCAGAAATACCACTGCGACCCGAACGCCAGCATGGCCCGCCAGCCGTTCTCGGCATAGAGCTGGCCCCAGCCCGGAAAGACCGGCGTCATCAGCACCGCCGCCGTACCGCTGACCCCGGTCGCGAAGAAATCGGGCACCGCCGCGGCGACCGGTTCGCCCGTTGGGACGCCGGTCGGCGCCGGCGATTCGCCGGCCGCGGTGTCGGCCGCAGCCGCGGCGGGCTCGGGCCGCGCCGCGACCGTGTCGGCCGGCGCCGGTAGCGCCTGCGCGGCGGCGATGGCCACGTCCGCGCAAACGATCAGCGGCGCGAGCACAGCGACTACGGCCGCCAGCGGCGCGAGCGGTCGTCGCCGCGGGGGTTGCCGGCGAGTCCGACAAGGATGCACAGCGTGCGTCACCGAGCTTGCCTCCGGCGTCCCGGGGTCACCGGCACGCCAGTGTGCCGGCGCCAGGCGCCGGATGTGCAACCGGCCCCGCAAGAACGGGTTCCGGCGGAAAAATAATGGCGGGAACGTGTGGGAATCGAACCCACCTCGGACGGTATGACGCGCCCGACAGAGGGATTTGAAGTCCCCGGGGCCCACCAGGACCCATTCGCTCCCGCGCGTCGGCGCCACCGGAACCGGCCGCCGGAGGCCGGCGCCACAAGAGTATACAACCGACATTGATTGCACCAGCCGGGATTTGCCGGCGGCGCCGGCCGTCGCGCGCGCAATCTTCGCCGCAGGACCGGCTCACTCCACCGTGACGGCCTTGGCGAGATTGCGCGGCTGATCGACGTCCTCGCCCCGCAGCACCGCGATGTGGTAGGCCAGCAGTTGCAACGGCACGACCGATAACAGCGGCGTCAACATGCCGCGGCAGCGCGGGATGGTCAAGACGTGATCGCTCAAGGCGGCGATCTCCTCGTCGCCCTCGGTCACCACGCTGATGATCTTGCCCTTGCGCGCGCGGACTTCCTGCACGTTGCCGCGGATCTTCTCGTAGCTGCTGTCGCGGGTGCTGATCACCACCACCGGCATGTTGGGATCGATCAGGGCGATCGGTCCGTGCTTCATCTCGGCCGCGGGATAGCCCTCAGCGTGGATATAGCTGATCTCCTTGAGCTTGAGCGCGCCCTCGAGGGCGATCGGGTAGTTCACGCCGCGGCCCAGGTACAAGCAGTTGGAGTGGTTGGCGTAGACCTTTGCGATTTCCCGGATCGCGTCCGACTGCGCCAGCACCTGGCGGATCTTGTCGGGCACCTTCTGGAGTTCCTCGATGATCTCCATGCCCGTCTCGGCGTTCAGGTGATTGCGGCGGCCGAGCAGCAGGGTCAACAGGATCAAGATGGTGACCTGGCCGGTGAAGGCTTTCGTCGAGGCGACGCCGATCTCGGGGCCGGCGTGGATGTACACGCCGCACTCGGATTCGCGGGCGATCGTCGAACCCACGACGTTGGTGATGCCGACCACCTTGGCGCCCCGGCGCCGCGCCTCGCGCATGGCCTCGAGCGTGTCGATGGTCTCGCCGGACTGGCTGATCACGAGGCACAACGTGCCCGGCTCGATGATCGGCGAGCGGTAGCGGAACTCGCTGGCGTACTCGACCTCGACGGGGATGCGCGCGTACTCCTCGATCAGGTACTCGCCCACGAGCCCGGCGTGGTAACTGGTGCCGCAGGCCAGGATGATGATGCGCCGGATGTTGCGCAGTTCCCAGTCGGTCAGTTCCAGGCCGCCGAGCCGGACGTCGCCCGAGGCCGGCAGGATGCGCCCGCGGAACGCGTCGCGGATCGTCTCCGGTTGTTCGCAGATCTCCTTCAGCATGAAGTGCGGGTAGCCGCCCTTCTGGATCTTGTCGAGCCCCCAGGTGATCTCCTGGATCTCCTTGTCGACGGTCCGGTTCTCGATATCGAAGGTCCGCACGTCGTCCGGCGTCAGCACGGCCATGTCCCAGTCGTCCAGGTAGATGACCTGCTTGGTATGGCCCAGGACCGCCGCCACGTCGCTCGCCAGCACGTTGAACCCCTCGCCGATGCCGACCACGAGCGGGCTGCCGCGCCGCGCGCCCACGATCTTGCCCGGCTCGTCGGCGTGCATGACCGCGATGCCGTACGTGCCTTCGACCAGTTTGAGGGCGTGATTGACCGCGTCCTCCAGCACGCCGCGGTACTGGTCGTTGATCAGGTGGACCAGCACCTCGGTGTCGGTTTCGGACGCGAACTCGTGGCCTTTCTCGATCAACTTTTGCTTGAGGACCTGGAAGTTCTCGATGATCCCGTTGTGGACCAGGGCGACCTTGCCGTCCTGGTGCGGATGGGCGTTCACCTGATTGGGTTCGCCGTGCGTCGCCCAGCGGGTGTGCGCGATGCCGCAGGTGCCGGCCAACGCCACGACATCGACGGCGGCCGCCAGTTCCTGGATCTTGCCCTGGCGCTTGACGCAGGCGATGCCGCCCGGCTGCTGTACGGCGATGCCCGCGCTGTCGTAACCGCGGTATTCCAGGCGTCGCAATCCATCCAAGAGGCTGCCCGCGACTTCGCTGGTGCCGGTGATGCCGACGATTCCACACATGGCGTCAACTCCTTAGACGGCCGGCTGCGTGCTCACGGGCAGCACGCGGGCGATCAGGGCGCGCGCCGCCTCTTCGCTGGCGGCTTCGGCGATGATGCGCACCACCGGTTCGGTATTCGAGGCGCGGATGTGGACCCAGCCGTCGGGACCGCTCCATTTCCAGCCGTCGCGCACATCGAGGGCGCCGGGGCCGAGCGCCTCCAGGCGGCGGCGCCAGGTCTCCGCCGCGTCCGCCGCGGCTGCATACTTCTGCTTGACCATGGCCACGGGCGGTAGCGCCGCGGCCAGCACCGACAGCGGCTGGGCGCGCTCGGCGAGCAGTTGCAGGATCATGGCGATGCCGACCAGCGCGTCGCGGCCGGGGTGCAGCGCCGGATAGATGACGCCGCCGTTGCCTTCGCCGCCGAGGACACAGCCGTGCTGCAACATGGCGGCCACGACGTTGGCCTCCCCGACCGGCGTGCGATGCACGGTCACGCCGCGGCGCGCCGCCACCTGTTCGATCAGGCCGGTGGTCGACAGGTTCACGGCGAGGTCGCCCCGTTCGTGTTCCAGCAGGAAATCCGCGGCCAGAACAAGCGTCATTTCCTCGCTCAGCGCGAGGCCGCCGTCGGCCACCAGCGCCAGGCGGTCGACGTCGGGGTCGACCGCAAAGCCGATATCCGCTCCCAGGGTGGCGACCGTTTCGCGCAGCTCGCCCAGGTGCGCGGGCGTCGGCTCAGGGTCGTGGGGAAAGCGGCCGCTGAGGTCACAGCCCAGCGGCGTGCAGCGGACGCCCAGGCGCGCCAGGAGATCCGGCACGATGGCGCCGCCGGCCCCCTCGACCGCGTCGACCACCGCGTGCAAGCCGCGCGCCGCGATGCGCTCGCGATCGAGCCACGGCAAGGCCAGGATGGCGTCCAGATGCGCCAGGTCGGCGTCGGCCACGGTCGTTACGATACCGAGGCGATTCCAGGCCACATGGCCGCCGCCCGCCTCGTAGCGCACCCGGACCGCCGCGTTCTGCGCGGCGTCCAGGAACAGCCCCCGCGCGTCGAGGAACTTGAGCGCGTTCCAGGGTTGCGGATTGTGGCTGGCCGTGATGATGACGCCGCCGACCGCATCGCTCGTCTGCACCGCTAGTTCCGTGGTCGGCGTGGTGGCGACCCCGATGTCGCGGACGTCGTGACCGGTGGAGACGAGGGCGGCAGCCACGGCGTCGCGGATCATGGGCCCGGAGGGACGGCTGTCCCGTCCGACCACGACCGGGCCGGCCGGCAGCCAGGCGCCGAACGCCGCCGCCCAGCGCGCGGCCGTGACGGCGTCGAGACCGTCGCCGACGATCCCCCGCACGCCTGAAACACTGACTCGCAAAACCAAGACGACTCCTTCCTCGCGGGCGCCAGACGCCGGCACGAGACATCCCGTATTGGATGTCATGAAGCAAAAGACGGGCCTTTTCCGCCAGGGTCAATCTTTGTGCGGCTCCCACCCGGGCGATCGTAACAGCCGGCGGGTCGCCGGCAAAACAGATTCCTGGCTTGCCGTCCACCGCGGTCTGCGCATAATCTGTAACCAGGAGGCCCCATGGACGGATCCAGGCCCGGTCGACCGACGTTGCGCAGCCGGCTGTTGCTGGCAGGAATTCTGGCTCTAGGGCTCGGATCGGTGCCGCCCGGAGCCGCGGCAGCGGCCAAGCTGCGAATCAGCGACCAATTGAGTCCTTTGGACAGACAACGCCCGCTGCGTGAGCGCACGGATTTTATCGTGCTGCACACGACCGAGGGCGGCGATCGTTCCTCCCTGGCGCGGATCCGCCACGGAGGCCTGGCCCACTACGTGGTCATGACCGATGGCCGCGTGCACCGGGTGATCTCACGACGGCGCGTGGCCAGGCACGCCGGCCTGAGCATGTGGGACGGCGTACGGGACCTCGACCAGGTGTCGCTCGGGATCGAGGTGGTCGGCTACCACAACCGCCCGCTGACGGAGCGCCAGATCGAGGCCCTGCGCGAGCTTTTGCGCCAGTTGAAGAGCATCTACGAGGTCAGCGACGAGCGGATCCTCTGCCATTCGATGATCGCCTACGGGAACCGCAATCGCTGGCACCGCCACGCCCACCGCGGCCGTAAGCGCTGCGGGATGCAGTTCGCCCAGCCCGAACTGCGCGCGCGGCTGGGGCTCTTGTCGCGGCCTGCGTTCGATCCGGATGTCGCCGCGGGCCGGCTCGTCAACGCCGACCCGCACCTGGTCACCGTCCTGTTCGGACCGACCGGCGAGGCCGAACGCGTGGCCGCGAGCCGCTTCACCGGGCCGGACGCCAACGTGATCACCGCCGAGCGCACCGCCTGGTTCATCGCCCGCGACGAATTCGACCAACCCAGCACAGTGTACGTGTTCCCCAACGGCAGCCGCCGCCGCGGCCACGAGGTCAGCGACTGGTCGCGCCTGCCGGCCGGCACCCGGGTGCTGTTGGGCCAGGACCCGCCCGTCGAGACTGCGTGGCGAGTCCTGGGCCGGGACGGGTACACCGCCGGCGAAATCGCCGGCAGCGCCTACGCCGCGGCGACCACCTTGTACGTGCGACCCGACGGGCGCGTGTTGCGCGGCGACCAACTCCGCGAAAGCGATTTCCGGCGGTTGCCCAACGGCACGCGGGTGTTTTTGGGATTCCACTACGCCGGCCAGGTGTCCACCGGGCGCACGGCATACCAACTCTGCGGCCCACGCTACCGGAACGAAACCACCCTCTACCTCTTGCCTGGCGGCGCTGTCCGTACCGGTGCCCAGATCCGGGAAGACCGCATTCCCGGCGGCACCCTGGTGCTCGTGGCGGCCTGAAACGTGCGGCGAACCCGCGGCGAGCTACCTGCTGAGGACGGCCTTGACCGTCCGCCGCGCGCCGTCTGCAGTCGCCAAGCGGAACACGTAGACCCCGGAAGACATCGGGCAGCCTCGATCATCCGCGCCGTCCCATGCGATCGGATGGCCGCCGGCCTCGCACGGGCCTCGTCGCAACGCGCGCACGGGCCGCCCTGCCAGATCGTAGACAGTGAGATCGACGGTCTGCGGCGATTCCAGCGTGAACGTAACGACCGTCTGCGGGTTGAAGGGATTCGGACGGTTCTGCGCCAGTGCGACCCGCGCGACCGGGAGCGCCGGCACGCCCGTACCGCCGCCGACGGTGATCTCCAGGTACGCCCCGGTCGACGGCGGCGTATCTTCCTTGGTGGCGAAGTTCTGGAAACGATTGGCTCCGCTGCCTTCGTCCTGGACCAGCATCAGGATCCCGAAGTCGCGCACCTTGTCCAGGTTCCCCTGCAACAACGCGGTGAGATCGATCGACGCCGTGCACGGCGGAGGCGTGGCCCACGCTGGCAAAGTCCCGCTGGCCACGACACTGGGATCATAGTCGCCGCCGCCGAGCGTGTTCCAGGTGTCGGTGTCCTCGGCGAACGGCGCGTTCAGCGCATAGACGTCGACGTCGATGCCGGAGCCCGCGCCGGTCGTCGAACTGCGCGACACCCACATCACGGCGCTGGTGATGTCTTCGCTCTGCAATTCGGCCGGGATCGCGAACCGCCACAGGCCGCGCGCCGCGAGATAAGTGTTGTGCCAGGACACGAGGACCCGCGTCCGGTGTCCCTGACTGTCATCCGGTGTGCCCTGGTCGATGTACACGTCGCTGGTGGCTGGGCAGGTGATCGTATCGGCCGCGGCCTGCGCGCCCAGACAGAGTGCGGCCAGACAGAGGCAAGACAGCACCTTCGCCATTGCGCTTCCTCTCGCGTTCGCCCGGCCCGTGAACGAACTGCCGGTACAGATCCGCGGGCAGGCGCCGGCGCAAGCGGTTCTTGCGCCGGCGCCGGGATTACGGTTAACGGAACAGCGCGCGAACGCGGCTCCAGGTCTCGGCATCGGTCGCGATCGAGGTCGTGACGATCTCCAGGTACGCCCCGGTCGACGGCGGCGTATCTTCCTTGGTGGCGAAGTTCTGGAAACGATTGGCGCCGCTGCCTTCGTCCTGGACCAGCATCAGGATCCCGAAGTCGCGCACCTTGTCCAGGTTCCCCTGCAACAACGCGGTGAGATCGATCGACGCCGTGCACGGCGGCGGCGTGGCCCACGCTGGCAAAGTCCCGCTGGCCACGACACTGGGATCGTAGTCGCCGCCGCCGAGCGTGTTCCAGGTGTCGGTGTCCTCGGCGAACGGCGCGTTCAGCGCATAGACGTCGACGTCGATGCCGGAGCCCGCGCCGGTCGTCGAATTGCGCGATACCCACATCACGGCGCTGGTGATGTCTTCGCTCTGCAACTCGGCCGGGATCGCGAACTGCCACAGGCCGCGCGCCGCGAGGTTGGTGGCGTGCCAGGACACGAGGACCCGCGTCCGGTACCCCTGGTTTGTATCAGGCGCGCCCTGGTCGATGTACACGTCGTTCGTGGCGGGACAGGTGATCGTGTCGGCCGCGGCTTGCGCGCCCAGACCCAATACAACCAGGCCGAGAATCAAACAGATTGCGTTCGTTCGTGTCTTGTTCATCGTTGCGCTCCTTGTTTCGGTTGCAGACGCCGGTCCCGCATGGCTGCATGCGGGATTCTCATCGTTGCGCGGACGGGGGGTGAAGCAGGCAAGACGACGGACGCGAACGCCATCTCTAGTCACCCTCCTTTCCAGCGGGAGGCCGAGCCGTTTCCAGCGCGACCCTGTCGGTCCGATCCCGTAGGCGGGTGCCCTTAGGGAGCAGGACTCGGAGAGTTCCCAAACTGTTATTGCGTTGTCAGGCGGAGTGTAGCTCATTGAGCGGCGAAAATCAAGACACCGGACCCGGTCGCGCGTCCGTCAGGTATTCCGTTGACTTGCGCGCCGGCGGCGGATACTTCTGCCGAACCTGGACCCGCGCCGAGAAAGCGACCACCGATGCCGAACCGACCCGACCGCAGCCATCTCGCCTACGCCGCCGCTGGCTTCGCCCTCGCGGCGGTCATCACCGCCATGGTCTGGTTCCCGCTGAGCGCGAAGCGCAACTCGCTGGCGATCATGGCGGTCACAGGCGCCACGCCGTTGGCGTTGAAAGAAGGCGTGAGTGCTGGATTCTCGCTCGAAGTGTCCGGCGCGACAGAACGAGTCTATCGCTTCGGCCGCGCGGCGCTCGACGCGTTCGCCGCGGTCTACCGGCGCACGCTCGAAGTATCGCCCGCGGGCGAGTTCGAGGGCAGCTACCGCTACACCGGCATCCCGGTGCTGCACATCCTGGAGGGAATCCTCCCCAAGAAAGCAAAGGACGCCCCCTTCGACCGGCCCCTCGACATGGTGGTGACGTTCGTCGCGGCCGGCGGCGACCGGCGGCACTTCAGCTACGGCGAACTCACCATGACCGGCGATCGCGACCCGGTGCTGCTCGCGTACGCGCGCGCGGAACTGCTGCCCGCCAAGCCGGTCGTGGGTGAGACGTACGGGTGGAACAAGCAGCGGGGACCACTTACCGGGCTGCGTCTGGTCTGTCCGGCCGAACCGACCACCGCCCGCTACCTCGACGACGTGGTCAAGATCGTCCTCTTTGAGCCGGTCGTCGACAACGTCGGGTTGCCGCCGATGACGCGCGACGGGCGGTGCCGATCAGACTCGCTCACCGTCGTCAGGCGCGGCGTCGCAGCGCCGCTCTCGCTCACCGGCGTCGAGCGCACATCCGTCGCCGGCTGGGTGCGCACCGGCCACGGCCGCGGCTTCAAGGGCATCGCCGCGGCGACCGGCTACGATCTGCGGTCTCTCTTGCGACGGAACATCCCGGACGCGGGCGTCGATCAGTTCTTCCTGTTCGTGGCCTGCGACGGCTACCGGGCGCTGTTCTCGGGCCGGGAGATCTTCGGTACCGAGGCCGGGCGGCGCATGATGTTGCTCGAGACCATCGACGGCGAAGCGACAGCCGACGGCCTCGGCCTCGGACCGGTCGAGGACTATTACGTCGATCGCATGGTCCGGGGATTGACGCACATCGTCGTGCTCGACGATGTCGAGGGATCCGGCGCCCGGCCGGCGCGTGGCGAATGAAAAAGGGGCAACGCCGAGCGCGCGACCCCTTGCTATCTACTGGAGCTGGTGCGCGGACTCGAACCGCGGACCTGCTCATTACGAGTGAGCTGCTCTACCAGCTGAGCTACACCAGCTCCAATCTCACGAAATCAATGGTGCCTAGGGGCGGAGTTGAACCACCGACACCTGCATTTTCAGTGCAGTGCTCTACCAGCTGAGCTACCTAGGCACCAGAAAGGCCGGATCTCAGGTCAGGACGGGCAATTAAACACTCATGCCGAGCGGTTGTCAAGCGCCGCCGCCCGGCCCTCGGCGCCTGCGGCGCCCGACCGCGCCGCCCCCGGCGGCGCCGAATCGCCGCCGCCCGCAGCCACCCCTCACACCGCCTGCGCGCCGGCCAATTCTTCGATCTGACCGACCACCTCGTCGATGTCGAACGGCTTGTAGAGCGTTCGGTCAGCCCGCGACCAGGTGGCGATGAATTTCTCGCGCTCGGCGGAATCCACTTTGCGCGCCGTGAGTAGCATGATCGGGAAGCGGCGGTCCGCCGGATCGTGGTCCATCCATTCCTTCAGCAGACGGCTCACCTCATACCCGTTGCAACCGGGCAGCATGACATCCAGGAGCATCACATCCGGCCGCGCCTGCTTGGCCACATCCAGCGCCTTGAGGCCGTCGGCGGCGGTCACCACGTCGAAGCCGCGCAAGGCCAAGCTATAGTCCAGCGTCTCCAGGATATCCTGCTCGTCGTCGACAACGAGGATGCGCAACGGCTTCTCCATTCCATTCCTTTCGCTGCGGGGCGAGCCCCCGTTTGCTCCGCAATCAACCCACGAGCGCGGCGGGACCGGCGTCGGCCGGCTGCTGCGGCGACGCGATCGGCGGCGCGACCGGCGGCGACAGTACGGACCAGCGCGTGCCGGTCAACAAGTACGAACTCTCCGGCGCCGCGATGTTCACCTGCCACGCCGGCTCCAGGCGGTCCACGTCAAGCACCAACCCGCACCACAGCCCGGGCGCCAGTTGCCAGCACAGCGGACCGGCCGCCGCCATGAACCGCCGCACTTCGTCGCGGCGGCGGTCTCGCCCCAGACCGGCCAGGAACGACCGGACTTCCGCCGCGGCGGTCTCGATCTCCCAGGGCTGGGCCTGACGGACGCGCCCGCGCACGTCCAGCCAGGCGGCCGTGGTCGGGATCCCGGCTGCGGCCGCGCGCTCGGACAACAAGTCGAGCTGGCGGCCCGCCATCAAGACATTCCCGCTGCCCGGCTCGCGCGGCAGCACCAGCCAGACGGTGGTGCCGCGGCGCGGCTCGCTCTCGAGCCGGATCAGTCCCCCGTGCGCTTCCACGAGGCCGCGCGTGATGTGCAGTCCCAGTCCGGCGCCCGGCAACCCGCGGGTTTCGACGCGGTCCTCGCGGCTGAACGGCTGGAACAATATCTCGAGGAACTCCTCGCTCATGCCGAGGCCGTTGTCCTCGACCACGATCGTAAAGACGTCCAGCGGCAGTTCGAAGCGCCGCGCGAGCCGGACGCCGGTGCCGGGGGCGGTCTCCAGGCGGTCCTGCAGCCAGACCCTGACCAGGCCGCCCTGCCCGGTGTATTTGATGGCGTTGCCCACGACGTTGTGCAGCATCTGCTGGATCTTGTCCGCATCGACGCACGCGCGGAAGGTCGCCGGCACGCCGCTGGTGTCCAACTCGACGCCCTTTTCGCGGCAGACGACCTGCAGCATGGCCAGTTCCGCGTTGAGCAGCGCGCCGAGGTCCACCGTCTCCGCCTGGATCGCCAGGCGGCCGGCCTCGGCCCGCTTCGCGTCGAGCCAGTCGCCGAGCAGGCGGTTCAGGCGTTCGAGATTGCGCCGCGCCATGCCGAGGAATCGCTCCTGCTCCGCTTTGAGCGGGCCGGCTTCGCCGCGCAGCACGAGGTCGAGGCTCGTCTGCATCGCCGCCAGGGGCGTGCGCAGCTCGTGACCGAGCACGCGCATGACGGCATCCTGTTCGCGACAGCGATCAGCGCCCACGTTCGCCTCGTGCAACGCGACCAGCCGCGTGTTGCCGCCGACGGTCTCGCCGAGTGTGACCGCGAGCGAGCGGTTGCGGCTCTGCGACGCCGTGACGACCTCGCTCGACAAACCGGTCGACAGCAGGCGCTGGACCGCGCCGAGCAACCAGGGTTCCCAGTCCTGACCGTCGCGCCCCACGCAGCCGGCGAGCAGTTCGCAGGCGGCCGAGTTGACGGCCACGACCCGGTCTGGTTCGACCAGAGCCAGCGCCGCCGGCGCTCGATCCCAGGCCTCGGCGCCGGGCCAGGGCAGATCGGGGACTTGGGTGGTGCCCCAACCGTCGCCGGCCAGTCGTACCCGCGCCGCCAGCCAGATCAAGCGGGCTTCGCGAATCAAGGGATGGTCCTGATCCGTGCTCGAGTCGTCGCCGGCCAACAGGATCACGCAGCGGCGCACGACGCCTTCCAGCGGCGCGCCGAACGGCAGCGCGAGGCACCATTTCAGATCGAAACGACGCAGCAGCGGCGCCCCGGGTTGGAACTGGTCGTCATCGAGACGGAGCCAGAGCGGTTGCCGGTCGAGCAGAGGCAGAAAACTGTGCCGTCCGTTGAGGGCTTCCTGCAGCAGGCGCAGATCACCGCGATCCGCGTGATCGGGCACCAACGTCAGCCGCGGCACTGGTGCGGCATCGTCCCAGATGCCGACCAGCGCCAGACGGCAGCCGGCGACGCGCCTGGCCAACCGGCAGGCGGTCGCCAGCACCCGCAAGGGCTGGTCCGTGTCGGCCAGAGCGGCGACCAGGCGCAGGCCGTAGGCGTGGTGGCCGCCCTTGCGGCTGCGCCCGCGACCCAGCAATCTGGCCAACGTGGTCGGCATGATTTGCTCTTCCATCCCCGGGCAACGCGCGCCGCTTACGGCCGATAAGCATTACCCAGCAACAAGTTAGGGCGACCGCCCGGCGCCCGCGGCGGGGCCGGCGCCGTCTTCGCTGCAACGGTTGTGCCAGGGAACGCGAACGAGCGGGATCAGTCGCCGTAACCGCGGGGATGATCGCGGTGCCAGGACCAGGCGTCCCGGATCAGGGTGTCCACGTCGCTGCGCAGAGGCTGCCAGCCGAGTATCCGTCGCGCTTCGTCGTTGGCCGCCACCAGGCGGGCCGGATCGCCGGGCCGGCGCGGGCCGACGGGCGGCGAGACCGACCGGCCGGTAACCCGCGCGGCGGCCGCGACGATGGCTCGCACCGAGCATCCTGATCCGGTGCCCAGGTTCAGCGCGGTAAACCCCGGTCGATCAAGCGCCGCCAGGGCCAGGACATGCGCCTCGGCGAGGTCGCGGACGTGGATGTAGTCGCGGATGCACGTCCCATCGGGGGTGGCGTAGTCGTCGCCGAAAACGGTAAAAGTTGCCTCGGGAAGCAGCAACGACCGCAGCAAATTAGGAATCAGATGCGTTTCGGGATCGTGGTCCTCGCCGCGGCCCTGCCAGGCGCCGGCGGCGTTGAAATAGCGCAGGGCGACCGCGGCGAACCCGCCGCCCGCCGCGGCGTCGGCCAGCGCCTGTTCCATCGCGAGTTTGGTCCGCCCGTAGGGGTTGACCGGCAAGAGCGGCGCGTCCTCGGCGATCGGGACGCGGTCCGGCTCGCCGTACACGGCCGCGCTCGAGGAGAAGACGAACCGTGCGGCGCCGCGCGCCGCCACGCGCGACAACAGGGCCAGCGTGCCGCCCACGTTGTTGCGCCAGTACTTGAGCGGATCGGCGACCGATTCGCCGACCAGGCTGAACGCGGCGAAGTGCATCACGGCATCGAAGGGACGGGCGAAGACCCGCCCGAGCAGATCGGAATCGAGCAGGCTGCCCACGTGCAGAATGGCCCCGGGCGGCACCGCCGCGCGATGGCCGGTCGACAGGTCGTCGAGGATCTCGACGTCGTGCTGCTGTTCGATCAGCAGCGCCGCGGTGACGCTGCCGATGTAACCCGCGCCGCCGGTGACCAGGATCCGCATGCTAATCCCCCTTGAGCGTGGACGCGGCCGTTCGCTCGACGGCGCGCACGGGCGCCGCGGGCGCCATGGCGGCGAAACGGCGCGCGAGGTGGCGGCCGGTGAGGCTCGCTTCGTTGGCCGCGACGTCGCGGGGCGCTCCTTGCGCCACCAGGCGTCCACCCTGCTCGCCGCCGCCGGGCCCGAGGTCGATCACCCAGTCGGCCTGCGCGATGAGGTCCAGATTGTGCTCGATCACTAGCACCGAGTGCCCCTTGTCCACCAGTTCGTGCAGCACCGCGACCAGCGCCTGAACGTCGTCAGCATGCAGGCCGGTGGTCGGTTCGTCCAGCAAGTAGAGATTCTGCCGACTCGACGGCAGGGCCAGCTCGCGGGAGATCTTGAGCCGCTGGCTCTCGCCGCCGGCCAACGTCGGCGCCGGCTGGCCGAGCTTGAGATAGCCCAGCCCGACCTTCTTCAGGAGCCACAGGCGGTCGGTGATCGTCGGTTGGCCGCCGAAGAAGGCCAGCGCCTCGGCGACGGTCAGCTCCAACACCTCGGCGATGGTCAGACCGCGGTAGCGGACCGCCAGGGTCTGCGGGTTGAAACGCTTGCCGCCGCACTCTTCGCAGGGCACCTCGATGTCGGCCATGAATTGCATTTCAACACGGTGAAAGCCCAACCCCTGGCAAGCGGCGCAGCGGCCGCCGGCGGTGTTGAAACTGAACCGGCCGGCGCGGTAACCGTGGGCCAGCGCTTCGGGCGTGGCAGCGAACAGGTCGCGCACCGGCGCGAGCATTTGCAGATACGTCGCCGGATTGGAGCGGCTGGTCTTGCCGATCGGCGACTGATCGACGCGCACCACTTTGCCCACGGCGTGCACGCCCTGCAACGCCGTGAACGGATGCGCGCGACCGGCGCCCCCGAGCGCGCGCCCGGTGAGGCCGTCGTGCAGGCAGCCGTTCAAAAGGCTGCTCTTGCCGGAGCCGGACACGCCGCAGAGCACGACGAAGCGTTGCAGCGGGATCTTGACATCGAGTTCGCGCAAATTGTGCAGGCGGGCGCCTTTGACCGCCAACTGCGGCGTCGGACCGGAGCGTGGCTGACGGCTGCGGACCGCCACCACCTCGCTCCGCAGGTAGCGCGCGGTCAGGGTGTCGCCGTGCTGCAACAGCTCCGCCAGGGGCCCCTGGTACACGACGTGGCCGCCGGCGTGGCCGGCGCCGGGACCCAGTTCGACGAAGTATTCGGCGCGTCGCAGCACGTCCAGGTCATGCTCGACGACCACGACCGTGTTGCCGCTCTGCACCAGGCCCTCGAGCGTGCTCACGAGCCGCTCGCAATCGGCGGCGTGCAGGCCGCACGTCGGTTCGTCGAGCACGTAGAGCGTGTCGACCAGGCGCGAACCGAGGCTGTTGGCCAGGTGAATGCGCTGGGCTTCGCCCCCGGACAGCGTTCGCGTGAGGCGGTCCAGGGTGAGATAACCCAGGCCCACCCGTTCCAGGAAAGTCAGCCGCGACACGGCTTCGGCGAGGACTTCGCCGGCCATCGCCTGCTGCGACCGGCTGAGGCGCAATCCCTGCAACTTGCGGAGGGCGTCGCCGACCGCCAGGCGGCCCAACATCCCCAGGTCCAAACCGTTCAACCGGACGGCGAGGGCCTCCGGCCGCAACCGCGAGCCCCGGCAAGTCCGGCACTCGCTGTCGCTCATGAACCGCCTGGTGAAGAAGCGATGGTGGGCTTTCTTCATCTCGGCGCGCATCTGTTCGAGATACGGGATCACACCAGTGTAGGCGCGGTCCTTGCCTTCGAGCACCGCGAGTTGTTGGTCCCGCGTCAACTGCGACCACGGTTTGTCGATCGGGATCTTGCGCCGCGTGCAGAAGCGCAGCAGACCCGACTGCTGGCGCGCGAAGCTCTCGGTGCTCCAGGGTTTGATCGCGCCATCGCGCAGACTGAGCGCGGGCTCCGGCACAATGCGCGCCTCGTCGAAGTCGAGCCGATTGCCAAAACCGCGGCACGCCGGGCACGCCCCCTCGGGCGAGTTGAAGCTGAAGAGCCGCGGGGTGGGCTCGGGAAAACGCCGCCCGCAGGCGTTACAGACGAGCTTGCTCGAGAACTCTCGGCTTTCGCCGGTCTCTTGGTGGCGCAACGTCACCCAGCCGCCGGACTGGCGCAGCGCCAGTTCCACCGCCTCGATGAAACGCGCGCGCGCCGGTGCCGCCAACTTGAGCCGGTCCACCACGACCACCATGGTCTCGCCTTTGCGCGGCGGCTTGCGTCCTTCCTGGTCGGCGTCCAGGAGCCGCACGACCTCGTCCCGGAACACCACCCGCTGAAAACCCTGCGCCAGCAACGACTCGGTCCAGCCGGCCTGCCCGGTCGATTCCTGGGGATAGCCGACAAGTACCGGCGCGTCGGCGTCCCAGAGCCGCCGCGCGTGCCGCCAGATCGAGTCGGGCGTTTCGCGCTTGACCGTCTTGCCGTCGTCCGGGCACACGATCTTGCCGACGCGCGCGAACAACACGCGCAGGTAGTCGTTGATCTCGGTGACCGTACCGACCGTCGAGCGGCCGCTGGTGACAGCGTTGCGCTGCTGGATGGCGATCGCCGGCGAGATGCCTTCGATCCAATCGACGTCCGGCTTCGGCAGCCGCGCCAGGAACTGCCGCGCATACGTGGACAGCGACTCGACGTAGCAGCGCTGGCCCTCGGCGTAGAGCGTATCGAACACGAGGGACGACTTGCCGCTGCCGGACAGACCGCTCACGCCCGTGAGCTGGTTCCGGGGAATGTCGACGTCGATATTCTTGAGGTTGTGCTGGCGCGCGCCTTTGATGCGAATCCAGTCGTCCATGCCCGGCCCCGCAGAATGGTAGTTGCGCCGGCCTGCGAGCAGCCTGCCGGCCGGACCGGCGGCCCGCCGCCGAACTAGCCCGGATTATTCATGAAGGACCGCCGCGAGAAAGTGGAAAATGCTTGCCAGGACGCGGGCTCGCAAGGATCGGTGAGGGAGGCGTACCCAAGGCGGTACGTTGACCGAGCCGATCCGAGAACGCGCGTCCTGGCAAGCATTTGACCTTTCGCAGCCGATCCTTCATGAATAATCCGGGCTAGACAGGATAGCAGGGAAACGACCGTGAAAAAAGGCCGGATTTCAGGCGAGACCGTCAGCCCCGCAGCGTGAGGCCCCGGGCGGGTACCCGGGGCCTCACGGGCAAACGAGAGCGGCGCGGCGGGGTCGCCTGCCGCCCCGGATCACTTGACGAGCATCACTTCACGAGCAGCATCCGGCGCTCGACCTTCTGCCCGCTCGATTCGAGCCGGTAGAAATAGACGCCTGACGGCGCCGGCTGGCCGCGGTCGTCCAGACCGTTCCAGGTTGCGCTGTGTTGGCCGGCGGGCAGGTGCGCGCTGATCAGGGACTTGACCAGACGACCGCGGGCGTCGAAGACCCGCAGGCTGGCGCGGCCCCCGCGCTCCAGGCTGAAGCCGACCTGGGTGCTGGGGTTGAACGGATTCGGATGGTTCTGTTCCAGGCTGAACGCCACCCGCACGGGCGGCAGATCATCGACCGCCGTGGGCGGGAACTCGCCGACCAGGAGAAAATCGTCCACCATGGCCTCGACCAGCGATCCGTTCGGCGGTGCGTCGTCGGCGATGAACCGCATTTGCACCAGACCCGGACTGGCGAAGTAGTTGCTCAACGGGAACGAGACCTGCACCCAACCGGTGTCGGACTGGTTGGTGTTCTCGACAAACGACCACGTCTGACCGCCGTCATTGGAAATCTGCACGCGCCAGTAGTCGATCCCCGGGTTGGCCCCGTGCGTGTTCGTGTAATAGCGCCAGTAGCTGATCTGGACGTTGGTGCCGCCCGTCAGATCGATCACCGGGCTCAGCAGGGTCGTATAGCCGCCGTCGACGTCGAATGATCCGGCGCCGCTGCCCGCTGTGGCTCCGGTGACCCAGCAGTTCACACCCGGCGGCGGCGTGTGGTCGCTGCCGAGTTGCACGACGTTGCCGTTGTAGGTGGTTTGCTGCGGAATGCCGCGTTCCCACAGGCCCGTCGTCGCGGTGTCGGTCGGCAAGCCGCCGATCCAGGCGGTTGCCGTCTCCATGGTGTCTTCGAACTGAGTGTTGATCTCGAAGTAATGCAACGCGTCCGGCGCAGTCCGGGGACTTGTGCCCTCGCTGCCCAGCGTGTTGCGGCCCGAGATGTAGTACTCGCAGACGGTGCCGTAGAGCTGGCCGGGGAGCAAACCGACGAACGCACCGCCCTCTTGATCCATCGCGACCGCGTTCCAGGCGCCCCCGTCCAACCGGTAATGCAACTCGAAGCTGTGGGGATCGACGTCCCCGCCGCCCAGCGACGCGCCGGTTGCGGCGACCGTGTATGGCCCCATCTGGTTCGTCTGGTACGGAACGGTGGTATGGTAGATGAACATCCCGACCAGGATCTCCGGCACGAAGTCGTCGAAGCCGTGATTAGCGGCCGCCTGCGCAAAGATCGCGTGATGCGGCGTGCCATCGTCGAGGTCGCCGTTGTCGTCGTCGGTGATGAACGTGGCCACGACCTGATCCGGTTGGGTCATCGGCTGCAGAAGCTTGCGGGCGTAATGCCAGCGTTCGGCCGCCTTGATCGTGCCCTCCTCCTGGCCGTATTGGGCCTGCAGCGCCACCATGGCGTCCCAGTGGAAGCCGGCGATGACCTGACCCGCGGAATGGATCGGCTGCCCGATCACGTCGCCGGGGTAGCGGAGCGTGTTCAAGGCGTTGCGGATGCCGCTGGTGCAATTGCCCTGGTAGAAGCCGCGGCCGATGATGCTCTCTTGAGTGATCAAGTTGCCCAGGATGTCCGAATTGCCTTCGCCGAGTCCCTGGTCGCCCTGGGTGCCGCCCAACAACGCGTCCTGGATCCCGTGGCCGAATTCGTGTTCCACCACTTGTTGGATCTCGCCGGTATTGGCATAGCCGGACCCCGCGGCGCAGAAGTTGATGGTGCCGTTCCACCAGGCGTTGCCCGGGCAGTAACCGTCGGTGCGGTTGACGTAGGCGTTGATCGGCGTGTTGACGTAGGGGAACGTCGGATCGAAATGCAGGAAGAGCTTATGGATACGGTTGACGCCGTCGAAGACGTCGCGCTCGTCCTGGCGGGAGTTGGTGTTGGACCAGCTCAGGACGAACGGCTCGCCGGCGTTGGCCGGCGACGAGAACGCCGCGTCGGCGCCGTTGTAGTTGTACACTCGGACATAAGGCCCCTGCAGCGTCGCGGTGACAGTGCCCGAAGCGCCGCCGCCGCTGATCTGCCACGCGCCGTCGATGTTGGTCGTCGTCGCGCCGGCGCCGCTGACATTGAGATTGAGGTAGGACGCCGGATCGGTCTGCTGTCCGGCGCAGTACGACTCAGGCTGGACGATGTTAGTTGCCGACCCCATGAAGTCGAAATGAACGTTGTTGTAGCGCCAGATCACGTCGCCGGAGTGGGCGTCGACATGAGTGACCCATTCGCCGAGCGGCTGCGCCGTATCGACGCGCACGCGGTAGACGAGGTGGTGCTCCACCGTGTTGCCGGACGTCGCCACCGGCAGGACGAGCAGCGCCGGCTCGACCACGTAGCGGTCGCCGAGTTCGGGTTGATAGGGTAGATCGCGAATGGCGGCGTCCGCAGCGGCGCCCGCCGAGAGGGCCGGGTGCGGGTCCAGGTCGATGTCCCGGTAGAACGTCGAACCCATGATCATGAGATTGCCGTTGTCGTGGAAGACCAGGCGGACCTTGCTCTCCAACACTTCGTGACCGTGCCAGTATTGTTGCAGATGGGCCACCCACTTGCCCATGCCGCGGGGCGCATGGACCAGGCGGAGGTCTTCGAGGTCGGCGCGCAAGACATCGTAATTCGCGCTCACGACCTGCCTGGCGACTTGCTCGAGTTGAGCTTCGGTCGTGATCGCGGCGGCTACCCGCACCGCCGGACCGTAGACCCACCGCGGCGTGTTGCTGTGGGCGCTCCAATCCAGGACCTGCCAGGAGCCGCCGTAGCGAGCCTGGAGCGTCGTCGCGACCGCGCGGCTGGCCGTCAAACCGGCAAAGCCGCCCCCATCGTGGGGATCGACCGCCGGCAGGGGAACTGCGTAGTGGTCTGGAGAATCGGAAGGCGGCAGGAAGGCTGTCGCGGGGATGACCGACAGCGCGAGCGCGAAAACGCCCAGCAGCACGGTCCGCATCAAGATCTTGACCTGGGACATGCGTCACACTCCTCATCATGGTGGCGGCGAAAGGACGGCAGCGTTCGGGGGTCCGCAAGCCCGCTGCCGCCGCAACGCAAGCGGTTCACCCGCTTCGACAGGGACATCCGATTTTACCACAAGAACTCCGCTATGCCTAGTCCAGAGGAAACTTGAACATTCATGTCGGCAGACGAACAACGAGGGCATTGTGCGGAATCAATCTCATTAACCCGGATTATGTCGGCCCGGGGTGGCTCTCTGCAACTGGCGAGCGGGCGCCGGCCCGGGCGGCGAGCTCCGGACCCGACGCAGGACGGCCCCGACCGGAGAGGGGCCAGGGCCGTCGTAGGCAGTGCCAGCAATCGGCGAACTATCCGTGCTTACGCGCAAACTCGTCCATGAATCCGGCCAGCGCCTGCGCCCCCTCCAGGGGCATCGCGTTGTAGATGCTGGCGCGGCAGCCGCCGACCGAACGGTGGCCCTTCAAACCGTCCATGCCCGCCTTCTTGGCTTCGGCGATGAACTGTTTCTCGAGGTCTTCGCTGGGCAGCCGCCAGACCACGTTCATCTTGCTGCGGCAATGGGCGGCCACCGGGCAACGGTAGAAGTCCGGATGCTTGTCCATCATCCCGTACAGCAGGCGGCTGCGGTCTTCGGCGAGCTTCTCCACCCAGGGCAGCCCGCCGTTGCCGTTCAGGTAGTCGAGCACCAGGCGCGACACCCAGATCGGGAAGACCGGCGGCGTGTTGTAGAGCGAGTCTTCCGCGGCGTGGATCTTGTAGCTCAGGTACGCCGTCAGGTCGTCGCTGCACCGGGCCAGGACGTCGTCGCGGATGATGACGACGGCGAGGCCCGCCGGCCCGAGGTTCTTCTGGGCGCCGGCGTAGATCAGGCCGAACTTTTCCAACGGGATCCGCCGGCTCAGGAAATCGCTGCTCATGTCGCAGACCAGCGGCACGTCCACGGCGGGCCATTCCTGCCATTGCACGCCGCCGATGGTCTCGTTGCTGGTCAGATGCAGAAAGACCGCGCCCGGACTGGTCTTGACCTCGCGCGCCCGCGGCAGCGTCATGAACTTCGCCTCGGTGCCGTCGAAAACGAGGTTGACCTTGCCGATCTTCTTGGCGTCGGCCACGGCCTTCTTGGCCCAGGTCCCGGTCAGCGTGTAGTCGGCCGGTTTGCCGCCGGCGAGCAGGTTGAGCGGCACCATGCTGAACTGCAGGGTGGCGCCTCCCTGCAGCCAGAGCACGTGGTAGTTCTCCGGCAGACCGAGCAACTTGCGCAGGCCGGCGGTTGCGGCCGCGTGCACCTCGCTGTAGTGCGGGCCGCGGTGGCTGGCCTCGATCAGCGAAAAGCCGGCGCCCTGGTAGTCGACGATCTCCTGCTGGACCTTTTCGAGGACCGTCAACGGCAGTGTGGACGGTCCGGCAGCGAAATTGAAGATGCGGGCCATGTCACTTCCCCTCCTGGACGAAGGCTGTGATGATCTGCTCGACCTCCACGCCGATCCGCAGGAGGTTCTCTTTCGTGCTCGCGCCAAGGTGCGGCGCCATCAACACATTGGGAGCTTTGAGGATCGGATAGTCGGGC
>Ga0334887_1000428_pt1 | contig 68792 bp, 53 predicted proteins | sample GraSluR1_MG_10_FD_207217 | JGI IMG/M metagenome (GOLD analysis project Ga0334887, IMG submission 207217) | Sludge microbial communities from methane-producing bioreactor in Wageningen University, Netherlands - Granular Sludge_18_07-R1 | ecosystem: Engineered > Bioreactor > Anaerobic >...
GTGCTGTGCAGATCCTCCATGTCCGGGAAGACCGTGAAGTCGCAAAGCGAAATCCCGATGGTCCGGGCCAGGCTGCCATAGGGCTCGCCCTTCTCCAACTGACCGGTAAACAGGCGCGTCAGGTAATAGACAGCCCGCGCGATGTAGGCGTTCTGCGGACCGACCTGCACCTCGATGTTGTACAGCCGCCCTTGGCCATCCCGGGCCTTGACATCCAACACCACGCCTTTGTCCAACAGGTGTTCCTTGTCCAGGGCCGGATTCAGGATCTCCAACTCGACGATTCGAGCGCTCCCCTGCAAGCCGAGCAGTGCGTTCAGCAATGCCCGCAAGACGGGGACGCTGGAATCGGAACCGAAGACGATCTTGAAGATGATGTCGTTGAGCAGCGAGTATCCCGACATGGCAACTTCATTATAGGGGCACGGACTACGGTGGTCCAAGGCCGGCGGCAGCGAGGGGTGCTGTTCCGGATCCAGCCAGGTCCCAGCCGAGATAGCCATGGCCCACTCGCGCAACCAGTCCACAGCCGACCTGGAGCAACGGGCCCGGGCCGGGTTCGGGCAGAAGAGCGCCCATCGGCTGCGACCCGACGCGCGGGCGGTCCTGCGCCAACTCCGCGACGAAGGCCACGTCCTGGCCCTGCTGGCACCAGCTTCCACCACGCGGCCCGCGAGGCGGCCCAGGCCAGGGGCTTCGACGACTGGCTGGCCCACAGCCCCTGGAGGACTCGTTCTTCTGCAGCGACTCCAACCCATGAGGAACAACTCGACGGGGCGGGAGTGCCTCCGGGGAACACGAACAACCCAGAGGCGAACGCCGCGGAGCGGGCCGCAGCGTTCCTGAGTAAATAGTTGAAGCGGCGGTTACGGACGCCACGGTTGCCAACAGGTGGTCGCTGTCCGCGGAGACCCTGCATCAAGACGGGCGGCCCGGCTCCACCCTGACCAGGGTCGGGAACCCCTCGGGGGGCGGGCCTCCCACGAAGACCCGGGGGCCGCGTTCGCCGAAGGCCATGCCGGCCAGGGTCGCGGCCCAGCGCCCGTCCGCGGTGTCGGGCAGGACCAGGGCCACTGGCCCCGGCACCCCGGCCCGGGCCAGGGAGGCGGCGGCGACGATCCCGTCGCTGGGATGGGCAACCACCCTCGGCCCGAGGGCCGAGGCTTCTCCCCGGAAGAGCCGCGAGCGCTCCAGGCAGGCCAGGACCACCGCCGCGATCCCCGCGCAGCCCGAAAGCTCGACCCAGTGCCCGACGCTGCGGGCGAACTCGGGGTCGGGCGGATGGGGGACCTCGTCGGCGGGCGAACCCAGGGCGTTGAGGGCCTCCAGGACCCGCTCGCGGCGGGCCTGGGGAGCCAGCCCCTCCAGTTCCCGGGGCAGGATCGGGGTGCCGAAGAAGATCGATTGGGAACCGAAACCCAGGGGCAGGTCCTGGGCATGTCCGGGATCCTCCAGGGGGAGCCCGCCCAGGAAGCGGACGGGGACCACGGGAAGCCCCTGGGTGCAGGCCAGGTCCAGCCAGACCGTGCTCAGTTCCCGCAGCCGGTGGCGGGCCTGGCGTTCGCGCGCACCCTCCACGGCCAGGTGCAGGCTCCAGCGCCCGCCAGCCAGGTCGCGCTCGAGTTCAGGAAGAAGGCCCAGCAGCGCCCGGGCGTCCCCGCTGGGGACCCCGCGCACCGGGGCCACCAGATCGGCCGGGATGTCCTGGTGGGAGACCAGGAAGTCCCGCATGGGGTCGGCCCAGTCCACCCCGTGGTCGAGCATGGCCACCCCCTGCAGGGGGAGCCCGTCCAGGGCCGCGGCCAACAGGGGGAAGAGGTAGGATTCCAGGGCGGTCTGGTGGTTGGAAAGGTAGAGCCGAGGCCCGGGAGGAGCCGGAGCCCCCTCGCGGACCACCTCGTGGAGGAACTGGACCATCAGGGCCCCCACCACGTGCTCGAGGGTGGTCTCGACTCCACCCAGGCGCTCACGCCACCATGAGGTGACCGGCGCGGGGTCCAGCCGCCCCGGGGGCCCGAGCGGATGGTGCACCTCGACAGGGGGAAGGAGCGCAGAGGAGCCCTCGGGCGTGGCCGGCGGGCAGGAGGCCGCAAGACCCTCGCACCCGGCTGGCAGGCCCTGGAACGAAGCCGGAGGCCAGAGCTCCTCGCCCGTGCCGCCGGGCCCCAAGCCCTGGCCGGCCCGCTCGGTCAGGTAGGAGACCATATGAGCCAGCGTGGGGAACTGCTCCACCCGGAGCGCTTCCTCCCAACGCAGCCCGCACGAGTCCCACAGGGCCTGGATCACCTGGGCCCTCTTGAGCGAATCCAGCCCCAGCTCCGCGCGCAGGTCCTTCTCCAGGCCCAGCTCCAACACAGAGTAGCCGGTCAGCTCCGCAGTCAGCCGGAGAGCCAGGGCGGAGAGAGCCTCCGGGGCGACCCTTTCCTGGGCTTGACCAGCCGGCTCCACCGGAGCACCGGGCTTCTCGATCCGCACCCGCTGCATCGCGGTCAGGGGAGCCTCCCCGGAGAGGTCGCGCCGAGCCTCCTCCAGCCCCTGCTGCAACTCTTCATAGCCCGCAGCCTGGACAAGCACCCGCCACGGGGCGTCCACCCAATCCCGCCCGCTCTCGCGCCAGAAGGCCTCCCAGGGCTTGCCCAGCTCGCAGGCGGCCCGGGCCCGGGCCTTCAGCAGCCCGACCCGCTGCAGGAGATGGGCCTGGCCGGCCCCCCCCAGCACCAGTGTTCTCTCAGGCTGGGACACCGGGAATCCCTCCGCGGAGCTCGAGGTGGGCTGGAGGCGCGGGCACCGCGCGCGGTGCGACCTGGAGGATCCGCAGCTCGCCCTCCCGCGCCACCTCCCGGAACCCGGCGAAGCGCAGGGTGGTCCGCATCATCTCGTTGCGTCCGTTGGGGCGGAACCAGGCGCGCAGGGGCAGGCCTCGGGCGAAGGCGGCCTCCATCAGGCGGTGGAGCATGACCGTCCCCACCCCCCGCCCCAGGACCCGACACGACATCAAGAGCAACCTCAGGGTCCAGGCCTCGGCTCCGCACTCCACCAGGGCCAGGCCGATCCGACCGTAGGGGCCGAAGCGGTCCTCCAGGTCCCCCACCAACAGCAGGTGCCCCGGGGAGCGGCAGAAGCCCCGCAGCTCCTCCAGGCTGAAGGTCTCGCCGGTGGTGTTGAGCTGATGGGTCCGGACGGTCAGCTCCTCGGCGCGCTCCAGATCCTCCTCCGAGGCCGCCAGCAGGGTGAAGACCATCCCCAGGGTGGCCAGGAAGTCCTCCTGGGGACCCGGGAAGCGCTGCTCTTCCTCCCGGCGATCCAGGTCCAGGCGGACCAGGTGGCGCCGCCGAGCCGAGTCCAGGGTCCTCAGGCGAGGCTGGAACTCGGGGCGCTCGCGAATCCCGGAAACCTCCGAGGCGGCCAGGCACAGCACCTCGGGGTGCGCGAAGGCCACCTCCTCGCGCTCGTAGGGCTCATCGTCCACGAAGGCCAGCGAATCCAATCCCAGGTTCAGGGCGCGGGCGATGGCGGCCACGGAGGCCGACTTGGCCCCCCAGCCGATCTCCGGGGCCAGGAAATACTCCCAGATTCCGAGCTCCTCCAGCCGACGTCGGGCCAGGTCGGAGTCGTTGCGGCTGGCCAGCGAGTGCAGGATGCCGCGCTGGTCCAGGGTCTGCAGGGTCTCGAGAACCCCGGGGCGCAGCCGCCCCCCCCCGCCTTCCAGCAGGACCCCTTCCCAGAGGGTCTCGTCCAGGTCCCAGACCAGGCACTTCACCTTGCGCTCTTCCAAGGTCTAGGCCTCCGGATCGGGCCGCAGATCGCCTCGGGCCTGGCCGGCGATCAGGCCCTGGAGGACCTCGCTGGCTCCCTCGATGATCTCCATGGTCTTGGCGTCGCGCAGGTAGCGCGAGACCGGATGCTCGGCGCTGCAGCCGCTGGCGCCATGCACCTGCACCGCGTCCTGGGCGGCCCGCATGGCCATGGTCGAGGCGTGGTACTTGGCCAGCAGCGTGTCCAGGGTGCTGCGGGGATGGCCCGCGGCGCGCGCCGCGGCGGCCTGCAGGCAGAGCAGACGCGAAGCCCGCACTCCCACCACCATGTCCGCCAGCATGCGCTGCACGAGCTGATGCCCCGCCAGGGGCCGGCCGAACTGCTGGCGGATGGAGGCGTGGCGGACGCTGGCCTCCAGGCAGGCCTGGCCCAGGCCCACGCAGCCCCAGGCCACGCTGAAGCGGCCCAGGTCCAGGGCCGAGGCCATCACGGGAAAGCCGAAGCCGGGACGGGCCAGCACGCGCCCGGGTGGGATCCGGCAGTCTTGAAAGCGGATCTCGGCCAGCATGCTGGCCCGGGTCCCCAGCATGCCCCGGATGGGGGTCCGCTGGACCCCGGGGGCCGACCCGTCCACCAGCAGGGCCAGGGTCTGCTCGCCGTGCCGGGCCAGCACCAGAAGCAGCGTGGCCACCTCGCCGAAGGTGATCCACTTCTTGTGCCCGTTCAGGACCCAGCCCTGCCCGTCCGGGGTCGCCGTGGTCTGCACCGAGCGGGCGTCGCTGCCCACCTCGGGCTCGGTCAGGGCGAAGGCCCCCAGGGCGCGCCCTGTGGCCAGATCGGGAAGCCAGCGCGCCTTCTGCTCGGGGGTCCCCCAGGCGCCGATCGCCTGACAGACCATCCCATGCACGGTCAGGAGGCTGCGTGCCGAGGAACAGGCGGCTCCGATCTCTTCGTTGAGGAAGCCGAAGGTGAGAGGGTCCAGCGCGCTGCCCCCGTGGGCTGCGGGGACCAGGGCCCCCAGGCAGCCCTGGGAGGCCATGAGGGCGAAGACCTCCTCGTCCAGGCGCTCCTCGCGATCGAAGCGAGCGGCGTGGGGCTCAAGATGGCGCCGGGCGAAGGCCCGAAAGCCCGCCCGGGCAGACTCCTGATCGGCCGTCCACAGGTGGGGTTCCACGGGTTCTTCAGGCCTCGCCGCGCTTGCGGGCCACGAAATCCAGCACCGCCTGGATCGAGCGGAAGTTGGCCATGTCGAAGTCCTCCTCGTCCAGGACGACGGTGAACTCCTCCTGCACGAAGTTCAAGAGCGAAACCAGGTACAGCGAATTGACGAAGCCACCGGCGAAGAGATCGTCCTGGTCGCCCAGGGACGAGACGTCGCAGAGCTTCCCCAGGAAGGCCCGCAGGGCGACCCGACGCGGATCCGGGTTCAAGGCGCACCTCCCAGGCCCGGATGGACGAAGAAGCCCTGGCCGCTCTTGCGCCCCAGCCTCCCCGCCTCCACCATCCGACGCAGGAGGGGACAGGGGCGGAACTTCTCTCCCAAATCCCGCGCCAGGACCTCCAGGGACTGCAGGACGGTGTCCAGGCCGATCATGTCCGCCGTCTCCAGAGGACCCATCTTGTGACTGAAGCAGCCTTTGAAGAGACGGTCGATGTCTTCCGGGGCCGCCACTCCCTCGGCCACCAGACAGATCGCCTCATTCACCGTCAGCATCAGGACGCGATTGCTGACGAAGCCCGGCGAGTCGGCCACCTCGATGGCGGTCTTGCCCAGGCCGGCCAGGAAGTCGCGCGCCGACTGAAGGGTCTGCGCGCTGGTGTAGAAGCCACGGATCATCTCGACGGTGGCCTTCAGGGGAACCGGATTCATGAAGTGCAGGCCCACGACCCGCTCGGGTTGGGGGACCAGGGCCGCCAGCCGGGTGATCGGGATGGCCGAGGTGGCCGAGGCCAGCAGGCTCTCGCCCGGGCAGAGCCGGCCCAGATGGCTCCAGGCGGCCTTCTTGGTCTCCCAGATCTCGGGGATGGCCTCGACGAGCAGAGGCGCCTCCGCAAGATCCTCGACCTCCAGCGAGAAGGAGATCCTCTCCAGCACCTGCTCCAGACGGACGGCCGGGCCGCCCAGCAGGCGCTGGAGGGGAACCGAGCGGGCCAGCTCCTGGCGGGCCCGGGAGAGCGCCTGGGGGGTCACGTCCACCAGCACGACCTCATGGCCCGAGGCCGCGGCGCTCTGGGCCAGGCCCGCGCCGATGATCCCGGCCCCCAGAATCCCGATCCTGCTGCGCTCTTCCATGGGCTACGTGCTCCGTCGCCCCGCCTTCCCGGCTCTATGGGGGAATCCTCCCCTCCGGGTCACCCGTCCCAGGAGCGGGACCTCAGTAGTCGTCCCGGCCGAACTCCCTCTCGCAGCGGTCGGCGGCCTGGGCCACGGCGAAGACGCTGGCCTGGAGGTCGGCAGGAGCGAAGCTGTCCAGCAAATGGTCGACGCTGGCCATCACCAGGGCATACCGGTCGTTCTCGACCAGGCCGTAGCGCGCCAGGGTCATCGTCTCGTTGGCCCGCAGCAGGTCCAAGGCCAACCGGGGCAGGAGCGCCTGGAAGGCGGCCTTCTCCATCTGCAGGCCGGGCGAGAAGACCGTCACGGTGGGGCGTCCCGCGTGGCTGGAGTCGCGCACGTAGACCCCCTGAAGCCGCCCCTGGCCCAGATCCACGCCCAGGAAGAACCGACGGGTGTCCTCCTCCAGGCGCCCCACCAGGCCAATCTGCGCGGCCAGCTCGGCCACCTTGCCCAGGACCTCCAGGCTCGAATCGCGTGCCGGATCATGTGCCATCGGGATGCTCCTTTCGGGGTACCGGGAAGCCTTCGCCCACAAGACCGGGCGTCCTGTGCGCATGTCGAGAGGGCTGCGTGGACCCAGGCCGAACAGGGGCGCACCTTCCCATGGAGTCCTGAAGAATGGCGCGTGCTGGCCAGGTCCTGAAAATCGGAACGATGACCCTGACGGTCCGAAGATGCGACGACGAGGTCCTGGAGGTCGTGGCCCGCTACCCGCCCGGAGACCCGGCACCGCCCGAGCACTTCCACCCCACCCAGACCGAACGCTTCGAGGTGCTGGAGGGAACCCTCGAGGTCGAGATGGAGGGCCAGCACTTCACCCTGGAGGCCACCCAGTGCCTGGAGATCCCTCCGGGTTGTCGACATCGGATCTGGAATGCCGGAGAAGAAGATGCCAAGGTCCTCTGGGAGACCGCCCCCCCCCAGAAGACCGCCGACTTCTACGAGGTGCTGGCGGAGTTGACCGACCCCACCGGCCCGCTCCACTCGGCCCCCCCCAACCTGCCCCAGACCGCCGTCCTGATGGCGGAGTACGACCGTGAGATGCGGCTGACCCATCCCCTGCGACCCGTCCAGAAGCTCATGACGAGCGTGGTGGCGCCCCTGGGCTGGCTGATGGGCTACCGCTCGCGCCCCCAACGAGGAACCCCGGAAGCCCCGGCCGATCCCTGACAGAAAGGCCTTCCCCCCGGAGGCGGGGCTGAGTTCAGGTCCGCGGCACCAGGCCGTAGAGCAGGGCCTCCACCATGGGCTCGACGTCGCTCCGTCCAGGTGCCTTCTCCAGGTGCTCCATGGCCAGGACGTTGTACAGGCCTCGGGCTACCCGGACGGTGTCGTGGGGCATGAACTCACCCCGATCGATCCGGCCCTGGAGGAAGCTGGCCAGGAGCTCGGTCATCTGCTCCCTGGTCTGGCGCAGCGCCTGGGCCACCGTGGGGAAACGGCCGGCAGCGCGCATGCACAGCCACATGACGTCGCGGTGCTCCTCCATGAAGGTGGAGATTCCCCGCAGCATCCGCATCAGCACCTCGGAGGCGCTGCCCTCCAGATGGCCATCGAGCAGGGGGCGCAATCGGGAGAGCGCGTCGAAGTGGCTCACCACGGCAACCAACAGGTCTTCCTTGGAGGGATAGTAGTGGTAGAGCAGGCCCGCCGAGACTCCGGCCTCACGGGCGATGTCCTTGGTCGTGGTGCCCTCCAGGCCCCTCTGGGCGAAGAGGCGGGCCGCCACTTCCAAGAGCTGCTCGCGTCGGAACTCGCGCTGGCGTCCCCGGGAAGCCCCCATGTGGGACAGGTCCGAACTCATGGCGAAGGCTCCGGGGTGACGGCCTCGTCGGGGGGGCTGGCCGGAGGAAGGAGCACCGGCACCCGGTCTTCCGAGCTGCCCTCGCGCAGGAAGAGCGGGCCGGGCGGCTCCACCGGGAACTCGCCGGAGATGGCCCGGTTCCAGGAGACCGCCGCGCCCAGGTAGCCATAGCGGGCCGCCAGCAGGGCCTGACGAGCGGAAACCAGGGCGGTCTGGGCGTCCAGCAGTTCGGTCGAAGTGGACAGACCCGCGCCGTAGCGGACCTCCGCGACCCGGGCGGCCTCGGTGGCCTCCTCCAGCCCGATCCGGGCCTGGGTGATGCGCTGCCAGCGGCTGGCCAGGTTCAGGAAACTGTCCTCGACGTCCAGGCGCACGGCCCGCCGCACGGCCTCCAGGTTGGCGGCCAGTCCGCGGACGGCCTCGCGGGCCTGTCCGGCCTGGGCCCGGGCCGCCCCGCCGTCATACAACGGCATGTTCAGGACGACCCCGGTCACCCACTGATGGCCCGGAGACATCCCCGCCGAAGTCTGGCTGGTGAACTGCGACTGAAGCGCCACGGTCGGGTTGTCCTGGCTCTCGGCCAGCCCGATCCGGGCCCGGGCGGCCTCCAGGCCCCAGAGCAGAGCCTGGATCTCGGGTCGGCGAGCCAGGGCCTGCTGCATCGCCAGGTCCATCTCGGTCGGCGGAGGGGTGTCGAAGGGGACCGGCTCCAGGACCAGGTCCGACCCCGGCGGCAGACCCATGCGGCTGGCCAGGCGCGCCTCGGCCACCTGCTGGGCGTTCTGGGCCTCCAGGAGCTGCTGGCGGGCTCGGGTGGCCTCGGAGCGGACCCGGAGCACGTCGAAGCGGGCCACGGTCCCCGCCTCGAAGAGGGCCTCGGCATCGCGCAGGGCTGCCTCGCGGGCCTCCAGCCGCTGCTGGGCGATGGTGACCTCCTCCTCAGCCAGCAGCGCGACCAGGTAGATGTTGGCCGTGGAGGCCAGCTCGTTGGCCAGCAGGCCGCGATACTCCTCCAGAGCGGCCCTTTCGGCCATCTGTCCGGCCAGCACCGCAAAATGAAGCCGCCCGAAGGTGGCCACGGCCTGGCGCAGGACCAGGGCCGCCTTGTAGCTGTCCTGGGGACTGACCACGAAGTTCCGGCCCGAGAGCGAGGCCGCCACCTCCCGGTCCAAACGGGAATAGGTGCCCTCGATTCCCAAGGTGGGGTTGCCTGCGCTGCGAGCCTCCTCGGTCGTCCAGCGGGCCCCGTCCACCCGAGCGCGCGCCGCCTCCAGCTCCGGGCTGGAGTCCACGGCGGCCTTCAAAGCGCCGCGGAAATCCACCTTCAACGGCTCCTGCGAGCCCACGGTGGCTGAGGCCGGGGCCTCCGGAGGAGCCGTGGAGGTCGGCTCGGCGGCGGCAGGCCCGACCAGGGCCAGAGCTGCCAACACGGGCAGGACCAGGCGGCCTACCAGGCCGCGAAACCAGGTGCGGTTCATCACGAATGCTCCCTCTCATCGGACTGGAAGAGACCGTATACCCGATCTCGGACCAGGCCCAGGTTGCGGACGATGCCTTCGAAGGTCAGATAGGCCGTCGGAATGACGAAAAGGGTCAGCAGCGTGGAGGTCAACAGACCTCCGATCACCGCCACGCCCATCCCCGACCGGGATTCTCCTCCTTCAGAAAGGCCCAGGGCCACCGGCAGGATTCCCACCATGGCCGCCAGCGCGGTCATCAGGATCGGGCGCAACCGGACGGGGCCCGCCATCAACATCGCCTGATGGGCCGGGACCCCCTTGGCCCTCTGCTGGTTGGCAAAATCCACCAGCAGGATGCCGTTACGGGTCACGATGCCCACCAACATGATGAGCCCGATGATGGCAAAGATGCTGAAGGTCTTGCCGGTCAGGAGAAGGCCCAGGAAGACCCCGACGATGGCCAGGGGCAGGGTCATCATGATGGTGAAGGGGTGGATGAAGCTCTCGAACTGAGCCGCCAGGATCAGATAGATGATCACGATCGAGCTGGCCAGCGCAAACATCAGGTATTGGAAGGACTCGTTCATGATCTTGGTCATCCCGGAGGCGGCGATCTGATAGCCAGGATAGGCCTTCATGACGTCCTTGGCCAGGACCCCGAACTTCTCGGCGGCATCCCCGACGGCGATGCCAGGGGCCACGTTGGCCATGATCGTCACCGAGCGCATCCGGTTGTAGCGCTTGATCGAGTTGGGGCCCAGGCCCTCGACCACGTCCACCACGCTTCCCATCTCGACCCGCGAGCCGCCCGGCGTGCGCAGGACGATGCGGCGGATGGCCTCGGCATCCCGGCGGAAGCTGTCGTCGGCCTTGACCCGGATGTCGTAGCGCTGCCCGTCGATCTTGAACTTGCTGATGTCCACTCCGCCCATCATGGCCTGCAGGGCCACCGCGATCTGGCGGGTGTCCACCTTCACGTCCGCCGCCGCGTCGCGGTCCGGGTAGACCGAGACCTGCGGCTGGATCAGCTCGAGGTCATCGCTGATGTCCATGAAGGTCGGGTCCTGGGCCATGCGGCGCATGATCTCGTTGGAGATCCTCTCCAGCGTCAAGAGGTCCGCGCCCTGCAAGGTGAACTGCAGGTCCACGGTCCGGGTCCCACCGCCCCCCATGTTCGAGATGTTGGCGGGATAGGCGATGACGCCCGGAATCCGGTTCATCTCCACCCGCAACTGATCCATCAACTCCTGCTGGGAGATGGTACGGTCGTGGCGGGGAACCATGTCGATGAGCAGGTTGACCTTGTTGATCTGTCCCGTCTGGTCCCCGACGGTCGTGACGTATTGCCGGATTTCCTTGTGGGTGGCCAGGATCTTCTCGGCCTCGCGGGCCCGACGATCGGTCTCGGTGATGGAGGTGCCGATCGGCGTCTCGAGGTAGACCTGGAACTGACTGCGGTCATCCGAGGGGGCGAACTCGAACCCGACCTGGCCGGCCACCACCAGGCCAGCGGCGAAGGCCACCACGGCCAGGACCAGGACCCCGACGCGGGTGGCCCGGGTGCGGATGGCCGCGGTCAGCAGGACGCGATAGGTCCGGTCCAACCAGTCCAGGAAGGCCAGGACCATCCGCGAGAGCACCCCTTCATGCGTGCCGGAGCGCAGCCAGCGGGCGCACAGCATCGGGGTCATGGTCAAGGAGACCACCAGCGAGAGCGTGATGGCCAGGCCCACGCTGACACCGAACTGATAGAAGACCCGGCCGATGACGCCGCCCATGAAAGCCACCGGCAGGAAGATGCCGGCGATGGCCATGGTGGCCGCCAGGACCGCGAAGGCCACCTCGCCGGTTCCGCTGGAGGAGGCGGCGGCCGGTGCCTGGCCCTCGTGCTCCATGTGGCGGTGGATGTTCTCCAGCACCACGATCGCGTCGTCGATCACCAGTCCGACCGAGAGCGACATGGCCAGCATGGTGATCTGGTTGACCGTGAAGTCCATGAAGTACATGAACCCGAAAGCCCCCAACAGCGACGTGGGGATGGCGATCACGCTGATCAGGGTCATGGTGCCGTGGCGCAGGAACAGGAAGATCACCGCGGCCGTGAAGGCGGCGCCGAAGACCAGGTCAAAGCCGACGCCGTGCACCGAGTCCTTGATGAACTTCGAGTTGTCGAAGACCACCTGCAGCTTGACGCCCGGGGGCATCAGAGCCTGGAGCTCGGGGATCTTCTCGATCACGGCCTCAGCCACGCCCACGGTGTTGGCGCCCGACTGCTTGCGCACCCCCAGGGCCACGGAGGGCTGCCCGTTCAGGCGGGCGATGGTCCGCAGGTCGGCCTCGCCGTCCTCAACCCGAGCCACGTCCTTCAGGCGGATGGGGGCCCCGCCCCGCCAGTCGACGGCCATGTTCTCCAACTCGGCCAGGCTGGCGAACTCGCCCTTCATCTTGATGGTGGACTCGGCCGCCTCGTTCTCGATGCGGCCTCCGGGCAGCTCGACGTGCCAGGCCTGCAGGGCGGCCACCACCTGGGCGGGCCCCACGTCGTACTTCCGCATCCCGGCCGGGTCCAGCCAGACCCGGACGGTCCGCTCACGGAAACCGCCGAAGTACAGGCTGCCGACCCCGGACAGGCTCTGCAGCCGCTCCTTGATCACGTTGTCGGCCAGATCCGAGAGCTGCTGGGCGTCCGCGTCTCCGTAGACGGCCAGCCAGATGATCGGCGAGGAGGCGGGGTCCACCTTCTGCACGATGGGAGGGTCGATCCCGGTGGGAAGGTCCTTCTGCAGCTTGGAGATCTTGTCCCGGACCTCCTGGGCCGCCACGTCGATGTCCCGCTCCAGGAGGAACTGCACCGTCACCGAGCAGTAGCCTTCGAAGGACTGGGAGGTGATCGCGTCGACCCCCTCCAGCGTCCCGACCTCCGACTCGATGAGATCGGTGACGTCCTGATCCATGACTTCCGGGTCGGCGCCGGGCATGGTGGTCACGATGTTGACCACCGGGATGTCGAAGTCGGGCATCAGGTCGACGCCCATGCGGGTGTAGCCCATGGCCCCCACCGCCAGGAGGGTGACCATCAGCACCGTCGTGAAGACGGGGCGTCGGATGCAGAAATCCCAGAGGCTCATGCCTGGCTCCCCTCTTCCTGACGGAGCTCCAGAAGCCGACCATCCTGGAGCTGGTCACCACCCGAGACCACCACGGTGGACCCTGCAGGGATTCCCGTGACCACGGCCTCCAGCTCGGTCTGGAAGAGCACCTGGACCGGCAGACGACGGGCCTTGGCGTCCTCCGCCAGCACCAGGGTGATCTCCTCCCCCTTCTTGTTCAGGGCCGCTCGAGGGACCACGATGCCCTCGACCTGGCGCAGAACCAGCCGGGCAGAAGCATAGGCGCCCTCCACCAGGTTTCCGTCGGGGTTGGGAATCTGCACGCGCACGGTGATGGAGTGGGTCGCCGGATCCGAAGCCGGAATCACGTCCACGACCTTCCCCAGCACCGTCCCTGCGACCGAGGTCTGGACCTGGACCGGGGCATGTCGGCGCACGGCGGCGCGGTGGCGCTCGTCCAGGGGAGCCACCATGTCCAGGGTCGAGTTGTCCACCACCAGGAACAAGAGCGTCCCGCTGTTGTTGCCCAGCGCCTGACCGGGCTCGACCGCGCGTTGGACCACCGTCCCCGCGATGGGAGAGCGCAGCACCGTGTCCCGGAGATCCACCCGGACCGATTCCAGGGCCGCCTGGGCCTGCTCCACCGCAGCCTGGGCGGCCTGGACTTCGGACTCACGCATGCCGACCTGCTTGCGGTTGGCCTGGGCGATCCTCACGCCCTCCCGGGCGGCCTTCTCGGCACTGCGAGCTGCCAGAAGCTGCTCAGCAGCCACCTTCGCTCGCAGCTCGGCCTGCTCCACGGCGTACTTGGAGACCGCGCTCTGGGCGAAGAGGTCCCGTTGACGCTGCAGGTTGTGGACCGCGTCGTCATGCTCGGCCTGGGCGCGAGCCGTGTTGGCCTCGGCCTGGTAGACCGCCTGCTGGACCCGCTGCACCTCCAGCTCCGAAGACACGTCGGTCAGCCCCCGGCCGGTCCGGGCCTGCTCCAGCCGCGCGCGAGCGGCCTGGAGGTTGGCCTGGGCCTGCCGCTCCTGCGCCTGCAAGGAGCTGGACTCCAGGATCACCAGGGGCTCACCGGCAGCCACCCGGTCCCCCTCGCGCGCCCGGACCTCCAGGACGCGACCTCCGATCCGGGAATGGACCTGAGCCTTGTTCAAGGCACGCAGGTGCCCCGTCATGAGGACCGCCTCCTCGAGGACTCCCTGCTTCGCCAGGGTCACCTGGACCGGCGCCGCAGCCTCGACGGCGGAAGCAGCGGCTTCCGGGACGGCAGGTTTTTCTCGGCCGCAGCCGACCATGAGCAGGGCGACCAGGGCCAAAAGGGGGAGATGGGAGACTCGCATGGGAGAGGCCTTTCTGTTGGCTGACTGTTCATTCAGTCAATCTGATTCGAGGCAGTCTAGCACATCTCAGGCTGACTGAACAGACAGTCAACCGGACTAGTGCATGCGGCCCACGAGGCGGAGGCCCGAACGGAAAAGGCGGAGGCCCCAGGAGCCGGAGAGGGCCTCCCGGAGCCTCAGGATCGCCATCGGGTCAGGAGACGGCGCTGCCGTCCGGGGGAGGCCCGGATTCCGGACCGGGAAGCTCAGTTCTGGTTCCGAGGATGTCGGGGTCGGGAACCTTGACCGTCAACACCGGACAAGGCGAGCGACGAGCCACCGCCCGACACTTGCTGGCCAGTTGCAGGCCAGCCACCAGACGCCGTCCCCGGGTCGCCTGCACCAGAAGGTCGACGCGGTACTCCCGGGCCGTGCGAAGGATGGTCCGCGTCACCGGGCCGCTCTCCAGCAGGACCCGGTCGGCGGGGACCCCGACGCGCCTTCCGATCTGCTCGAGGAAACGCAGGGCCGAACGGCGCCGAGGGAAGGTGTCCCCACCGAAGACCCCGGGTTCGAAGACGTGCAGCAGCATCAGCTCTGAACCGAAGGCCCGAGCGATGGCGCCAGCGTAGTCGACAGCGAACATCGAGCGAGGTCCCAGATCCGTGACGGCCATGATCCGACCGAAGCGCACCGTCGCGGAATCCTCCGAGCTGGCCACCTCGGAATCGGCCAGCAGCCGCTGGTCGGGATGCTTCAACGTCAGCACCGGACAGGGCGACTGCGAGATCATCTGCCCCGCCGTGCTGCCCAGGACCTCCCGGGCGGCTCCGCGCAACCCCCGGGTGGCCATCACGACGATCGACCTCTGTTCGGTTTCCGCCAGATCGACCAGGAACTCGACGGGCGATCCGATCCCCAGCACGGCGCGGGCTGGAACCGGAAGAAGGCTGGCCCCGAGCTTCTCCATGCGCCCGGTGGCCCGGGCCAGGGCCGCCTCGCTCGAGCATGCGTGGGCCAGGACCACCTCGGCGTTCCAGCGGCGGGCCATCTCCCGCGCGAAAGGAATCGCCACCAGGGAAAGCTCCGACGAATCGACCGGAACCAGGATGCTCTTGAGACTCAACATGGTGCCCCTCCTCCTTCGACCATCCTGTTCATGATCTACCCCGGTGCGCCGTCCGGCAAAGACGGCGCACCGAGGCGCCAGGGAGGACCGGATCAGTCCTCGCTGGTCATGATGAACAAGGGAGCCATCTCCATGCGCTCGTATTTCGGGCGCAGGCGCTCGGTGTTGTAGTGCTTGTCGACATTCACGATCTTCTTGGTGGCCGTCACCACCTCCAGGGGCACGTTGTCGTAGCGCCCGTTGCGCAGGACGACCAGGCGCCCGTGCAGACCATCGAGGATCAGGTCGAGCGCCAGGTTCCCGTAGGCCATGGGGACGATCGAGTCGATGGCGTCCGGCGAACCACCCCGCACGGTGTAGCCCAGCTTCTGGTCGATCACGTTGATCCGACGGCCCCGGTTGTACTTGGGCGAAAGCTCCTTCAGCCGCGCCGAGACCAGCTCGCCGATGCCGCCCAGCTTGGCGTGCCCGTAGGCATCCTTCTCGCCGCTGCGGAAGATCATCTCGCCCCCGGTGAACATGGCACCCTCGGAGATCAGCACCACCGAGTAGTTGCTGGGGTTCTTGGCCCGGTCCTCGACCAGCAGTTCACACAGGTGGTCGATGTCAAACTTGTGCTCGGGGATCACGCAGCGATTGGCTGCCCCTGCCATCGTGGGAAGCATGGCCGTGAACCCGGCGTAGCGCCCGAAGACCTCCATGACCAGGAACCGCTCGTGCGATCCCGCCGAGGTGCGCAGGTCGTTGGCCATGTTGATGGTCCGGGTGACGCACGTCGAGAACCCGATGCAGTAGTCCGTCCCCGGGACGTCGTTGTCCATGGTCTTGGGGATGGCCACGCACTTGACGCCCTCCTGGGAGAGGCGCACCCCGTAGCTGAGGGTGTCATCCCCGCCGATGGGGATCAGGTAGTCCACGCCCAGCCAGTTGAGGTTCTTGATCACCTCGGGGGTGAGGTCGTTGAGCTCCTGGTTGTATTTCTCGCGCAGGTGCTCGGGCACGTTCACCTTGGGCACGTGGCTGGGACGGGTCCGGGAGGTGTGCAGGAAGGTGCCTCCGGTCCGGGCCGCACGGTTGACCACGTCCTCGGTCAGCACGGTGTAGCAGTGGGAGTTGTCCGCGTTCTTCTCGCGCACGATGTCGATCACTCCAGCCCAACCTCGGCGCAGGCCGATGACCCGGAACCCTTCGCGCAGCGCGCGGATGGTCACCCCTCGGATGGCAGGATTCAGGCCCGGGACATCGCCGCCCCCGGTCAGGATGGCGATCGTGCCTCGAGACTTGTTCACATTTGCCATGTCGTTACTCTCCCTGGGTTGCTGGAGGTCTGCATCCCGACGGATGCTTGGGACGCTGAGGTGGATCAGCTCCCCGCCCCGCCCCTTTCGTCGACTGCCCGGAGGATTCCCCGGTCACCCACGGATTCCGTGGGCAGGAATGCCAGGAGCACAACCAGAAAGGCGCTGCGTGTTCCTGCTGACCGGCTTCTGGGAGGGTCTGTGGTCGGACTACGCGACCCTCGTCCGGCGCGGGATGGCTTCCTGGACCGCCGTCGAGGCCCACGGCTTCCCTCCGGGAGGGACCGAAGAGGTCCTCTTCCAGATCCTGGGACTGGAGCTGGTGGCCCTGGTCCTGGCAGCGCTTGCCTGGCACTTTCTGACCCGCCACAGGCCTGCCCCGAGCAGGACCCGACAAGCCTGGCGCGCGCTCCTCGCAGCCCTGGGATTCCTGCTGGTCTGCTTCCTGGTCCTGGAAGCCGCCTTGCGCTCCCATGTGGCCCACCGACCCCCAGCGACCTTCATCCCCCATCCCTACTACCTCTACCGGGGGAACCCGAACCAGACCGTCCGCTTCCTGTACCCGCTGCCCATCCGACTGAACTCCATGGGTCTGCGCGAGCGCGAAATCCCTCTGACGAAAGGGCCCGATGAGTTCCGGATCCTGGTGACGGGAGACTCCAACGCCTTTGGACAGGGCGTCCCGGTCGAGAGCACCTGGCCCCGCCGGATGGAGGCCCTGCTTCAAGAGCGTCACCCGGATCGCCGGATCACGGTGATCAACCAATCCATGCCGGGCTACTCGCTGGCCCAGTCCTGGTACCTCTATCAAGAGATCGGGAGTCGCTACCACCCGGACCTGCTGGTCGTGGGTTCCCACGGATGGACCGCCCGACCCGAAAGCGCCGATCTGCGTCGCTACCTGGCGGAAATCCCCCCCCTGCGCAGCCTGCACGTCCTGCTGTACCGATCCATGACCTACCTGACCCTGCGCAAGGAGCTGGCTCGGCTGCGGGCGCACCGGACCGGTCAGGCTCCGCCCGAATTCAACCGACCCACCCAGGACCCTCGAGAGTGCGCCCGGTTCCTGGAACGCTTCCTGGGCGAAGTCCGAACCCGGAACATGGCGGCCCTCTTCGTGGCCCCCTCGCCTCCAGACCGGGAGAAGCCTCTGGACATGTGGCGGAGCCGGGAGTTGCGCCCGCTGCTCGAGTCCGCCGGACCGGACGAACCCATCCGCTTCACCGAGTGGCTCCGGACCCTGCCCCGGGAACAATGGACGCTGAGCGCCTCCGACCAGCACTTCAATGAGGCCGGCCATGAGAGCATCGCCCGCCAGTTTGCCGACGCCATCCTCGAAGGTCGCCTGATCGAGCGCCCGTGAACGGAAGGCCTTCCCGACCAGGACATCCCCGCCTGGCCACGGAAGATCGCCTGGCGGGACGGGGGGTCTGAGCACTCAAGACCGGAAACCGGCCTCCGGATCATGCCTGACGGGATGGAATCGGCCGATCCCGGGAGGCTTCCGGCCGGGACTTCCCTCCCGGAGATCCCGTTCGAGGAGTCCTGCCCGTGCGCGCGACCTTGAAAAGGCACCTGGTCCTGCTGTTCCTGCTGATCCTGATGAACCCGGTCCCGGCGCGGGCCACCCCGGCCCCTCGCCCTGAAGCCCTGGGCCCCTGGACGGTCCAACTGCTGGAGGAGGGTCTGGTCCACCTGGAACTGGGCCCCGAGCCCGGGGCACCCATCCCGATCAGCCCCTACGTCGACGGCTGCGACTACCCGGGTCGCTACCCGGGGGCCAGCGCGCGGCGCGGAGACGACGCCCTCACCACCTCGAGGATGACCCTGCGCCCTCGCGGGCGCTCGCTGGAGGTCCTCAACGCCGGCCGACTGGTCCTCACCCTTCAAGCCACCGAGAACGGCTACCGCCTGGAAGCACCGGAAACCCGCAACCTCCTGGGACTGGGCGAACAGTTCCCGCCCGAGCGCGAAGAGGTGGAAGGGACCAACCTGACCCGGGTGGGTGGAAGCGACTGGATGGGGCGGGAACGCCTCTTCTGGAAGCGCCACTCCAAGCCCCATCCCTTCGGGAACACCCTCTCGCGCTTCCTGGGCGGCAACGTGGGTAACGCCAGCTTCCCGGTCCTGTACGGCACGGGGACCCCTTGCTGGATGCTCTTCCTGGACGACCCGGCCCGCCAGCGCTGGGACTTCCGACCAGGAGCCGGGGAAACCTGGACGGTCGAGACCGACTCGCCGCACCGCCGGCTCTTCCTGGCCCTGGGCCCGGACCTGCAATCCCTGCGCCGCACCTACATGGGCCTGGTCGGTCGCCCTCCGGTGCCCCCCCGGGCGGCTTTCGGGCTGTGGGTCTCGGAGTACGGCTTCGAGGACTGGGCCGAGGTGGAGGACCGGCTGGCCGGTCTGCGCCGCCATCACTTCCCGGTGGACGGCTTCGTGCTGGACCTGCAGTGGTTCGGAGGCGTCGAGGAGGACTCTCCACACAGCCGGATGGGCAGCCTGCGCTGGGACGAGACCCGCTTCCCGGACCCCGCGCGGCGCCTGGACCGATTCCGGAAGGAGGATGGGGTCGGGCTGATCCTGATCGAAGAGCCCTATATCAGCCGGGGCCTTCCCGAGCACTCGGAGCTGTCGCGCCGGGGCTACCTGGCCCGACAGGCGCCGGATTCAGGCACGCCCTTCGCGGTGACCGACAGCAACTGGTGGGGCCAGGGCGGGATCCTGGACCCGACGAACCCCGAGGGACGCCGCTTCTGGCATGCCTGGCGACGTCAGCCCTTGGTGGACGCCGGGGTCCTGGGGCACTGGATCGACCTGGGTGAGCCGGAGTGCCATGGAAGCCCGCTCCCGGACGGCCAGGTCGCCACCCCCTTCTACCAGCAGGGTCCCCATCCCAAGGTCCACAACCTCTACGCCCACCAGTGGGCCCGCGGGATCTGGGAGGGCTATGCCCGACATGCCGTCGACCGTCGGGTCTTCCTGCTCTCCCGCTCGGGCGGTCCGGGGATCCAGCGTTTCGGGGCTGCCATGTGGTCCGGCGACATCCCGGCCACCGAAGAGAGCCTGGCCGAGCACTTCAACGCCCAGACCAACCTGGCCCTGTCCGGGATCGACTATTTCGGTTCCGACGTCGGCGGCTTCTTCCGCGAGGTCTTCCCAGGCACCCCGGAGGAGCTGGAGGCCCTCTACACGCGCTGGTTCGCCGCGGCCTGCGCGATCGACGTGCCCATCCGCCCCCACGCCTTCAACCTCGAGAACCGCCACGCCACCTCGCCGGACCGCATCGGGCATGTGGACTCCAACCGCGAGAACCTGCGCTGGCGCTACCGGCTTCTCCCCTACTACTACTCGCTGGCCCACGAGGCGGCCCGCAGCGGCCAGCCCCTGGTCGCCCCTGCCGCCTGCTGGTTCCCGGGCTGGGAGTCTCCCGCGGCCCTGGCCGGGCACGTCAAGATGATCGGTCCGGAGCTGCTGGTCGCCCTGAGCGCCGACCTGCGGGCCGAACGGATGGACCTGGAGCTGCCGCCCGGGGACTGGATGGACCTGCGCACCGGGGCCAGGCTCCAAGGCCGGACGGATTGGTCGTTGAAGCGCGACGGGCGCTTCGAGCTCCCGCTCCTGGCGCGGGCCGGCTCCATCCTGCCGATGATGGTGGTGGACCAGGACACCATGAATGCACAGGGACGCCGCCTGCACGGTCCCCCGGTGGCAGACCTTCTGCTCCGGGTCCACTCGGCCCCCCGCGCCGGGCGCTTCCTGTTGACCGAGGACGACGGCGAGACGCGGGGCTGGCGCCGTGGAGAGCTGGTCACCACCGAGTTGACCCGCGAACTGCGCCAGGACGAAGAGGTCGTGCGGATCGCCCCCCGACAGGGGACCTGGTCGGGTGCGCCGAGCCGACGCGCGGTGAAGGTCGAGCTGGTCCCCCCCCCTGGCATGGCCGTCCGCCGGGCCACCCTGAACGGGACTTCCTTGAAGCTGCAGCGTCAGGGCCACCTGGTGGTGGTCCACACGGATCCCCTGGACCCGGGCCGGCCCGCCGAATTCCGCTTCCGGCTGGCCTCGTCGAGATGAGGCCCCCAAGACCGGGGCGGCAGGGAATCGGCCCGGAACATGGGAATGATGAATCGTGAGGGCCTGATGCGGAGGTGACTGGCATGACGGCTTGTTCCCGGGGTGGGCGCGGTGCAGGCTTCAGCCTCGTCGAGCTCCTGTTGGCCGTGGCCATCCTGGCCAGCGCGTTCCTGCTGGTCATGGGGATGTTCCCGATCTCGTTCCGGGGCATCCATCAGGGCAAGCACCAGGTGATCGCCGCCCAGCTCGCCCAGGCCTACATGGATCGCGAACGCACCAGGCCCTTCACCAGCATGTCCAACGGAACCTACACCGACCGGGTCTCGGTGGTCGTCAACGGGGTCACGAGCGCGACCACCTACACCACGGTGGTGACCATCCGCCCCAGCCCCGTCGGCACGGCCAACAAGGCCGTCCTGATGGTCCAGACCCAGTGGCTCCAGGCGGAAGTGACGGGCACCACGCAGGCCCGCAGCGTCACCATCGAATCCAGCCGCACCAGGGCCTGGTGAGGAGGTCCGCGATGAGAACCCGACACAAGCAGGCCGGGGCCACCCTGATCGAGGTCCTGACCTACATGGCCCTGGCCTCGATGGTCTTCCTGGCCATCTACGGCATCTTCATGGCCGGGCGGCGCTACTTCGAGATCGCCCGGGCCTCCATCGAGGTCCAGCAGGCCCTCAACACCGTCGGGTTCCGCCTGACGCGCGACCTGATGGAGACCCACGCCGAGACCGTCCAATCCTATCCCAACACCAGATACACCAGCATTCCGGTGGGGATCGTCTTCCTCTCGGCGCGGGATGACCAGGACGTCTTCCAGTACGAACCCACCTACGGGATGCCGATGTGGCAGAAGTACATCGGCTACTATCTGGACACGGACCCCAACTACCCGGACAACCCCCGCATGCGGGCCCTGTACGTGGCCGAGGTGAAGCCCTCGGGCTTTCCGAAGATCCGCGCCGAGAAGGGCACGGTCAACAACGTGACCACGGCCACCATCCGCAGCAGCGGCCAGAACCGGCGTCTGCTGGCCCACGGCATCATGGCCCCCACCAACACCCGGCCGCGCGGGGGATTCGACTGCTACGCGCTGATCAACGGAGCCCAGCATCACCAGAACTTCACCAACCCGATCTACGTGAACCTGGAGATGATCAACACCGCGGCCGGGGTGGCCCGGACCGGGGGAGCCAACAGCAACGAGAACTCGATCACCTCGTTCTTGAGGATCGAAGGGCGCTCCTGACCCGGGCCGCCCACCGGGCCAGAACCGGAGAGGAACGAGCCTCCCCCAGGCCGGAGGCCCGAGAGCCCCTGGACAAGACACCGGCCCCGGCTTGGAGCCGGGGCCGAGCCCGAACACAGGACCCGGCTGCCCCGGGTCCGACCACGGGTTGCGAGCCGAGGCTCAGCGCACCTGGATCTGCCAGCTCGTGGTCCGAACCGGTCCCCGCATCGAGAAGCCCAACCAGGTCAGGTTGTCGAAGACCGAGGGGTCGAAGACCACGTTGAGGTTCTTGGCGTCGGTGTCGCCCGAGGCGCTGACCCCGGCCTTGGCGATGATCGAGCCGGTCAGGGTTCCGCCTCCGTTGACCTGGATGTCGCCATCCTGTGAGTAGACCAGCCCCGCGAAGCTGCTGGTACCGTTCTGGCGGATGTCCCCGCCGGCCAGCATGTGCAGGCCCTGCCCCTGGGCCCCGTTGAAGCGCAGATCCCCCGTAACGAACAGGAAGTTCTCGTCGGGGGGAAGTCCGGAGGTGGACGACCCCGACGGCGGCGGATCGGTGTCCTGGTTCAACGAGCCACCCACCGTCAGGTCGCCCCGGACGAAGAGGTGCACCCCCTTGGGGATCGTGATCGATCCGCCGCCGCTGGCGCGCAGGTTCCCGTCGACGTAGACGCTGACGGGTCGGGGCGAGAGCACGACCCCGTCGATCACCAGGTTGCCGCTGCCATCGTTGCTCATGTCGTGGAAGCCCCCGCCGGGGATCTGGATCGTGGCCGGTCCCCCATAGGGATGGGCCCCGCCCACGCCGGCCGTGCTCTGGCTACGGACCACCTGCAGGATGGGCAGCTCCGGGATGGTGACGGGGTCCTGGTCGAAGAGTTGAGGGCCCGAAGAGCCCGTGACCTTGATCGTGCCCGGGCCGTCGCGCGAGAAGACCATCCCGTCGACGGAGGCGGCCTCGACATTGGGGTTGTAGGAGGTTCCGGTGGTCGAGTTGCTGCGCACGTTGGCCTGGCCGGGGATCGGCCCGGTCACGTGGTTGATCTCGATCTTGCCGTCGCTGGTGACGGCGTAGGGGTAGCCGTTGGTGACCAGGGCCACCACCCGGACCGGGTCCTGGCTTTCGGCCCGGGGGACCTCATCGGCCGAGGCGACCAGCAGGGCCATCCGGGCCGGCACCCTCATCCCGTTCCAACCGGTCACGGCCGAGTCCCCGGCCAGGTTGTTGGTGCTGTAGGGCTCGCCCGAGGCGGAATTGAAGGTCCACCAGTAGTGGCAGGCCTTCAGCGAGGTGGTGTAGGTGCCCGCCCCATCGGCCGAGGCATCGCTGACCCCCCGGCCATACTGCCCGTTGGTGGAGGCCCCGTCCCCGTAGATCCGGTCCATCAACTCGTGCAGCCCGCCGTTGGCGGCGTGGACCAGGGTCGAGGTGTCCCCCGTCCGACGGATCTGGTTGAGGTTGTCGATCCCGATCGAGCCCAGCGCCAGCCCCATGACGACCAGGATCATCAGGGTCACCAGGGCCACGGCCAGGGCCATCCCTTCCTGCCCGGAAGACCGCCCGGTTCGCACGGTGTTCATCTCCGTCTCCTTCCAGCTCGAGGAGGCTTCCACAAAGAGCCGGACGCGGGCCCTTCCAGGCCCGTCACCGGCGGGACCCTGCTCCGCGGCCGAGAGGCCTTCCTCCCGGCTCCACGCCGAAGAACCCTCTTCGAAATTTCGTCGCCTGAAGCCGGTGGCCTGCCGACCCTCATCCCAGGATAGGGCACCCGGCCCGGGTCCTCTGTATTCCCGCACACCAAAAAAAGGGGCGTCCCGGTTCCGCCGGGAGTGCAGCCCTGCCCCACCGGTCCGCGCCCTCGGCGGGATCCGTTGCAGGAGGGACGAAGACCTCCCCATGCCCATGACCCGTCGCCACCTGTTGCGCCTGGGAGCCGGTGTCCTGGCCCTGCCCTGGATCGCGCCGGTCCTGGCCGGCCCGGCCCGGCCCTCCCGGACAGACCTGCTGGAAGAGATCGAGCGCCGAGCCTTCCTCTACTTCTGGGAGCAGGCCTCGCCACGGACCGGACAGGTGCGGGATCGGGCCCGGACCACCGGGCGCGAGGAGCGCCGCATGTCCAGCATCGCGGCCACCGGCTTCGGGCTGACCGGGCTTTGCATTGCCGAAGCCCGGGGCTATGCTCCGAGGCCCCTCCTGCTGGAGCGCGTGCGCACCACCCTGCGCTTCCTGGCCCATCAGATGCCCCATGAACACGGGTTCTTCTACCACTTCGTGGACATGGAGACGGGCCAGCGCTGGGGAGGATGCGAGCTCTCCTCGATCGACACGGCCCTGCTCGTGGCCGGAGTCCTGACCTGCCGGCAGCACTTCGAAGCCGACCCGGAGGTCGCAGAGCTGGCCGATGAGGTCTTCGGACGCGTGGACTGGCCCTGGATGCTGGACGGCGGCGACACGCTCTCGATGGGCTGGACGCCCGAATCGGGCTTCCTGGAACCGCGCTGGGACCACTACTGCGAGCTGATGATCCTGGTCCTGCTGGGGATGGCCTCGCCCACCCACCCCCTGCCCGCCGAGTGCTGGCAGGCCTGGAGGCGCCCCTGGGTCCACTTCCATGGGCTGGACTACATCTCGGGCAACCCGGTCCTGTTCACCCACCAGTACTCCCACGCCTGGGTCGACTTCCGGGGCCTGCGCGACCAGCACGCCGACTACTTCCGGAACTCGGTCCTGGCCACCCGCGCCCACCGGGCCTTCTGCCTGGACCTGGCAGATCGCTTTCCCCACTATTCCGAGGACATGTGGGGCATCACCGCATCGGACTCGGCTCAGGGCTACGTGGCCTGGGGAGGCCCCCCGGCAGACGCCCGGATCGACGGCACGGTGGTGCCCTGCGCCGCGGGAGGCTCGATCCCCTTCCTGCCCGACGAGACCCTGCGCGTCCTGCAGCACCTGCACCGCCACCACGGCCGACGGATCTGGGGACGCTACGGCTTCGCGGACGCCTTCAATCCGGCCACGGGCTGGGTCAACCCCGACGTCCTGGGCATCGACCTCGGCATCACCATGCTGATGGCCGAGAACCACCGGACCGGCCTGGTCTGGGCCACCTTCATGAGGGATTCCCGCATCCAGGAGGCCATGCGCCTGGCCGGCTTCCGCCCGGCCTGAAGATCCCCGACCGGCAAGTCGACAGGTGCCGGGAAGCCATGGGAGGAAGGCCCGGCTCTCCGTCGAATTTCCCGCGGCAATTCCAAGTCTGTTTGAGATGGGGGCCTTGTCATGCATTTCTGGATCCTGCTCGTGACCGCCTGGTGGATGCTGTTGGGGACCTGCCCCGCCCAGGCCTACCTGGACCCCGGGACCGGCGGGATGATGCTGCAGTTGCTGCTGGCCGGAATCGCCGGGGTGGGAATCTGGCTGAAGATGAACTGGAAGCGCCTGACCCTGAAGCTGGGCATGCACAAGCCGGAACCCGAAGGCAAGGAATAGCGGCACAGGCCGTCGGGGAGGGTTCGGCCCCAGGGGCCCGACCCGATCGACGGCTGGCCCCTCGGCATGTCCCAGAATTCCCGGCCCCTGGTCTGGCATCCCTTCCTGTTGGCCCTCTACCCGGTCGTCTTCCTGTATGCCGCCAACGCCGGCGAGGCCCGGCTCAACCAGGTCTGGTTCCCTTCCGCCCTCCTGGAGCTTCTGGCCGGAGCCCTGATCCTGCTGGGCCTGGCCCTGTACCGCGACCTGCGTCCGGCAGGTGTCCTGGCCTCCGCCGTCCTGGTGGCCTTCTGCTTCTACGGCCATGTCAGCCGGCCGCTGGGCCAGGTCCACCTGGGGGAGATGACCCCATTCCGTCACCGGGTCCTGGTTCCCGTGATGCTCCTGGCCCTTCTGGGTCTGGCCTGGGGCCTGTTCCGGCGCAAGGACTCCTGGTCGGGGTTGACGTCGGTCCTGAACGGGGCCTCCGTCCTCCTCGTGGCCCTGGCCCTTCTCCCGGCCGGCCAGGCCTGGCTCACCCGCCCTCCCCGAACCGCCCTGGCCTCCGAGGAGGCCATCGCGCAGCGATCCCCGATCCGCCCGGACTCCCGGACCCGGCCGGACATCTACGTGATCATCGCCGACGAGTACGCCCGCAGCGACACCATGCGCAAGACCTTCGGGGTGGACGACTCCGCCTTCCTGGACAGCCTGAGGAACATGGGATTCGTCGTGGCCCGGGGCAGCCAGTGCAACTACTCGCGCACCACCCCCTCGTTGGCCTCCTTCCTCAACATGGAGTATCTGCCGGGTCTTCAGCCCGACGACCCGCTGGACCCGCCGCGCGATCCCCAGTGGGCGGACATGATCCGCCGTAACCGGGCCATGGCCTTCGTCCGCGGCCAGGGTTACCGGACCGTCTCCTACGTCTCGAGCTGGACGGCCACCCAGGGGATCGAAGACCTGGACGTGGAGGTGGACTCCACCCCGCACTTCAACGAGTTCACCGGGCTCTTGATCCGGGGTTCCTTCATCAGCTTCCTGCAGGACGTCCTGGGCCTGGCCAACCTGGATCCCGAGGCCGCCCATCGGACCCGGGTCCTGGACATCCTGGACGACCTGCAGACCCGTCCCGGGGACTCCGACCGCCCCACCTTCACCTTCGCCCACGTCCCGGCGCCCCATGAGCCCTTCGTCCTGCGCGCCGACGGCAGCCTCATCCCCCGCGAAGCCAAGGAGCGTCTGGGTTTCAAGAACACGTTCTTCTATTCGACGCCCGACGCCCAGGAGCGGATGTACCGTGCCTTCTACCCGGACCAGGCGCATTTCGTGGCCGGTCGGCTGGAGACCATCGCCCGGACCCTGCTGGAGCGGCCCGGGCCCAAGCCGATCCTCTTGATCGCCTCCGACCACGGCTCCTGGCTGAGCCTGGTCCGGCTTCCCCACCAGGAGCGCTACGAACCCTCACCCGCGGTCCTGGCTGAGCGCTATCCCAACCTGGTCGCCCTGCACATGCCGGGCGTGAGGCAGGAGGACCTGGACGGGATCAGCCTGGTCAACGTCCTGCGCCTGATCCTGCGCGAGGGCCTCCAGGCCGACCTGCCTCCCCTCCCCGACCGTTTCTTCTTCGTCGGCAAGCACCTGCGCGAGGTCACCGAGCCGGTGCTGCGGAACCGCCAGGCGGCCCTGCTCCAGGCCGAAGCAACTCCCTGAGCCGCGGCCCCCACTCGCGACGCAGGTCGCGCCAGATCCCACGCAGGGGTCGGGACTGGTGGACGGCCCGCATGGAATAGAGCCGATAGCCCCGCAGGAAGTCCTCCCACACGCGGAGGGTCCTGCCCCCGGGATGCCGGAGCAGGACCTTCATCGAGGGGCGATCCTCGCCGGAGACGGGGTCGGGGTGCAGGCTCAGGGCATAGTCCGCAGGCCATTTCTCACCCAGGGCCCAGGCCGTCCCCGGGAGGCGGTGGCGATCCATCTCGCCCAGCAGACGGTCGAGAAGAGCCAGCCAACCGGGATCGGCGGGGCTGCCGAACTCGCCGATGAAGCCCGGGACCCCGTTGGACTCACACCAGTCCGCGAAGACCTGAAGGCGCCTCCGGGGCCGCTCTTCGAGGTTGGGGTCGCGCTCCAGCTCCTGTTCGTAGGACCGCCCGAAGGACGGCGCGGCGTTGAGATAGCAGTGGGCCTCGTAGGCCACCCGCCCCAGCGGATCGCGGATCCACGCCTGGTGTCCGTGACACATCACCCAGATGTGGGCTGCCGACCAGTTGCTTCCCGGAACCAGGATCCAGCGGCGATCCCCCGTCGCTCGGATGGCCGTGACCGCCTCCTGGGAGGCTTCCTCCCAGCGGCGGGTCACGATGTCGTGGGGCTCGTTCATCAAGCCCCAGGCGAAGATGGCCGGGGCGTCTCGGAAGGCCTCGGCCATGCGCCGCCAGAAGTCGGCCAGGAACGCGGCGGGGAAACGGGGGTCGCCGACCACCAGCGTCTGGAGACGGCCATCCGACCCGACGCGGGTGAAACGCGCGTAGTTGTGCAGATCGGGGATGACCTGCAGGCCGCGGCGGTCGGCCTCTTCGAGATAGGCGCGCAGGGATGCCACCGCCTGGGCGTCCAGGGGTCTGCCGGGAACCGGCTGCATCTGTTCCCAGGCGAAAGGGAGCCGGACCAGTTTCAGGCCTTTGCCGGCGACGTACTCCAAGGTCCGGGAAGAGGAGAACGCCAGCGGGTGGCCTTCGGGGAGGGGCAGGGGGATGAACTCCCCTCCTGCGTCGTTGACTCCCCGAAGGACCGGATCCAACCCCAGGGCGACCCCATGCAGGCCAGGGATGATCAGCAGGAACAAGACCAGGCCGCAGGTCCCCAAGAACCTGGCCCCGGGCCACCTGCACCGGTCATGCCGTGGCGGCGCATCGCTGGGGAGGGAAGCGGCACAACGAGGGCTTCGCATCCGGATCCTTTCGACGGCCGTTCTTCGGGGTGCAGACGCTTCTCCTGCCGAACGCGGGCCTGCCCGTGTGACCCGGATCATACCTGTTCAGGCCTGGGGAAGGGTAGGATGCCCCGGACGCGGAAGGACCGCCTGCACTCCGGCGCTTTTTCTGCAGCGCGACACGGTGCGCCCCCCCCGAACGCTGATTCGGGGAACCCCATCCCAAGGCCGGGAGCCGAACATGAGCACCCAAGAGAGAATCGAACGCCTGCGCCAGACCCGAGAGCGACTGCGCCAGGGCGGCGGCCAGGCCCGCATCGCCAAACAGCGGGCCGCTGGCAAGAGCACCGCGCGCGAGCGCCTGGGACTGCTCTTCGACCCCGAGACCTCCCAGGAGTTCTTCCTGTATTCCCGACATCGCTGCACCTCCTTCGGCATGGAGGGCAAGGAGCTGCCGGCTGAAGGAGTCGTCTGCATGTCGGGGGCCGTCGAGGGCCGCCAGGTCTTCGCCGCCTCCCAGGACTTCACCGTGGCCGGCGGCACCGTCGGCGAGATGCACGCGGACAAGATCTGCCAGATGATGGACCTGTCCTTGAAGTGCGGCGCTCCCTTCGTGTTCGTCAACGACAGCGGCGGAGCAAGGATCCAGGAGGGCATCGACGCCCTGTCCGGCTACGGGCGGATCTTCTTCCGCAACGTCCAGCTCTCTGGCGTCGTGCCCCAGATCGCCATCGTGGCCGGGCCCTGCGCGGGCGGAGCCGCCTACTCGCCGGCCCTGACCGACTTCATCATCATGGTCCAGAAGACGGGACGGCTCTTCATCACCGGCCCCCAGGTGATCAAGGAGGTCACGGGCGAGGACATCTCGGACGAGGAGCTGGGCGGGGTTCAGGCCCAGATGAACTACAGCGGCGTCGTCCACTTCGTGGCGGCGGACGATGCCCACGCCGTGGCCATCTGCAAGAAGCTGCTGAGCTTCCTGCCGGCGAACAACACCGAGGACCCTCCGGATCTCAGCGACGGCTCGCTGACCTTCGCCTACGACCCCCTGCTGGACAAGATCATCCCGGACAACCCGCGCAATCCCTACGACGTTCGGGACGTGATCCGACGGATCGTGGACGCCGGCGACTTCCTCGAGGTCCAGGAGCACTTCGCCGCCAACGTGGTGGTCGGCCTGGCCCGGATCAACGGCCGCACGGTCGGCCTCATGGCCAACCAGCCCAACGTGATGGGGGGCTGCCTGGACATCGACGCCTCGGACAAGCTGGCCAAGATGGTGCGCTTCTGCAACGCCTTCAACATCCCGATCGTCACCCTGGTGGACGTGCCGGGCTTCCTGCCCGGGATCCGCCAGGAATACGGAGGGATCATCCGCCACGGCGCCAAGATCCTCTTCGCCTACTCGGCGGCCACGGTGCCCAAGATCACCCTCATCCTGCGCAAGGCCTACGGCGGAGCCTACCTGGCCATGAGCGGCAAGGAGCTCGGCGCCGACCGGGTGGCCGCCTGGCCCACCGCCGAGATCGCCGTGATGGGGGCCGAGGGAGCCGTCAACGTCATCCATCGCGACACGCTGAAGAAGGCCGAGAACCCCCAGGAGACGCGTCAGAAGTTCGTCGAGGAGTACCGCGAGACGTTTGCCTCGCCCTTCCTGGGCGCCGGACGCAACCTGATCGACGACGTGATCGAGCCCGGAGATACCCGCCGCTACATCAGTCTGGCCCTGGAATCCCTGCGCACCAAGCGCGAGACCAGGCCCCAGAAGAAGCACGGACTGATCCCGCTGTGAGCGACCCCACCCTGCACGACCTGGCCCTTGCCTGGAGATTCACCTTTTTTGGAATCGCCGTGGTCTTCACGGCCCTGAGCCTGGTCTCGGGTGCCGTCTGGCTCTTCCAGAAGCTGGAGACCTGGAAACCCGCCCCCAAGACCGCCGAGGTCCCCGCCGACCAGGGACCGCTCGTCGAGGCCGGGATCAGCCCGGAGATCGTGGCCGCCATCAGCGCGGCCCTGTCGGTCTCCCTGGGCGATCACACCCGGATCCACCACATTCGATATCGCCGGGGAGCCCCCGAAGCGACCTGGTCCCGCGAGGGCCGGCTCAGCATCATGGCCTCTCACCGGCTTCGCTGAAGGAGTCCAACCCGTGAAGAAGATGCGCGTCACTGTCAACGGAGTCTGCTATGACGTCGAGGTCGAGATGATCGAGGACGACGAGCAGCCCGGAACCTCCTACGGCTACGCGGCCACCAGCCTTCAGGCGCAACCCGCGGCCCCTCCTCCCTCCCGCCCGATGCCTGCACCGGCGGCCCCCCGCCCGGTCGCGGCAGGCCCCGGTGGAGTCGTCGACTCGCCGATCGCCGGGATCGTGGTGGAGGTCAAGGTGGAGCCGGGAAGCAACGTCACCAAGAATCAGCCCCTCCTGATCATCGAAGCGATGAAGATGAACACCAGCGTGAGTTCACCGACGGAAGGCCGGATCGCCCAGGTCCTGGTCAAGGCGGGCGACCACGTGGTGCAGGGTCAACCCCTGGTCAAGTTCGAGTAGGCCGCCATGGAGGAAGCCGTCACCTTCTGGGCATCCACCGGATTCTACAACCTGACGATCGGCCACGTGGCCATGATCTGCGTGGGCCTGTTCTTCATCTTCCTGGCCATCCGGAAGGGCTTCGAGCCCATGCTCCTGGTGCCCATCGGTTTCGGCATCCTGGTCGGCAACATCCCCTTCCAGTTGGGCAACGAGATCGGCATCTACGAGCACGGCAGCGTCCTGAACTTCCTGTACTGGGGCGTCGTCAAAGGGGTCTACCCCCCCTTGATCTTCCTGGGCATCGGGGCGATGACCGACTTCTCGTCGCTGATCAGCCGCCCGAAGCTGATGCTCTTGGGGGCATCCGCCCAGATCGGCACCTTCGGCACCCTGATCACCGCCGTGCTGGTCGGCAGCAAGTTCACCTGGCTGGGGCTGATGGACCCGGCGAATCCCGAGCGCCTGCTCAAGGCGGCGGGCTCGATCGCCATCATCGGGGGCGCCGACGGCCCCACGGCCATCTTCCTGACCAGCAAGCTGGCCCCCGATCTGCTGGGGGCCATCACCGTCTCGGCCTACTCCTACATGGCCCTGGTGCCGGTGATCCAGCCGCCCATCATGCGCCTGCTGACGACCCGGAAAGAACGCCTGATCCGGATGAAGCCGGCCCCCGCGGCCACCCCGCTGCAGAAGATCCTCTTCCCCATCGTCGGCCTGGCGGTGTGCTCGTTCATCGCCCCGGGAGCCCTCCCGCTGCTGGGGATGCTCTTCTTCGGGAACATCCTGAAGGAGAGCGGGGTGACCGAGCGCCTGGCCCGCACGGCCCGGGGCCCCATGATCGACATCGTCACGATCCTCCTGGGCTTCACCGTCGGGGCCAGCACCCAGGCCGACACCTTCCTGCGCCCCCAGTCCCTGGCCATTTTCGCCATGGGCGCCTTTTCCTTCGCCATCGCGACGGCCAGCGGTCTGCTCTTCGCCAAGCTCATGAACCTCTTCTCGAAAGAGAAGATCAACCCGCTGCTGGGGTCGGCGGGGGTCTCGGCCGTGCCGGCCGCAGCCCGGGTCTCGCACATGGTGGCCCAGGAGGAGGACCCCCAGAACTACCTGATCAACGACGCCATGGCACCGAACGTGGCGGGCGTCATCGGCTCGGCGGTGGCGGCCGGCGTGCTGCTCTCGATGCTGACCTGACTCCGCCCGGGGAACACCCTCGGGAAAGAGAACCGCGCCCCGGTCGACGGGGCGCGGTTCTCTTTTTTGTCGGGCGGAGGACTATCGGGGCCCCTTCATGATCCTGGCCCAGGTGTCTTTCAGGGTCACGATCCGGTTGAAGACGGGGCGCCCCGGGCTGGCGTCCGGATCGACCGAGAAGTAGCCCTGGCGCTCGAACTGGAAGCGCTGCCCCGGGGTGACCTGTTCCAGGCTCTTCTCGACGCGGGAGTGCTGGAGGGTGACCAGCGAGTCGGGGTTGAGTTCCTGCAGGAAGTCGACCCCCTCGGTCGTGGCCGGGCGGTCGTGGGCGAAGAGGCGGTCATAGAGGCGCACCTCGGCCGGCACCGAGTGCTGTTCCGAGACCCAGTGCAGGGTCCCCTTGATCTTGCGGCCATCCTTGGGATCGCCCCCGCGCGAGTCGGGATCGTAGGTGCAGCGCAGCTCGACCACCTGGCCGGCCTCGTCCTTCACCACGCCGACACACTTGATGATGTAGGCCCGGCGCAGGCGCACCTCACGTCCGGGGGACAGGCGGAAGAACTTCGGAGGAGGCACCTCGAAGAAGTCCTCCTGCTCGATGTACACCACCCGCGAGAAGGGCACCTTGCGGCTTCCCATGCGGGGCGGGTCATCGGGGAAGTAGGGAGCCTCGAACTCCTCGACCTGGCCTTCAGGATAGTTCTCGATCACCACCCGCAGAGGCCGAAGGACCCCCATCACGCGCGGAACCTTGGGGTTCAGGTCATCGCGGACGGCCTCTTCGAAGACCGAGAAGGGGATCCAGGTCTCGGCCTTGGAGATCCCGATCCGCTCGGCGAAGAGTCGGATGGACTCGGGGGTGTAGCCCCGGCGCCGCATGCCGGCCAGGGTGGGCATGCGCGGGTCATCCCAACCCGAGACATGCTTCTCTCGGACCAGTTGCAGCAGCTTGCGCTTGCTGACGATGGTGGACTCGAGGTTCAGACGGGCGAACTCGATCTGCCGCGGGTGGCACTCCAGGCCCAGTTCATCCAGGACCCAGTCATACAGGGGGCGGTTGTTCTCGAACTCCAGGGTGCACAGCGAGTGGGTGATGCCCTCGATGGAATCCGAGAGGCAGTGGGTGAAGTCGTACATCGGGTAGATCACCCACTTGTCCCCGGTGTGGGGGTGGGTCTGCCGGCGGATGCGGTACAGCGTGGGGTCGCGCATGACCATGTTGGGGTGGGCCATGTCGATCTTCGCCCGCAGGACGCGCGAGCCGTCGGGGAACTCGCCGGAGCGCATGCGGCGGAAGAGGTCGAGGTTCTCTTCGACCGAGCGGTTGCGGAACGGGCTGTCCTGGCCGGGCTCGGTCAGGGTCCCGCGGCGCTGGCGGATCTCTTCGGCCGAGGCGTCGTCCACGTAGGCCTTGCCACGGCGGATCAACTCCTCCGCGTAACCGTAGAGCTGCTCGAAGTAGTCCGAGGCGTGGTACTTGTGCTCTCCCCAGTCGAAGCCCAGCCACCGGACGTCCCGCTCGATGGACTGGATGTACTCCAGCTCCTCCTTCTCGGGGTTGGTGTCGTCGAAGCGCAGATGGCAACGCCCCTGGTAGTCCCGGGCCAGGCCGAAGTTCAGGCAGATCGACTTGGCGTGCCCGATGTGCAGGTAGCCGTTGGGCTCGGGCGGGAACCGGGTCACCACGGTCTGGTGCTTGCCCGTGGCCAGGTCCTCGTCGAGGATGTTGCGGATGAAGTTGGTGGCGTGGGGCGAGACGCCGAGGGTCTCGCGCTCGGGGTTCTGGAGGCTCATCGCGATGGACTCGATCCTGAAAAGATGGGGCCGGACCCTCCGGCCCGGACCGAAAAAGGAGGGTTCCGCCAGGCCGGGGCCATTCCTCCTAGGGGCTCAGAGGAGCAGCAGGACCCCGACCCCCAGTCCCAGCCCCACGATCACCAGGCGAAGCGGGCCCTCCGGGATCCGGCCGGCCACCCGACCTCCAAGATAGCCTCCCAGGGCCGCCCCCAACATCATGAAGCCCACCAGGTCCCAGGCCACCGCCCCGACGAGCACGAAGAAGAGGATGGCGGCCAGATTGAGCATGGCCCCGAACAGGTTCTTCAAGGCGTTGGCCCGCTGCAGGCCCCCCACACCCAGAAGCCCCAAGGCCGCCAGCATCAAGAACCCCATCCCGGCGCCATAGTATCCCCCGTAGACCGAGACGGCCAGGATGATCCCCCCCCCGCCCAGGCGCCAGGCCCACAGGGCCCGATGGTGTTCGCCAACCGGAAGCCGACGGCGCAGCCAGGGGTCGAAGGCCAGCAGGAGCGAACCGCCCAGGACCAGGTAGGGGACCAGGACCCGGAAGGTCTCGCCCGGGGTCCGGATCAGGAGCCAGCCGCCCAACCAACCTCCCAGGAGGGCCGGGACGCTGAACAGAAGCCAGACGCGTGGGGCGGTGCGGAGCTGCTCGCGGTAGGCCAGGGCCCCCAGGGCCTGCCCCAGCCAGAGGCACACGGTGCTGGTGGAGCTGGCCCGCACGGGATCCACCCCCAGCCAGAGCAGGGCGGGAAAGGTCAGATTGGTGCCGCCGCCGGCCAGGGTGTTCAGAACCCCACCGCCAAAACCGGCCAGAAGGGCCACCAGGGCTTTCCAGGGCATCAGGGTCTCAGGCACGCTGGCGCCTTCGTTCCACCGGGACGGGGGCCTTCCCCCCGCAGGCCCACCGAGCCGGTCCCACAAGCTGCAGTCGGCTGCCCAGGCCTGGAGGGATCCGGCCGGGTTCTCGGAAGAGAGCGCCCCATGGATGAAGCCCGACCCTCCCTCATCGGAGTCCTCTCCGACACGCACGGCCTGCTGCGCACCCGGGCCCTGACCGTGCTGCAGGGATGCGATCTGATCCTGCACGCGGGCGACGTGGGGGACCCTGGAATCCTTGAGGAGTTGAGGGCCCTGGCTCCGCTGACCGCGGTCCGGGGGAACTGCGACGTCGGCGCCTGGGCCGAGAGGCTCCCCGTCAGCACCGTGGTGGCGGCCCGTGACCTCTCGATCTACATGACCCACATCCCGCAGCCTCCATCCAGGGTGCCCCCGGGCAACCAGGTGGTCGTCTTCGGCCACACCCACACGCCCGACCAGGAGCATCGGGACGGGGTGCTCTATCTCAACCCGGGAAGCGCCGGCCCCCGACGCGGGAACCTGCCCGTCAGCCTGGCCCTGATCCGCCTGGAGGGGGGCTCGATCCAGGTCGAGTTCGTCGATCTCCAGGCTCCGGCCTGAGTTCCGGTGCCACCGACCCCAGCCATCCGAGGAGAGCCGCGCGAGCGGGTGCCCCGAGTGGCCGTCGGAGCTTCGGACCGTCCCGAAACTCCCCTGAAAAACGCCTGAATTTTCGCATGTTGTTCACAAACCCGCGGGGTCGCCACAGAATCCTTCTGATAGAATGCTTGTAGGGGAGTCTGCTGAAAACGGAGCGCTATTGTGATCGACAAGCTGTCCGCCAACCATGTCCAGCCCACCCTGTGGGAGCCTCGGGACGGATCCTCCTGGAACTCTCCGGGCAACACGGGGGACATGTTCGTCCGTGACCGGCCCGCCGAGAACCAGTCGGAAGCCGCCTTCCGGGATGCCGCCCGGCTCTTCCGGATGCGCCAGGCCGAAGCCCAGCAGGACGTCGGCGAACTCAGCAGCAACTACCCGAACCGCAACGGATACGACGAGAACTTCCTGGGCAAGCCGCTGCCCCTGCCCACCCTGTCCCCGGCCCTGCGCGACAAGGTGGCCTACCGGCTGGACCAGCCCGACAACCCCGTGCTGGACTACACGAACTTCTCGATCGTGATGAACAAGGACCGCCGCCAGGCCTTCGTCACCGCCGTCAACATCGACGGCTCCCAGTCCAAGAACGTGCCCCGGGACGGCGAGTGGTCCATCGATGGCCGGATCCCTCGGGACGCCCAGTTGGGCAACGAGGCCTACAGCAGGAACCCCATCGACCGGGGGCACCTGGTCCGCCGCAACGACCCGGCCTGGGGCTCGCAGGCCAACCAGGCCAGCGACGACACCTTCGCCTACACCAACGCCTCCTTGCAGCACGAGGCCTTGAACCAGAAAGAATGGTTGGCTTTGGAAGACCACGTCCTGGGCTCGGCCAAGGCCCTGGGCCAGAAGATGACGGTCCTGACCGGGCCCATCTTCCGTGACGACGACCCGAAGTTCGACAACAAGGGGGCCGTCAAGCCGCCCACCCAGATCCCCCTGCAGTTCTACAAGGTGGTGGTCTGGAACGACAAGAAGGACGGCCTGAAGGGCGCCGCCTTCGTCCTGTCCCAGGAGGACCTGGTGGGTCGGGATCGCAACCTGTTCAAGGGCGAGTTCACCCCGGGCCGCTTCGAGGTCTACCAGGTCCCCCTCCAGAAGCTGGAAGAGATGACGCAGATGAAGTTCGGCCCCGTGGCCAACGTGGCCGAAGAGCCCCGGTTGATCGACCGCGAGAAGGGTGCCTATCCCCTGGTCTAGAACCTGGCGGCCAGGACCTGCGTGCCTTGAAGCCCGGCCCGAGAGCCGGGCTTCATTCATGGAGAGGAGGCCCACGGTCGAAAGGCGGGTCTTCGAGATCAAGCGACATGCGCCGCCCCTCGGCCGCCGAAGAGCAGAAGGCCCGGAACCCTGACCAGGGATTCCGGGCCTTCTGAAGCTGAGTCCTGCGGAGATCAGGTGCGCTGGAGGATCACCGTCGACCCTGCCGGCAGGTAGACCCCGCTTGCCGAGTCCACCAGCCCTCCACCGTTCCCGGCGCCGGTTCCCCCATAGAGTCGGGCATTGGTGTTGAAGACCTCGCGCCACTGGCCGGGGGGCAGCTTGACGGGATAACTCGGGCGGTCCTGGCTGGCGAAGTTGCTGACGACCACGAACTCTTCGTTCGAGCCGCCCCCATCCCGGCGCCAGGCCACCACGCGATCCGCGTTGTGGGTCTGAACCCGGTGGATGCCGCCGGTCGCCGACAGCGCCCCCGACGAGCGGCGCAGGGCGATCAGGTCGCGATTCATCACGAACTGACCGGCCTGGTTGGCCAGGTCCTCGGCCTGCCTGCGCTCCTCCGTCGACATCCCCAGGAAGCGGTCGAAGAGGACCTGCTCGGTGGGGTCCAGGCGCGAGCGCTCGATCTCCTGCTGGGAGCGGTCCATCCCCAGCATGTGCTGGAAATGGTCCAGGCGGTCCGGGGTCACATTGAAGTTCATCCACCCCATGTCCGCCCCCCAGGTGGAGGTCAGTCCGTGCTTGAAGTCGTTGTTGGCCAGACACTCCTCGCCCTGGAAGAGCATCGGCACGCCCGGACCGGTCAGGGTGATCGCCGAGGCCGTCCGGGCCACCGCCCGGGGGTAGGGCTGCCGAACGGCCTGGTCGTCCTTGCTGCCCGCCGCCGCCCGCGCGATCCAGTTGCCCGTGTTGCCGACCTCGTCGTGGCTGTGGGCGTAGCTGACGGCCCGATCCCAGCCGGTCACGCCGTGATGGTTCAGGATCCCGTCCATCAGGCGATCCGCGTTGCCCACGCCCTGGGCCATCTCCAGGAGGTCGTCGTGGAAGCGATCGTTCCAGACGTTCTGGAACCCCATGCCCTTCTTCTCGACCCGGTGGGGTTCCGAGCCCTGCCACTCGGAGTCCTCCAAATCGGCCGCCACCAACCAGTTTCCGCTGAAGTCTTCGGCCACGGTGTAGGTGCCGGGCTTGACGAACTGCAACGTCCGGTTGATCTGGCGCAGCGTGTTCATGCCCTCGACCTGCTCAGCCGTGCTCCCCGTATTGTGCAGGACCTGGGTGAAGTCGAAGCGGATTCCGTCGAACCCGAACTCCTGGACCTGCTGGACGGCGTTGTCGGTGAAGAAGCTCTTGACCTGCTCGTCCGCGAAGTTGGGCTTGGCCCCCCAGGGCGTGTAGGACTCGTACTGCCCCCACCACTTGAAGAACGAGCGCTGGTCCCCGTCGATCTGCCAGAGCGGGTTGTCGGCGTCGGACTTGCCCGAGGCGTGGTTGTACACCACGTCGGCGAAGACGTTGAAGCCCCGCTTGTGGGCCTGGTCGACGAAGAACTTCATGGCGTCGGTTCCCGAGACCCAGACCTGCTCGGCGCCAGGCTGTTCGTCGGGGTGGATCAGCTTGCGCTCGAGCGCTTCCTGCCGATCCATGGCGAAGCCGTAGGCGTCGGCCCCGGCGAAGTAGAAGTCGGTGGTGTAGCCCCAGTCCCGCTTGCCGCCAAATTCCTGGGTGGGCAGCAACTCGATCGAATCGACCCCGAGCTCTTCGAGGTAGTCCAGGTTCTGGATCATGTCCTCGAAGGTGGCCGGGACGGCGTTGTCCTTCGAGCTCATGAACGACCCCACGTGGGCCTCGTAGATCACGAACTTGCGATAGTCGGTCTGCTTGCGGGGGACGTCGTCGTGACGGAACTCGAAGCTGGACTGGCGGATCAACGACTTGCGCGCGGACCCGGGCCGAGCCTGCACCACGTTGGTGTAGGGGTCGTTGAAGGGGGTGGCCACACGCTCGGCGTCCTGCAGCGTCCCGTCGGCGTTGCGGTCGCCGACCAGACGGCCTTCCTTGAAGACCTGGAACTCGTAGCTCAGGCCCACCAGCTTGGGGAAGTTGTTGACCGCCGTGACCCAGGCCGTGCCGGCACCGGGGCTGTCCACGCGCTTCATGGCGATGGAACCGTCCTCGGCGACGGAGTCGATCCAGAGGTACTTGCTGAGCGGCTCGGTCTGGTCCAGCTTCCAGGAACGCAGGACGTCCACGTCCCGCCGGTCCTTCGCGGGAGCCTGCTCGTAGGAGACCTTCTCGGGCCTTCCCAGCCGCTCCAGCAGTTGCGCTCGGGACAACGGGCGGCCGGAGTCGTCCTTCAGGACCAGCTTCACCTGGTCGGCGTCCGGATTGGAGTCCACCGTGAAGCGGCCCCACTGCGGGTTGTCGGAATAATTCGGTCCACCCGACCCGCTGTCGTCATACCAGCCGGTCTCAAAGCCCAGGACGGGGTCCACGAAGATCCGCTCGACCCCTCGCTGTCCACCCTGCAGGTAGCGGGCGTGAGGGTCGCTGTAGACCACCGGCGTGCCGGTCTTGTCGCGCAGAAGGGTGCCGTCCTGCTTGCGGACCGAGTACTGATAGGCCTTCCCTCGGAGCGTTCCCCAGCCCGACTCCTTCTGCAGGGTCCAGACGCCGGTCCGCTCCTCCTTGTGCATCGGGAGCGAAGCCTCCAGGCGCCCATCCGGCGAGGAGACGTCGACGAAGAGCCGATAATCCGCCAGCTCGCCGCGCCCGACCGCGGGCGACCAGGTCTGGAAGCGGACTCCATCCTCTCCCTGCCGCTGGACCCCGAAGAGATGGGTCGAGACCGGAGCGTAGTTCTGCACCTCGGAATCGCCCAGACGAAAAACCGGTGGCGTCTCCTTCATGACCAGCCAGCGGGCCGGCTCGACCGAGCCGTCCGGACGAACCACGTCGCCCACGATGCCCCACTGGAACTCTTGGGAAGGTGCCGCCGACAGCTTGACCTGCGCGGTGAAGACGCGATCCCCGGCCACCCGGTCTCCATCCCGACCCTCGTCGTTCATCGGCAGGGACTTCCCAGCGTTCCAACCCGGATCGGGCTTCCCGGTCTGGGGGTCGAACGACCCCTTCAGGCCGACGTTGCGGACCTCGGGTGCCTGGCGAGCGTCGAACTGGAAGGTCACCGTCCGAGAGTCCTGCGAGCCCTCGGTGGCAGAGCCGATCTCGACGCGGTCCCGGGGACCGTGTGAACGGACCGGCGGATCGGTTGATACGGGGGCCCGCTCCTGGCTGAGTGGGATGTCCGTCCGCTTGATCTGCATGGTCATGCCTCCGCCGCTGGTCCTGCTCCTGCCCTCCTAAAGATACCTTCCGCAGGCGAGCATGGACAATTCCCCGAGAACCTCTTGGACGCCGACATGGCGTTCTTTGGCATCATGTTTACAAGATGGCACAACCCCCCCCGCCTATCCGACGTAGACTGACGCCATTTGCCTGTTCCGGGTGACGCAGCCCCGAAGGGCGCGGCGGGCCCGGCGCCGAACGGCTGGGAATGACCCGCTTCTTGACTGCCCTGCCCGGCATGGTCCGGGCCCTGATCTGGGTCCTGGCCTTGGATCTGGCCGGGGTGACCCTGAGCCGAAACGGGGCCGGCGGGGCCTTCGTGCTGCTCTCCCTGGCCAGCCACCTGGTGGCTTTCTGGGGTGGCCTGGAGGCCGTCAACTGGATCCTCCACCGCTCGCCCTGGGTTCGGCTGGTGCAGTTGCTCTCCAGGGGCTCGGAAGAACCCGGCACGCTGCGCGAAGACAGCACCGCTGCGGAACGCTGGGTGGCCCTGTTCCGAGGCCTGCCGCTGCAGGATCGGCCCGAACTGCGCCGAGGCCTGATGCGCTTGTTGTCGGGGGCCGGCCTGGTCTTCCTGGGCCTCTCGCTGGTCCGCTTCGGACTGCCCGAGCACGCTTCGGGCCCTGCCGGCTGCCTTCTGGATCTCTTCCTCTTCGAAAGGCTGCGACTGGCGCCGCTGGTGTTGGCCTGTGCCCTGATGGTTCCGCTTCTGGCGCTCTTCTTGGGGCGCGAAGATCCTCCGCGGGGCTCGGAATGGCACCACGTGGCCCTGGCTGGCAGCCTCTCGGCGGTGGCAGCCCTGCTTCTGTATCCGGATTTCGGCAGTCCGCCACCAGGCCGCTATCTCGAACAGCTCCTGGCGACGGCCCTGGACCCGTCCGGGACCTTCCACGGGTTGATGGTGGGGGGCGTCTTCTGGTGGCTGGTCGGCCTGGCCGGAACACCCCAAGGTCCCAGCCTGGTGGAAACCGACGTGGTCGGTTAGGAGGCAGCCATGGCCCGACGGGTGATCCAGGTCGAAGAGCGGGTCCCATTGCTGGAGGCCCTTCCGCTCAGCCTGCAGCACCTCTTCGCGATGTTCGGGGCCTCGGTCCTGGTCCCCTATCTCTTCAATCAGGCTGCCCGCCAGGCCGCCGGCGACCCGAACCTGGTGGTCGTGGATCCCGCCCTGGTCCTTCTGATGAACGGCGTCGGGACCCTGATCTACCTGGTCCTGTGCAAAGGCCGGGCTCCTGCCTTCCTGGGGTCGAGCTTCGCCTTCATCGCCCCCACCATCGCGGTCCTGACCGCTGGTGGAGCGGACTTCCATGCGAACTTCTCCCGCGCCCTGGGTGGCTTCATCGCGGCGGGCGTGATCTTCACCCTGGCCGCCGCCATGATCGCCTGGGCGGGAACCCGCTGGCTGGACATCGTCCTGCCTCCCGCGGCCATGGGGCCCATCGTGGCCCTGATCGGCCTGGAGCTGGGCAAGGTGGCAGCCGGGATGGCGGGCCTGTTGCCGGACGCCAACGGCGCCCGGGTGCCGGCCGACATGGCCATCGGACTGACCACGCTGGCGCTGGCCATCTTCGGCTCGCTGCTCTTCCGCGGTTTCCTGGCGGTGATCCCGATCCTGCTGGCCGTGCTGGGCGGGTATGCGCTGGCCTTCGTCCTGGGGCGCGTCGACCTGGCCGGCGTGGCCGCCGAGCAGGTCTTCTCGTTCCCCCGATTCACCGGGCCCATCTTCGACCCCACGGCCATCCTGGTGATCACTCCGGCAGCCCTGGTGGTCCTGTCGGAACACATCGGGCACCTCTTCGTGACCGGGAACATCGTGGGACGCGACCTGACCCGGGATCCGGGGCTGCACCGATCCCTGGCCGGAGACGGGATTTCCACCATGCTCTCCGGCCTGGTGGGGTCGGTTCCCGTCACGACCTATGGAGAGAACATGGGCGTGATGGCCATCACGCGCGTGTACAGCGTCTGGGTCATCGGCGGAGCGGCCGTGATCTCCATCGCCATCTCCTTCATCAAGGTCCTCTCGAACCTGCTCTCGACCATTCCGGTCCCGGTGATGGGAGGCATCTCGATGCTGCTCTTCGGCGTGATCGCGGCCTCCGGCATCCGGATGCTGGTCGAGGCGCAAGTCGACTACAACCGGGCCCGCAACCTGATCCTGACGGCCATGGTCTTCATGGTGGGCATCAGCGAGGTCTCGCTCCAGGTCGGCGCCGTGGCCCTGAAGGGCATGGCCCTGGCCACCCTGACCGGGATGGCCCTGAGCCTGGTCTTCCACGTGCTGGAGCGCCTGCGCCTCCTGGAGGAGGAGCCCCGCAGGCCGGCGCCCGCGCGGGCCTCTGCAGACGCTGCCCCGAGACGGCCAGAACTGGTATAATCAGGACGTCACTGGTCCGACATCCCGTCCGACCTCTCGTGACGGGAACATGAGTCTGCGCATTCGCGAGGTCCTCCAGATGCGACAAGGCAGGAAACCGGGAATCGTGCTCGTGACCACCCTGCTGGTCACGGTGCTGGTGGTGATGCTGGTCACCGCGGTGGTGGGGACGGGAGCCGGTGGAATGGCCCTGACGGGGAACTTCTACGAGCGCGAGGCGGCCCTGTTGGCAGCCGAGTCGGGTCTGCAATACGCCATGACCCGCCTGCAGGCCAACCCCAACTGGCGGGGAGACGATCCGGGCACCGTCCCCTCGGGGACCCCCGACTTCTCGGTGATCGAGCGCAACGGCAACGTCTTCGGATTCCTGCAGACGGCCTCCGGCAACCGTTCCCTGTTCCGAATCAAGTTCAACTATGAGGACGGCAACGGGGGCGCTGACGGCCTCAACGACACCTCCGAGGTTGAAAACCGCCAGGCCAGCCCCCTGGTTTCCATCAACAACCTGCAAGGCGTCTCTTCGGTGCCGGCCCGACGCGCCAACCCCAACGGAATCGGTCTGTCCTCCGAGGAAGCCCCCTACCGCGTGCCCCGCGCCACCGCCTGCATCCTGGTCGAGGGTCTGGCGGGTTGGGGCGTCCGGGACACCTCCCCCGATCGACCCGGCACCTTCGGCGCCAACCGCGCCGTGACCCGCAGGGTGGTCGAGGCCTACCTGAAGGTGGACGAGACCGCCGGGATCGACTCGGTGGCCTACGCGGGGGGGGTCCTGGATGCCCAACTCAGCGACGATGGCGACTTCACGGTCTCTTCCCGGGATGACGAGGTCGTTCCGCGCATTCGCAGCCTGGCCGACGTCCAGGTGGCCAGCCCGACCGGGCGCGCCCGCTACGACGACGGGGCCGAGGGAGAAGTGGTCGTCGGCGAAGGTCGGAACTTCCTGGTCAACGGATCGACCCCGGCGGACGCCAAGGTGGAGCGCGCCGACTCGTCGGACCGGTTCAAGCGACTGACATGGGACTCGGTCGTGAAGGCGCGACCGAACTCGTCCGACGCCCAGCTCCAGGCGGGGACCTACGTCTGGCGGATGTCTGGAGACAAGAAGTCCTACCTGGAGTACTTCCCCCAGGAGTTCCCTGAAGAGGCCGACCTGCCCCCCGCCGGTGAAGGGGTTGCCGCCAGCACGGCCATCACCGGGGAAGGGTTCCGGGTGGACCCCAAGACGCTGAGCGTCCTGATCTCCAACAACGTCTACGTCAACCCCCTGGCGGAAGGGGACGTCAAGGGGCTGACGCTGCGCAGCGACCCGGCCATCCTGGAAGCCGGCCTGCGGCCCGTCGTGGGATTCGTGCCGCCCAAGGGCGACCAGAAGGCCTCCGTCCTGACCGCCACCGGGCCGGTCTGGATCCAGGGGGCGGTCCTGGGCTCGGGCGCGGTCACCAGCGAGAGTTCCATCCGCTTCCAGGGTCCCAGCATCCTGGAATCGGACCCCGAGACCGGGGTCTCGCTGTACGCCAAGGGAGACATCACCCTGGAAGCCATCGGGGGTGGAATCCCCGACGGGAACGACGAGATGAAGCCCATCCGCCGACCCGGCAAGGACCGTCCCGGCCGTGGGGGGAAGGATCGTGGCGGCGACGACGACGACGACGACCGCGACGACGATGACGACAAGACCGGCACCCCTTCCGAGGGCCAACCCGAAGATCTCAACCCCGATGCCGCATGGCAATCCCTGCGGGCTCGCGGCCTGGTTCCCGAAGACGGCGCCTCGACCTTCACCGGCAAGAAGCAGGAGCAACTGGCCCGCCTTCTGGCGAAGTACGGCGACCTCGACTACGCCGACCAGGACCTGACCGGCGTGATCTACACCTGGGGGAACTTCAACGCCCTGCTGGGTCCGCGAGATGTCCTGAACATCACCGGGACCCTGATCGCCTATGGAGGAAGCCCGGAGGACCCCCTCAACCCCGCGCCTGGGACCGAACCCGGCAAGGGGCGGATCGACCTGGAGGCAGGCCGAGTGGGACTGACCTACGACCCCAGCTATATCCGCGACCTGATGGGCAACCTGGGCACCGTCCAGCTCAAGCGCTCGCTGTGGGCGACCTGGTGAACTCCGCTTGAGGGGCCGACCCGAGGGCCAGAATCTCAGAAGAGGAAGTCGGTGGACAGGAACGCGGACCGGCGTTCGCGCAGGATGTCGGCCAGGATGGCCTTGTTGGAGGCGCTTTCCCTGGCCGCCACCAGCGTCCGGATGCTGAAGACCCGCAAAGCGTCCGAAACCGAGAGGGTCCCCTCGGCCGAGTCCTTGCGCCCCGTGAAGGGCAGGACATCTGGCCCCCTCTGGCACTGACTGTTCAGGTTCAGCCGGCAGACCTGGTTGACCAGGGGGTCGATCAGGCGAGCCAGGCCCTCCGGGTCCTGCCCGAAGAGGCTGGCCTGCTGCCCGTAGGGAGACTCCACCAGATAGCGGATCGGCTCGGCCACGTCTGCAAACGGCACCACCGGAACCACGGGGCCGAACTGCTCTTCATGGTAGACCCGGGCTGCAGGACCGACCGGAGACAGCAGCGCCGGCCAGAAGAGGGTGGCCAGGGTCCGGCCGCCCCCAGGGTTGACCACCTCCGCCCCGGTCCGACAGGCGTCCTGGACCAGGCCCTGGAGCTCCTCGGGCTTGCCTGCTTCCGGCAGAGGCGTGATCGACACCCCCTCTTCCCAGGGCATCCCCACCCGCAGGGCCGACACGGCCTGAGCCATCCGGGCCACGAAGTCGTCGGCGACGCTCTGGTGGACGAAGAGGATCTTCAGGGCGGTGCAGCGCTGGCCGTTGAAGGACAGGCTTCCCGAGACGCACTCGCGCACGGCCAGGTCCAGATCGGCATCCGGCAGGATGATGGCGGGGTTCTTGGCACCCAGGCCCAGGCAGGAGCGCAGCCGGTGGGGAGCCGGGTGCTGGGTCTTCAGGAGGTCGGCCGCCCGGGTGGAGCCGATGAAGGCCAGGCAACTGATCCGCCCCGACTCCATCATCGGTCCCACCACGCGCGCTCCCGAGCCGTAGACGGCGTTGACCACTCCCGGCGGGAAGGCGTCGCGGAAGGCCTGCAAGAGGGGCCCGAAGACCAGCGAACCCGGCCGGGAAGGCTTGAAGATCACCGGGTTGCCCATCAAGAGAGCCGGGATCAGCGTGGTACAGGTCTCGTTGAGGGGATAGTTGAAGGGCCCCATGCACAGGGTGACGCCCAGGGGTGCCCGCCGGACCTGGGCCAGGATGCCCTCATGCGCGGAGAAGCGTGAGGAGGCCCGATCCAGCTCCTTGACCGCGTCCAGGGTCTCGCGGATGTAATCGACCGTCCGGTCGAATTCCTTGCACGAATCCTGCCAGGTCTTGCCCACCTCCCACATCAACAGGCGGGCGACCTCCTCGCGGCGCGAGACCATCGCCTGAGTGAAGTCCTCGAAGCACCGGATCCGATCCGCCAGCGGCATGGTCGGCCAACGCCCACTCCCGGAATCCCACGCCCGATCCGCCGCATCGACCGCTTGCAGGGCCTCTGCAGTGCTCATGGAGGGGAAGCTTCCCAGGCGGAAGGGCTTCAGGCCCTCCTCCGTCTGCAGACAGACCGGCGAGAAAGCCTCCTGGATGGGCCCCTCCCAGCCACGAAGCTCTCCATCCACCAGGTACTCGCGCTGGTCGAAGGGTGCGATCCGGGCGTTCTCGGGGACCTGCTCGAAGCGTGGGAAGGGGATTTCAGCCGGGGTGCTCATGGCTCGACCTCCTGTGAGGGCCCCCTTCGAGGCCTTGAGGAGGGCCCCTGGTCGCCTCAGGAAGGTCGCACCCAGGCCCCCTCCCCCGGATCCTTCTGGCCGTGGGCCTCCTGCTGATGGCGCAGCTCGGCCTGGAAGGGCTCGGTGTGCAGCGTGATGTGGGCATTCGGCAGGGTCCGGCGGATCTGGTCCTCCAGCTCCTCGGTCACGGCGTGGGCCTCCAGAAGCGAGAGCCCGTCCTCCACCTGCACGTGGGCGTCCACGTGGCGATGGGAGCCGGCTTTGCGGGTGCGCAGCTTGTGGAAGCCCAGGACCCGAGGATCCTGCCGAAGGACGCACCGGACGGCGTCCACCTCCGAGTCCGGAAGCTGCGCGTCGAGAAGAGGGCCCAGGGCCTCCCGGATCAAACGAAGAGAAGCGCCGATCATCAGCACCGCGACGCACATGGCCACCAGGGGGTCCAGCCAGACCCGACCGGTCGAGGCCACCAGCCCCAGGCCCACCATGACGCCCAAGGCCGTCCACACGTCGGTGCGAAGGTGCTCGGCATCGGCCTCCAAGGCCAGCGAATCGGTCCGGCGCGCCACCACGAACAGGTAGGAGGCGACCTTCCAGTTCACCAGCACGGAGAGCCCCATCACCAGGATTCCCAGACCCAGGCGCTCGGGCCCGTGACCAGAACGCAGCTTGCCCAAGGACTCGAAGATGATGTAGAGGGCTGCCCCCAGGATCAGCAGGGCCTCCGCCAGACCCGAAAGGCTCTCGAACTTGCCATGTCCGTAGGCGTGGTCCTTGTCGGCGGGCCGGTCGGAGACCCGCACGGTCAGGAGGGCGATCCAGGAAGCGGCCAGGTCCGACAGCGAGTGCAGGGCCTCCGAGAGCACGCTGACCGACCCCGTCAGGCAACCGACCGCCAGCTTCATGAGGACCAGCAGGGAGTTGCTCCAGACGGAGACCCGCGCCGCGCGGACCTTCTCGGGATTGGCGTGTTCAGTCATGGCTCCGGGTCTTCTGGTGGTCTGGAGGACACGCACCTTCCCGGTGGGCGGGTGCCCTCCCTGCCTGTTCGGAGACGGGCCGGGTCGCCCCCAACTCAGGAGCCCTGGCGGAGAATCTCGTCCACCGCCGCCAGCACGAAAGGAACCTCGTCGCGATGATTGGGCCAGTGCGGCGCAAAACGCAGGAAGCCGTCCGGGGTGCTGCAGACGACGCCCCTCCGGGCCAGTCCCCGGTGGAGGTCCCCCAGCGACCAGCCCGAGGGAGGCTGCACACCGAGGATCCCGGAACGACGGGCCGACCGCAGCGAGGCGAAGCCGCGGCGCTCCAGGCCCTGCTCGAGCGCATCGAGATAGGCGTTCACGTGGGCGTGGATGTTCGGGACCCCCAACTCCTCGATCAAGGCCACCGAGGCTTCCAGGGCCACGTGGCCCAGCAGGTTCCCCGTGCCCGGCTCGAGGAAATCGGCGCGCTTGCGGAGGGGTCTGTGGTAATCCAGGTCGGCTCCCCCCGGGAACAGGAAGCCCAAGGGGTCCTCATGGCTGAGCCATCCAGCCACCCGAGGGCGCAGCTTCTCGACCCACTCGGGGGAGACGTACAGGAACCCCGACCCCTCCATGCCCATCAGCCACTTGTGGCTGCCGCACGTCAGGAAGTCGATTCCCGCCGCCTGGACATCCAAGGGCACCACGCCGGCCGCCTGGATGGCATCCACGAAGAGCGCGGCCCCGTATCGGCGGCACATCGCGCCCATCTCCCGCAAAGGCATCGCCAGGCCGGTCTGGAACTGCACGGCGCTGACCGCCACCAGACGCACCCCCTGCTCGAGTTCCGCTTCCAGGGCCGAGAGGATCTCCGGATTCCGGACTCGAGGCAAGGGGAGGAACGAGACCTCCACCCCGGCCTGCATCCACGGAGTGACGTTGGCCGGGAACTCGCCCTGGAAGGTGAGAACCCGATCGCCGGGATTCCAGGGGAAACACAAGGCGATGTCCAGCACTCCGTGGGTCGTGTTCGGGACCAGGGCCAGGTCCTGCGGCCGGGCCTGGATCAATCGGGCCAGGCGCTGGCGCAGTCTCTCCCGGACAGGCAACCACTCCAACAGGGCCCCCGCCCCCCGACGGCCATACGCGTCAAGAACGGCGGCCACCGCCTCCTGGACGAGACGAGAGGCAGGAGAAATCGCGGCATGAGCCAGATAGGCCCGCGCCTCGAGGTTCGGGAAGAGCGCGCGCTCTCCGATTTTCGGTGCAGGGAACGTCATGGCCCCGGGCTTCTGCGCCTCGGCCAGACGCCCTGCCCCTCAGGGTCCACCGGGCAACCGGTTCAAGGGTTTCCCGACGCGTCCAGATGGCCGCTGGAATAGAACTGGGGGAAGCCCTCTTCGACCTCTCCTTCCAACTGACGATGGTGGATCCCCTGGCAGTGGACCGTGTACAGCGTGGCCTCAGGACTCAAGGTGTACCCATAGGAGGCGTCGCTGCTGGGACAGATGGGGAGCGTCTGCAGGTAGGGCGGGGTCGTGTCCTTCAAATCCTGAAGGGCATCGGGGTACTTCCCCTGGTTGTTGTTGGCGTAGATCTGCAGGGCCGTCCCGATGTTGTGGACGTTCTGCAGACAGTTGGAGTGGTAGCTTCGCATCCGGCTGAGCAGGAAGCGAGGAAGAATCAATGAGGCAAGAAGAGAGAGGAGGACCAGGATGGTCAGGACCTCGACGATGGTGAAGCCCCTGGCTCTGTGATTTCTCACGACTAGACCCTCCGACTGACAGGATGACACATTCATACTATACCCCCTGGAAGCGCTGCCGCTCCATCGCCATGCGTTGTTGGATCTGGCCTTCCAGAAGCGCGGCCCGCTCGGGGGAGGTGAAACCCCTTTGCGTCCGATGCCGCAGGAAGGCCAGCTCGGAAGCCAGGTTGCTGTAGCGCTCACAAGCCAACCAGGCCGCCGGGCCCTGGCGGACCAGGACCGAGAAGGCCACCTTCAGGCGCCCCGAGATCGAGTGCAGCCAGGCATACTCGGTCGGCGCCAGGCGACCGGCCTGGACTTCCGGCCACAGATAGCGGCGCAGCAGGCCCGATTCGTGCCGAAGCGACAAGACCACCACGCCCAGGACCACTCCACCCGCCGGAACCATCACCAGGACGCAGGCTCCCAGCCAGGCCCCGATGTGAACGCTGGCGCTGCCGTTCCACAGCGCGTGCAGAGCCACCGCCAGGGCCAGACCGATCGGAGGGGCCAGGACCTTCAAGGCCACCCGATCCGACTGCCGTGCCAGTCCCAGGCCGATTCCGGTGAACGAGGTAAACAAGGGGTGGGAGAAGGGCGAGAGGACCCCACGCAGCACGAAGGTCACCGTCAGTTCGAAGGCTCCTCCCTGGGCCAGGGCCTTCCCGTAGTACTGGAAGTTCTCGGTCATCGCGAAGCCCAAGGCCACCATGCAGGCGTAGACGACCCCATCGACCACTCCCTCGAACTCTTCCCGTTTCCACAGGAAGAGGATCAGCAAGGCCAGGCCTTTGGCCGACTCTTCGACCAGAGGGGCCGAGACGACGGCCCCGACCAGGAGGGCCACCTCCATGCTTCCGGTGACGGCATGGGCCAGAAGCGAGTTCAACGTATTCAAGATGTAGGAGAAGAAGACCGCGACCACCGCCCCCCAGAGGAAGGCCCCGAACAAGAGTGAGGGGGGCTCGGGCTCGTAACGGTCCAGCCACAAAGCCAGGCTGAGATAGACCGGAACGGGGAGGCTGGCCAGGATCATTCCGGCAGCCAGGGCTGCCAGGCCCGTATCGGAGCCGATCAGGAAGAGCAGGGCACCTGCCATGCCGGCGAGGAACACACCGACACACCCCAGGCACCCTGCGACCACAGGCCGATTGGCCCCGGGGGGAACCGAGGGCGGGGAGGAGCGCAGAGGAGTGGGCGGCATGGACATCTCCGCGTGACACCGGGCTCACAGCGCCTTCCCCCAAGCCGCGGAGATTTCCTCCGCGCGCGGCGTCATGGCTGATGGGACGGTCCTTCGACGAGTTCTTCCCGGCACGGAGGAACCTTCAGAGCATGTGCGAACCTGTGGGGAACGTCCTGACCGACCACACCCGGTGGGCCGCAGGACTGCGCCAAAAACACATGGAGGAATCGAAGTTGAAGATGTTCCCGACCCGATGGTTCGCGTTCGCTGTGGTTCCCGCCCTGGCGTTCACGATGTTCGCCTGCGGCCCCAAGCCCGAAGACGGCGGAACCCCGCCGCCGCAGCCTCCGCCCGCAACCCAGCCGGACACCGACGGCATGGCCCCCCCGCCCGCTGACGGGACCGCCCCGCCGCCCGCCGATGGCATGGCCCCTCCGCCCGCTGACGGCATGGCCCCGCCTCCCGCCGACGGCATGGCCCCCCCGCCCGCTGACGGCATGGCCCCGCCTCCCGCTGACGGTGCGGCTCCTCCGCCCGCTGATGGCATGGCCCCCCCGCCCGCTGACGGCATGGCCCCGCCTCCCGCCGACGGCGCAGCTCCCCCGCCCGCTGACGGCGTGGCTCCGCCTCCCGCCCAGTAGACCAGGAGTCTCCTGAGCCACTGAAGACGCCCCCTGGCCAGGCCAGGGGGCGTCTTCAGTTCCTGGGAGCCTGTGTGAATACCGCGTCGGTCGCCTCGCCGGGTCTCTTGCACCCCCGCTGTGTTGCAAAAAGTCTCATTTGCCTCCAGCAAACCACGACCTTTTGCGCCTTGCGGGGTTCACAAGATTCCTCGGCGACGCTCGGTCCGGATACTCACACAGACTCCTGGGATGAAACGCGGCCTTCCTCCTATCGGCTCGCCTTCCGGACCGCCTCGACCAGCTCGAAGAGCTGCTCCCAGCGCCCCTCCCCCAGGCTCTTGCGCAGTCTCTCCTGGACCCGGTTCCAGGGGCGCTCAGCCTGACGCACCAGCTCCTGCCCGGTCCCGGTCAGGCTCAGGACGCGTTCACGACGGTCCCCTCCCTCGGTCCCCTGAAGCCAGCCATTGCCTTCCAAGACCTTCACGTTCCGGCTCAAGGTCGTGCTGTCCACGGAAAGCTCCTGGGCCAGACGGGCCTGGGTCGTGGACCCGGCACTGCCGACCGCCTGCAGGACAGCCAACTGGGTGTTCTTCAAGCCCAGACTTCGCAGTTCATCGTCGTACATCTGGGACAGAACACGGGAAGCGCGCCGCAGGGCGGCACACGCACACGGGGGGCGAGAAGCTCGACTTGCCATGACTTTCTTGTAGGTGCACAGGAAAATCCTGTCAAGCCCTGGTCGGGTCCCGGCGGAATGCCTCCGTCGATCCCGCAGGTCCCAGGGATCAGATCCCCTCGGGCCCCTCGTCGCCAGGGCCCGGTTCCCCCAGGACCTTCTCCGCCACGGCACGAGCCAGGGCTTCGTGTTCAGCCTCGGTCAGGTGGACCCCATCGAGCTGGTCGCCGGAGACCACCAGGCCCGCATTGAGGAAGAGGGCTCCCGCCTCCCTGGCCAAGGGCTCGCAGCACTGGGCCAGACGAGCGGACTTCTCGCCAGCCTTCTGGAACTCCGCCGCCCAGGCGGCCCGGATCACCACCAGGCGGGGGGGGCAGATCCACAGGATCCGGCGCGGAGGGAACTCGCTCTGCCAGGCATCCTGGACCAGGGTCTGCACCCCTCGCGCCACATCGTGGGCGGTCAACCCGAAGCGCGACTTCATCTCGTTGGTTCCCAGCATCAGCACCAGCATGTCCACCGGGAAGTGCGATTCCAACAAGGGGCCCAACATCGCTCGGCCGTTGCGCCCGTGAGACAGGGGGTCCTCCCAGCAGGCGGTGCGGCCGTTGAGGCCTTCCTCGACCACGCGGTAGCCGAGACCCAGAAGGCGCTGAAGACAACCCGGCCAGCGCTGCTCCCAGGGCCTCCGCCCGTCCGTCTCGGGGTCGAATCCCCAGGTATTGGAGTCGCCAAAGCACAAGACGGTCCGCATGTGCCCCCCTTTCGCTCCACGCCCGAGCCGCCCCTGTTCTCGGAGGCTCTCTCGGGCGGGAAACCCGGCTGAAGAGATGGAAGCACCGAACAGACTCCCAAACTCGAGGTGAAACCATGCAGGGAACCGCCGACATCGCCCTGATCGGGTTGGCCGTCATGGGTCAGAACCTGGTCCTGAACATGAACGACCGGGGCTTCCAGGTTGCCGTGTACAACCGAACCCCCTCGAAGGTGACCGATTTCCTGGAAGGCCCGGCCCGGGGGACCCATGTGGCAGGAGCCACCTCGCTGGAGGAGCTGGTCGGACTGCTGAACCGTCCACGGAAAATCATGTTCATGGTCCGCGCCGGAACGGCTGTGGACGAGCTGATCGAGAAGCTCCTCCCTCTCCTGGACGATGGAGACATCCTGATCGACGGCGGGAACTCCCATTTCCAGGACACCGAGAGGCGCGTTGCAGCCCTGCGGCAACGGGGAATCCATTTCCTGGGCATGGGAGTCTCCGGAGGCGAGGAGGGAGCCCGACACGGCCCTTCCCTGATGCCCGGCGGGTCGCCGGAAGCCTGGCCTGCGGTCCAGGACCTCTTCCAGGCCATCGCGGCCCGCGTTTCCGACGGAAGTCCCTGCTGCGACTGGATGGGCGACGGGGGAGCCGGCCACTTCGTCAAAATGGTCCACAACGGGATCGAGTATGGGGACATGCAACTGATCGCCGAGGCCTACGACCTCATGCGCAACCTGGCGGGCATGGCCCCTGACGCCATCGGCGAGGTCTTCCAGGGCTGGAACCAGGGGCCCCTGAAGTCCTACCTGGTGGAGATCACCGCCGAGATCCTCCACCGGCGGGACGCGGACGGAAGCTTCCTGATCGACGCCATCCTGGACGCGGCAGGCCAGAAGGGGACCGGCAAGTGGACGGCCATCAACGCCCTGGAGTTGGGGATTCCCCTGACCTTGATCGCCGAGGCCGTCTGGGCGCGCTCGCTGTCCGCGCTGCACGAAGAGCGTCAACACGCCTCGCGCCTGCTGCAGGGGCCGAAGCCGGGCGGACCGGGAGTCTCTGTCGACGAGTTCCTGGAGGACCTGCAGAAGGCCCTCTACGCCTCCAAGATCCTGTCCTACGCGCAAGGCTACATGCTGCTGCGCTCGGCCGACCGTGAATTCAACTGGAACCTGAACCTGGGGGGCATCGCCCTGGTCTGGCGCGCGGGGTGCATCATCCGCTCCGCCTTCCTCGACCGGATCCACGCGGCATTTACGCGACAGGCCGACCTGGAGAACCTGCTGGTGGATTCGGATTTCCGCGAAGAGGTCGGCGCGGCCCAGGGAGCCTGGCGCCGCACGGTGGGCCGCGCCGTCCAGGCCGGGATTCCCGTGCCCGCGATGGCCAGCGGCCTGGCCTTCTACGATGGCTATCGGCGCGAGCGCCTGCCCGCCAATCTGATCCAGGCCCAGCGCGACTACTTCGGCGCCCACACCTACGAGCGCGTCGACCGGCCCCGAGGCCGGTTCTTCCACACCGACTGGGCCGGAACGACGACCTAGGACCGGAACCTGCGGGAACCGGACGGCTCCTGAGAAGATTGCCTTCAGTACCCTTGCCTGCCAGAGGAATTGCCGGCTCGGGCTTAGAACCGCAAGGGACCCCTGGAGGTTTTGAATGCTACCCCTTGATGTGATCCGCGCTCTTCCGAAGACCGACCTGCATGTCCATCTCGACGGCTCGCTGCGCGAGGCGACCCTGATCGAGCTGGCCCGCGAGCGAGGGGTGAAGCTCCCCTCCGAGACGGTTGAAGGCCTCAACGAGCTGGTCTTCCGCCCCCACTACGCCAGCCTGGCCGAGTACCTTCACGGTTTTGCCCTGACCGGCGCCGTCATGAAGGACGCCGAGGCCCTGGAGCGCATCGCCTACGAGCTGGCCTGGGACAACATCCATGAGGGCGTCCGCTATATCGAGGTGCGCTTCGCGCCCCAACTGCACACCCACAAGGACCTGTCCTTCCGCGAGGTCCTTCGGGCCGTCGACCGCGGGCTGCGCCGGGCTCAGGACGAGCATCGCCTGTCGCCGGCCGTCGCCGAGCAGGGCGAGCCCGCCTTCCATTACGGCATCATCGTCTGCGCCATGCGCTTCTTCACCCGGGGCTTCTCGGACTGGTTCGCCCGGATCGTCGACACCTTCCAGGAGGCCCCCCCCGAGCAGGTCTTCGGCCTGGCCTCCCTGGAGCTGGCCCGGGCCGCCGTCCGGGCCCGGGATGAGGAAGGCCTGCCCATCGTGGGCTTCGACCTGGCCGGCCGCGAGGACGGCTATCCCGCCAGCGACCACCAGGAGGCCTACGACTTCGTCCACCGGAGCTTCATGCACAAGACCGTGCACGCCGGAGAGGCCTACGGCCCGGAGAGCATCTTCCAGGCCATCACCGACCTGCACGCCGACCGCATCGGACACGGATACCACCTCTTCTCGCCCGAACTTTGCGGTCCCGGGGTGGCCGATCCCGAGGAATACGTCCGGCGCCTGGCGCGCTACATCGCCGATCGACGGATCACCATCGAGGTCTGCATCACCTCCAACCTCCAGACGAATCCCACCATCAAGACGGTGCAGAACCACGTGCTGGGCCGCATGCTGGCCGAGAACCTCTCGGCCACCCTGTGCACCGACAATCGCCTGGTCAGCCACACCACCGTCTCGCGTGAGCTGCAACTGGCCATCGAGGCCTTCGGGATGGATCTCAAGCAACTGCGCAACACCATCGTGTATGGTTTCAAGCGCAGCTTCTTCCCAGGCCCCTACAACGAACGTCGCCGCTTCGTGCGCCAGGTGATCGACCACTACGACCGGGTGATCGACCGCTGGAAGGCAGGTCAGACCGAGGCGGCGCTCCGATAGGACATTCTTCCCAGGACGAATGGACGGCCAGACGGGACAAACGTCCTCTGGGCTGCCCACCCCGACGAGTGCTACAATGGCTTTGCAAGCGACCCCTGCCGGGTGCCCCCCCCCGACCGGCAGGGGTTGTTTCTTTTCCCAACAAAAAGATCCGGCCCATCTGTTTACAGAACGCTCACATGCCGGAGGAGTCGGTTGCCTACTATCAGGACAGAGGCGAACTGCGCCCAAGGAGGCTTCATGATTCCCGAGATCCGCTCGACTTCCATCCCTTCGATCCGGCCCCAGGCCCAGAACGCCCTGCCCGTTGCCCAGGCGTCTTCCACCCCGACGCAGAGCGCCTCGGACTCCGTCGAGGTTCGCCCCCAGAGCTCGCTGGAGCGGCTGCTGGCGGCCACGGCCCCGGAAGCTTCGAGACTGGAAGCCGACCTCGGCGAGCACGTGCCGGGTGAGGTCCTGGTCAAGTTGAAGAGCCAGCCCCCCACCCAGAGCCAGAACAGCTTTGCTCAGCGCTTCGGCGCCACGGTTCTGGAGCGCTTCGACTTCCCCAAGGAGATCTATCAGAACTTCAAGGGCGAGATGCTGCACCTGAAGCTGCCTGAAGGGATGACGACGGCCCAGGCCCTGGCTGCCATGCAGCAGGACCCCCGCGTCGAGTACGTCATGCCCAACAACGTCTACACGCTGGACGACCCGCCTGCCGAGAACGCCTCGGCCAGTGCGCAGGGTGCCACCGCGGAGGCTCCCAAGACGCCCAACGACCTCAAACCGGAGCTGTGGGGGCTGAACAACACCGGGCAGAAGGGCGGAACCCCGGATGCCGACATCGACGCCCCGGAAGCCTGGGCCGTGACGACGGGGAACCCCAACGGGCCGCTGATCGCCGTGATCGACACCGGGGTCGACTACAAGCACCCGGACCTGGTCAACAACATCTGGACCAATCCGGGCGAGATCGCCGGCGATGGGATCGACAACGACGGCAACGGCGTGATCGACGACGTGCACGGCTTCAACGCCTTTGCCCAGACCGGAGACCCGATGGACGGTCACTCCCACGGGACCCACTGCGCCGGCAGCATCGCTGCCGAGGGCAACAACGACCAGGGCGTGGTGGGCGTGAACTGGCGGGCCCGCATCATGCCGGTCAAGATCTTCAGCGACTCGGGCTCGACCAACTCGGCCGCCATCGTGCGGGGCATCCTGTACGCGACCAACAACGGCGCCCGCGTGACGTCCAACTCCTGGGGCGGCGGAGCCGCCGACCCGGCCATCCGGGAGGCCTTCGCGAACTCCCCGGCCCTGCACATCATGGCCGCAGGCAACTCCGGGTCCAACAACGACACGCGCCCGCACTACCCCAGCTCGTACGACCTGCCCAACAACATCGCCGTGGCCGCCTCGGATCGCAACGACCGCCTGGCCAGCTTCTCGTGCTATGGCGAGAACTCTGTCGACCTCGCGGCACCGGGCGTCGAGATCTACTCGACCATCCCGGGTGGCGGCTACGCCAACAAGAGCGGCACCTCCATGGCCACGCCTCACGTGGCCGGCGCGGCGGGCCTGCTGCTGGCCTCCGACCCGAACATGTCCAACGACGAGCTCAAGACCCGCCTGTTGGAGGGCGCTGACAAGCTGGACAGCCTGCAGGGCAAGGTGGCCACGGGTGCCCGCCTGAACATCGCCAAGGCCATCACGATGGAGTACGAGCCCACCGAGAAGCCCACCGCCTGACCATCTGCCGGACCGACCGGCCCTGAAAGAACCGGGCTGCCCTGCGGGACAGCCCGGTTCTTTTTTTCAGGACAGGTAGGTATAGCGGCTCAGGCTGGCCTCGTAGTTCTGCAGCAGACGCTGGGACTCATCCAGGCTGATGCTGCCCTCGGCCAGGGCCCGCTCGCTCTGCTGGCGCATCTCCTCCAGCAGGTCCTCCGAGTTGTACTGGACGTAGCCCAGCACCTCCCGCATGGTGTCCCCCCGCACCACGTGCTGGATCTGGTAGCCCTGCGGCGTCAGGCGGATGTGGACCGCGTTGGTGTCGCCGAAGAGGTTGTGCAGGTTGCCCATGATCTCCTGGTAGGCCCCGGTCAGGAACATGCCCAACAGGTAGGGTTCGTGGGGGAGGCGGCTGGAGGCCTCGGTGGTGGGCTTCAGGGGATGGACCTCCAAGAGCGACTTGACGTCCTTGAGATCGATGAACTTGTCGATCTTGCCGTCCGAGTCGCAGGTCAGATCCGCCAGCGTGACCCGCTCCACGGGTTCCTCGCCCAGCCGATGGATGGGCATGATGGGGAAGAGCTGGTCGATCGCCCAGGCATCCGGGGCGGACTGGAAGACCGACATGTTCACGTAGTAGATGGCCGACAGATCCTTCTCCAGATCGTCCAGCTCTTCGGGAACCTCTTCCAGGCCTCGGACGATGTCCCGGATTTTCTGACAGCAGGCCCAATACAGGCGCTCTGCCTGGGCCCGTCCGACCAGCGTGAGCAGGCCGTGCTGGAACGCGCTGACCGATTCCTCCTTGAACTGGAGGGCGTCGTGGTAGGCCTCCTGGTAGTTCTCCGGGGTGATCCCGGCCCAGGTCTCATGCAGGTTGACCAGGATCCGGTGGGCTTCGGGATCCGGCTGAGGCGGCTGGCCCTGCCCCACCTGGCTGGACCCCAACACATCGAAGACCAGCACGGCCTGGTGGGAAGCCACGGCCCGGCCGCTCTCGCTGATCAGGACCGGGACGGGCAGGCCGGCCTGGTTGCAGGCGTCGTTGACCTCCGCCACGACGTCGTTGGCGTAGTTCTGGATGTTGTAGTTCTTGGAGGCGTAGAAGTTGGTGCGCGACCCGTCATAATCCACGGCCAGCCCACCCCCGACGTCCAGATAGCGCATCGGAGCCCCCATGCGAGCCAGCTCGACGTAGATCCGGCTGGCCTCCCGCAGCGCGCTCTTGATCACCCCGATCGACGAGACCTGCGAGCCGATATGGAAGTGCAGCAACTGCAGGCAGTCCAGCAGCCCCGCCTGGCGCAGCATCTCGACGGCCTGCACGATCTCAGGGACAGAGAGGCCGAACTTGGCGCGCTCGCCCACCGAACTCCCCCATCGGCCCTCGCCCCGGGTGGCCAGCTTGGCGCGGATCCCCAGGCGTGGCATGACCCCGAGATCCTTGACGACCTGGATGACCTGCCGCACCTCATCGAGCTGCTCGAGGACCAGCAGGACCGTCTTGCCCAGACGCTGGGCCAGCACGGCGGTCTCCAGGTACTCGCGGTCCTTGTAGCCATTGCAGACCAAGAGCGCACCCGGGGTGTTCAGGTTGGCCAGGGCGATCAGCAGCTCCGGCTTGGAACCCGCCTCCAGGCCGAACTGGTGACGCTGCCCGAAGCGGACCAGGCTCTCCACCAGGTGGCGCTGCTGATTGCACTTCACGGGGAAGACCCCTCGATAGCTCCCCTGATAGCCGTAGCGGGCGATGGCGCGGGCGAACGCCGAGTTCAGGCGGTCGATGCGATCCTGAAGGATGTCCGGGAAGCGGATCAGCAGAGGCAAGCCCAGGTTTCGAGCCTGCAGGGCCCCCACCAGTTCATGGAGGTCCAGGGAGCCTCCCCGCTCGCCCTGCGGCGAGACCACCACGTGCCCCGCCGAGTTGATCGAGAAATACGGGTCTCCCCAATCGCGGATGCGGTACAGCTCCTCGCTGTCCTCGATGGTCCAGGCATCGCCCGGGTTCTGGCTCATGGCGGTTCCTCGCTGGTGTGGATCGGAGGGTCGGTTCGCGCTCGAGGTGCGAGCTCCCGCCGAGGGCTGGGGATGGCTTGTCTCGGGCCAGGGCTTCCCGGCTCGCGTGGGGAATGGACCCGAGAACGCATCCCCCGGGCGACAAGCCCGGCACCCCAGAGGTCAAGCCAGAGTGAACCAGCCAAACGCTACCGGATCCGGAGCCGAGCGTCGCGAGCACTTCCGCGCCCCCTGGCCCATCAACAAGACCCTCCAGTGCGAGCTGTACCTGCAACCCGGCGACCCGGAAATCCTCTACCTGCATGTGGTCGACCTCTCGCGCGGGGGCGTGGGCGTCAACTGCCACCGCGACCTGCCCCCCGAGACCGAATTCCGCCTGAAACTGCCCCTGGAAGGTTTCGGGACCCAGGCCGAGGTCCTGGACTTCCGCTGCCGGGTGGCCTGGCGCAAGTACCTCCTGGGCGGCACCTGGAACCACGGCCTGGAGTTCACCACCCTGGAGGAGGAGCACCGGCTCACGGTGGAAGAAATCCTGGACCGGTTCTCCAAGGACGGCCGGCTGAAACGCTACCGCTTCAACCGGATGCTTCCGGTGGCCCTGCGTGAGAAGCCCGAGGGCCCGTGGATGGGCGAGCGCTACGCCTCCAACCTGACCCTGGAGGCCGTCGAGCTCCGGCTGGAGCGCCCCCTGGACGAGGGGCTCTTTTTGCAGGTCCGCCTGGCCCTGGAGTTCGGCATGCCCTCGCTGCACCTGCCCGCCCAGGTGACTCAGTGCCAGGAGCTGCCCGGCTCGCGCCACCAGGTGAAGCTGCAGTTCCAGGACCTCACCCCCGAACAGGACAAGGCCCTCCGCAGCTATCTGGAGCGCTGCATGAACTCGCGCTGAACCGAGGAAGGGCTCGCGGTCCTGCCCGCGAACCGCCCGACCATGTCCACTCTCGAACGCTTCTGCCGCTATGTCGCTCTCGACACCCAGGCTGTCGAGGATTCCCCGACCTACCCGTCCAGTCCCGGCCAGATCGAGTTCAACCGCTTGCTGGCCGAGGAGCTCAAAGGAATCGGATGCCAGGACGTCCACCTCGACGAGCACGGCATCCTGACCGCCACGGTCCCGGGAAACCGCAAGGATGTCCCGGTCATGGCCTGGGTCGCCCATGTCGACACTTCGCCGGAGACCTCCGGCGCGGGCGTGAAGCCTCAGGTGCATCCGAACTACGACGGGGGAGACGTGGTCCTGCCCGGAGACCCCACCAAGGTCCTGCGGCCGACCGAGTTCCCGGCCTTGAAGGAGGTCGTCGGACACACCCTGATCACCACCGACGGCACCACCTTGCTGGGCGCCGACGACAAGTGCGGGGTGACCGCCCTGGTCGAGGCCGCCGAACGCCTGCTGCGGGACGACTCCCTGCCCCGGGGAACCATCCGCCTGGTCTTCACCTGTGATGAGGAGATCGGAGCGGGGACCCGCCACCTGAGCCTGGATCGCATCGGAGCCCAGGTGGCCTATACCCTGGACGGCGAGGGCCTGGGCTCGGTGGACTCGGAGACCTTCTCGGCGGACATGGTCACGGTCAAGGTCACCGGCGTCAACACCCATCCCTGCGCCGGCAAGGGTCGGATGGTCAACGCCATCCGAATCCTCTCGGACTTCCTCTCCCGCCTGCCCCAGAGGACCCTGTCCCCCGAGACCACCAGCGGCCGCGAGGGGTTCCTGCACCCCTACCACGTCGAAGGCTCGGTGGCAGAGGCCTGGGCCAAGGTCCTGCTGCGCGACTTCGAGACCGAGGCCCTGGCCGAGCAAGCGACCCTGCTGGAGAGCGTGGCGGTGGCCCTGCGAGCCGAGCACCCCCAAGCCCGGATCGATCTGGAGGTCCGCCGTCAGTACCGCAACATGCGCGACGGACTCCTGCACGAGCCCCGGGCCGTGTCCTACGCCGTGCAGGCCATGCGCAACTGCGGCCTGACCCCTCGGCGCTCTTGCATCCGTGGGGGCACCGACGGCTCCAGCCTGACCGAGATGGGACTGCCCACGCCCAACCTGTCCAGCGGGCAGCACAGCTTCCATTCTCCCTTCGAATGGACCACCGTCGAAGAGATGGACCAGACCGTCGAGGTCCTGCTGGCCCTGGCCGCCACCTGGGCCGAGGGTCCAGACCCGGGCGGCATCGAACCCGCGCCGCTCGTCACCGAATAGATCCAGAACAACGCCGAGGCATTTGCGATCTTCAGCAAGCCATGCTAGACTGCTGGCGTCCCTGAAGTCGGCTGATCGTTCTTTCCGCTCCCTGGGGTTCCCAGACCGGAACCAGTCAGGCATGCCTCCGGCGCTTGGGACCGCGGTGCCCATGCGACCCGCCAAATCTTCCTCAAGGAGCCAGACTGAATGCTTCAAGACCGCCTCATGCCCCCCTGCCGTGACTGCAAGAAGGAATGGACCTTCACCGTTCTGGAACAGGCCCTCCAGATCGAGCGCAACCAGGAGAACGATCCCAGCCGCTGCCCCGAGTGCCGTGACAAGCGCAAGGCCCGCCGCGACCGCGGAGAGGTCCAGGGCCGCAACGGCCGCCACGACCAGACCTTCTACCAGGCCACCTGCGCAGGCTGCGGCGGTCCGGCCAAGCTGCCCTTCAAGCCCCGCAACGACCGCCCGGTCTACTGCCAGGACTGCCACAGGCGCAACCGCATGGCCGGCTAGCCGCTCTTCCTAGGAACCCGACCGGGCCCTAGGCCTGAGCGCGACCCCCCACCTCGAACCCGAGGCGGGGGGTCTGCTTTTGCCCCCGAGGAGGTTCTGACGTTGCTCTAACGGGCCTTCACTATACTGAGCATGTTCAATCCCATCGATGAATCCGGAGTCTTCATGACCGTCGAAACCCACGAATTCCAAGCCGAAGCCCGCCAGTTGCTGGACCTGGTCGTCCACTCGATCTATTCCAACAAGGACATCTTCCTCCGAGAGCTCCTCTCGAACTCGTCCGACGCCCTGGACAAGCTGCGCCTGGAAGGCCTGGTCCATCCCGAACTGGGCGCCGACCTCTCCGATCTGCACATCCGCCTGGAGGCGGACCCCGAGCAGCGCACGCTGAAGGTGATCGACAACGGCGTCGGCATGACGCGCGAGGAGGTCCGCAACCTGATCGGCACCATCGCCCGCTCGGGCACCGCCGAGTTCCTGCGCAAGCTGCGCGAGAGCCGGGACCAGGGGGCCTCGGCCGAGATGATCGGTCAGTTCGGAGTCGGCTTCTACTCGGTGTTCATGGTGGCCGACCGCGTGACCCTGGAGACCCGCCGGCCCGGCCAGGCCTCGGGAACCCGCTGGGAATCGTCCGGAGAGGGCACCTACACCCTCGAAGACATCGAGGGCCCGGCCCAGGGAACCGTGGTCACCTTGCACCTGAAACCCGCCGACTCGGAGGACGGCCTGGCCGACTACACCTCGGAGTGGGTCCTGCGCGGCCTGGTCAAGCGCTATTCGGACTTCCTGGCCCATCCCATCCGGATGCAGGTCCGCCAGGGCGAGGCCACCGAGGACGCCACCCTGAACTCCATGAAGGCCTTGTGGGCGCGTCCGACCGATGAGGTCAAGCCCGAGGAATACCACGAGTTCTACCGGCACGTCGCCCACGACTGGACGGATCCCCTGGAGACGATCCCGATGAAGGGCGAGGGCACCTTCGAGTTCCAGGCCCTGCTCTTCATCCCGTCCAAGGCCCCTCTGGACCTCTTCGTCCCGGATGCTCGCCGGGGCGTGCAGCTCTACGTCAAGAGGGTCTTCATCATGGACCGCTGCGAGGAGCTTCTTCCCGATCACCTGCGCTTCATGCGCGGGGTGGTGGACGCCCAGGACCTCTCGTTGAACGTCTCGCGCGAGATCCTGCAGCAGGATCGCCAGATCCGGGCCATCCGCAAGGGCCTGACCCGCAAGGTCACCGCCACCCTCAAGGAGATGAAGGAGAACCGGCCCGAGACCTACCGCACCTTCTGGAACGAGTTCGGACGGGTCCTCAAGGAGGGGCTCTTCCGTGAACCCGAGCAGCAATCAGCCCTGCTGGAGCTCTGCCTGCTCCCCTCGACCGAGTCCTCCGAACCGACCACGCTGGCCGACTACGTCTCGAGGATGAAGCCCGAGCAGGAGGCCATCTACTACCTGACCGGCGAGAACCGCTCGGTCCTGGAGAACTCTCCCCACCTGGAGGCCTTCCGCCAGAAGGGCTACGAGGTGCTGCTCCTGCAGGACGCCGTGGACGCCGTCTGGGTCGAGCAGGTGGCCGACTTCCAGGGCAAGCCCTTCCGCTCGGCCTCCCGAGGCTCGCTGGAGTTGGGCAGCGAAGACGAGAAGAAGGAAGCCGAGTCCCGGCTGGAGGAGCAGCGCAAGGAGCTGGCCAGCCTGCTGGCCTGGCTCGGCACCCGCCTCTCCGAGCAGGTCAAGCAGGTCCAGCTCTCGTCCCGACTGACCACCTCTCCGGCCTGCCTGGTCTCGGATGCCCATGACCCCTCCCCGGCCATGGAGAAGCTGATGAAGGCCATGGGCCAGGAGCTGCCTCCGGTCAAGAGGATCCTGGAGATCAACCCCACCCACCCGGTGGTCCAGCGCCTGCACGCGCTGTACTCCGAGAAGGGCGACGAGCCCTTCCTGGGCCAGGCGGCCGAGATGCTGCACGCCCAGGCCCTGCTGGCCGAAGGGGGCGAGCTCCCCGATCCCTCCCGCTTCTCACACCACCTGGCCGACCTGATGGCCCGCGCCCTGGGCTGATCCCCGCCCCGCGCCCCGGCCGCGAGTCCAGAATGCGCCCCGGAGAGGCCCCCCTCCCGGGGCGCGTTCTGTTGTGAGCCGCAAGCGGCCCGGCTGAGGGCTGCGACTCGACCTGCTACTCGACCCCCAGCTCGCGCAGACGGGTGTTGCCGCTCAAATTGCATGGCCGCATCGTGCCCAGGCTCGATGGCGAGCAGGCCGCCTCCCGCTACGCCGACGGCGCTCACCATTCACCGGTTACTCCCTGGGCGAACCGTGAAGGTCACCGTTTCCTGGCCGCGATTTCCGGCGACGTCGGAGACCGCAACCAGCAGGTGGTGCGGCCCGGCACACAGGGCCGGCTGCTCCTGGGGCTCGACCCGTAATGTAATCCGCTGGAACACCCGGTTGTTTCCGAGCACGTTGTGGGTGTCGACGTGCGAGTCGACCTGCATCAGTCCACGCATGTCCTCTCCATCCACCGTCAATTCCAGGCTGCTCAGGTCGATCTGGGATTCCCGGATGTCGCCGTCGTTCATCACGATCTTGATGAAGGGTCGGGTTCCCGTCGAAGTCCGATCACCGGGGATCACCTGGACGATCCGAGGGGGTGAGGAATCGACTCCGAACGAAGACTTCTGCTGCAACAAGCCATTCTGCTCGAGCACGAGGTCGCGAATAGCTTCAGCGAGCCCCGGAGTTGTCTCCCGAGGGAAGGTCGCTTGGAGGAACAACTTGATGCGAAGGGCCCGCTCCAGCAGCTCTGGTGAAGCCTCGCTGGCTGGCCGGGCGGTCATGCGCGACGAGGCCAGCGAGTAGAACTCCGCCAGGATCGCCCGCTGTTCCTGGGGACTCAGGGTTGCCACAGGCTCGAACCCCCCGACGAAATGGCCGTCGACGACCTGGCTCAACGAAGGTCCACCAGCCCGGTGGATTATGTCATCGAGAGTCGCGAGGTAGTCTGGGAACGCCTGGTGGTCGACGATGAGCTCGAAGTCGGCCAGATTCTCTTCGGCGAAAAAGGCGCCGGGTCTTCCTGGAAAGTCGCGCACCAACGACTGGTAGATGGCTCGGGCATCCGCGTCCTCCTGGAGCGCTGCCCCCAGAATGTAGGCCTTCTGGAGTCTGGCATCCACATCGAAATCGGTCCCGGGGTATTCCCTGGACACTGTGTCGAGCTTCTCGATTGCCTCGTCATAGAACGAGTCCGTCGTGAGCGAGATGGCCTCCTGCAGGAGGGATTCCGGCGTGGGTGTCTGCGATTCCGCCGGTTGGAGGCGCCCCAGGAGCACCATGATCAAAGTCAGCAGTAAACACAGGGCCCCTCCATAGTAAGCGCTTCTTTTCATCGAGTTGCCCTCCCTGCCTGGTAGGCTCTGGATTCACGGAGGTGGGTCGCCACTTGGTAGTATTTCGGCACAGCCGGGCTGGCGGGGGCCATGAGATGGAACCTCCAGGCTCGGTCGCGAAACAGATGCCCGCTATAGAGGATCGCGAGTCCGTACGTTGGATAGAAGGACGTGTAGGGTTCTCCCCCATGAAGACCCTTCTCGCCCGTTGGCATTTCAAACCGAGGTTCGCCGAGGAACCGGAGCAACACGGGTTCGGTGACCTTCGTACGTTCAGGAGCTTGAGCGTCAACAATGAACCGCCGCTGCCCCTGTTGGAGGTTACCCCCCCAAACGTCGGTGATGGTCGATTGGTCCACGCAGATAGTCAAGTGCTCATTCCCGTACAACGTCCTTCCTCGAAAAGCATCTGCCATGTCAGAGTCGTACGTGTATCGCTGCAGCCAGGTGGGTTTGCCGGTCCCTGCCTGGGAAACCAGGGAGTCCTGAAGCGCGGAGTTTGCCTCCGCCAGACTCATGCCAGGCCGGACGCCACAGATCGTCAGGAGCCCGTTCCGAGTCGGATCGTAACCCGGGGTCGGCTCCAGCTCCCTGGCCCTCGGTTGCGAAAGGAAGAGGCCGCAGAGGAAACCGAGAATGAGGCACAGGGTCCCGATCGAGGCCCGGCTACTCGAGAATGTCGGTGAAGAAGTAGACATCGGGAAGGACCTCGTTGACGATCTGGATATGGTTGTTCTTCGTTTGGCGTGGCTTGGTCCACTCGCTGCGAGGCACCTTGATCAGCGCCCGGCCCCTGTGGAAAACCGTATACTTGCCGTGGTGAAGAAGCGCGTCCCAGCCGCTGGTGGGTCGGACCTCCTCTCGGTAGCGGATATACCAGTAGTAGTCCGGGTCAATGGCGCAGGCGCTATCCAGCCTGTCTTGGGCGGCATTGAGGTGCATCCAGATATCCGGCCACGCGGTCGTCGCGACGCTTCGTGGTTCCTCGACGAGCTCTTTAGCGATTCTCTCAGGCCCCCGACCGTCGGGCGGGGCCGTGAAGTTGTAGCCCAGCAGCACCGCCCGTCCATTGCCGGTCAGACGGAACCATTCCAGGCCCGGCTCGAAGCCAATGGCCGCACCTGAGGCCCGGGTGCCCGTGAAGTTGTCGTTGTAGTCGTGGATGTCCAGGACGGAGCAGCCAGCGATTACCAGGATCTTCAGCCGATCGAGATTGTAGTCATGGATGTTGATCTCGGAGTGTACTTTGACCTCGTCGTCAAGAGTCCCGACAGTCGGATCATAAAGCTTCCCCACCAACCCCTCGAGTTTGTTAGTGGCGTGGAACCCGTGGCCGGAGAAGTACATCACGTCGGCCTGGTTCTTGAGCCTCAACAGCGCTTCCGGGGAATTCCCATCCGGGGGATCACGGAGAACGAGCCGCATGGTTTCGTAACCGCCTGACAGAAACGCCGACAGAGTGGGTCTCACCACGTCCTTGGGAAAAAACTCTCGAGATCCAGGGAATGGAACTCCCAGAATGTCATCCGGCTCTCCCGGATTCGATTCGACCTCATGAACAGCCTTCCCCATTGGAACAGACCCTCGGGCCAACATTGCGCCGGCGAAGGCCAGGGAGTCAACGGGAATTGTCGTTTCAACAGTAGTGAAGGATGGAAAGATGGGCTGCAGCAGCGATGGCAGGTCCACCGTTCCGATATAGGTTCCGGGCTCCGTCTTCTGAAGGCGGGTTCCCACGGTGTCGGGATGAGACCGCTGGGTATTCACATCCACCCAGACTTCGTCCTCGCTTCCACGCGGGTACAGGTTCCTCACTCGCACTCTCAACGAACTCCGGCCCCCCTGCTCCATGGCCGGGAAGATGGCGTTGAGCAACTGCTTCTGGTTCATTCCCTCAGCGCCGAACCGATTGGAGGTCGCGATGACCTTGTCCGTGGACGGATCGAGGACTTCCAGCACGGGCACACCGTGCAGGGCCAACTTCTGCCCAGCAGTGGTTGCGACCGACCTGGCCTCGTGGCACCCAACCGGGTCGGGATAGAACGGGGCCGACATCTCGACATCGTAGATGTAGGTCTCGATGTCGTCGGCCGCCTCCGAGTCTCGGGGCTGCTCCTCCCTGGAGGAGGCGCGTCCAGTTGTGCCGTCCCTCGCAAGGGAATCTGCTGGAATCAAGCGGTAGGGATGCCGGGTTGTGCCTCGAGCCGTTACCACCGGGCCATCCCAGGCCCAGGCGATCATGTTGCCCGTTCGAACACCGCTGTCGGCGACGACGAGGCCCTCCGCGTCGTGAATCTGGATGCGATAGCGAATCGTCTCCTCGGGCTGCAGCGGGATGATCTTCTGCTCCGGAACCTCCTGAACCAGCCACCCCGCCAAGTTGCAGAAGTCTACGTCCTGGCCTTCTGAAACGTCGATCTCTCCGAAAGGTTGCGCGAACACGAGTCTTCTCTGTTCGTATGTCTTCCGGGAGACCTCCACGGCCGGGGGCAGGATTTCGCCCGGCGTCGCCTGGACCCATCTGGTCACAGTGAAGGCGCCGCAAACGCCCGCCCCGAGACCTGACACGTAGTTCACAAAGCCGAGCCTTCCCTTGTTGACACCGGAATTCCAGGACCAGATCGACAGGCCCTGCCAACGCAATTCGAGAGCAATGGTGAAGTAGAACTCGAGCTGCCCAGTATCGGCGTTGCATTCGGTCCAGGAGTTGATTCGAAACAGGTGATCCATGACGCCCATTGGGGTCTGCCAGGTAGCCCCCAGAACCGTTGTGCCCGGCTCCATCACCTGAACCGGGGATGGGAAGCGCGAGTATACGTCCGAGTAGCCGAGGCTGAAGCCTCCCTCGCCCGCCGTTCCCAACGGCGCCGGCACGGGGTCGAGCCCTGTGGCCGCGTGCACCGGATGCGGTAGCTCTGGCCCTGGGGTCTCGCCGTGAAGGTCAATATAGGCGTTCAACCCCTCCGGATCGTCAGGAGTCGGCACATGCACTTCCTGGAACAACGTGATGGACTCGGGGTAGGCTGAAGCGATTCGACTCGCCACTGACGTCTCGGGCTGTGTGTCGGGACCATCAGGGTCCTCTGTGCCGGAGGGACACTCACCCGCCATCAGGTCATAGCGGCGCCCTCCGTGCTCCAGATAGACCGAGGACCGAACGGACTCGTCTCCCCTCCCGAAATAGACGCCCGACGCGGGTCGCCCCAATGACCGATCCGAGCCTTCCTGGGTGCCGCCACCGCATCCGATCACGGCGCCCGCGGCAACCAGCGCCAACAGAACGAACCAGGCAAGTGCTCGAGTGCCCACCATCTCGGGAGGTCCTCCATTCCATAGGTCACATTTTGTCAATTGGCTCAATTTAGCCTCTGCTCGACCAACGGATCCTGGCCTTCCATTGGGATACGGAATCCATTGTAACGACGACATCTCTCCGCCGAGAGGGAAAGCGTATCGTCGCTGCGCACGGGGACCGGGCTTCCTGGACCGCGAGCAGCGCACAGATTGAACCCCGTGTCGCCTGCCTCGAAGCCGCGTTCCGGCCACTGGGCCACGGCCTGACCACGGCCCGCGCGGAGGCATTGCGCCAATAACGTGGGGAATGTCCAGGCTCGCCAGTCCCGATGGGACGCATCTCCCGACAGGGCATCCCCGGCCGTCAGGTCACAATAGTGCCCACCCTGCTCAAGACAGGCGGGACCCGTACTGGCTCGCCGCCTGTCCGCATATCAAGTCCTGAAACCTCGCGAGGCCGGGGTGGTCGCCTCCAACAGAACCACTGCAACCGCCCAATGCGCCCAAAGCCAGGAGGGCAACGCCGACCATCCAGGCCAACGCGCACGTTCGAACCATCAGGAAAACCCCTCTTCCCGCGCCGGCGTAACCGGCGGCCCTTGTCTGGAGATCGGTTCGGCTGCATGGTTGCGCCTCCTCCTCGCCGGCTTTCGCAAACCCCGGTCACGCATGGCTTGGGCCGTTTGGGCATATTGGGGGCCCAGGCCTGCAGGGAAGCGCTCGCATCGATCCATGAGGAAGGCCTAGGCCAGCGACGAGGTGCGCGAGCTGATCGAGCTGCGCCTGAAGGCACAGCACGACGAGGCCACCCCGGCTGTGCGACGCACGCGAGGAAGCGCTTCAGGAGGGCCTACAGAAGGGCCTTCAGGAAGGGCGGAGGGAAATGCAGGTGCAGACCGCTCGCCAGATGCTGGAGGCTGGCCTGGACTGGGCTTCGATCACGCGCTTCACGGGCGTCGCCCCCCCCCCCCCATCCACCGGCACGCGCGTGTCATCCAGGGGCGCCCGCCCACCCCACCAGGCCCCGCCGCCGCCCCAGCGCCTCCTGCGCCGCCCGCGCCAGTTCAGCCTCGGTCCAGTAGCCCAGGGGGCGGCCGCGGCGATCGGTCCAGGTCAGGCCGTGCTCGGCGTTCCCCGTGACCCGCAGGTTGCCG